>SXGQ01016209.1_pt1 | contig 11582 bp, 12 predicted proteins | sample 3178371 | NCBI WGS metagenome assembly SXGQ01 (sample SAMN11356859, study PRJNA531348) | freshwater metagenome | isolation source: freshwater sample F1-20 | place: China: Fuxian Lake, Yuxi | collected 2017-12-25 | reverse complement strand
GCTGCACGCGATGGATGAGCTGACACAAGTGAGCGGTGAGCAAGGAGCAGTAAGCAGCCAGGAACTTTCGCTTGCCGCAACTGCAGCGGAGTCATTGCAGAAGCCCGCGCGTGAGCAAGGGCGTGACGAGGGCGATGCGAGCGACGCCCTTGCTGACGAGCAGGCCTCCGCATCGGAAGAGGATCTTGTTGGCGAGGATGCAAAACTGGGCGTTGAGGCGGCTCGCGTTTCATCGCGTTCGAGCGGCGATACTTCGCACACGAACCGCTCGGATATCGCGGTGCTTGACGAAGTGCCGCGGGCGCCGTTCTATGGCTCAAAGGTCGTTGAGATAACCGACCTGACGAAGGTCTTTGCGTTCATCAATGAGACGGCGCTCTTCAAGGGGCAGTGGCAGTTCAAGCAGGGCCGGAAATCGGCCGAGGAATACGCGGAATTGCTTGAGAAGACGGTCTATCCGAAATTTGCCGAGATCAAGGCACAGGCGATCCGCGAAAAGCTGCTTGAGGCGAAGCTGGTCTATGGATATTTTCCGTGCAATTCCGACGGCAACGACCTGATCATTTGGGAAGACGACCTGAAGACCGAACGGATGCGTTTCACCTTTCCGCGACAGCCGATGGAACAGCGGGGCGGGAAGCGGTTGTGTTTGGCGGACTACTTTAGGAGCGCGGACACTCCTGTCCGCAAGGATGCCGCTTCGGCATCCTCAAAGTCACTCAACGACCAGACTACTAGTACAAATGAGACCGCTGAAATACGCGGTCTTGCGGACAAGAGTGTCCGCGCTCCGGTCGATGTCGTCGCGTTTCATCTGGTGACGATGGGTCGGCGGGCGAGCGAGCACTCGGCAAAGCTTTTCAAGTCGGACAACTACCAGGATTATCTGCTCTTCCACGGGCTTTCGGTCGAATCGGCCGAGGCATTGGCGGAAATGTGGCACAAACGTATCCGCGAAGAACTTGGCATTGCCGGGGCGGACGCGCCGGAGCTTGCAAAGCTTTTCCATCAGGGCTACCAAGGCTCGCGATACAGCTTCGGCTATCCGGCCTGCCCGAACCTTGAGGACCAGACGAAGCTCTTCGAATTGCTCGACCCTTCGCGGATCGACGTAGAACTGACCGAGGAATTTCAGCTCGATCCCGAGCAATCGACCTCGGCGATAATCATCCACCACCCGGAGGCGAAGTATTTTAATATTGAGTAGGGTTGTAGAATTTGATCGCCATTTACGTGATATTATTTTGCTATGAATGCTGAAATTGTCCTGCCGCTTGAAAAGATGACCGTTGCGGAAAAGATGGACGTCGTTGATCGCATCATGGACGACCTTTCTCGCAATTCGGCCTCTGTTCCTGTCATCGAATGGCACGGCGAAGTGCTACGCCAACGTGCAGAGGCTTTGAAAACCGGAAAGGATCGATTCATAACGCTTGAAGAGTCCGAAAGGCGGATACGCGAGAAGACGGGCCGCGGATGATGATCGTAATTACCGAATCGGCGTCGGACGACATCGCCGAAGGATTCTTGTTCTATGAAATGCAGGAACAAGGTTTAGGTGAGTATTTTGAATCCTCCATTCAGGCTGACATTCGTTCGCTACTTATCTTCGCAGGAGTTCACGAAGTCCACTTTAACGAGTTTTATCGCAAGATCGCGAGCAGGTTTCCGTATGCGATCTATTATTCAGTTGAAGACGCGACGATCATGATCCATGCTGTCCTCGATACAAGGCGTGACCCGGAAAAGCTTGCTGACCGTTTCTTCTAGCACTGTCACACGTAGGTATTTCTGTCAAAGATAAGTTGGCCAAAGAATTTCAGCTCGACCCCGAGCAATCGACCTCGGCGATAATCATCCACCACCCGGAGGCGAAGTATTTTAATATCGAGTAGGCATTTGTGCTAGGATTGCGTTGTGAACTATCGCGATATCGTCACCTTGGTCTTATGAATAGCGTTCAATACATCACCGATGCAACCGGACACAAAACGGCCGTGATATTGCCGATCGAAGAATACGAAGAAATGCTCGAAGATCTTTATTTCGGCAACGAGGCACGGGCAAGCAAACTCGACACAGTTCGCCCCTTTGACGAGATCGTGAAAGAGTTACGCGACGACGGGGAAGTTGATGTATAAGGTGCTGATGACCCGGCGAGCCGAGAAGGATCTAAAGGCTCTAGAGCGTTCGGAGAAGAATAGGGTTATTCCAGCGATAACGGCATTAGCAGAAACACCGCGTCCTTCTGGTTGCCTCAAAGTTAAAAGCGAGCCTGGCGTTTGGCGCGTTCGCGTCGGGGATCTGAGAATCGGGTATTCGATCGATGACGCGGAACTGGAAGTAACGGTCGTGCGAATTGTACATCGTCGCGAATTCTACGATTAGTATCGAAGTCTATTTAGATTACTCACACGAACTCGGGATTCGCAAAGATTCAAGTCTAGAGTTTTTGGCTTTAGAGGCAGGAGACAGATTCAGTCATCTATCTGTGTTTTTGCTCTCAGCGGCTTCTTAATTTAAGTTGCCGTTTGAGAGCATATCTGCTTTTAGAACTGCGGTGACAACAAAGAATCGGTCTTATTGGTATAGAAGTAAAGCGGATTAGCATTGGCGGCGTTTTGGTAATAAAATATCGTTTTCTCGCACTATCTGAAAAGAATTCATATTTATGACCAAGACAATTTTTATCGCCGGTTCGGGCGGGATCGGCGAAGCTGCTGCATTATTGCTGAGAGAGTGGTGTCCTTTTGAAACAACGATAATTCTCGGCGATGTTAGCGAAGAGAATTTGGCAAAGGCAAGAGCTTTTGTGTGTGAAGGTTCGCAGAAGTGGACCGAGGTCGAGACCGTAGTGATGCTTCGCGAGGGCGAGAGCGACGAGATGCGCGAGGCATTTGAGCGTGCTGACGTTCTGCTTGATTGCTCGCCCGGCGGACAGGCTCCGCGGATGGCGTGTTACGCCAAAACGTTCGGGATGCACTACGCGAACCTGACGGAGTACGTTGCCGAAACGGACGCGATAATCGAACTCGCAAAGGACGCCGAGACAGGCTTCATCCTCCAAACGGGCCTCGCACCGGGCTTTATCAACGTTCAGGCGATGGCACTCTACCGCGAGTTCGTCGGTAAATTTGAGAACGAGAACGTCGAGCGGGTGGCGATGAAGGTCGGGGCACTAACGGCCCATGCCCACGAGCCGCATTACTATGGCTTTACCTGGTCGCCGATCGGCGTTGCGACCGAATACGTCAAGGATTCGCGGGTCATTCGCGATTTCAAGATAGCCGAGCGACCGGCACTCTCGGCCCGCGAGACAATCGTCATCGGAGCCCGCACTTACGAGGCCGACCTTACATCGGGCGGTGCCGCGGACCTTCCGGATTTCTTTGCCGGAAAGGCACGCGAGCTTGATTACAAAACGATCCGCTATCCGGGCCATTACGACTGGGTCGAGTCGATCGTCGAGACACTGCCGAAGAACGAGAGCCTGCCCGACCGCCTGCAGGAACTGATGCTGCAGGCGATCCCTTCGGTCGAGGACGACCTGGTCGTCGTTCACGCTTCGGTCGATGGGTTCGATTCGAACGGTCGTCGGCGGATGCTCGAAAAGGCATATTTCGTCGAACCGCTCGAGATAAACGGAAAGCGGCTGCGTGCCATCCAAACCACGACGGCCGGCCCGCTCTGCCAATCGGCGATGATGCTGCTCGGCGGTGGGCTGAAAGGCGTCGTGCTTCAGAGCGAGATCGAGCCGGCGGAGTTTCTGAGCGGCAGATTCGTCGTGGATATTTACAAATGAGGATCGTCTGCATTTCAGACACGCATAATTGCAATGAGCAGGTCGCTGTCCCGGATGGCGACCTGCTTATCCATTCGGGTGACGCGACGATAACCGGGACGCTGCAAGAGATCAAGCTTTTCAACCGCTGGTTCGCCTCGCTTCCGCATCCGCTGAAGATCTTCGTTGCCGGAAACCACGACACGCTCTTTGAGCAGCGGCCGGATGAAGCTCAGGCCCTACTCGACATCGGCGTTATCTATCTGCAGGATTCGGCGATCGAACTTGAGGGATTTAAGATCTATGGCAGTCCGTGGCAGCCGCGGTTTTACGATTGGGCGTTCAACCTGATGCGCGGCGCGGAAATAGCCGAAAAGTGGAAGCTGATCCCGGACGATGTTGATTTGCTGATCACGCACGGGCCTCCGAACGGAATTCTTGACCTCGTTCCTCGGCAGTATTGGGATGAAAAAACCGGCTGCGAAGAGCTGCGGAAGCGGGTCGAAGAGATCGCCGAATTTGGCCGGCTGAAGCTTCACGTGTTCGGCCACATTCATTGCGGTTACGGTGTCCACGAAGAGCTTGGGGTGAAGTTCGTCAACGCCTCGATCTGCGATGAGGACTATCGCCCGTCAAACAGGCCGATCATCATTGATATCTAACGCCCGCCCGCTTCGAACCAAGAAACCCAAAATGCTAAACTTCATTTTTCGCTGCGTCCGGCGAGAGCGAAACGTGGACGGATAGAAGCACTACTTGGTGACCTTTGTGAAACGCTTTGTGGGCTTTGTGTTTACCTGTTACTTAAACACAAAGAGCGCAAAATGGTGCCACAAAGAGCACAAAGGTGCCGTTGAGCAGCCGCAACGTCAGGACCAAGTGTTTCGTAGAATTACCGCTTTTTTTGATGTCGAGTGCGATAGAAAAAACCGAGAGAAAGCTGCCGCTTAAGCCCAAGCCGGAGGAGATAAAGGTCCTCGGGCCGGTCGAGCGGGCCGGGTTTTGGCTGACGCGGCGGATGAACTTCGGCGTTTGGAAGCGGCTCTGGACGTTCAGCCAGCGGCACATCGGCTCGCTCTGGATATATCTCGCGACATATAACCTGATGAACGTTTTCGGCATTGAGAATGTCGAAAATGCCGACCATTCGCGGCCGCTGCTGCTCGTTGCCAACCACCGCTCGTTCTTCGATATGTACACGGTCTCGAGCGTGCTTTTCCGGCGGACGACGCGGCCGATGGAGCTTTACTTTCCGGTCAGGGCGAAGTTTTTTTATACGAACCCGGCAGGCTGGTTCGTCAATCTCGTTATGGGTTGGTGGTCGATGTATCCGCCGTTCTTTCGCGAGGCACGCGAGGCGGACAAGCGCGAGTTCGATAAGTTTTCGCTCCGGGAGCTGACGCGGATCTGCACCGAAGGCCACGGCCACATCATCGGATTTCACCCGGAGGGCAAGAGAAACCTGAACGACGACCCGTATTCATTTCACCCAGCACAGCCCGGCATCGGGAAGATCATTCTTGCCGCACGGCCGCAGGTCGTCCCGGTCTTTATCGCAGGACTCGGGAATGACCTTCCGAAGCAGATAATGGGGAATTGGACAGGCGGCGAGAAGATCCGCATTTGGTTTGGCGAAGCGATCGACCTAACGGAATTCATGGAGAAGCCGGACCGTCTGCGAACGCATAAAGAGATCGCCGATCATCTGATGGTGAAGATCGGCGAACTCGGGGAAAAGGATCGGGAGAAATTCTCGGTCAGCGACTGAACTGAAACCCGTCGATCTGTTTGAAGATCTCGCGGTCGCGTGCACGGAGTTCCGGGATCGTGCCGCGGGAAACATTCGAGAAAAGGTTGAAGTCCTCAAAGAATTTCTGCCATGCCTTAGCGGGCGGCGGCAGATAGCGGCAGAGCCTCCCAAAACCCTGAAACATCATATCGAACGCTGCAGCGGCAGCCTCCGGGTTGTCGTAGATCAGCCGCTCATCGCTGAGAGCGACGGCTGCTTCGTGGATCTTTCCGACGGCGGTGATGTCGAGACAAATGTCCTGCACTTTTTCGAGAGCCTCGCCAACCGCACCGAGGCCTTCATTGGCTTTCGTGAGCTTCTCGAATCCGCCGGGTTTGTCCGAGAGCATTTTGCCGCCCCAGAGCACTTTATCGATTCGGCCCTTTCCGAGCTGTACGGCTGCTTTGAGTTCCTCAAGGTCCGTGTTTGCCGCGCAAGCACCCGCCTTCTTCTTTATCGTGATCCAAGCTGAATTCAGCTTTTCCTGCCAATCTGCCATTTCGACCCTCCAAATTTTCAGAATCTCTGAGCGAGCCGGCGGAAATGCCGGCGGCTTCGTTCACCTTACTACGCGTAGGAATGGCGAAATTGTATCAGCGAATTGTAGAAAAGGGCCGGGAAAAATACAGGCGAGCGTTCACTTTTTTCCGAGTTCGACGGCACGGCGGTATGCAGCGTAGGCGGCTTTGGAGAGCACGGTGCGGAGCCCGCCCTTTTCCATCTGGTAGATGGCTTCGGCAGAGGTGCCGCCGGGCGAGGTGACCATGTTGCGGAGTTCCGCGGGATGCTTGTGCGATTCCATCGCGAATTTGACCGAACCGAGCATCGTTTCCTGCACCAATTCCTTGGCGACCTCGCGTGAAAAGCCGAGATGGACGCCGGCATCGGTCAAGGCCTCCATCACCATAAAGGTAAAGGTCGGGCCTGTCGCGCTCAGCGACGTCGCCATGTCGATCATGTTCTCGGTCTCGACGTAAAGCTCCTTGCCGAGTGCCCGGAGCATTGTCTTTACCGCATCACGGCTTTCTGCGGGAACCTCGGGCGAGGCCGTCCAGACGCACATTCCAGCGCCGATCTGCGAGGGAGTGTTCGGCATTACGCGGATGACGTTCTCTGCCGCGAGCGATTCGCCGATCTTGCGGATGGTGGCTCCGGCGACGATCGAGACGACGGTCGCGGCGGGCGTGACCGAGTCTTTGATCTCTTCAAGAACCCGGCCGAGCCGCTGCGGCTTTACGCAGAGAAAGACGAACGAATCATCGGCAAAAGCGGCAGTTTCGCGGTTATCGGCGGAGACGTGGATGCCGTAGCGTTCCGCAAGCTCGCGGCGGCGTTCCTCACGCGGGTGCGAGGCGAAAATGCGGTCGGGCGAGAGCATTTCCTCGCGAAGAAGGCCGGCGACGATCGCCTCAGCCATCACGCCGCAGCCGATGAATGCGGCACGAACGTCCCCGGCAAGTTTTGTTTCGTTAGCAGACATCTTATTCGTAGCTAAGTGCTTCGACCGCATCGAGCCGGGCGGCCCGAAGTGCCGGATAAAGCCCGCCGACAGCTCCGCCGAGAAGGCCGACAAGCAGGACGATCCCGATAACGACAGGGCTTATCTCAACCTCAAGTGTCGTGATCAGGTTTAGGCCGTAGCGGGCGGCGAAGGTAAGTACGACGCCGACAAAAATACCGCCGAGGCTGATCAGCAAAGCTTCCTGCGTTATCGTCCACGCGATCTTTGCATTGCTCATGCCGAGCGATTTCATTATGCCGATCTGCCGTGTCCGCTCGGTGACGGTCGTGTACATCGTCAGCAAAATCACGAGTGCGCTGATGACGGCAGCAATCCCGATAAAGACGTTGAGAAAGACGTTCATCGCCGGAATGCCGGCCATGTAAAGCTCTTCAAGGTCGGACATCCTGATGACCTGAGCCTCGGGAAAGCGTTCCTGCAGCCGCTGGCCGACGGCATCAACCGTAGTGTCGGGCTTGATCGCGACGAGTGCCGAGGAGATCTTGCCTTCGGAACCGAGCTGCGTTTGCATCACATCGAGCGGGATCTTGATCCGCGGGCCGCCGGCGGGTTCGTAGGTGCCGACGATGGTGAACGGCCGTTCGTAGATCTGGGTCGTATCGCCGATCTTGAACTTTTTCTGCCGCTGAAACGCGGTGTCAATTATCGCTTCGTCGCGGCCGGGAGCGAAGGCACGCCCCTCGACAAGCCTCAGGCCGGAGATCGCGGAGTATTCTTCAAGGAGCACGCCGTCGATCGTCCGCTTGCCGGTGTTGTTGTCGGCCGCATCGACCGAATTCTGGCCGATGCCGACAGCGGTGCGAACGCCCTCGACCTGCTTTATCTCATCGACGATCGACGCCGAAAGCCTGAATGCATCAGTGCCGCCGATGCCGATGGTGCCCGAGGACGAAAAGCGAAGCTCGGCTCCGACGTTTGCATCGCGAGCGGCCTGCTCGCGGATGGTGCCATTGGCGAGCCCGACGGTAAAGACGATCAGCAGCACACCGACGGCGATGCCGAGAACGCTGACCGCGGTCCGGGCCGGCCGGTGAAGCATATTAGAGAGAACAAGGGAATCCATCAATTTTTCGGTTGGGAAAGGGCGGTCGAAGTGTTCGAGTTTCCGGCCGCGACCTGGCCGCCCTGCTGTTGTTCAAGCTGCATTTCCTCGGGCGAACGCCAGCCCGCCATTCGCAAAAGCTCGATGGCATACTTGATCGGCACGGCCATGTTGACCGCAGTGTTTTGAGTGAATACACCGAAATTGACGGCGATCACCTTGCCGGATTGGCCAAAGAGCGGAGCTCCCGAGCCGCCTTCAGCGGTCCGCGCGTCATGGACGATGCGGCGTGCATCGAGGTCGGTTATCGCCCCCTGCGTGGTCAGCGGCTGGATCTTGAGCGTTTGGGCCAGGAAATTGACCAAGTTCTCGCGTGAATTGCCGAAGCGGCGATTGATCGAACTCGCTTCAACGTCATCTACCATCGCGAGCAGGCGGTCTGGGCCATTCGGATAGCCCATCGTGACGACGGTCTTTCCGACGGTTGCGGCGATCGAGGCATCATCATCAAGCGGAATCGCGGCAAGCGGCGTCGTGAGTTTGCTCATATCGATCGAACCGACCGCAAGGTCCTCGCGGGTGCTCGTTTGGCGAACCGTAAGCGGAAAGGGCTCGGGATTATTCGGGAAATAGACGAGCAGTTTGCGAATACGGGCACGGCCGTTCGAGCTTGCGATCATCGATTTGACAACGTCATCCTCGGTCCAGGGCTGAAGCACGTGGCGGTTCGTGACGATAAAGCCGCCGCCGACGTGGAAACCGGTGCCGATAAAGTCGTATTCGACCGGGCTGCCGTTGCCGGTAGTCGTAAGGCCGCTGACGGGAGCGGCCGACATCGGCGTATCGCCCTCGGAAGGAGGCTCATAGGGCATAGGCTGGAACGACTGCGAATCAGGGTAGCGAAGCACGCGGCCGGTCGAGCGGTCAACGAGCTGATAGACGCCGACGATGAGGCAGACGGAATTGCCGTATTCGACCTTGACGTTCTGTGCCAGCGATTGAGTGCGGATCAGGTCCTTATTTGTCTGCTCGAGTGTGCCGAGTTGGTCGCTCGTTTGGCCAAGCTGCTTTTCAAGCTGGACTATGAGCTGCTGCTGTTTCTCGGATTGCTCGCGATTTGCTCTTAGCTCAGAAGCGACCGAATAAACGAGGTAGAGAATACCGGTCAAAAATCCTGCTGAAAGAATAAGCACGACCGCTTTGGTCGTCCAGCTTATCTCGCGCATCAGCTCGCGGCTGAACTCGCGTAAAAAGGCCTTGGCATCGTCGCGTTCCGGCGAGGCCGCCGCGTCAAGGGCGGCATCTGCGATAAACGGTGCGATCTGCGGTTCGGTCCGCTTGGTGGTGATTAGCGAGGGCTTTTCGACGAGCGAGAAAAAGCCGAATGTGATGTCTGTCTCACCGATCTTGACGAGGTCGCCGTCGGTCAGAGCGATAAAGCGACGAACCGGCTTATCATTGATGGTCAGGCCGAGCGTCGGGTCGAAGTCGATGACCCGATACACACCTTCGGCGTTCTCCAGCCGCAGCCAAACGCCCGGCTTTTCGAGCTGTTTGGTGTGGATCTGAAGGTCGCAGGTTTCATCGGAGCCGATGCTCAGCCGTTCTTCAGAAAAGAATTCGGTACGCTTTTCCGCCCCGACCGAGATATGAATGATAATGCCTGATGCCATTGTCGGGTAAACACACGTTTACCTGCTTAAAGTTTAACACAAAACCCGAGCGTTTCGATGCATTCCGGCGGGTAAACGTGGCACAATATCGGTAATGGCAAAGCCAAAAAAGATCGAAGGCCGGGAAAGGCTTGTGAAGCTCGCTCCGGTGGCCGAAGCACCGGTCCGCAGGCACGTTTTCGTCTGCAATGGCAAGAGTTGTGCGGCGGTCGGAGCCGCGGATGTTAAGGCCGAATTTGAACGCATTCTGGCGGAGAAAGAGATTCGTTACGGGAAGCAATCAAAGGGCCGCAATCCGGAAGGCCCTGTAGTGCTGACGGACTGCGGATCGGTCGGCTTTTGCTCGGTCGGGCCGGCGGTTCTGGTCTATCCGGAGGGCGTTTGGTACGCGCAGGTTCAAGCGGCGGATGTCGGCGAGATCATAGAGAGCCACTTGGAACACGGCGAGGTGGTTGAGCGGCTCGCTTTGATCGAAGATTTCGGTTCCAAATAGATGCGGGTTTGCGGAGAATACCTTAGTCGATTACGATTAACTTTTCGCACTTATGTCAACCGAATTAAAGAAGACGCCGCTTAATGGCGTGCACCGCGAACTCGGCGGGAAGATGGTCGATTTTGGCGGCTGGGACATGCCGGTTCAATACAAGGCCGGTGTGATCGAAGAGCACATGGCAACGCGGACTCGGGCCGGGCTTTTTGACGTCTCGCACATGGGCGAGATCTGGGTCGAAGGGCCGGATGCGATCGATTTCGTCAACCGCCTGACGACGAACGACGTAACCAAGCTCGCCGACGGGCAAGCCCATTATTCGTGCTTTACGAACGCGGACGGCGGTGTCGTCGATGACCTGCTGGTCTATCGTTTCGGGCCGGAAAGGTTGCTTTTGGTGGTAAATGCGGCGACGACCGAGAAGGACTGGGCGTGGATCCGCTCGCACCACTCGGAGCACGAAGACCTTGCCTTGCGAAACGCCTCGGCGGATTATTGTCAGATCGCGATCCAGGGGCCGAAAGCGCTTGAGATATTGAAAAAGCTGACCGAAACGGACCTCGCCGGCATCAAGTATTATTGGTTCACAGAGGGCGAAGTTGACGGCGTGCCCGCGATAATTTCGCGGACGGGGTACACGGGCGAGGACGGCTTTGAGGTCTATGCGGCACCGGACAAAGCCGTCCAGCTTTGGAATGCGATGATGCAGGCGGGAGCCGACGAGGGCATATTGCCGTGCGGGCTGGCGGCGAGGAATACGCTTCGGCTAGAGTCCGCAATGTCGCTTTACGGCCACGAACTCGGCGACGACATCGCACCGCTCGAGGCGGGGCTCGGGTGGATAACGAAGCTCGGGAAGGACTCGGACTTCATCGGCAAGGACAAACTCGCCGCGATGAAGGAAGCGGGCCTCAAGCGAAAGCTCGCCGGATTTGAGATGACCGAACCTGGCATCGCCCGCGACGGTTACGACGTTTATATCAATGGCGAAAAGGCCGGAACCGTGACTTCGGGGTCGCCTGCACCGTTCCTCAAAAAGAACATCGGGCTGGCATTTTTGCCTGCCGAATTTGCAAATCCGGGGCAGGAGATCAAGGTCGATATCCGCGGAAAGCAGGTGGCGGCCGTGGTCGTCCCGACGCCATTTTACAAACGCGAAAAGTAGCTCTTGTTTTACAAATTAGAAGGTTTACACATCCGAAATCTATGTCAAACATTCCTGAAAATCTAAGATACAGTAAAGACCACGAGTGGGTCTCGGTTGAAGGCGACGTTGCTACGATCG
>SXGQ01009187.1_pt1 | contig 11582 bp, 9 predicted proteins | sample 3178371 | NCBI WGS metagenome assembly SXGQ01 (sample SAMN11356859, study PRJNA531348) | freshwater metagenome | isolation source: freshwater sample F1-20 | place: China: Fuxian Lake, Yuxi | collected 2017-12-25 | reverse complement strand
GTCGAGCGCGATCACGTCCCACTCGCCGATCAGCAGCGCCGCCAACTGGACCCGCCGGCGCTGCCCGCCCGAGAGCGTGCCGACCGGGGCGTGCCAGTCCAGGTCGGCCACCAGCCCGGAGACGACGTCCCGCACCCGCGGGGCCCCGGCCCAGTCGTGCTCGGGGCGATCGCCGACCAGCGTTCCGGCGACGGTGGCCGCCGGGTCGAGAGTGTCGGCCTGGTCCAGGGCGGCGACCCGCACCCCGCCGCGGCGGGTCACCCGGCCCGAGTCAGGCTGGATGCGGCCGGTCAACATGCCCATCAGGCTGGACTTTCCGTCACCGTTTCGGCCGACGATGCCGATCCGGTCGCCCTCGTTGACACCGACGGTCACCGCGTCGAACACCACCTGCGTCGGATACTGGAGGTGCAGCGCCTCGGCGCCCAGCAGGTGTGCCACCGCGACGACCTTACTGATCGTCGTCGATCCGCCCCGGGGAGCGCCAAAGTCGCAGGCCGCAGGGCCTCGGCGGATCAGGGGCCCTGCGGGGGTATGCCATGATGAACGGGGCTGTCCGAAGGGTTGAGCAGCGCAGATGTTCGGCAGGGAGCAACCGTGGATCTAGGTTTGTCGGCGATCACCAGACCGCTGGAGCGCTTGGTGGCGACCGCCCAGAACGGCTACGAGGTGGCGCGTTTCGGGGGTCTGGACACCGGCGCCGTACCCTCGCCGTTCCAGATCGTCGAGAGCACCACGATGTACAAGCTCCGGCGCTACTTCCCGCCGGACAACCGCCCGGGCAAGGCCAAGACGCGCCCGCCGGTGCTCATGGTGCACCCGATGATGATGTCGGCCGACATGTGGGACGTCACGCGCGATGACGGCGCCGTCGGGATCCTGCACGGGGCCGGGCTGGACCCGTGGGTGATCGACTACGGCTCTCCCGACAAGGTCGAGGGCGGTATGGAGCGCACCTTGACCGACCACATCGTCGCGCTCAGTCAGGCCATCGACTCGGTCAAGGACGCGACCGGTCAGAGCGTCCACCTGGCCGGTTACTCCCAGGGCGGAATGTTCTGTTACCAGACGGCGGCCTATCGCCGTTCCAAGGACATCGCCAGCATCATCGCGTTCGGGTCGCCGGTCGATACTCTGGCGGGCCTGCCCGGCGGGCTGCCGACCAACCTCGCGGTCGGTCTTGCCGACTTCCTGGCCGACCATGTGTTCAACCGGCTCGACATCCCCGGGTGGTTGGCGCGCGCCGGGTTCCAGATGCTCGATCCGCTCAAGACCGCCAAGTCGCGCGTCGAGTTCCTGCTGCAACTGCACGACCGGGAGGCACTGCTTCCCCGTGAACAGCAGCGCCGGTTCCTGGACCGGGAGGGCTGGATCGCCTGGTCCGGCCCCGCGGTCTCCGAACTGCTCAAGCAGTTCGTGACCCACAACCGGATGATGACCGGCGGTTTCGCGGTCCAGGGCCAGCTCGTCACGCTCAACGACATCACCTGCCCGGTGCTGGCGTTCGTCGGCGAGGTCGACGACATCGGCCAGCCGCCGGCGGTCCGCGGTATCAAGCGGGCCGCTCCCAACGCCGACGTGTACGAGGTGATGATCCGGGCCGGCCACTTCGGCCTGGTGGTCGGATCCAAGGCCGCCACCAACACCTGGCCGACAGTGGCGGACTGGGTGCTGTGGGTGTCCGGACGGGAGCCGCGGCCGGCGAACATCGCGCTGATGCAGGAGGGCGCGCCGGCGGACGCCGCGTCGTCGGGCGTGCCGCTGAACTCCCGTCTGATGCTCGGTGTGGCCGAGGCGGCCGAGCTGGCGACCTCCCTCGCCAGGGGTGCGGCCGACGCCGTGGTCGCGGCCAACAACTCGGTCCGAACCCTCGCCGTCGAAACCGCCCGCACGCTTCCCCGGCTGGTGCGTCTCGGCCAGATCAACGACCACACCCGCATCTCGCTGGGCCGCATCATCGCCGAGCAGGCCGAGGCGGCGCCGGACGGTGAGTTCCTGTTGTTCGACGGCCGGGTGCACACCTACGCGGCGGTCGACCGCCGGATCGACAAGGTGGTGCGCGGCCTCATCGAGGTCGGCGTACGTCAGGGGACCCGCGTCGGCGTGCTGATGGACACCCGACCGAGCGCATTGGTCGCGATCGCCGCGTTGTCCCGACTCGGGGCGGTCGCGGTTCTGCTGCCGCCGGACGCCGACCTGCAGCAGGCGACCCGGCTCGGCGGTTTCACCGACCTCATCACCGACCCGGCAAACCTCGCCGAGGCGGGCCGGCTGCCCGTGCAGACCCTGGTGCTGGGTGGCGGAGAGACCCGCCGGCTGGACCTGCCGGCGGGCAGCAATGTCATCGACATGGAGCAGATCGACCCGGATGCGGTCGAACTGCCCGGGTGGTACCGCCCGAATCCGGCGTACGCCCGCGACGTCGCCTTCGTGGTGTTCAACGCCGTCGGCGGCGGGGAACTGGTGCCCAAGCAGATCACCAACTACCGCTGGGCACTGTCGGCCTTCGGCACCGCCTCCGCTGCCGCGCTGAACCGCAACGACACCGTCTACTGCCTGACCCCGCTGCACCACCAGTCCGGTCTGCTCGTCAGTCTCGGGGGGTCGGTGGTCGCCGGATCGCGGATCGCGTTATCGCGCGGGCTGTGTCCGCAGCGCTTCCTCGACGAGGTCCGCCAGTACGGCGTCACGGTCGTCACCTACACCTGGTCGATGTTGCGGGAGGTCATCGACGACCCCGACTTCACCCTCTCGGGCAACAACCCGATCCGGCTGTTCATGGGTTCCGGCATGCCGACCGGTCTGTGGGAACGCATCCTGGAGGTCTTCGCACCGGCCCGGATCGTGGAGTTCTTCGCCACCTCCGACGGACAGGCGGTGCTGGCCAACGTGGCCGGCGTCAAGGTGGGTAGCGAAGGCCGGCCGCTGCCTGGCGGCGGCGAGGTGGAACTGGGCGCCTACGACCCGGAGGCGGACCTGATCCTGGAGGACAACCGCGGGTTCGTGAAGGTCGCCGGGCGCGAGGAGATCGGAATCCTGCTGGCCCGCCCGTGGGGCCCGATCGACCCCACCGCCTCGATCAAGCGCGGCGTGTTCGCCGCCGGGGACATCTGGATCTCCACCGAGTACGTGTTCTGGCGCGATGCCGACGGCGATTACTGGCTGCTGGGCAACCGCTCCGGCCTGCTGCGCACATCGCGCGGCGTGGCGTTCCCCGCACCGATCACCGACTGCATCGGCCGGATCACCGCCGTCGATCTCGCGGTGACCTACGGCGTCGAGACACCGAAGGGCACGCTGGCGGTCACCGCGCTCACCCTGCGCCCGGGTATGAGCGTCACCCCGGCCGATATCGGCGAGGCGGTGGCGAACATGCCGGTGGGCTTGGCGCCCGACATCGTCCACGTGGTCCCCGATCTTGCGGTCAGCGCGTCCTACCGTCCGGTGGTGTCGGCATTGCGCGCGGCCGGGGTGCCCAGGGCCGGGCGTAACAGTTGGTATCTCGACGCCGATACGGGCAAGTACAGGAGGCTGACGGCTGCCGTACGGACGGCGCTCACCAAGAGCGCCGGCTGAACACGCGGTACGCTCGTGGGGCTCGATGTCGTGTGTGAAGGAGCGTGATGACGGGGACACTCGGCTGTCGCGAGGTGCGTAACGGCCTCGCAGGCATGCTCCTCGCCGTCGGCCTCGCCGTCGGGGCGGCCGGTACCGCTGCCGCCGATCCGTCCGTGGTACCCACCCCGACGCCCAAGCCGACCGTCACCGTCGAGGGCGGCGCTGCCGCCGGAGCGAGCGCCGCCGCCGCGGGGGCGAGCGCCGCCGCGACGGCCGCTGCCGCCGGTGATGTTCTCGATGTCCTCGCCGAGGAGTACGCGGTGGGATCCGGTGGTGGACAGTTGTCGAACCTGCTGAAGGTGTCCCTGAAACTTCGCGCGATGGGCTTCAAACCCTCCAAGCAGTACCTCGATGAGCTCACGGCGGCGATGAAGTACCGGCCCAACCAGAACCCGCTCATCTCGGCACTCAAGGACACCATCGCCTATCAGCAGAAGATCCGGGCCCAGACGCAGATCCTGCAGCAGGCGCAGTCCCAGCAGAACGCAAGCAGTGCGGTGATGGGCGCCGGCCAGATGCCCGGCGACAGCAATCCGGGCCAGGTCCCCGGCGCTCCGGTACCGGGAGCGGGCCCGGTCGCACCAGCGGCCGGTGCCCCGATGATGCCGATGCCGGCGTCGACGACCCCCTGAGCCAACCGTGCTCGACCGGAAACTGCTTGCCATTCTCATCTGCCCGGGTGACCGCGGACCGCTGCTGGCGATCGAGGACATTCTCTACAACCCTCGACTGCGCAAGGCCTATCGGATCGAGGACGGTATCCCGGTACTCCTCGTCGACGAGGCTGCCGATGTCGGAACCGAGGAACACCAGCGGCTGATGGCCGCCGCAGGCGTCGACGCCAGCCCGATTCCCGGCACCGCGGAGCACCCGGGTTAGGTTTATGTCCGCGGGGACCGGTGTAGTTCTCGGTGATGTGGACAGGTTCGAGCAGGTTCGGGGCCAGCCCCGTGCCGGATTCCGGAGGCACGTTGATAGAACTGTGCTCCGCTGACGCTCCCCCCGATCCCGCCGTGCTGCGCAGTCCGGGCGGTTTCACCTGGTTCTACGTCGATCTGGTGGACGACCGCGGGCGCGGTGCGACGGTGATCTGGTCCTGGGGCCTGCCGTTCCTGCCGGGCTACGCCGGAGCGGCCCGCGCCGGGCGCCCGGAGGTGCCGATCGACCGTCCCAGCGTGAACGTCGTGGTGTACGGGGACGACGGGGAGCGTTTCTATCTCCTGTCGGAGTTACCCCCCGATCAGTGCAGTTGGAGCGCCGACGGCCGGTCCTGGCGCCTCGGCGACTGTCTGTTCTCCTGGACCGACACCCCGGCGGGGGCTGGCGGTGTTCCGATCCGCACCCTGCGGGCCGACCTCGACCTCGCCCTGCCCACCGGTGGCCGGGCCACCGGGCAGTTGTGGTTGTCCGGTCCGCTGCGCCGGGACCCGGCCGGTCGGACGGACGCGGGCGGGTGCCCATCGCACCTGTGGACGCCGATGCTCGCCGCCGCGCGGGGCGGACTGGAGTTGAATACCCCGACGGGCACGCTGCGGGTCGAGGGTCGTGGCTATCACGATCGGAACAGCGCCATGCACCCCCTGGACGGTCTGGGCATCGGGAGCTGGTGGTGGGGGCGGCTGGCGCTACCGGGTCGCGACCTGATCTTCTACCGCCTCAATCCGGCCGACCGCGGCGCCGCGCCACGCGACCTCGTGGTCGAACTCTCCGAGGACGGTTCGTGCCGGGTGCGTGAGGATGCCGATCTGCAGGTGGGCCGCCTCCGCCGCAGCTTCTGGGGGATGCGCTGGCCGGAGACCCTCACCTTCGCCGACCCCGACGGCCGGCCGGTCGAGGTGGAGATCACCGGGCTGCTCGACAACGGGCCGTTCTACCAGCGCTACCGGATGCGCGGCCGGTGCGGATCGGAGCACGGACACGGGATGGGGGAGCACCTCGTGCCCGGCCGGATCGACACCGATCTGCTGCGCCCGCTGGTTCGGATGCGGGTGCACCGGTCGCAGGGGCCGAACTCCCGTTGGCTGCCGCTGTTCTCCGGGGACGCCGACGGTCGGTGGGGCAGGCTGCTCGGCCGGTCGGGGAACGTGCGGGCATGACCCTGGCGGGACCCGTCGCGGCGGAGTTTCCCGGGAGCCTCGCCGACCTGTCGCCCGGCGCGCTGCTCGATGGCTCGGCGCCCACCTGGGCCCAGATCCTGGCGGCCCTGGTGGCGCTGCCCCCGCTGCTTCCGCTGGGACTGGTGCTGATCAACGTACTGTTCTGGACCCGCGGCCGGGTTCTGCCGGACGCCGGCCGAGCGGCGCCGGGGGGAATCAGCGTGCTGATCCCGGCCCGCGATGAGGTCGACACCATCGAACGATGCGTGCGGGCCGCCGACGCGGTGCGCGGCCCCGTCATCGAGATCCTCGTCTACGACGACGGCTCCACCGACGGTACCGGCGAGGTGCTCGCCCGGTTGCAGTCCGCATTACCCCGGCTCCGGGTGGTGCACGGCGACGCACTCCCGCCCGGCTGGGTGGGCAAACCGCACGCGCTGCACACCCTGAGCGGACTGGCCCGCGGTGAACTCCTGCTCAACGTCGACGCCGACGTCGAACTGTGCCGGGACGGTGTGTTGCGGATGCTGTCGCTCCTCGGCACCGACGAGCAGGTTCCGGGCGGACTGGGTGCCGCGGTGGTCACCGCAGTGCCGCGGCAGCGCACCGGCAGCTTCCCGGAACGGCTGATGATCCCGCTGCTCCATCTGTCCTATGTGGCGTGGCTGCCGATGCCGCTGGTGCATCTCACCCGTGACCCCCGCGTGCTCGCAGCCAACGGCCAGTTGTTGCTGATCCGGCGCACGGCGTTGGAGGCGGTCGGCGGATGGGCGGCGGTACGCACTGCTCTGGTGGACGATATGGCCCTGTGTCGCGTCGTCAAACGAAGCGGCCAACGGGTCGTCTTCGCCGACGGAGACCGGATGGCGCAGTGCCGCATGTACTCCGGCGCCGGACCGCTGTGGCGCGGCTTCGCCAAGAACTTCTACGAGGGCATCGGCGGCCACCCGCTGGCGCTGGCCGTGGTCATGACGCTGCATCTGGTCTTCTTCGTACTGCCCTATCTGGCGCTGCCGGTCGCGGCGCTGTTCGGGGCGTGGGGCCTGGCCGCGGCGGCCGCGGTCGGTGTGGCGGCCAACATCGGCCTGCGGCTGCTGATGGCGGCGCGCCACCGGCACAGTATCGGCAGTGTGCTGCTGCACCCGTGTGCGGTCCTGCTGATGATGGGCGTGCTGGCGGACAGCTTCCGCTGGAGCCGGCGCGGGGACATCCGATGGCGGGGGCGCTCCTACGGCGCCCGCGCCCAACGGGAGACGGCCGCGTGAATCCCGACGCCGACCGCCGGGCACGGCAGCGCGCCGGCGACACCCGCCATCCGGCCTTCCTCGCCCTGGCCCGCAGCTACACCCGGCGTCGGGTGGCCCGCCAGCTCGACGGTGTCTGGGTGGCCGGGCTCGACGAGGCGCGGGCCGCCTTGGCCGGTCGGCCGCTGATCTTCGCCTCCAACCATGTCGCGTGGTGGGACACCCTGCTGCTGGTGGTCATCGACGAGGCACTCGGCGGCGAGGGCTGGGCGATCATGGACGCCGCGAACCTCCGGAAGCTGCGCTTCCTGGGCTGGGTCGGCGCGCTGCCGCTGGACCGCAGCAGCCCCGAACGCAGCCGGGCGTGCCTGGAGTCGTGCGCCGATCTTCTCGACCGGCCCGGTCGCTGCCTGTGGATCTTCCCGCAGGGCCGCCAGCGCCCGGCCCACCTCCGGCCGCTCGACCTCAAACACGGCGTCCAGATCATGCACGCCCGCCGCCCGGTGGACGTGATCGCGGTCAGTCTCAACTACCTCTACCTCGAACGCGACCGTCCGGCGGCGTTGCTCCGCTTCTCCGCGCCGCTGCCCGGTTCTCAGCTTGGCGGTTCGGCGCTGCTGCCCGCCGTCGAAGCCGCACTCCTCGACGGACTGGCCGATATCGACGTCGCCGCGACGGCGGCCACCGACGGCCGCCGGGCCCGTACCCACCCGCTGGACCCGCTGCCCGGCTTCGCCCCGCTGGTCCGGCCGCGCGGATTAGGAGCACGCCGTGGGGGCTGAGCACGGCTCGGAGGTGCTGGTGGTCGGAGCCGGAATCGGCGGCCTGGCAGCCGCTCTGGCTCTGGTCGCGGCGGGACTTCCGGTGCGGGTGCTCGAAGCGGCCGCGAGGCCGGGGGGCAAGGCCGGGACCGTCAAGGTGGACGGGGTGGTGGTCGAGACCGGGCCGAGCGTGCTCACCCTGCCGGAGGTCTTCGCCGGGCTGTTCGCCCGCGCGGGCCTGCGCCTCGACGAGGTGATCGAACTGCGCCGGCTCGATCCCGGCTTTCGGTACCGCTACGGTGACGGCTGCGTCGTCGAGGTGGCCCACGACCCGGAGGACACCCTGTCACGGGTGCGCTCGGCCCTCGGACCCGCGGCGGCCGACCAGCTGGCGGCCTTTCTGCGCTACAGCGCGGGGATCTGGGCGGCCGCGGCGCCGAACTTCGTGCTGGGGCCAGCCCCGACCTGGGCGGGCATGGTGGGCCTGGCACTTCGTCGGCCCCGCGCCCTGCTCGCCGCCGACCCGCTGCGCAGCATGGCCGCCGGTATCGACCGTCATGTCCGCGAGCCGCACCTGCGGATGCTGCTACGGCGCTACGCCACCTACAACGGCAGTGATCCCCGGCGGTCCCCGGCCACGCTGAACTGCATCTCCCACGTCGAACTGGACCTCGGCGGATTCGGTGTGCAGGGCGGTATCGGCGCGCTGGTCGGCGCGCTGGTCGGCGCTATCGAGGACCGTGGCGGGGTCATCGAATACGGCACCCCCGTGCAACATGTGCTGTGCGACGGCGACACCGCGGTCGGCGTCGCGCTGACCGGCGGCGGGCAGCGGCGCGGACGGGCGGTGGTGGTCAACGCCGATGTCGGCTGGCTACGGCAGAGCGGGTGCGCGCAGGCGGGCCGGTACCTGCCGCGTGCCTCGGCGCCCTCGATGTCGGGCTGGACGGGGGCTCTGAAGGCACGCCGGGGTCCCGACCGGTTGGCCCACGAGGTGCTGTTCCCGGCGGACTATGACGCGGAGTTCGCTGACATCTTCGATCGCGACCGGCCCCCGGTCGACCCGACCGTCTACCTCTGCGCCCAGGAACGCTGCCACGGATTGGCGGGCTGGCCGGAAGCCGAGCCGGTCTTCGTGATGGCCAATGCGCCGGCCGAGCCCGCGACGGGGCGGCGCGCACCGGAGGTGTGGGCGGAGCTGGAGGCCGCCGTGGAACGGCGGATCCGTGCGGCCGGGCTGTGGAGCACCGGGGACGCGCTGGTCTGGCGCCGGACCCCGACGGACCTGGCGGTCGCGTTCCCGGGCAGCCGGGGTGCGATCTACGGCGCGGCCAGCAACGACCGCTTCGCCGCGTTCCGCCGACCCCCCAATCGGGTCGCCGGGATGCCCGGCCTCTACCTGGCCTCGGGGAGCGCCCACCCCGGCGGCGGGCTGCCGATGGTGGCGCTGTCCGGCCTCGCGGCCGCCGACTGTCTGGGGGCCGACCTGGGTCTTCGCCGGTGACCCCGCGGCTGCCGGAGGCAGACCCGGTGGCCGCCGCCCGCCGGCTGCTCGGCTCGGTGATCATCGCGCGCGGGGTGAGTGCCCGGGTGGTCGAGGTCGAGGCCTACGGTGGACCGGCCGACGGGCCCTGGCCGGATGCCGCATCCCACTCCTACCGCGGCCCGACCCAACGCAACCAGGTCATGTTCGGCCCGCCAGGTCGGCTCTACATCTATCGCAGCCATGGAATCCACCTGTGCGCCAACGTCTCCTGTGGTTCCGGCGGTAGCCCCGCGGCAATCCTGTTGCGTGCCGCAGCACTCGAGTCGGGCATCGCCGACGCCCGCTGCCGACGGGGTCCTGCCATCCCGCCCGTGGCCCTGGCCCGCGGTCCGGGCAACCTCTGCCGCGCGCTCGGCATCACCATGGCCGACAACGGACTGGACGTGTTCGACCCGCGCTCCGCGGTCCGCATCGAGATGCGGGAGGACTCCTCGGCGCTGGCCGGGCCGCGAGTCGGGGTCAGCCGGGCCGCCGACCGGGCCTGGCGGTTCTGGGTGCCGGGGTGCCCGGAGGTATCGGCCTACCGCCGCAGTTCGCGGGCCCCGCGGCCGGGCGACAGCGACTGAGCGCGCGTGATGGGAGAAGATCAACCCATGGCGACGACGATCCTCGACGAGTTGGGCTGGCGTGACCTGGTCGCCCAGTCCACCGATATCGACGCGCTCGCGGCGGCGGCCGCGCAGCCTCCGATGACCGTCTATGCCGGCTTCGACCCGACCGCTCCGAGCCTGCACGCCGGGAATCTGGTGCCGCTGCTGACGTTACGGCGCTTCCAACGGGCCGGTCACCGCCCGATCGTCCTGGCCGGCGGCGCGACCGGGCTGATCGGCGATCCGCGCGACGCCGGCGAACGGTCACTGAACACCTCCGACACCGTCGCGCAGTGGGCCGAGCGCATCCGCGGCCAGCTCGCGCGCTTCGTCGATTTCGACGATTCCGCCGCCGGCGCCATCGTCGAGAACAACCTCACCTGGACACAACCCCTCGGCGCGATCGAGTTCCTGCGCGATATCGGCGAACACTTCTCGGTCAACGTCATGCTCGACCGCGACACCATCCGTCGTCGCCTCGACGGCGAGGGGATCTCCTACACCGAGTTCAGTTACATGTTGCTGCAGGCCAACGATTACGTGGAGTTGTATCGGCGGTACGGCTGCTCGCTGCAGATCGGCGGTTCGGACCAGTGGGGCCACATCATCGCGGGGGTACGACTGGTCCGCCAGAAGCTCGGCGCCGGCGTGCATGCCATGACCGTGCCCCTGGTCACCTCGGCGGACGGCACGAAGTTCGGCAAGTCGACCGGCGGCGGCAGCCTGTGGCTCGACCCGGAGATGACCAGCCCGTACGCCTGGTACCAGTACTTCATCAACACCGCGGACGCCGACGTCGGCAGGTATCTCCGGTGGTTCACCTTCCTGGACGCCGGAGAGATCGCCGAGTTGGACGACGCCACCGCGAACCGGCCGCACGAGCGGGCGGCGCAACGCAGGCTGGCGCGGGAACTCACCACACTCGTGCACGGGCAGGCCGCGACCGATGCGGCCGAGCATGCCGCCCAGGCGCTGTTCGGCAGGGCCGATCTGGAACGGCTGGATGAGGCGACCTTGGCCGCGGCCCTGCGGGAGACCTCGGTGGCCGACCTGGCGCCCGGCGGGCCGGACGGCATCGTCGATCTTCTTGTGGCGACCGGACTTTCGGAGAGCAAGGGTGCCGCCCGGCGCACCATCGCCGAGGGCGGGGTATCGGTCAACAACGTCCGGGTGGACAGTGAGGCCTGGATCGCCGGCCCGTCGGATTTCCTGCACGGGCGGTGGTTGGTCCTGCGTCGCGGCAAGCGGAATATCGCCGGGGTGCAACGCGTTGACTAGGTCTGCCAGGCGACCCATGGGTGTGATGAAGGTCAAACCTTCCTGGTGCCCAGCGGATTTGACTCCAGTGCACCCCTGACGTAACTTTGTGACGTCGTTGCGACGCGGTTCGGCCGCTGAGCGCGACGGCATCTCAACGGAATGTTTCCGGTCATCGGAGCGTTCTACTGTCCGCTCGACGAGAACGCGGCTTATCGCCGCGGGTTGGTCGCGCGGCCGGACAGAGGTGCCGGCAGCTTGTTGTTTGAGAACTCAATAGTGTGTTTGGTGGTTTTTGTTTGTTGTTTTTTGTTTTTGTCGTGCCTTGATACCCCCGTGTTGGGGTGCGGCTTTTGTTTTGCCAGATTTTTTCTGGTTGCTGTGATCGGATTTTTCTGATTCGGATTCTGCCCGGTGTGATTCCGGGGGTTTTTGTTTGGAGAGTTTGATTCTGGCTCAGGACGAACGCT
>SXGQ01242965.1_pt1 | contig 11584 bp, 8 predicted proteins | sample 3178371 | NCBI WGS metagenome assembly SXGQ01 (sample SAMN11356859, study PRJNA531348) | freshwater metagenome | isolation source: freshwater sample F1-20 | place: China: Fuxian Lake, Yuxi | collected 2017-12-25 | reverse complement strand
TGTTAAGTTTTTCAGATGCTTCTCTTGCCGCATTGATGTGTCGCCAGGTTGTTCCTGCAGGTTGGATACCTTCTGCTCTAGCAGCACGATAACCAGCCAACTCTCCATCCCATTTCTTTTGGGCTACATGTTTTCTAGCATCTCCTGGGGCTAACTCAAGAGTGCTTATCTTGCAGCCAAAACATCCTTCTACAAACTCTGGATGAGTTCTTTCTTGATGTAAACTCATATTGCTGTAAAGTTGGCTGAAGTAATGCCAACACCGCCAGCAATTAATGCTGCTCTAGTTGCTTCATCTACTGTATGGGTATAACCACCACGATAAAACTCATCATATGTTTCCATATCTGAATCAAGTGGATATCTTACTTGTGAGTAAGTACCACCAGATTTAGCAATACTTATACCTTTATCTTGTTTATAGAAGTAAAACAATCTATGTTTTCCAATAGGTGCTTCTTCTACAACTGGTGTTGTAAATTTATAGTCCGCCATTATTCTCCTTAATGAACTTACTGCTGAGCAGGAAACACGTGCCTCCTGCCCAACCGTCAATCAACTAAGCGATTGAAGAACCTGATTCGATTCTGTATAGAGCCTCTTCACGGTAGCGCTTGAAACCTAGTACGCCATACCAACCCATTGGGCGATGACGCATTAAGCGGTCAACTACTGGTCCGATAACTGTATGTGGCTCTTCTGCCACTGCCTCAGCAAGTGCTTGCTGTCCGCAAATAATTGTGCGGTAGTTACGTGCTGATGATGCACCGTCTGTAGCGTTGTACATACGTGGAGTCTCAATGAAGTATGCTCCACCGTATACTCCGATTTCTCCAGCCCAAACACGGTCCTGTGAAGCACCATATTGGTTTGGTACTAACCAGTTACCTGTGTCAGTAGCAAGGCGGAAATCGTGAGATACCTCTGGGTGGATACCAGCCCAGAAGTTTGAACCCTTACGAGGTACGGCTTTGTTAGCACGTAGTTTTGCAACTGCCTTTAGAACGTTAGCAGAACTTAGAGTTGCTGCTGCAGTAATTGTTGCAGTTGAGGTTGCTGTTGAACCTGAATAGATTACGTTTGAACCGCCACGCAATTCAGTCATTGCGATTGAGTCAATAGAATCTGCTAAGTTGTAAGCAATAATGTTAGCAATTGCAGGGTCAACATCTGCAAGAGAGAATAACTCTAATGCACGTGTTACCAACACTGAGTTACCGTACTCGGCAAGAGTAATGGTTACTGAGGTTGGTGTTGACATTGCTACTGCATCTGGGTCAGTTGTTTCTGTCAGAGCAGTAGTTGCTGGGGATAGGTCAACGTAGCGTTGTAATACAACTGTTGAGCCTGGGATTGCCTGACGTGCTGGACGCTTATCTGCTACAGAACGAATTAGTGGTTCTGAACGGAGGGCGAACTCTAGTAAACGGTCATATGCCTTTTGTACTAGACCAGCAGCACCAGCGGTTCCACCTAAAGAGGCGGAGTCTGTTGATACGTATGCCATGTTTTGTCACCTCCAAGTGACTATGAACGGAATTAAATTATTGTGACCGTAACAAGGCAAGAAGTTCATCTGCAGATTGAGCATTGTCAATCCTTGAATTAAAATCTTGCTCACGGTCTGGTGTAACCGCACCTTGAGTTAATACATCCTGTTGGCGTAATGCCGCAAGGGATATATTATCTGCATTAGACTGAGCAGGAACATTTATTCCAAACAAATCTGCGTTATCATCGAGCCAGTTAGAAACTGTCTCCTCGTTAACATCATCTAAGTCTTTTAGTACTAGTCTTGCTGCTTTAAGGTTTACACCTTTTTTCTCTAGGACTTCCTTGACGACTCTCTCACGCTGCACCTTGGATAATCCCTCAAGTTGCTCAGTAAGTTCCTTGATACGCTTTTCATCTGCACGTTTGGCTTTTCTTAGTTTCTTAACTAAGTCATCTCCTTGCAGAGGTGTATCGTTATCTTGGTCTTCGTCTTCGTCTTCCCAGTAATTGTTGCTCATAGCAACCACCCTTTCTATTCGTTGTAGTTCGTAGACCACAGTTCAGTTCGGGGAAACTGGCTGGCTTCTACTTCCAGGCTTATACACCTCACGGGGCTGGTAGGTCCGTGTAGGGAATCTATTTTAGAACTGTCCTCCAGAGGATGTTCTTCTTAGGTATTGTGTTGATAAAGCACCAGAACTTAATGCAGTTCCAGATGAGCCTTGGAAGGCTGCTTCTTCACGGGAAACAAGTTGTTGTCTCTTACGTTTAGCAGATTCTAAGCCTTTAAAGGTTGCTTGCTCTGCTTCAGTTTGTCCGTATGTAACTCCTTCTTCATCATAAATCTGACCTAACTTAGTAGCAGTAGGAAGTTCTTGAGCAATGGTTGAATAACCAATTTGTGCTTGTTCTCTACTAATACCAAATTTAGCCAAGTCTTCTGCACTAGTCATTGTTGCTGGTAGTCCTGCTCCAATAGCAGCACCACCTATCTCTGCAGATAAGGCTTTTTCTTTAAGAGTTACTAAAGTCTTTGTTGGGTCTAAGAAATACTTAGCAAGGTCTGCTTCACCAATACCATAGAATTGTTGGAAAGCACTCTTAGTGGCTGGGTCAGCCATCTTAACTCTATCTACTGCGGTAGATACTCTGTCTTTAAATTCAACAGCAGATATATCAGCACCAATAACTTGGGCTATTGCTTTCTGTCTATTCTTACGCTCATTAGGAGTTACACCTACACCAAAGTAATCTTGCAATCCATATGCTTTAAGAGTTTCTGAGTAACTATTTTCTAAATCTAAATACTCAGCCTCGTTAATAACATTTCTACCAGCAGCCAGTCTTAACTCATTGCCATAAAATCTATCTTTATATGGTTGGGATTGCTTTAATCGGATAGTGGCTTCTGCTGTGCCAATACCCTCTTTCATGTAAGATTCAATTTGACCTGCTAGTTCAGTTAAACCATAAGAACTAAATACATCTCTAAGTAAAGCAAATGCATCTTGCCTAGCCTTTTCATCTTGCATCTTAGCATAGGCTAGACCAGCGTCTTCTTTACCACCACCTTCTTCATCTCCACCTGTATCTGTAACAGTAAGACCTTTATTATATTCTTCTAATAGTTGCTGAAGTTTTCTTTTGTCAGCCTCTATTTGCTTCATTCCCTTTTCAAATTGTTTATCAAAAGATGAAGTACCACCACCAGTTTTAATAGGTTGTTGTTTAACAGGTTGAACTAACTTACTTCCAGATGCTGCTGTACCGCCACCTTTAGGCAATGGTCTTGCTGCAGGAGTAGATGGGATACCACTATAGCCACCAGAAACTACTTTAGATGAGGTTGATTTCTTAGTTGCCATTATGCCATCAATCCGAAGTCTTTAAGAATGTCATATGCATACTTAGAGGCTTCTTCTCTAGCGTTTTTAGTCTTGGCCCAACGCGGGTCATTACGTATCATTCTATCAAACTCAGTTAAATTCATAGTTCCTTTGTTTCCATTATTTTTTAATGCAGTCTGAATGGTTGGGTCCATGACATCAATACTGTTAGGGTCTATCTCTAATAACTGACCCATATTGTATTTATAGTTACTTGTTAATTCACTTAAGTTAACATCCTCTGATATTAAGTCAGATAGATTATTGTAAGTAGATTTTGATATAGCCAATATCTTTGCATTGACTTTTTTCATATCTTCTTGACCAGCAGATAACTCATTGGCTACATAACTTAAAGCATCTTTATTGCTTATGTTAATACCGTAACGCTTAGCATAGGCTATTACGCCATTAACTGCCTGAGCAGCACCTGCTCCACCCTTTAATACTGTATCAATATCAGAACCATTAAGGGCCTTACCAGCAATCTTACGCTTTAATTCTGCCTTATCTAAATCATCAATATATTCGCCCTTAAACTTAACATTAGAATCTGTTTCTATTGTAGTTTTAATTGCTTTTCGTTCTAATGCTCTTAGTTGCTTATAGTACTCATCATGTTGTGCTTTAGTAGCACCTACACCAAGATACTCCATAAAGAATCTATCAAGGTCAGATGCTGCTGTATCTCGGGTAGTTTCTTGAGTTGAAGACTTAACTGTAGGACCAGCAGGTTTAAACTCTTTATCTAAATAATCATCAAATGTTATTGGGTCTTTAATTCCACTTACTTCGTAATCACGAACTACCTTTTTGCTATACTCACGTAAAGCATATAATAACCCACCAGAAAAATCACTAGACTCTAATCTTTTAGAATCATAAGTATCTTTCTTAATTAATCCTGCTTTATATAATCTATCAAATAAAGCCTGCATTCCACCAGGTTGCCTATTAGCATCCTCTAGAATTTTCTTTTCTATATCATTATAAGAAAAGGCTATCTGTGTATCAGTATCCTTTATAGTGCTGCTAAATCCAGGCAGTTTACTTTGAAAACCTTTTTTAGTTGCCCATATAAAGTGCTCACTACCTTGACCTTCATAGCCTTGCATAGTAGAGTTAACACGACTAGTACCGTTTTCATCAGTATCTATCATTAAACCTTTATCTCTAAAGGCATTACCTAGGGTGTCACCCTCTACATATCTAGGTCCTGATATTTCAGGGCTGTAAGGATTATTAATAGTTGCATTAATTCCATTAAGTTTCTCTTGAATTCTATTGGCTTCATCTGTATTTCCAGAATCCTTTGCCTTTTGCAAAGCAATTTCTGTGCTTGACTTTTGAAGATTAGCAAGTTTAAACTCAAGGTCTGCAATATCTTTATCTAATTTTTGCTTATCTTTGATTGCTTTATTGTATTCAGGTGTATTTAAACCAAACTTATTGATACGGGAAATAGGACCGTTAAAGCCATTAAGTTCTTTTTTAAGTTTATTAATAGAATTTTCTATTTTTTGTTCTTCTGTAATTTTTACTGCTGGGTTTCTTAAGCCAGATGCCACTAGAATCTCTCCCTTGCTGTGTAGGTATCACGGGAGTAATAATCAAGGATAGCCCTGAATACAGCCCTGTTTGCTTCTTTCAAAATTGGGTCTCCAACCTGCAACTGATTAATTAAAGCATTGATATCTTGTTTTATATCTCTCTTAAGTTGAGAGAAGTTATTCATTTCCCTCTTAGAAGGGTCATTAGCGGTAGAAACAAACTGCCTTACTCTTGATGCAACCATAGCCATTCTCTGTCTAGTACCTGCATCTAAGTTAAATTTATTATCAATAATGATTTGCTCTATGCTATCTAGCATTGCTAACTCACTACCTACCTCATTACCGCCACCAGTTAATGCTGGTTCTAATAATGGATTCTTAGCCTTAAGGGCATTTCTTTGTAGGGTAGATGACTTGATAATTGCTCTACGAGCCATAGTATCACCAGATGTAGCAAGAAATTCTTTTTCTTCTCTGGCTATATCGTAGTAAGCCTGCTTATCTTTAGATACCAATACATCTCTGTAGTAATTTTCTAATGATTTATTGGCAATTAAACCAGCACCTTCTAGCCAAGCATAGGTACCAATATCAAAGTCACCAGTATTAGGGGCGAATACGAAGGCTGCTTCGCCATAAGCCTTAATCTTATCTTCGTTTTCTATAGCCCAGTTCTTTAACTCTTTAGTCTTATTAATAATTACATTAGTCTGTTTCTCATCACGAGAGACTGTGTATATTAATTTACCTGGGTTCTTACCTACATATGTAGCAACTGCTAACTCATATGGGTCTTGAATATCACCCTTATACTTCTGAGTTACTGCATTTAAAATATCAAAGAACTCTGGGCGTAATCCAGTTATACCTACCTCTTTAAGATAGTCAGGTACTCCAATAGACTCTTGCATTGATGGAGCAACTGGAGATATTAAACCTAGGATAGAACGCATAACTATAATGTTATGTGCTGATAAACGAATATTCTTTAGGTAGTCAGCCTTCTCTTGAGGAGAAGCAGATGGGTCTAGCATATAACCTTGAGATGCATTGTATGCAATAGCCTGCATTGCTGCAGTAGCCTCTTGTCTGCTCTTCTCGTTCTGAGGTAATATGTTCCATAATTTCTGTAAAGAAGATGGAACTATAGCCCTTACTACATCAATATTATCGCCTATTTCACCAAGGGCAAAGTTATCTATTTCTTGTCCAAGTTTCTTACCGCCTGCACCACCTACTTGGCCTAGAAGATTCTTCATGGCAATAACGCTTAGTGCGCCAAGTGGACCTGACAATGTAGGCAAACCTGCATCTGGAGTAAATGATGGGTTAGCCAACTTTAATTTCATAGTAAAGTCGTTGAATATAGGTTGTTTAAACCCTGCTTCACCTGGAGTTAATGTTCTAACAACGTTGTCTACTGTCTTAAATATAACATCATCTAGTGGCATCATTACATATGGGTCACCATTTTGGTCCTCATATATACCACCAGCAGCATCTAAGCCTATGTGGGCTAGCCGTGTTCTATACAAAACTCGTGGAGTTACATCCTTCATACGAAGAATACGGCGCCAGAAATCTTCAGTAGCACGATAGTATCTACCTACGTTTCGTGCAGATACTGCAAAGTTAGAACGAATAGTAGGGTTATCAACAAACTTTAGTACTTCATCTGCAGCCTGTTGAACAGATACTTCAGTAAAGTATTTATTAGATTGAAGTCTTGCTAACTCTTCTTCTTGTAATCTATTAAATGTTTTACCAGCCTCATAGGCTTCTGCTTCTGCATTATCTAGAAGTTTTTTCGTATAATCTTTCTCTGCTTGAGAATAGAACTTGCGAAGTTTTAGATAGGTAACCATAACTGCAGGTTGACGAATAATACCTGTAACCTGACGGTCCATAATTTCCATTGCTTTGTTTCCAAAGCGTCTATATAAATTACCAAAGTCATCTAGTCCCTCTATAGCAAGGGAGGTATACATCTTACCTGCTGGCTGAAAACCTTTAGTTAGTTCTGAAAACTCATCAAAAGTAATAGCCTTGGCAGCCTGTCTCCAAGCACCTCCAACAAACTCTGTGCCACCCTTAGTTATCTCACTATGTTTTGCTTTAATAACATCAACTAATGCTTGGTTATATTTATTAGCATCGCCATGGAAATATCTATAAGTATCAACTAAAATTTGCTCTACTAAGTCACGGGCTATATCTACATCATCTTTACCCTGTGAACGTAGGGTATTAGTATAACCTCTGCTTTGTAAGAAACTATCTAAAGCCTTTTTATCTCTTACGCTAAATAGGAACTTACCACTTAGTTCATCTAAAGTTTGCTGGGTAACATCATCGTATACACCCTCAACGTTACGCTCAATACCTACCTTGGACAGTAACTCATTACGAGCACGGTTCCAATCATTGGTATCTCTTAATGCATTATTCTTTAAAAATACTGTGGCTGGATTAAAGTTATAGGTTTGAGCATCACCAAAAATACTCTTACGGTTTCCATAAAAACGCTTTATAAAGTTCTCAAAGTGGATAACACTAACACCCATACCATTAAGTATGTTATCTCTTACTAATTCAGAAACAACGACTGGTTTACCCTTTAAACCTTTTTCAATCTTATAGGTTTCCTGAAGGTATTTAATTAAGTTATCAAACTGGTTCATATCCAAAAACTCTTCGGCTACTTCTGGAGCCTGTCTACCAGTAATATTAGATGCGCTACTGATAGAGCGAGTTGCTGAACCTAAGTATTGAGAGTTTAAAGCAAGGGCTTGAATTAAGAAATCTGCTTCTTCATCAGATAATTTACTTAAAAGATTATTGTTATAAATATCTGTAGCGGCTAAAGCCTGAGCAATTCTGCGTTGCTCTGAGGTTAACTCACCAACATTCTCTATACCATTATTTGCAGCAAATTTTTCTAAAGCATCTTGTCTTACTGACATATTCAATGCTTCTGAAGGTGTTTTAAATCCTAGTTTACGTGCAATTCCTTGACGTAATTTCTCACCAGACTTAGAACCAGAGTAGGCTGAAGCAATATTTGAAGCAATACTACCTTTTCTACCAAGTGCTTTATCACCTTTTAATATACCAGGTACGAAAACATCCATAATATTCTTAGCAGGGGCTGTAAGAAGATACATCATTGCTTCATCTATAGCGCTTCGTATACCAAGACGTGGGAAAAGTGTAAACAAAGACCAGAAGTTAACTACCTCAGATGCAGTTTTAGACTGTGTAGCCCCACCTAAAGATAAAAATAAATTCTTTTTGCTCTTTAATTCATAAGCGTATTGACTTAATGCAAAATAATCAAGGGCAGATACAGCATTTGTTTCTTGGAATGGCTGGATAATGCTACCAGTCTTCTTATAAGGGATACCATCTTTGTAAACAATGCTATCTTTTGACAAAATTTGTGCTACATCTGGACGAACTGGCATTTCCGCAATCTCATCCATAGCATTGGATACACCATACTTAGTGTTAATAATTTCCATTGCTAGTTCTTTGCCACCAGGATGACCAGTAATACCATAACGCTCAATAATTGCGTAGTCAATTGCTTTCATAATAGCAATCTGGTCATTTTGCTTAGCATTAATAAACTTCTGAGTCATAAACTCAGCCATGTCTTTAGGCAAGACCTGACGTGCAGTTAATCTAAAAGCATTTGCTGTCTTATAAGCATCTTCACCAAGTTTAATCACAGAACCTTGGGCTGAACGGGTTAATTGGCGAGATAAACCAGCCTTGAATTTCTGAACCTTATTTAAACTATTATGAAGTTTCTTTATATCTGTTGCTTCTGGAAGAATAAAGCCATTCTCTGGAGATTGTTTTATCAATCCGTCCCATATATCTTGAGTTTTTGCTAATGTTTCTTCTGCACTACCATAAAGTTTTGGATTAATAATCTTATCTATGGTTTTATTTATACCAACAGATAATCTTCTATGAGCATTTGCAGTGGCTACTCCATTGCGGAAGTATTGAACTCCATCTACACGGCCTGCCATAAATAGTGGTAGATTTTCTGCTTGCTCAAAATACTCTAATGCACTTTTAGAGTCAGTTAAACCTTTACCCTTTATGCCAGTCTCAAGCATTTTAATTGCTTCATCATTATTAAACGCAGGATGATTAAGTTTTATATCTTCAATAATTGAAGGTCTATTTGCTTCATCTGCTTCTTTAAGGGCTTTTACTTTAGGGCCTAGTTGGTCATCCCATAGTTTACGAACACCAGTCTTTTCATCTTCAAATACCATTCTAACACCAGTAGCATTAGGAAACCTTTTCATAGTTTCTGCTGCTCTAGAACCAGCACGGGCTGCAGATGATAGACCACCTGTTGCCCAAGTAAGTGGGTCAACTGCTAACTGATAAAAGAAATCAATAAAGCCTGATACGTTTTTAGTTTTGCCATCTATTAAATCTCCAGCAGCAGTGCTGGTATTTGGGTCTTTACTAAAAAACGCACGAGCAATATCTCTACCTGGAGATACTTGTGCATATTTAACACCATCTAATACCTGACGAAAATCTTCTGGATTATTAAGTGACTCTTCTAATGCTGCTAATAATTTTTCATTTAGCACTCCACTGGATGAAGATATAATTTCTCCAGGAGTCTTACCAGAAAGTAAACCTTTTGCTACCTCTACCTTTTCATTTCCAAAGTAATTGATAACTTCAGCCAATGCACCATGGTCAAATACTCTACGTCCATCCCAAGCATCTTTCCAAGTTTGAACAGAAAATAAACCCTCACCCTGAGAAGCCTGACGTGCTACTAGGTATGGGGTATTAATGATTCTATTGTATGCTCCAGCAGCCTTGAATATACCAATCAAAGGGCTTGCTACAACTTTACCAACAGTCTTTAATGCACCAATTGCATAATCGCTAGCATCTGGTGGTGCTTGCAAATAATCTGCTTTAGGAAATAGATACTTAAGTTTTTCCTGAACCTCTGGGTCTAACTCATTGTATTCTTTTCTTGCAGCCTCATCAGACATTTGATTTAATTTTTTATTCTTATCAACTGTCCAAGAAAACTGTTCTAATTGAGATACCTGACTTTGCGGAAGGTTTGCAGCCTTAGCAGCAGCGTATAAATTAGGATTAGTTTTGGCTACAATAAAATTAACTTTTACAGCCATTAGTATCCTTCGTCAACTAATTGTCTATATACCAGTTCTGCATCGCCTGATGGGTCATATGCAATTAAATTTCTAAATACATCTGCAATTGTATATGCTTGATTAGGTAATGTTCCTAATGCATCTGAACCAGGTCCATCACCTCGGTCAATACCAGCGGTAATAGGCTCATTAGGTCTAGCAGTAGGTGCTAATAATGGTGTTGGCATTTCCATTTTAGGAATTGGATTACCAGCCATAGGTGCTGCTACTTGGTTTGAGTAAGTTTCTTGTCCTTGTCCGTATGGTAATCCTGAGATGTAGGTTGCAGGTTGTGTTGGACCCCCGTCAGTCCGCTGACTAAGAGAGCCAGGGCCTGATATTGGGGCTGGGTTACTCGGTTTTCTATATCCACCTTGCTGTGCCACACTTCCTCCTACTTAGTAAATTGTGTTTTAACATTTGCGGTACCACCGCACCATACATTGTATTGAATTGCTATATTGATTGCTTTCTTTGCTGCACCACTTGCTTTAGCATGGGTTTTAGTTTCTAACTCCATTGCTGCTAATGCACCAAGGGCTAAGGTTCCACCAGAACCTATTGCGTATAAACCTCTATCATCTCGCATATATCCATAGTCATCACTAACTTGATATATCCTGCCATTAAAACAAACTAATGCATCCCAACCAGAATCATCATCATTTTTTGTCTTAGGTGTTGGGTCGTATCCACCATCTATTATAGTTTGTTTTATAGATGGTAATACTCTAATCATCATAAATCTATCTGGGTCTTGCGTCTTAATTACTTTAGGCGGTTGCCATAGGTTATTAAGAATATCTCCTACAATTGCATCACCTGCAACTGCAATTAAATATTCACCAATTTTAACTATCTTGTCGCAGCCTTTGGCTACATATGGTCTATCTTGATATGAAGTTACAGTGTCTGCGCCTAATACAGCCCAGCCTTTACCTTGAATACCTACAATTGCAGTCATAGTCCCCTACTTAGTTATCTTCTTACTACTGTCCTTGCACTTGCACTAGCCTGTCCACCTGCGGTCAAACTAGATAAAAGACTTTGTAATCCACCTTGCGGTTGTGGTGAAGGGATGCCTCCTACTGGAGCAGCGGGAGCAGGGGACGTTTGCTCAACCTGAGGGGCGCCAGTAGGAGGTAATTCTTCAGGTTTAAAGATTTCTTCAATTGCATCCTCAATTGCTACTCCCTTTTGACGGGCTTTAATTACATCTGAAATCTTAACAATGATATCAGATGGGTCCATGCCTTGTGTAGCCATTTGAGGTATTGCTTGAGTATATGCCCCCAACGCACCCAGTAATGAGTTACGCATTTCTTCAATCTCAATTTTTTCTTGTTCTTGAGTTACGTTAATACCAAATGGTAGTTCACGCATAACCATGTCTTTAGAAATAATCTTAGCGCCTAATGCTTGTAGCATGAAGATAAGTCCCTGC
>SXGQ01178098.1_pt1 | contig 11584 bp, 18 predicted proteins | sample 3178371 | NCBI WGS metagenome assembly SXGQ01 (sample SAMN11356859, study PRJNA531348) | freshwater metagenome | isolation source: freshwater sample F1-20 | place: China: Fuxian Lake, Yuxi | collected 2017-12-25 | reverse complement strand
CACGGCCGCCCGGGGGCCGATCAGCCCGGCCAAGAGCAGCACGACGCCGCAGACGATGGTGACGTTGGCACCGGAGACGGCGGTCAGGTGTGTCAGTACTTGTCTAAAAGCAGGGAACACTGATAACCCGCAACAACGTCTTTGGGAAGGCTGTCCACCATGAACACTAACGTCACCACATGGCGCGATCTGATCAGCGAACTCACACCTGAGCAGATCGCAGAACTTGAATACTGCGAGCAGCATCAGATCCCGCCGGGACTCGACACCGACGCGCACCGGCTCAATGGTGCGCGATCCATGATCCGGCACAACCGTGCACAGCGAGAGTTTGCTCACGTCGAGCCGCCGGCCGACTGCCGCGGCCCGATCGACACGTGGCAGCAACTCGACGCCACCACGTTCACCCGCGCCTACACGGCGTGGAATGTGGAAGTCGGCTCGATCGACGTCGAAGTCATGGGTACGCAGTACAGCGACGGACGCGTCATACGCGAGATCTACTGCGGCGGCATGGACGGCATCATGGCAGGACAAGCTCGCCGGTTAGCGGCCGCGCTGATCGACGCCGCCGACATGATCGAGCAGATCGACGGCAACCCGTATCCGGTGGAGTCCGACTACTACCCGTGCTGCGGTGCGATCGGACGTCACGGCAGCGACTGCGATCCGCGACTGAAGTAGCGCACAGCACGCGAAGCGGCCACCGGAGATCCCGGTGGCCGCTTTCCTGTCACCGGCCGCTGCTCAAACATTTCCCTGTCCGCAGATACAGTCGGTTGATGGGACAACCCCCGACAGCAGCGAAAATCAGAAGGACGCTGATCGAAGCGCTCAGCGAGTATCAGGAGCAAGCAGCACGCGGCGGCGACATGGCCGAAGCCGGTAGACAACTTGCCGGTGTCGTAGAGCACATCTTCAAAGAACCCATATGTGGAATACCTCGTAGCGAATACCTCCGGGAACTGCGTGAGGAGCGCGACCGCGTTAAACAGCAACGAGCGGACGAACGAGAAATCCGTGATTTGGAACGCGGGCATTGGGAGTCTTGAAGGGGATCCGGGGAAGCAACGCAACCCGCTAGGACGGAAGCGCCGGTAGTCCGAGCAGCCGAGCCAAGAACGCAAATTGCTCAGCGCTCCACGTCGCGTCACAGGACTGACAGCGTGCACCGTCTTCGGAGACGCGCAGCGTCCATGTCCGGACGGTTTCTCCGGATCCGTTCTGCCGGTAGTAGAACTTCCGGCCACACTCAGCTTGCGGACACGGGTACCTGAGATCGACTTCGGTGCGATCACCGAGCAGCTCCGCGGCGCGGGTAGCCCAGGACTGGATCCGCTGCGTGTAGTTGTCGATCTCCGCAACGGCGTCCGGCGCGCGATCCGCTACCGCGACAGTCCGCAGCCGCTCGACGGTGGACTTCTCCCCCGACTCCCACTTGCCGACAGTGGTGTCGATCTCCACTAAGAGACTCAGGATCGCACTACGGCACGGCAACCGCGATCCCGGCATGGTTCTGCTCGACCCGGCCGGTTGACCGCGCAGCGACGCACGCAGCCTGTCATAAACCGCCGGTTCCCACCGGCACACACCGTCTGTCCACAGCGGCACCGGATCTACCACCGCACGGACGGCATCGGACAGTCGGCGCTGCGCCAACGGCAGCGGCTCATGCGGTTTAGACATGGCGACAACCGCGCAAGTCGGGGCCGGGTGCGCTCGGGTTCCGATTCCGGCGCACACCGGCCCCACTCATGCGCCCACCCGCCCACTGGGGAAAGGAATACCCAGACGGGGGCGCAAGCACCACAAACTCAATATCTCGACTCTCATCCAACGAACGTCGCTTTCCCCGATCGCTTACGCTGCCGCGGAACCACTTCCGAGCTAGTCAGTCCCCACAGCGCCAACGTGCACGCGACGAGCTGCGTGATATCGCTGCCGCTGTCCTTACGCGACCACGCCCACAAGGACTCGCCGATCTGCCGCCTACGCGCGCCGGCCAGCGCCAGATTCAGCGGCGGCTGATCCAAGTGCCGAAGCTGTCCGAACACCGCCGCGTCATAGAACCCGGCGCATGCGCGAGCCATCTGCACCGCATGCGTGACAGTCACCGCGATCTGCCGCTGCTTCAACGGATCAATCAACGTCGATGCCGCCGATATGCCATCAACAATCACCGCGCGCACCTGGTGCTGCGCCGCAAGCTCGATCACCTTATTCACGGCCCACTCCGGCTCACCGCGCCGCGACTCCACCACATCCACATACGGCACGCCATCCGTCGTGAAACCGGACGCCGCGATCGAAGTAGTCGAACGATCCGGCGACACGTCCACCGCGATCGCCACATCGCCATCGGCGGCCGTCAGCGCCGGTTGCGCGCACTGCTGCCACGTCGGCTCCGAGATCACCCGGTGCGCCGCCGCAGATCCCCATATGCCGAGCCGCTCCCGGCCGAACGTCTCCGAGTCGAGCACCGAACGCTCGTCGCGCACCGTGTCCGGCTGCAACCGGATCCCCAGAGCCGGGTTCGCCTGCTGCCACGCTTCAACAGCATCGAGATCAACGTCCGGCGCGCAACTCCACTCCATCCAGCACAGTCGCGGATCCTCCCCCGCGACTCCAGCCGCACGCATCCGCGCGAACTGCTCACCCTCCGACGATTCACTCGGCGGTGTCCCGCACAGGATCAGTTGCGGATCCGTCGAAGCCGAGATCGTCGGCAGCAACGCACTCATCTCCGCTTCCGACAACGCCTGAGCCTCATCGCAGATCAGCACATCAGCAGAAAAGCCACGGCCGGACTGCCGAGACCGCGCCAGCAACTCAAAACTCCCGCCGTTATCCAGCACGATCGCTTCCTGGCCGTTCGCGCGCCGGATCGTCGTCGTACGCGCATGCAACCGCGGGAACCGCCGCGGATTGTCGAACAGATCGCAGAGCCGCATGAACATCCGCTGACCCGAACGCACCGCATGCGCCGAATACAGGATCCGCTCACCGCAGACAACCAACCCGTAAAGCGTCCGCATCAGCAGCAACTCCGATTTTCCCTGCTGACGGCTAATCGCGAGTCCGCACCGCGCAGCCGAGCGCCGGCCGTCCGCACCAGTCGCAAGCCACGCGCGCAGAACGTGACGCTGCCACGGATCCGGCACGATCCCGTAGCCGCTACACAACATCTCGGCATCGTCGAAGTCAGTGTGACTCAGAGCCGGTGGCGTCCACTCGATCCGCGGAGTCTGCACTCCGAGCAGATCGGCGTCGCGCGAGTTCGTCGGCAATTTCGTCCTCCTTCGTCCGCGCCACACCAGTGCCGAGCACGTCGATCTCGGCGAGCGTGTCCCGAAACTGACGGCTCAACGCAGCCACATCACGCGACGACGCGCACTGCTCGATCTCCGCGGCCAACCGATCACGCAGACACCGCAGCGCAGCGAGCCTGTCACCGCTCCTAGCGGCATCCGGCAGCGTCTCAGCCGCTGTGGAACCACCGTCTCGGAGATTTTTCGCGGTAAAGCCGCGAGTATCGCCGGGTGGCGACCCTTCGGGGTTGACCCGCACCCCCTCTACCTGCGCAGACACCGGATCACCACTCCCGAGCGTGTCGGACGGGTTGCTCGATCGGATCCTTCTTGGTCCGTTGCACATTGCAGCGCAGACAAGACGCGACGAGCGTGCCGAAGTTGCTGCCACCGTCTTGGATCGGCACCAGGTGATCGGCGGTTGCCGAGAACGGGTGCGGGTGCTTCAACTCCGGATCCAGCCAGCGGTTGCACCAGTAGCAGTGATCGTGTTCTCGCAGCAGCTTGGCGCGCATGCGCCGGTACTTGCGGTGGCTTGTGCGGCCCATCAGACGAACACACCGCTCGGACGGATCACGGGATCCATCGGCTCTACCGGCTCGCGGTAGTCGTCGTCTTCGGGATCGAGCACGAGGTTCTCGACGTTGCCGAGCGGTGCACCGGGAACTTGCTGCTGCCGGTGGATGAGCGGACGCGGCTCGCGGTACGGCTCAAAGCCGTCGAGACTGTGCGCTTCGATGTGTGCGCCGAGTGAGACCAGCGCCGTCCATCGTCCGCACCGGCCGGTGGACTCCCACGCTTCCCATACCCGGCGCCGGTGCAGTCCGTCAGTGTGCACGGTGAGTGCCAGCAATGCGCCTGCTGACAGCTTTGCGTGCCACCACCCGTCACCCTGGAGGTTCGGTGCGTCGAGCCGGATCCCGGCGAGCTGCGCGGCAGCGGCCAGCGGTGGCAGTGCGCCATCGAGTGAAGCAGCCCTTAGCTCGGCGTTGAGCCATGCTTGCCGTTGTTCGTCACTTGCGCTCACCATGTCCCGCGGATCGGCTTCGCAGTCCACCAGATTGGCGAGCTGAGCGAACTCGTCGGCCAGTGCGTCGAATTGATCAGCGAGCCTGCGGTAGATCTTCATGGCTTCCGGCGCATAGGCGTCGAGCATGGCCTGTTCGATCTCGGCGATCACCACCCGGTTCACGGCGGCGACGCGTTCCGGCCCTGCGGACTGCTCGGCGAGTGCGATCGCACGCAGCAGCGTCAGATCGGTGTTCTTGGACGGGTTGACCACGGCTGCGGCGAGCCGCTGCGCCGCGTCGTCCGGCAGCGACAGGTATGCGTCGAGTCGATCGTTGAGTTCAGTCCACCGTGACGGCGGCGGGACACCGGCGTCGGTGATCTCGGCGATCAGCTTGCGGTGATGGACGAACTTGTCCGGCAGCGGCAATCTCACCATGTTCTCCTAGTCTTCTTCGGCCTGGCGGCCGAGGATCTTGCGCCGCAATGCTTCGGTAGCGGCTTGCTGCGGCGTCAGCTTCGGTGGCCGGGTGCGTGCCACCAGCGCGTCGAACTCGGTGTCGGTGAGTTCGGCGATCCGCTGCTCCACAAGAATCTTTTGGTACTCGTCCACTTACTCTGTCCTGCCTGTTACCGCGTCGGCCGGTGTCAGCCATTGCCGGCCGATCTTGCGGCCGAGCCGGGTGGCGATCCGGCGTGCGTGCCGTTCGCTTACTCCGGTGTGTTCGGCGATCTGCTTCACAGTGAGTAATTCTTGCTGTGCGCCAACGTGATCGCGTCCGTTGGCGGACATGATCGTGTCTTCCAAGTTGTGCGCCAACCTGTACGCAGCGAGATCCGGTGTCCGCTGCGCCAGCATGTGTGCGCGTAGGTAGTACTTCACCGCCACCAAAGCCATGCGCAGATCCGTCGAGTCGAGAGACATGGCTTAGGTGAACAGCGGTGGCTGATCGGCCACGATCTCGGCGATCACATAGCCGCGGATCCGATACGGATTGCGGTTGGCGCACCGTGCCGCACGGTGGCCGCTACCCGATCCCGGCGGACAACTGCAGATCCCGTCGCACTGTGCGCGGCAGCGGACGTGCCTGTGATCGCGGCGGCAGTGACGGCACCACACGCGAACCTGCGTGCCGTCCGGCCGTCCCGGTAGCACGGGACAACGGCAGCGACGGCAGAACAGATCCACACCGCGACGGATCAGTTCGGTGGCGCAGTCGGGACATGTAGACGGATCAGTCATGGCTTTCGCTTCCGGTTGTCGGTACGGACGGCTCGATCAGCTCGGCTTAGGTGGTAGCCGCGGCGCAGCCGGGTGGCGCAGCGGATACCGGGTTCGGCTCGGCATGACGGACAAGCCACCGTGAACGGCAGCGTGGCGATCGTGCTGTCTACGCAGTCGCAGCAGGACAGGCCGCCATGCTTCGGCTCGCACCATGGACTACCGCAGGATCGGCAGTGAATCGAGTGAGTCATTGGTTCTTCGCTTTCTTCAGGTTCTTCACAAGTGCGTCCCGGTGCGTCCCAGTGCGTCCCACGCACCCGGCAGCACCCGAGTACGCGAGTGCGTCCCTGCGTCCCCCCCTATAAGGGGACGCACTCGCGGACGCACTCGCGGGACGCACTGCCGCGGCGCTATGAGCGGGACGCACTTGGGACTCGATATCCGACAGAGTTGTTCTTGCCGCGGATCTCTTGGATCCGGCCGGACACGATCAGATCGTCAATCGCTTCGCGTGCTTTCGTGTCGCGCACCTGGTGTCCGGCAGCACGGATCAACGCGAACAACTGCCGCGACGCTTTCACCGTGCGATCCGGCTGCTCGGCGATCACCGTGTAGACGATCTCTGCGAGTTCGGCGGCAGGATCACCGGCCGGCACCGCGTCAGCGTCCTTCGGCGCGTAGAAGCCGAGAAAGTCCGCACCCGACGTCGGCCCGTCGTCCACGATCAGCGTCCCGAAGAACGTCTTACCGGGTATCGCGGACGGCTTGCCGTGAGCACGCAAGTGGCCCGGCCGATCCTTGGTGACGAACACGTTCGACACACCGCGCAGTCCGCGGCCGAATGGCTTGGACTTCTCCATCACGAATCGTGCACCGTCGATCGCGTTGCCCTTGTGTACCGAGCCGTAGGCGGTGTCCCGTCCGCGTCCGTCACCCTTGCTGTGCGGGACGTGATCACATGCCAGCGTCGCCGCACCCGCCTGTAGACACGGCACGATCAACCGGCGCCGGAACACCGACGCACCATCGGCGCTCATAATGTCCGCGCCGTGCAAACTCATCGCTTCGTTAACGCCGTCGTGGATCACCAACGTCGGCGCGGGATCGAGCAGCTCGGCGAGCCAATCGCCGCGCACCGGCCGGGTAGGTGAAACGAACCGCAGCCGATCGAGCATCAGATCGGCGCTCACACCGAGCAACTGCAGCCGCTCCACCGTGCTCGTCGCGTCGGATTCTTCGTAGTGCAGATACAGCACCCGGCTACCGGCGGCGAGTTCAGCGGCCACGCACGCCAACGCAAGCCACGTCTTACCGGACTCCGTTTCGCCGAGCACGGCGTGCTCACGGCCGGGATAAATGAACCGCTGTCCATCGGAGCGGACTGCGCCGATCGACGGCAGCGGACGCACGATCGTGCCGGACAGGTACGGCCCTAGGTTGATCGGTTCCCATGTCGTCGGCTCGGCTTCGTCCTGGTGCTCGCAGTCGTCGAGCCACGGATCCGAGACAAGGGTTCCGTTGTATCGGCCGCTTGTGGCGATCTTCTCGCCGATCAGCGGATCGTTGTGATTGGTGCTCACGCGTCCACCGCCGTCTCGATGTCCAAGTTGGACACCCGCCACCGGTAAACCCGATCCGGGTGGCTGTCCCGCCATTCACGATCGGCATCGGTGCACACCGTGCACTGCTTGAATATCGCCGAGCAGTCCGTGGGTCGGACACTGTCGAAGAACAGACCCCACACATGCCGCACGCCGTTAGCGAGAATGTCGGCGACGAGTCCGTCCCACTGTTCCTGTTCAAGTTCCGGCATGGGTTGAAAGTTCATGCTGACCACCGCCGGACGATCGTCTCGGCAACCCTGCGATCGGATCCACCGCGACGCCACAACTCCCGGCACTCCGCGGTGAGCGCAGCAGCGCCGAGTTTGTGCGCCGCTAGGTGCTCGACGGCTTGCCTGTAGCCATCGACACGCTGCGCGGACGGATCAGCACGCCAATCGCAACGGCACTGATCAGAACAACAGCCGCAATCCATCCATGCCCGCCGACGCCACGATTCACGTCGCCGGGACAATTCCTGTCGGCGATTGTTTGTATCATTGTTTGTAGCGCGTGGTGTCGCCGGGATGGCCGGATCCGAAAGGGTCCGGCTGTTTTCGTTAGACATCGACGTCACCGCGCTCCGCGCGACGGACGGGTGCGAGCAGTCCAGCCAATCTGGCGCGCTGGTCTGGTGTCAGCGGCGGCGCTTCGGCGAGAACCTTCTCGACGTAATCGGCGATCTTGGCTTCGGCGAGATCACGCCGACGTTGTGGGACTTGTTCGGGATGGTGGCGGCTTGCGGCCGCGAGCTTATTCCGAGCTGTGAGAGCGCGGGACACGATAGGAGTCCTCCGGGAATGCGAAGTACGCCTAGCGTTGTGGCTAGGCCTACCCGGAGGAGTTCAGAGCGTCCTCTAGTAACCGCTCACCTAACAGGCTACCTAGGAATCAGACATAGATCGTGTGGCGCGCCGGGGTTCGCGGCTAACGCCAGCAAGATTCGCCGCAAATTCGCGTCTGTGAACCTGTAGTCCTGTCGGCACTTGGGACACGGCCACCGCCACGTTCCGCGATCATCCTGCCGGGACTCCACCGGCAGCAGTCCACGAGCGGGAACAGTGATCTCGACAGCTTCACCATCTTCTAGTGCCACTCCGTCACCGGCCACACCGGAACGTCCGGTGCGGAACCGGACATGCGTGATGCGCTCCCCGGTGACGTCGAAGCTGTCGAAGTCGATCCGGCCGTGGCGTCCACGATCGGAGCAATATAAGTCGATCCGCTGCGTCACTTCCATGCGAACTTCACCCGCTCCGGATCAACCTCGCGGCCTAACAGTCCCTTATGGATACCGCTGCCGTTGCCTGTGCGTAACACCGTGACCGCACTCATCGGCCGTTCACTTCCACAGTGTCTTTCAACTTGATCTCCACGGATTCAGGATCGAACCGCGGCCCGCTGCTGGTCTTCTTGATCCGAATATTCAAGAGCAGATCGACAACGGCGCGACGGCGGCTCGGCGGCAACTCATCCCACACCGCAGACGGATCAGCAGCACCGACAAGATCACCGAGCACGCTCATGCGGTTCGGTGACGCTGCTTCCGTCTGCGCTGCTTCCAACTTCGGCCGCAGCGTGGCGTTGATCGTTGTCAGTTGCGCCAGACTGATGGTTTCGGCGGCATACGCTTCGGCGGCGTCATTGAGCCGATCCTGTAGCTCCTGCACTCGCCGAGCAGCAGCGTGAGCGCGGTCGGTGCGGTCGGGATCAGACAGCAGATCAGCGGCGTCCGGCATGGACAACCTGCCGACGATGACGCTGCGGACAAGTTCGTCAACCGAAGCCATGTCCCGGCTGACGTGCGCGGCTCTGCACCGATAGATCCGCTTCGACTTCCCTTTGTACGGCTTCGACTTGCCGACAACCATCGGGCCGTCGCAAACCGCACACCGAGCCAGAACCGACACGAGATGAACCACACCGTCACGGCCGGGGTTCGTCCGTCTCGCCGGGTTAGACATGATCGCTTCGACTTGGTGGAAGTCTTCAGCGGACAAGATCGGCTCCCACTGTCCCCGGCCGACAACTTCGCCGTGATGAACGCGTAAACCGGCGTTGCGTGGCCGCAGCAGCATTTCGCGCACTGTGATATCGCGCCATTCCTTGCCGGTGGACGTCCGGTATCCGGACGCGTTGAGTGCTCGCGCCACACCGCGCACCGATTCGCCGGCCATGATCATGTGCGCGGCTTCGGCGACGGCGGCGGCTTCCCCAGGATTGATGGTTACGCGATCGTCGCACCAACCGTACGGACGGGATCCGCCGTGATGACGGCCGTTAGCCGCGTTTTCTTCCAACTTGCGCCGGATCCGTTCCGACTTGTGCTCGCTTTCGTACTCCGCAACCGAGCCGACGATCTTGGCGTTCATCCGTCCCGCCGGTGTGCTCAAGTCGTAACGGCCAGCGGTGACAGTTTCGACGGCAACGTCACGCTCGTTGATCAAGTCGATAAATCCGACAAGTTCCCGCGACTGCCGGTGAAGCCTGTCGGGATGCCACGCAACAATGGCGTTGATCCGGCCGTCCTTGACAGCCTGCAACATGTCCCGGTACCGGGTTCGGGTTTTGCGCCGGTCGTAAGCGGACTTGTCGTTGTCGGAGAACACGTCCACGACAGTCCACCCGCGATCAGCGCACAGCTTCCGTGCGTCGGCTTCCTGCCGCGCCACGCCGAGAGCTTCGCCGGTTCCGTCGCTGCTTATTCGGCAGTAAATACCCGCTGTGCGTTCCATGCTTTGTAGCGTACCCTCTGATGCGTCAGCCCGGCGGTGCGGAACTCCGCGACGGTGGCGGCGGGCACGGTGCTGGTGTCGCCGAGCACCAAGCCGGGCAGCATCGCGGCCTGATCGGCCGGCAGTGCATCACGGCTGGCGGCGGCGAACCGGGCCCGCACACCCTGGGCAAACCGTTGGACCACTGAGGCCTCACCGAGCACGGGCCGGCCGACGACGGTCAGCGTGGCCACCGTGAGATCCCGGCGTGCGGGTCGGCTGATGCGGGCCCGGAACCGCGCGGGCTGGCCGGCGGTCAGCTCTGCGCCGTCGACGGCGGATGCGAAAACCACGACGCGTCCGGCGATATCGTCGTGGGCGACGGCAACCAGAACGGCGCGAAACATCAGCCGTCCGCTACCGACTGCGCGCGGGTTCTCCTCGGGCGTCACCGTCACCTCTGCCGTTGCGCCGAAGAGCCGGACAACCGCATGATGATCGACGGCGTGGCTGCGTAGCCCGACGGCGAGCCCGAAGCCGGCACCGACGACCGCAACACCCAGCGCACCGGCACCGGCAGCGCCCAGTACGCCGGCACCGGCAGCGCGTAGCGCCGGCCACGCGGCCCCCATGCCGCATCGACTCAGTGCCCCGACGATTGCACCGGCTACGCAGACCATCGCGATCACCGGGCCGACTCCCCAGGCGATTCCCGCGGCGGTGACCGACCAGGCAGTGACCGCGGCCGGCACGAGCCGAACATCCAACCGAGTAGCCGCCGGCGGGATCATTGCACCATGTCGACCCGCACCCGCGGCCGCAGCTTCTCCAGTCGAGCCGGACCGATGCCGTCGACCTCACCGAGTTGGTCGACCGTGGTGAATCTGCCATTGGCCTGCCGCCAGTTGACGATCGCCGCTGCGGTCACCGGTCCTACCCCGGGCAGGGTGTCCAGGTCCTCGACGGTGGCGGTGTTCAGGTCGACCGGGCTGGACGGTGCGGGTCCGGCGACGCTGGCGGCCGCCGGACCGACGTTGCCGGTTGCCGGTGAGCCTGGTCCGACCGAACTGCCCAGCACCACCGGATGCCCGGCGGGGGTGGCGATGCCGACGACGATCTGCTCGCCGTCGGCGACGCGACGGGCCAGGTTCAGGCCCACGGTGTCGGCCCCCTTCAGCGGGCCGCCGGCCGCCGACACCGCGTCGGCGATGCGGGCGCCCGGCGCCAGCGTGACTAGTCCGGGCTGGTGAACCAACCCGACGACGCTGACCACCACCGACTGATCCGGCGCTGATGACGGGACCGGCGCGGGCGCTCCCGGCTGCGGAACAGCCGAGGAAACCATCGCCACCGGTGGCAACTTCGCCGAGGTGACCGGAGCCGGACTCTGGCGGATCAGGGTGAACACCGTGACTAAGACGGCCAGCACGCCCAGGATGCCCAAAGCCAGCGCGCCGGCCCGGCCGGGGTCGGCGCGGATTGTCGAAAGCCAGGGGAAACCGCGCGACGTCCGCTCGTCGGGGATCCAGCTCGGTACAGGCGGACCGTCGTCCTCGCCGTCCGGGTCGTCTGGGTCGTCCGGGTCGTCCGGGTCGTTTGGGACGTCCGAGGCGGTGATCGGCTCGGCACGCCCGCTCAGGCGACGGTGCAGGTTGGCCAACGGCTGCTCGGTTCGCATGCGACGACCGTAAAGTCGACAGCTGACCCGCAGCCCTACGGTGCCACCGT
>SXGQ01843847.1_pt1 | contig 11585 bp, 6 predicted proteins | sample 3178371 | NCBI WGS metagenome assembly SXGQ01 (sample SAMN11356859, study PRJNA531348) | freshwater metagenome | isolation source: freshwater sample F1-20 | place: China: Fuxian Lake, Yuxi | collected 2017-12-25 | reverse complement strand
CGAGCTCGCCAAGGGTTGGCCGCTGGAGAAGATCTTCCGGGCGTAGACCGCCGCAACGCCGTTAGCGGTACGAGTCGGCAATCTTCTTGATTGCGCCAAGGTGCTCAGCAGGCCCAACAATCGCCAAATAGGTAGTGGCTCTCGTGGCGGCGGCATAAAGGAGGCGGCGCTCTTCGGAGCCGATCTCACCGGGATGCGGCACATCAACCAGGATCACCACACCGCGCTCCAGCCCTTTGATGCGCCGCACCGAGTCGAAATACACCTTGGTTGGGTCGGGAACGGGAAGTTCGTCTGGGGGTGCCGGGATCCGATTCCCTTCCGCATCAAGCTGCGGATTTCCGTACTCCACAAACTTGCCAATGCGGCGCGGGTGGAAGAGGGGATTCCCTTTCGTCTTTTCGCTGACCGTTACCACCGCAATGCGCCCCGGCTGAATCCCTTGGCCAAGGAGCTCACCAAGCAACTCCTCAAGAGCCGCCCGCTGCGTCACCCCATCTGGAATCGGCCGGTATTCCACTCGATGGGAACTGACGCCACCCTTACGACTGAAACGTTTCACCCCGTCTGCACGCAGCCCCTCGGCAAGCCGGAAGACCGGCTCAGGATTCCGATGGTTCTGTCGCATGACGATCCGCTCCACGCCACGCAGCGCAGGTGATGGTTGCGCCTCACTACTAAAACGCTGATACTCATCAGCAAAAGTCCAGATGGAACCGCTAGTCGGATCTTTCAAGAAGCCAGTGAGTCCCTCCACTACATCGGGCCCTAGGTCCTGCGCCTCGTCAACAATCAGCGCGTCGTACTTTTCTGGGGAGGCTGCTGCAATCTGTGCCGCGTGCGGCAGCACGCTACCCAGCGCCTCGTTAGTGAGCGGGCCAACTTGGTTGATGCCAAAAGTTTCAGCGCTGCCTGTTGCACGTGCCGCAATGATGAGCGCCTGATGAGCAGTGTTCACCGTAATGAGTTTTTCGCCTTTGGTCGCGACGTCGCTCTGCATGGACTTCGCGAGACTCGCAGTGCTGCAGACGAAGAGCACACGTTGCCCGGACTCGGCAAGCGAGTAGGCGCGCAGTCGTGCCACCACACTCTTCCCCGCGCCAGCTCCCGCATCAAAGTGCAGGCGAGAGAACGCGGAGAGGTTTTCGACCCAATCGCGATGAATGCGCTCATCATCTTCGAGTCGCTTTCGATCAACCTCTAGGTCGCCGATGAGGCTGGTGCTAAACCCGAGGGCTGGCGCAATGATCTCCATTGCCTGCTTTGTCCAGTCAAAGTCTGGGTCGCCCCCAGCAATCCCTTTGTTGATACGCGTCGCAAACGTCTCTACCGCTTTAGCGATCGCGCCGGGCCTTGCCAAAGCTATGCGATCAATCACTTGGTCAGAGGCGAGGCTGATTGTGCCGTCAATCTTTTGGCGCACAACCTGCGTTGCGTCTGCATCTGGCAGAGCCAGCATCCAGCCGCTAGCCGGATTAATGCCGAGCCGCTCCCAGAGCGGGTGATCCTTCAGAACATCACGCAGTTCGTAGATTGCCCTCGTCGCCTGCAGGTCGGGCGGCTTCCGCATCGGGCTACCGTTCTGCAGCCACGCCCCTTCGGCCGTGCGCTCCACCCGGCCGCACTTCACCTCAACCATCACCATGCCCCGCTGCGGGTGCAGCAGCAGCAGGTCGAGCTCATGGGTGTGAGCGCCGCGCTCCTCGCGCCGTGCCACATAGAGGTTGTGTGCGATCACCCAGCCCTGGGGGGTGAGCTCTTCTCGGAACCGCTCAAATGCCCGCCGCTCGCCGTCGTGGGCAAACCCGAGTGCCAACGCCTGGTCCTCAGCCCGGGCGGCCGGTGAATATGACGAAGGATCAGGGCTCATAGGGCGATCCTAGCGGGGGAGCCACCCTGCGGGGGTGTAACAAATAAGTCTTTGCCCCCCTCACCGAGCGGCCGTGCCACACACCCGACACCCCTCCAGAAAAATGTGGATAACTCTCAGGATTCGCCCCCACAGCGGGCTTGAAAGCGAGTAGGATTCGCATCCACTTACTGGCCGCGTATCACACACAGTCGAGGGAGGACCGCCATGACCCGCCTACGCATCTTCCTGGTTAGCCTTGCGGTGGCGATGTCCCTCGTCGGCTCCGCAAGCGCTCCCCCAGCGCGCGCGGCGGGTAGTGGTGTCGACCCTTCCGATGTTGTTTTCGTCTTTGACTTCTCAACCTCTATGCGATTACCCAAGGGGAACACCAAGGCCAACGCGACTGCAAAGGCACTTGACATTCTCGCTGGCAAGATCAGGGCGATTCAGCAGAAGCTCATCAAGAAGAGCCCCATCATCCACATGTTGCACTTTGCCAATGCGGTAGACGAGGTGCCGGGGTGTGAAACGGTCAAGACCAATAATCCTCTGGGCGTTGAAAAGTTTGCTGATTGCCTAGAGCTTGTTGCTGATGAATATCGTGGCAACTTAAGTTCATGGAATGACCTCGGGATTGCAGTTCAAGACGGAACTAACTACGGCGTCGCATTTGACAAAGCTTTTTCACTTATGCAAGGTGGCTCTAATAAGCGCCCAGCAGTAGTATTTTTCACTGACGGTCTAAATCTACCTGATGATAAACAGCCCCCAGAAGATTGGATTGATTCAATAGTCTCATCAGCAGAATCAGAAAATCTTAATCCACGAGCAATTCTTCCAGTAGGACTAGCATTAACAGGCAAACCAGTTGCGGACTTAGAAGAGTTGTATGCGAAAGGAACTAATCTTTTAAAGTGCAATGAAGAGGTCGGCGGTGAAATAGTTAGCTGGCCAAGAGTGAACTTCAGCAGCGCAGCTAGTGCTGCTGAGGCAATTGCACAGGCGTTCAGCCGAGTTGTCTGTGTTGACGTCGTCACTCCTGACGCGCCTGAAGATGTTGAAGCAATTACTGACGGGGAATCAACAACGGTTACGTGGGGCGATTTACCCAAGGGTTCTATTGACGCGGAAGGCTACGAAGTTATCTGTGGCGGGGTCAGCGAAACCGTTGGAGCAGGTAGCAGCTCCGCAGTGCTGCCGATTGGGGATGCAAAGGACTGCACTGTCGCTTCTACAATCACTAACGCTGAAGGTGATGAGGTTTCGGGCACGCCGTCCGAGAAGGTACCTGTCATTAGCCCACCGCAGCCACCACAGAAACCCTCCGTATCGCCAGGCGACAGCTCAATTGGTGCCGAGACGAAGCCTGGAGAGGGCGCAGATGGGAAGCCAGCCGATGGCGGTGCCCCTATTGATGGCTACAAGTGGGAGTGCACTGACGTAGCCACGGGACAGCCGGTTGCCTCCGCTGAGTCAACAGGAACAGAGGCGACAGTAACGGGCGTTTCCAATGGCTCGGAGTACACCTGCAGCGCAACCGCCGTCAACAAGGCCGGCGAGAGTAAGCCGTCCGAACAGTCTGACTCAGTCAAGCCATGCAGCGGAATTTTGGGTTGCAACCCGTGGTTGCTCCCACTCCTAATCCTGCTGCTGATCGCTGCCATCATCGCTGCGATCCTGTTCGCCCTATGGCTTTGGCGCGAGCGAAAGAGAGGCTATGTGACGGCGATCATTGACGGCCATCCGGCGTTCCTCCTCCTTAGAGGGCCACAAACGGGATTTAGCTTTGTAAGTACGTCAGCAGATGGCGTGATCAACGGCGCACAGAGGGATATCCAGTCGACAGCACACGTATCAATCCAAAATCTTGGCGGAGATCGATTTAAGTGGAGCGACCGCACCACTGGGACAAGTGGTGTAGTTGAGCGAGGTGGAACCTTCTCTGTTGGCGACCCGAGCGTAGGCACGCATCAAGTACGACTGCGGGCCTTCTATTCGCGCCCCAAGAACATGAGCACCAGTGTTTTCTGGGGGACTGATCCAATTAGCGGTGGAAGTGAATCACCGTGGGGCGCCGGCAGCGCTCCAACGGCCGGCTGGGGCAACACATCAACTGGCTGGGATAACCCAGGAACTGGCGGCACGTCAGGCGGTGACGGTTGGGGCTGAGGTCAGCAAAACGGAGAAGTAATCCAAGCAATTAGTGAGGAGTGAATTGTGAGCTTTGCAGCACGAATGGTCTATGTTGGAGTTGGCGGCACTGGGCTTGACATTGGTCGAAGCCTGGAGCAAATGCTTCGTGACGAAATCACCGGCCCTGACGGTCGGAGACTGATTTCGCGCGGGGGCTCATTCGGCAATTTTGAGCCGAAGCAGCTGCCCGGGTTCATTCAAAGTCTCTACTTGGACTTCAGCGAGCAAGAGATCGTTAGCCTCCAAAACGAACTTGGTCAGGGCTCTGGCGACGTTGCAGCAAAGACTGCGACCTTTATTCGCTCTTTGAGTAACGCTGGCCACGCATCTTCAGACGTGACTAACCTGCTCCGAAGCTCAACCACGGCAGCCCCTATCGTCGAAAGCTGGCTGCCGCCAAAGATGAGCGACTGGGGCAACGAGCCGACCTTTGCCCCTTTGGCCACTGGCGCAGGGCAATATCCAACGATAGGTCGCGCGGCCCTCTTTGCGTTCATGGAGCGCTTCGGAGCCGAGGCTCTGATGCGAGACATTCGTCGCCCATTGGAATCTATCAACACGTCAATGGGTCAGCTTGAGGAGTACACAGGAAACTCAAACCCTTCGCGCACCGTGTACTTCCTTGTTGGCGGTTCGCTTTCTGGCGGCACCGGTGGCGGGCTATTCTTGGATGTCATCCGGCTGGTTGCCCACGCTGCTCAGGAGAAGCTCGGGACCACTCCGTTTGTTGTGGTTCCGCTGGTTCTGCTCCCTAGCGCATTTGACCGCGCCTTGGCACCAGGGAAGCGTAAGAATGCGACCCTTAATTCGATTCGGGCACTCGCTGACCTCGGCTTCATGGTTGACGAGCAAAATGCGCCGTCGACCGCTGGCGAGAAAGCAACTGCCAGCTATCCCGATGGCGGCAGTGGTAAAGGTGTGCTCACCACAATCTTGCCAGACGCCTCCGTCAAGGCTGCATTCGTATTCCATCGCCCAGTTGACGTACCTTCGCCAAAGGCACTTGCCGAACGGGCTGCGCGCTTTGCGATCAATTTGCTACGCCAACCTTCCCCATCTAAGTCCGGAGCGGCAGGCGCTACGGGCCGGACGATGATCTTGATGGATAAGCTCGTGAACAATTCCGCTCTTCTGTACGAGCCTCATCCGACATTCCTGGGCCGAAGGCCCTTTGCGAGTTCAGCTTGCGTAGCAATTTCTGACGGGCGTGAGTTCTACGTTAATTTCGTTGCTCGCCAAATTGTTTCGGCAGTTCTAGATGACAGCGCAAACAAACTGTCCGATGCTGAGTTGGCCAAGCGCGCGCAGTTAATTGACGCAGAGCTGAAAGTTGCTCCACCACTTGTTGCGCCGATTAACCCGCAGCTCCGCACCAAGATTGAGAACCCTGCCGAAGTGTCGGTGGAGGCCCTACGAGACGAACTAACGACCTATTTCGGCGCTCTGAATGGGGTATCAACGCCGGATGGCAAGGGAGTCAATGGCGCTGTGCCAGACTCACTGTCAGCTGGCGCAGCGCCTGCCCTTGAGAATGCAACGAAACTTATTGGCTCGAGTGTGGAGTGGATCACCTTAATGCGTGGCATTGCGAGCCGTAGGGGGCTGGACGTTTTGTCGCTACTTGCTGCATCTGATGCTGCAACGAAGAATTGGGTGAATGGCGCACTCGCGGGTGCTGCCCGGCAGATTGCTCCTGCACCGCAAGCCGAACAGCTGGTCTCGGTTACCAAGGGCGGATTGCTGAAGCGAACGACAGAGGCGCAGATTGATCCGACTGGCCTCAACCAATTGAAGGCGCACGAAGCTGGGCGAGTTGACGCGACGTGGCGCAACTACATCCAGAATACGCAAGGCAATGCACAGAGGTTCAAGGATGCAGCGGTGTCGTTCCAGCAGCGACTGCGTCAGGTTCAGGCTTCTCTTGATGAATGGAAAGAGGGGCTAAGCGACACGAAGCGCAAAGATTACGAGGCAGGGCTCGCGCAGAAGCTAGGCGTGGTTCGTGATCTCGACAAGCTGACCAATGATGTAGTTCGCGAGCTGGGCCGCGAATGGGGCATTGGCGAGCCAAGTGCGGCTGGAATCGGGCGAGCAGTATTTGCTCGTTGCCAGGACCAGGCCCTAGAGCGTTGGAAGCAGAATGATCAAGGCGCACCAGACATGTTGATTGTCCGCCTACTTGAAGCGGCGGAGCCGTTTGTAAGCCGCGCTTTTGATCAGCCCGATGTTTACCCAGCCCTTGGGCACATCTTGCGTGAATGGGCAGAGCCGGATGCGAAGGAGATGTCCAGCGAGGTTCGGAGCTTCCAGAGCCGCTTCCTCGCCTCTATTTCGGATGCATTTATTCCACCCACGATGGATCGGGATGTCGAGCCGATGATTAGCGTCGCCTACCCAGAAGAGGCGAACCAGAATGTTGAGGCAAAGCTTAAGGAGGCACTCTCGAGCCATCCGGCTCTGGAGCGTTTCCTACGCCAGTCCGAGCCCACATTCCTTCCGCGATCCGCAGCCAATGCGATAGTCGTATCGGTTTCTTTGGTTGGCCAAGGACTCATTGATATTGAGGGTGGCGCGCTTGGACTAAATACATGGATTGAAGCGGCATTTAGGCCAGAACCGACGGATCGCCTCGCATGGCGACAGCGTACGGGCTACCGCGACCCGATCGCGTTCTTAGAGGGCGAGCTGAAAGTTGAATTGATCCAGCGGCTCTTGGCTGCAGCTTGGAACGGTGAGCTAAAAGCGAAGAGGCTCGGCGCTGAAGGAGTTGGTGATTTTGAGTCCCTCAGTCTGCAGTTTGCATCTGAAGGCTCAACAACATTGACGATTCCCTTGGACAAGATGCCGTTCTCAAACTATCTTGCCCCGCTTCCTGACGCGTGGCTTCGAGAAATCACTCGCCGCTACACTGCCGACACGATCGCCGTATCGGAAGTGTTGCGGGAGCTGAGTCGTTGTATCCCGATCGGATTCGTGGAACGCTCGTTGCCCGACATCGCGCACTTCAAGAAGAACGATCTGCTCTTCTTTGAATTTGAAGAAAAGCTGAACAAATCCGGAGCCGGACACAAGGAGCGAGCAGAGTTTGAGAAGCTCATCACAAACTTAGAGAAAGATGGAAGCCAGACTCTCAAGCGCCGGTATCAGATTCAGGAATACGCTGAGTTCTGGAAGGTTACCGTTCCCGAAGCGCTAAATCGGTCGTTCGGAACCCTCGGGTATGGCTCGCTGAGGGAGGCCGCATGGGAGTTGGCGGATCGAGAACTCAAGCGCTCCAAGAACTAGGCCGTGCAAGTTCTTACCGTTGACCTGCGGGACAAGCTAGTTCGGGATGCTGCGCGTAGCGCAGCTCCCGGGCAGTTCTTGTCTGATGGCTGGGAGCGCCTAACTGGCGAGTCGGTTTCGCTGGTTGAGGCGCCGATACGGTTGCTTGTTCTGATGCCGATGGGCGCGGAGTTTGCACAAGACTCAGAAGCAATGGCTGCTGCGATCTTGGGGTCAGATCCCGCCCCCCGTGCAATTGGTGTCTTGCTTCCAGCAGACGGTGAGGGTACGAATTGGTCGAGGGTTATTCCCGACTGGTTCGCCATGGGCGGCTCCATGCGGTTCATGGAGATGCGGTCGCCTCTGACTTCAGTCGGAACACCCCGAGCGGGTACCGAGTCTGTCGCGGCAGGCGCATCTGGAACATGGACTGAGGAGTTTCGGCGTGACGTCATTGGCCATCTCACCGACCCAGAGCTTTTTGATGCCGCCTGGAGTTCCATCCCTGAAAATCGGCCTGTCGCGGTTGGGTTACGAATCGTCTCGCTCGGTGGCGGCAGATCACGTGCAGTTGCAGATTTGGCCCTTCGCCTTGCTGAAGAGTTGGAGCCTGAGCGAGAGCCAGAAACTGCAAATGAGCTGCCGGACCGGTGGAATCTAGATCCACGGCTGCTGCCGATTAACCCCCCGTACCCGCGTGACTCGGAATACCTCCAGTCACTCCCACTCCCAATTCGTGGACTGGCAGTCGTCCGGCGAGGAAATCCAATTGCGATCGTTTCGCGCTCCATAGAACAATATGAAGACGCGGTGGTGCTTGGCATTCGGATGCTTGACGAGGAGCCGAGCCGACTGAAGCTTCTCCTGGATGCGGCCGAGCGAAACAAAGGTGATGGGCCACTTCTTGATCCAGTGGGCGCTTCTAAACTTGAGGAAGAGTTCCCTGGCGCAGTCTTTGGGGATTCACTGGCCAAGGAGTATGCCGAACGAGATGACGCGGCGTTCAAAGTCGGTGAACTTCTAAGTGAAGCTGCTGACACGCAGGCTGATGGCCTCTCTGCAAGCCTACTGGCGTACTGGTTCCAATCGGATGCCGATGCCGTTCGACCCCTCGGTGCTCGAGCCATTGCGCCGCGGCTAGTCTCACCGACACAGCCATGGGCTCAGCTCTCACGGGCCATTAACGAGGTTGAGCCTTCAACGCGCCCTGCTCGGTCTTGGCCGCATTGGCTTGTGCAGTTTGCGCTAGGTGGACCTGAAATGAAAGTGAAGGAATTGCCGGTGATACCGGTGCCATCAGGCGATGCAACTTCAGATACTGAGACTAAAACTCCAGAAATTGCCAAGGATAAAGAGTTAAAAGCCGCGCCACCTGATGAATCAGCCGACCTGGAGAAGATCTCCGCCAAGGCCTCAGATGGAAATGGTTCGCTGGACAGAGCAATGAAGCAGGAGTCAAGCAACTCTGCCGAGCCAAGCGCTGCGCCAATTGAGACTGAAGCAGCGCCACTCGCCGCAGATGCAATCGAGCCAGATTCGGCTGTTGTTCCGAGAGAGCAAGAGTCAACAGCAAGCGTATCTCCAGCAACTGCTGCAACAGATCACACCTCCCCTCAGGTTAATCGTGTGATCTTTGGTGCGGGCCAGCACACCAAACAGGCACCCACAGATCCTGGCGATCGGTCAGAGCCATGGCGACTGCCGCTGGGTCTCGGGTTTATCTACGGCTCTTTCATTTGGCGCCGCCGCTCACGCGCATATCTCTTCGCGGCTGGAACGATGGTTATGATTGTCACGGCTATTGCGCAGGTGATTGCCGATATAACCGGCATTCACCTCGTGAACCCCGCCACTTTCGGAATTGCAACTGAAGATTCTGTACTGCTAACAAGTCTAGTTCTCCTAGTTGCAATTCATTGCGTCACATATTTCGTGATCAGCATGGTTGGCGCGCTTGCTCTCGCCCAGTGGGCAGAGGCATTTAGATTTCATGAGATTCCTGACACGCTTGCCCTGCTTCGTGCCGACGGGCGAGCGATCGCCCAGGCCGAAGCTGGACGAATCACTCCACGTAGAGACTATGCTCGGTTCTCCGCGGAGGCTGGCAACACGTTGCTTGAGGGAGCCAGGCATGGCGCCGTGGTGGCGAAAGCCTTCGGCGAATCAGTCCCTTTGGATGAAGCTGAAACTGTCCGAGGCAGAAGCGACACCCCTCCACATCGACGGAATGTAGGAGCGTCTGAAGTATTAGCAGGCACTGACGCTGCGGGTGTCTATCGGGTGTACCGGCTTTATGTCATTGCGCTACGTCAGCTGTTCGCCCTTTCGTTGGTTTCAGCAGTAAAAGAACGCTGGCCTCGAATTCGCGGCACCTATTGGCAGGAAACGAAGCGACTTGTTGCTGAGCAGGCTGCTGGGCATTTGCAGGAACGACTGGAGACCGTCTTGAATCGGGGCCTACTAAGAGGCGACCTGTTGCGTGACGGAGTTGATCCCGCAGAGCAGGTTGCGGCACGAATTTGGGCTGACCCCACAGTGCGCGCTGCGGCGTTATCGGCAATGACGCTTAGCGATACTGATGCAATGCCTGTACTCGCGACTACAGCAGAGACGCGGATGTTGGATCTTCATCAGGCAAGCAATCTTGTAGTTTCAATTCCTTCGACGCTCGAAGAGCTTTTGACACGTGAAGATGCGATGCCACAGGGGACGATTGTCGCGAGTCGATCACTGGAAGAGGTGGCAGTACTTCGGTTCTATCCGTATCAAGAGGGGATCTATCGGATTGAAGCTGGCCCAAGTGGTGAAGTGGGGATTATGCGATGAGTGGATGGGGACCCGATCCTATTGAGCCAACTCGCGATTGGGATAGCGTCTGGGGCGATGGTCGAGACCAGGAAGCCAAGCAAGATTTTGCGCGTGCCCGAAAGACTGGGGTGCGAGTAGCTGGGACACTGCTTGTAGCAGCTCTTGGCGCGGCAATTGCAGTCACAGCCATAAGCGCCTTGCCGCCACTTCCAAGTTTCACAGGGATTGTGTTTCCCTCACAGTCGGCAACCCAACAGCCAGGCGCATCAGGTGCCGTATCTATTCCGAGTGCCGCTCCAGCGCTAGTCGCCGCCGCTGTCGCTCCGGCGATGGCCCTTGTAACGACCTGGAGTGAAGACTCATCTGGCCTGACCCCAGGAGCGTGCGGGTTTTCGGGCTCAGGTGCACTTTTAGCCAACGGATACGTTCTTACAGCGAATCACGTCATCGCTGAAGACAACTCTATTGACGTACCAGCCGCGTGTGACTGGGAGAATGTCTTGGTCATGTTTATTGACAGCGCCGAGGATGCCCCAAACAGGGCGTACAAGGCTGAAATTGTCGCAACTGACGAACGCCGAGACGTCGCCTTATTGAAAATCACAGAAGCGGTAGCAGGTGCTCCTGACATCTCCACGCTCCCTGCTTTGACTATCTACAGCGAAACGAACTTACCAACCCTTGGAATGCAGCTCGTATTTATGGGCTACCCAGGAGTTGGCGGAGATACGCTCTCCCTCAGCACTGGAATGGTTTCAGGCTATGACCAACTGAAAGATGGTACTCGCACCTTAAAGACAGATGCAGTGTTGTCTGGCGGCTCCTCAGGTGGCCCGGGGATCGATGGCACTGGCCGAATTGTCGGAATAGTGATGCAAGCTGGATCGCCATCAGCGAGCGATTTTACTGATTGTCGACCGTATGACACGAATGGCAATGGGTATATCGATGCTAATGACGGATGCATGCAGGTTGGCGGTCAATTCGTCACGTTGCTAGATTGTCGTGAAATCGTGACATTTCTCACGGAGAATGGTCATGCAGACCTAGTCAATGGAGGCCGAAACTAATGTTGCGCGCTTTAGACGACATCATTAGGTGGATCTCCGGAAGGTCAATTTCAGGCACGCTCCCAGGAGCCATCCTGGGGTGGCTATCGACTTACCTAGTCCTAGGCCTGCCAGAGGCCGCGTGGGTGACAGCAATGTCGTACACCTTCGGTAACTGGCTCATTGCCGTTGTAGTCACTTCAAGCTTCGTCGTGTCGTACACATATCTGGATGATTTTAGGTATGCACTGGCGGTTGCAGTCTTTGTTCAAGTTGGAATCCTGGTGTATCGGATTCTTGTAAAGCTCCGCGCGAACGAGAACTAGTTCGCGCAAGGGGGGCACCCCTCCGCTACCCTTACCCCATGGCAGAGCAGGCGGGTTGGCAGGGTGAGCGCCTCACGATCGGACTCCTGGGTG
>SXGQ01343008.1_pt1 | contig 11585 bp, 7 predicted proteins | sample 3178371 | NCBI WGS metagenome assembly SXGQ01 (sample SAMN11356859, study PRJNA531348) | freshwater metagenome | isolation source: freshwater sample F1-20 | place: China: Fuxian Lake, Yuxi | collected 2017-12-25 | reverse complement strand
GGATCCGGCGGATAGAACAGGCCGTGCGAGGCGAGCGCAGCGTCGAGCTGATTGAGCACGACACCGGATTCCACCTCGCAGCAAAAATTGGCGGGGTCAATTCTGCGGATGGCACGCAGGGCCGAGGTGTGCACGAGCACGCCGCCTTCGGCAGCCACCGGTCCTCCGGACAGGGAGGTGCCGGCACCGCGAATTGTGACTGGAACGCGCAGCTGCGGTGCTGCCCGCATTAGTTCGGTCAGTTCTGCTGCGTCAGCCGGCAGCACGACAGCCTGCGGGCGAAAAGAACGGTAGCCGATGGCGTCAGTGTCGTACCCGGCAAGTTGCGCAGGAGCAGTGAGGACGCGACCACGGCGCACCAGTTTCTTGAGTCGGGCATGCAATTGATGATCAGTCACGCGAAGATTTGCCTTTCGAGACCGTCAGCCTAGCGAGCGAGGTGCCACAGTGCCAGACCGGTCGTCCACACGGAGTCCACCGTCGGAGAATTCCCAGTCCGCATGTCACCTTGGGCCGCGGGGACACAGCATCGCGGGTTGGTGGGGGCAGCGGGGACACAGCATCTGGGACGCGGGTTGGCGGGGACACAGCATTTTTGGCGGGCGAGTACCGAGTCCGGGGGGGGCAATCGGGGACAGGCAATCGGGGACACAGAGGGACAATCGGGGACACAGCCGTTTTTGCGAACTCGCAACGACTGGAGACATAGCGATCCTGAATAACACATTGCAGTATGTGAGTGAATACCCCTTTAATGTCGTAAGTTTTTATTGACCCGGTCACCTGACGCTGTACACTGACATCCCCGAAAACACACTTAATCCAACGCCTTTATGCCGTTAATTGAGGTGCCCAGATGGCACGATTGGCTCGCGTCGAAGTCTTTGCGGCAGATGAAGTTGCGATTGTCCACGTGATGAATCGCACAGTGCGGCGCTGTTTTCTGCTGGGCTATGATCCAGTCAGCGGCAGAAACCACGACCATCGCAAGGTCTGGATCGACGAGCAACTGGTTCATCAGGCCAAACACTTTGGTATTGATTTGCTGTGTCAGGCGATCATGTCGAATCACCTGCACCTTGTACTGCGATCCCGGCCGGATGTGGTGCAGGAATGGAACTCTGAAGAGGTGGCTCGTCGCTGGCTGATGTTGTGCCCCGAGCGAAGGGATGAAAATCGTCGTCCGCTGGCACCCACAGAATTCGAGATCAACAGACTTGTAAACAACGAGGAAAAACTTGCGGCTGTTCGAAGTCGCCTGAGTGATGTTTCGTGGTGGATGCGACTGCTCTGCCAGAACATTGCTCAGCGGGCAAACAGGGAAGACGGCGAAGTCGGCAAATTCTGGCAGGCTCGCTATCGCGCTGTACGCCTTCTGGATGAGATTGCGATCTTGTCGTGTGCGGCATATGTGGATTTAAATCCGATTCGCGCAGCGATGGCGCAAACGATTGCTAACAGTGACTTTACGTCAGCGCAAAAGAGATCGATGGACCTCACCGCGGAATCACAGAGAGAACTTCAACCGGATTCCACAGGTTCGGACGGCCCCTCGGGTTTCACACATGCTGCAGGCATGAACGATCATCGCGCCGCTGTAAATCCGGGTTTGTCGCAGCATCTGGCACCCGTGGAACTGAAGGAACGTGATGGCCATCCGGGCCCCGACGCAAATCGTGACGGAGTGCGGTGCAGCAACAAGGGATTTCTGCCGATTTCGACAGCCCGGTATTTGTCGTTGCTGGAATGGACAGTCCGTCAGCAGCGAGCAAAAAAGGCAGGAAGGAAGCCGAAGCAGATCAGACGACTGTTCAAACGTCTGGGGATTTCGGCGACAGCGTGGAACGAACTGGTTCGCAATTTTGGCCGGTTGTTCTGTATCGTTGCGGGCAAGCCAGTGGTGGTGGACAGTCACGCTTCCAGAACTGGCAAACATCGCTACAGAGCCCGTCCCGCGGTTCGCGAACTACTGGCGGGCGTCTGAGTCTGCCACAGTGGGCATCTCTGCCGCCTCCGCCGCCTGTGAGTCGATTTGATCTTTGGTGTCTCCTGCCGCGCGGCAGAACACCCACCTGCCGCGTGCGAGTGCACTGAAACTGTCCAGCAGCACACCCTGATCTCGGGCTTTCGAGCGCAGACGCACCGCCATTCGGTGGTAATGCCTGGTAGTCAGGCACTTAAAGTCAGCGGCAGGCCAGCGCCGTATAGCAGGCTATGAGTGTCCCAACGATTTTCCGACTGAGACTGCATGGGAGCCAGTGATCGCTCCCGAACAAATGCTGTGTCCCCGGGAACCCTCGCCCGGTAACGTCGTCAACGACATGAAAAGATTCTGTGTCCCCGGCACTACCCACTCCCGGCACTACCAAAGATTCTGTGTCCCCGCACTGCCCGCATGTGTCCCCGCACTGCCCGCACATGCCCCCGGACTGCCGGGACCTCGGGACCACCTCCCCGGATACGCGGGAACCTCTAGAATATGGGGCAGATCACCGCCAGTACCAAGCCAAGGAGTCCTGAAATGATTCTCCGATTTAGACTGCATGGGAGCGGGTACCCGCTCGTCCAAATGTGCTGTATCCCCGAAAACGCCTGCTGTGTCCCCGAAAACGCCGGGAACGACAAAAGTGCTGTGTCCCCAGGAAACCGTGTCCCCCGAAAACGCCGGGAACGAAAAGTGCTGTGTCCCCGGGAACGGGAGGCGCTGGAGGCGAAGGAACAAAGGAACAAGCGATCGGGAAATCGCCGATTCCACTGTCGCTTTTTGTCAACACGCTGTCAAAGTCCGCTGGGCGGGGCGAAACGCTGCACAGTTTCGCTGTTTTTTGTTGACAACGGGGTTCACCGCGGCTGCGAAAATATCTGCTCTGACCGATTGAACAGCACCCACGATGTCAGGATGTACTTGTCGCCGGATTGAGGGACGTGCCCACAGTGAGAATGGGTGAAGTACGCCGGAGCAATCACCATGCGACCGGCCTTAGGGGCAATGCGACTCTGCTGGTAATAAAATTCGGTCTCACCCCCGACTTCGACGTCGTTCAGATAAAACATAAACAGCAGCACTCGATGCAGCGCATCGTTGTCGCCGCCCTCCGGATAGACCTCGCTGTGCACATACGGATAGCCGCCCGCCGACTGTTCATACTTCTGCGCGTTGATCTGACCGATGCGAAACAACCGCTGCAACAGCAGCGGCAACTGCGGCTCGGCCACCACCGCAAAATTGTCAATCGTCACACTGACAATTTCGCCACTGTCCGGATGAGCCAGCTTCAGCCCGAGGCCGCTGATCATGGCCAGCGGGTGTTTTCGCATGTAGTGCATGATACCCTGAGTTGTGGCCTGCATGACGGGCTTCAGCAACGAACGAAACTCGGGGCGTCCCGTCACATTGATGTCCCGGCTGCGTTTCTTCTGCGTATCGACACCGCCACCCGTCTTACCGGCACTCTGGTGCGGAGAACTGTCAAAAGCTGTCAGCCACTGCTGACACAGTTCCGGAGGCAATGCGTTGTCAATCACTTCAATCAAATGCGGCATGGGAACAAAAATCCGACGTCAGATCAGAATACAGAAGCAAACAGCCGGCCGCATTATCTCAGTACCCACCTTTCATGCAACTCAGTTGTCGGACGCGAAGTGCCGCCGCAACTGAGGGACTGGAGACGCGACCTCGGACGCCGCAAACGGCAGCGTGACAGACTGCGGGAAATCACCCGAGGCACTTTATGACAGGATGTCGTGCACAACGTTGCCGTAGACGTCCGTCAGACGGAAATTGCGGCCCGCATACCGGTATGTCAGTTTCGTGTGGTCCAGCCCCAGCAGGTGCAGAATTGTAGCATGCCAGTCGTGCACGTGACATTTGTTTTCCACTGCCGCAGCTCCGTGTTCATCCGTGCTGCCGTAGCTGAAGCCACCTTTGACGCCGCCACCCGCCATCCAGTAAGTGTAGCCGCGATGGTTGTGGTCACGACCGCTGCCGTTTTGAGCATCCGGGGTACGACCAAATTCCCCTCCCCACATGACCAGCGTGTCCTTCAGCAATCCACGCTGGTCCAGATCAGCCAGCAGGCCGGCAATCGGCCGGTCCACTTCACGGCTGCGCGCCTGCAGGTCAGTTTCCAGTCGCGCGTGATGATCCCAGTTTCCATGGTTGATCTCGACAAAGCGAACTCCAGCTTCCACAAAGCGACGTGCCAGCAGGCATTGTCGACCAAAGACCGATGTCTGATTTTCGTCAAGTCCGTACAACGTCTGTGTGGCCTGGCTTTCGGCGGACAGATCCATCAGATCGGGCAGACTGTCCTGCATGCGAAACGCCAGCTCGTAGGATTCAATCACCCCCTCCACTCCGGGCTGCACCTCTTCACGTTCCAATTTCTGGCGATTCAGTTCCTGAATGAAATCCAGTTGCCGGCGCTGCGCGTCCCGTGACATCCGCGGATTGCGAATGTCGGGCAGTGCCGGTGCAGTACCGGCCGCGCGGGCCTGAGCAGGACCACGCTGCACAGACGGTCCGACGCGACTGCCCTGGTACACTGCCGGCAGAAACGCGCTGCCGTAATTCTGCGCTGACGCCGGCGGAGCATTCAGTGCCACGAAGCCCGGCAAACTGTCATTTTCTGTGCCCAGCCCATACAGCGTCCACGCCCCCAGTGATGGCCGCACGAACTGCGCATTGCCGGTGTGCATCTGGGTGACAGCGCGGGGATGAGTGGGCTGATCACAGTGCAGCGAACGGAGCAGGCACAGTTTGTCGGCCTGTTCAGCGAGGCTGGGAAACAGATCGGATATCCAGAGTCCGCTTTGCCCGCGCTGGCGAAACGGTGACACGGGCGCCATCAGTGAACGACGTCCGGCACCAATTGTTTTGCCTGCGTCGGCGATCAGCTGGGGTTTGTAATCAAAAGTGTCAACATGCGACGGTCCCCCCTGCATGCACAGAAAAATCACACGCTTCGCCCGCGGAGGAAAGTGGGTGGGCCTGGGGGCCAACGGCTGAGCGGCCTGCGGCTGAGCCTGTTCCGACGATTCGTCAGCCCGAGCCAGCAATCCGGCCAGAGCCACATAGCCAAAACCTGCCGATGCCGTCTGCAGCAAACGGCGCCGAGTGTCACCTGTGGTTCCTGTCATAACTGACTCCTGATGCTCAATTCACGTAACGAAACTCGGCCGTGGCAAACAGGGCCTGACAGAATTCCGCCAGCCCGACAGAAACATCTGCGGCCTGCAGCAGAAAGCTCTGACTGGCCGCCAGTTCCTGCTCCGTCGCCGCTCGTCCGTAAACCAGTCGGAATGCCAGCTGTATCTGCGAAGTTCGGTCAGCTGACTCCTGCTGCAGTCGACTGGCAAGCACTTCGGACTGTTCGATCACAAACCGATTGTTCAGCAGGTACAAGGCCTGAGCCGGCGTGTTGGACGACTCGCGCTGCCCAATCACCATGCTGGGTTCGGCAAAATCGAAGACTTCGAGCGCACGAGGCAGCAGCCCGCGGGCCACCGGCAAGTACACCGAACGATAGGCCACACTGGCATCAAACGGGTTGCCCTGCACCTGTCCAGGTCGAAATCTGCCAGCGGCCCCACCCAGTTGCTGCAGGCGCCGAGCGAGTGGGCCGCCGGCAGACGTTTCCGGACCATTCGCGGTCGACATACCGAGACCGGCGACGGGGCGGGTTGCGGCAGGTGCCATCACCGTTCCCACCGGGCCGTTCGGGCCCAGTATGGCAGCGGGATACTGAGCCACCATGGACCCGCGCGGTCGCTGCAGATCAAGTCCACCACTGGCAGCCAGCATGCAGTCACGCAGCACTTCGGCCTGCAGCCGTCGCGGCTGAGCGCGCGCAAAGTACAGGTTATCCGGATCCTGCTCAAACCGCTGCCGATTCCAGGCACTGCTCAGGCGATAAGCTCGGCTGCTGACAATCTCACGAATCAGCGTTTTCACCGACCAGCCGTTGTCCATGAACTGAACGGCCAGATAGTCGAGGAGCTGCTGATCCGTGGGCCGCGGCCCCGAGGCTCCGAAGTTTTCTGTCTCCCGGACAATCGCCTCGCCAAACAGGTGGAGCCAGATGCGATTGACCATGACTCGTGCCGTCAGCGGATTGGATTCGTCAGCAATCCAGCGGGCCAGCTGCAGGCGACCGGAACCGTTTGCGGGCATGGCGGCGACAGGCCCACCCAGCACCTGCACGAATCCTCGTGGCACAGTCTGAGCCTGCTGATCAATTTCACCTCGAATCAGCAAGCGGGCATCCTGAGGCTGTGGCCGATCCTGTACTCCCATGCAGACCGTCAGCGGCTGCCCATTTTCATCAACGCTGTTAATGCGTGTCGTCAGCTGAGTTGCCTGCTGATCGAGTATGAACTGATTTGCAGGATTAGCCTGAGGGTTCGTACCACCTGGCTGGGGCCGGAAGGCAGCTCTGCGAGCTTCTGCAGCCTGCTGCTGAACTTCATCACGCCGCCGCAGCAGCTCGGCCAGCTCGTCTTTGGACAGCGGAGTGTCAGACGGGTTGGGATCATCGACCGGCAGGATCAGCAAATTCGAGGGATGCCGATTTCGCTGACTGCGAACGCCTCCAAAACATGTCTCCGTGCTTTGAAAGATGCCGGCAAGGGCATAGTAGTCAGACTGCGGAATCGGATCAAACTTGTGATCATGGCAGCGAGCACAGGCGACAGACACCCCCAGAAACACTCGAGTGGTCACATCGATCTGCTCATCAATCAAATCGGCCTGAAACTGCCGCGGATTCTGCTCGATCAGGGCTTTGGGACCCAGTGCCAGAAAGCCGGTGGCAATCAGCTGGCTGGCCCATTGTTCATCGGTCTTTGCCGCCAGCAGATCACCAGCCAGCTGCTCGCGGACAAACCGGTCATACGGCTTGTCTTCGTTGAACGCGTCAATCACGTAATCCCGATAACGCCACGCGTTGGGTGCCGAGACATCGACTTCCTTGCCGGTGGACTCTGCAAAACGCACGACATCCAGCCAATGGCGTCCCCAGCGTTCACCATACTGCGGTCTGGCCAGCAGCTCATCAGCGGTGGTTTCCACTGCCTGCTGCGGATCCTGCTGCCATGCAGCAGCAAACCGCTGCTGCTGATCAGGGCTGGGCGGCAGTCCGATCAGATCCAGGTACAGGCGTCGCAGCAGCGTCAGGGGTTCTGCATCCGGAGCCGGCTGCAGATTGCGGACGCTATACTGACGTGCCAGTAATCGATCAATGGGGGCTGAGGACCACTGCGTGGCCGGCGGCAACTCCGACCGCTGCGGCATCTGAAAGGCCCAGAAACTGCGACCTTCGGCAATCTTCTCAGGTGTCACTTTCGACTGCACGACCTGCTCCGTGGGGACTCGCGGATCCGGAGCCCCCATTTCGATCCACTGCCGGAAATCGGCGATGACTTCCGGGGGCAACTTTTGGTTGGGCGGCATTCGCAGACCGCGGTAGTTGATGGCTTCCCAGAGCAGACTGGCGTCGAGGTCGCCTGGCACGACGGCGGGTCCCGATTCCCCGCCCACTCGCAGAGCTTCACGACTGGAAACCGACAGTCCGCCGCGAATTCCCTGGCCACCCTCTGTGGAATGGCAGCGCCCGCAGCTGTCCATCAGCACCGGCCGAATCCGAGCTTCAAAAAAACGCTGCTGATCGGGCGAAATGTTCGGCTCATCCGACGCAACAACAGCCCCCTGCGTCGTTACGGGTTCATCACCGCAGGCGGCATTCGCCACACCAGCGACCGGCAGCAGGAATGACAGCCCGTGAATCGCGAGCAGCAGGCGCCCAACTGAGCAGAATTGAAGTGGCAGCAGCATGAGCAAAATCCATGAGATCAGAGACAGCGATGTAACCAGCCGGCGTCCGCAGCAGACACGGGGACGCCTGAGGGCTGGTCGATCACCGCAAACCTTTTCACACTCACTCCCACTCACTCGCCTTCAGGTCGTCCCGGCCGCACGCCTTCGCCACCACCACCCTGCCCTCGACGGCCGCCTTCAGGACGGCCAGCGGGGTTCCGACCGGCGGCGCCAGCCATGCGAGCCATAGCCTGCTGCAGTTCGGTCTTGTCAATTCCACCGTCCTTATTGGCGTCGACGCGTTCGAGATTCTGACGCATGCGTTCGGGAATCTCATCCCCGGTGAGCTTTCCATCTTTATCGGCATCGCGAGTTTCGAACATGCGGGTGAGCATTTCCCCGGTCATCGCTCCACCCGCCTGCCCTTGTCGCCCGGGAGCACCGGGGGTGCGACCTGCGTCCCCGGGGCCACTCTGTGCGGGCCGCAGCTCGTCGGTGCTGAGGGTGCCGTCACCATTCTTGTCCAGTTTGGCCAGAGCTTTGGCGGCGTTTTCGATTTCTGCGGGCGACAGGGATCCATCCTGATCCGCGTCCAGAGCCTGCATCAGGGGTGCCGCGCCCATGCGTTGCCGACCGCCACCACGACCGCCTTCCGGTGCATCCTGGGCGACTGTGGGGAGTGTCATTAAGAGGAAGGCCATGCCGGAGGGAAGGCAGCGTATCACTGACATTTGAGAAGTTCCTGATCACATGGTTGGGATTGACTGAACTGATGGGGGTGAACCGGGCAGGCAGACACTTGCTCATATTTCACCCCCGACATTGTGAAATTCCGACACTGACTGCCTCGAATCCACATGACTTTTGATAATTTTCGGGCACCGGGAACGAATTGTCGGCACCGGGAGTTTGGGATTGGGGGTTTGGGTGACTGCGGGGCCCACATTTCCGGATACAGTTATAGGGAGCGGGGGGTACTTGATGACGTCAGCCGCATTTCAGGAAGATCTGCAGCGACTGCAGCAGTTTGGCCAGACTGCGCTGGCAGATTTGTACGGAGCCAGCCAGCCGCGGCTGGAGCGGATCCTGAGATTCCGTATTGATCCGCGAATTCGCAGTCGGGTTGAGTCTGCGGATGTGCTGCAGGAGGCCTGGCTGACAGCATCGCGGCGTTTGGCCGAGTATCTGCAGCAGCCGACGGTTTCACCATTTGTGTGGTTGCGACAACTTGTTTTGCAAACTCTGGTGGACATGCATCGGCACGAGTTTCGGCAGCGGCGTGATGCGGGGCGGGAGCTGCATCTGGCAGCGGCCGGCCCGGTGGGCGACACCAGTTTGTCAATGGCCGAAGTGCTGCTGGCTCAACTGACATCCCCCAGCGGTCGACTGGTACGGGCGGAGGAAGTTCAGCAACTGCAGCAGTCGCTGGATGCGTTGCCGGAGCTGGACCGTGAGGTTCTGGCGCTGCGGCATTTCGAGCAGTTGAGCAATCAGCAGACAGCGGAGGTACTGCAGCTGACGCCGACGGCGGCCAGTAATCGGTACGTGCGTGCCGCAGCAAGGCTGGCGGAGATTCTGCGGAGCCGGGAGTCGGAGCAGGCTTGAAAGTCAGTTCAACAGGAACTCCAGAGGGTCCATCTGATGAGCACTGCGAACGAACAGCCTGATGAACAGCGGCACCCGGTGGAGATGCTGGCGGAGGAATTTGCAGAGCGTCTGCGCGGGGGCGAGTCACCGGAGGTGGAGGATTACTGTCGGCGTCTGCCTGAGCACGCCGATCTGCTGCGTGCGGTGCTGTCCACGGTCCTTGCGACGGAGCGTGTCAGCGGGCAGCAGTCTGCGGCAGCGAACTGTACGCTGACCGACGGAGCGCTGAAGATGCCTCAGACAGCAGGTGACTTTCAACTGCTGCGGGAGATTGGCCGAGGTGGCATGGGCGTGGTGTATGAGGCCTTGCAGAAGTCGTTGAAACGGCGTGTGGCGCTGAAGGTGGTGAATCAGCTGATTGCCGGTTCAGAGAAGCAGTTGCGGCGATTTCGGCGGGAGGCAGAGTCGGCAGCGAGTCTGCATCACAGCAACATTGTCCCGGTGTACGGCTTTGGCGAGGATCAGGGGCTGCAATTCTATGCGATGCAGCTGATTGAGGGTGCGACGCTGTCCGAGGTGCTGGACAGTCTGCGGGAACTGGGCCATTCGGCCTCGCCGACGTCAGCCTCCGTCGGCCATCGCTGCCTGCGTGCAGGCACGGCGGCCAGGCGACTGCTTAGTTCTGCGGAACAGCCCGCGTGTCGTCCTGAGTCACGGGCCGATCGTACGGCGGACCTGTCGGCAGTTGCGGCAGATTTGACTGATCCGGGACGCACAGTGGTGGCTGCTGCAGCGGATTCTGCGCACGGTGACTTTCAACTGACACAGGCCGTGCCGGCAGCGACATTTTCGGACGAACGGCTGACGGCTTCCGGGAAGCTGGCGGGGGATCGCGGGCTGCTGTTGCCTCCCGAGTATTTTCGGAACGTGGCAAGGCTGACGGCTGCTGCGGCCAATGGCCTGCATTATGCTCATGGCCAGGGCATCCTGCATCGCGATATCAAGCCGGCCAATCTGCTGCTGGATGCGGATGGAACCATCAGGATTGCGGATTTCGGTTTGGCGCGGGCGGTGGAGCCTGACGCACAAACTCAGACGGGGGATATTGTCGGGACGCTGCGATACATGGCTCCGGAGCAGTTGCGGGGACAGGCGGATCCGCGGACGGATGTGTATGCTTTGGGTCTGACGCTGCAGGAGTTACTGACTCTGGAACCACCGGGAATTCCCCTGATGTCAGCGAGCGGGCAGCGGGAGGCCGTATCGCTGCGTGCAAAGCGACCTGAGATCCCGCGGGATCTGGAAACGATTGCGCGGAAAGCCTGCAGTGCGGAACCGGAGCGGCGATACCAGACGGCCGCGGAATTTGAGGCCGACCTGCGGAGATTTCTGGAAGATCGTCCGATCATGGCGCGTCCGGCGGGGATTGCCGAGCGATTGTGGCGCTGGTCGCGCCGCAATCCTCAGCTGGCAGCGATGTCGGCAGCGACTTTGTTGCTGATGCTGTCGGTGGTGGTAATTCTGGCAGTCAGCAATCGGCGGATCCAGCGGTTGCTGACAGCGCGGGACAATCAGTACAGCCGGGCCGAGCAATCGCTGCAGCAGAAGGCGGAGGCACTGCAGGAGGCGGATCGTGAGCGGGAGCGTGCGGAAAAAAATCTGCGGCTGGCAGTGACGGCGTTCGAGGAAGTGTTTGCAAACATTGCCGCCCGCGGTCGAGCGGAAGTGCTGCTGGAGGAGATCAGTGGCGAGGAGTCGATTGAGGAGTCGGCGGCGGTGCTGAGCGCGGCCGACGTGACGTTGCTGGAAACTTTGCTGGGATTCTTTGACCGACTGGCGGCAGAGAATTCGCGGAATCTGGGACTGACGGCAGCGGAATCGCGACGTCGCGTGGGCGACATTCAGCGGCAGCTGGGACGACTGGAAGATGCGGCGAGGTCTTATCAGCAGGCGCTGGAGGTGTGTCGCGGGGCCGAGCTGTCGGGGGACACAGCACTGGTGGAGTCGGGGGACACAGCACTGGAGTCCGCGAGCACTGCACAGGTGTCGCAGGCGCTGGTGGAGGCTCGAATTTTGCACGAGCTGCAGCAACTGGAGCTTCGGCGGGGCAATCTGCCGGCAGCTCTGCAGGCACTGCAGCAACTGCGCGTGGTGCTGGGGCCGAAGACCGCAGCCGGGAATTCCG
>SXGQ01697071.1_pt1 | contig 11586 bp, 9 predicted proteins | sample 3178371 | NCBI WGS metagenome assembly SXGQ01 (sample SAMN11356859, study PRJNA531348) | freshwater metagenome | isolation source: freshwater sample F1-20 | place: China: Fuxian Lake, Yuxi | collected 2017-12-25 | reverse complement strand
CTCCACCCCGCGTCGCTATCCACCTGCGATCACTCGCAATTGCTGTGAATATGTCCCCATGTTAGGCGGGGGCTATACACTCCAGCAAATTGCCCCGATTTAATACCTTGGGAGTTACTTCTTCGCGGTGTTGCCCTCTGCTTTGACAGCGTCCCCAATAGCCTGTTTAAGGGCATCTTGGGCCTTGCCGTAGGCGGTGAAATCACCCTTGGCGAGTGCAGCTTGGCCATCTGAGAGGGCTTGCTTGGCCCGCGCTAACGCTTCTGCAACGGTAGCCGTGACCGCAGGATCACCCTTAGTGCCACTGGTGTTCCCACCGGTGGATCCACTTCCTTGATCGGCGTTTCCACCAAAGACTTGATCAAGTGCACCGTTCACGGAGTCTGCATAGCCAATTTGATCACCAAATGAGACTAAAACTTTTTGGAGTAATGGGTAGGCAGCGGTGTTTGCAGTAGCGCGGACGTAAACCGGTTGAACATAGAGCAAGCCTCCCCCGACAGGCAGTGTTAGCAAGTTTCCTAATTCAACGCTTGCGCCACCTTGGCGCAATAATGAAAGCGAAGTAGCAACTTCAGGCTTGGCTTCAAAGTTTGAGGAAACCTGTGAGGGGCCAGCGATATTTGTGCTTCGTTGTAATTGCAATACTTTAATTTTTCCATAGTCAGGACCTGGATCTGAATTAACAGCTGCAAAAGCGGCTAAGTTCTCACGTCCACCACGAGGTACAAATGGCGTTGTCAATGAAAACGCTGCATTCTTGTCGCCCGGCATCTTCAAGGTTAAATAATAAGGCGGTTGTGCACTCGCATTATTACCAAAGGTTGATGGATCACGAGGAACTCTCCAGAAATCTTGTCCACCATAAAATGCAGATGCATTTTTCACGTGATAAGAACTTAAGATGTCACGTTGAACACGGAAGATGTCTTCTGGATAGCGAATGTGAGAAAGCAAATCTTCAGAGATTGCACTCTTTGGTTTGACCGTTCCTGGAAATGCTTTTGACCAAGTTTTCAAAACTGGATCTTTGGTATCCCACTGATACAAAGTAACTGTTCCGTCATAGGCATCAACAGTTGCTTTCACTGAATTTCGAATGTAATTAATTGAAGTATCAGCTTGAGCTGTGACTGCTGCTGAATTTGCAGTTAAAGCATCTTCTGTTGCCCCCGAAAGAGTGATTTTGCGTGAGTATGGGTAACCAGCACTTGTTGTATACCCATCAATGATCCAAAGGATTTTCCCATCAACGACCGTAGGGTATGGATCCCCATCGATTGTTAACCAAGGGGCCACTTTTGCAACACGTTCACGCGGATTACGCTCAAATAAAATCTTTGATTTTGAATTAATCAAACTCGAAAGCAAGATCCTCTGTTCTTGATACTTAATTGCAAAAACAGCACGGGCAAATAAATTACCCAGTGGCACGCCGCCCTTGCCGGTGTACGTGTAATTCTTCTGGCCATTTGCAGATGCGTCATCTGGGTAATCAAATTCAACTTTGGTATCTGAATCTGCGCCACCGATAATTGAGTAATCAGGGACGTTCTCACCAAAATAAACACGTGGTTGGAATTCACCCAAAGTCTTAGTTGGAGGAATGTCACCTAAGAAAAACTTGGGTTTTCCATCGGCATCTTGCGCGTTGGCGTAAGCACCCGCGAAACCAAACCCGTGGGTGTAAACCAAATGATCATTAATCCAATTTCGATTTGGATTACCCGCGATATTTAATTCGCGGACTGCCACTACAACATCGCGAACTTTTCCATCGATTTTATATCGATCAACATCCAAAGAATCCGCAAAAGTGTAATAAGGCTTAATCTGTTGTAGCTGTCGAAATGTTGCAGAAATGACATTTGGGTCCATCAAGCGAATATTTGAAATTGTTTCGGCATCAGAAGATAATTGACCGGCTGCCGTGTCAACTGTCGCTGCATATTCGGAAATTTCAACTTTATCAATTCCGTAAGCAACTCTGGTTGCTTCAATATTACGTTGAATAAATGGTGCTTCTTTGGTTGACTCACTTGGTTTAACTTGGAACTGTTGAATAGCGGCTGGATATAAACCTGAAATAACCACTGAGCTAACAACTAATAGCGCCATTCCCGCAGTTGGTAAAACCCATGAACGTCGGATTAGGTTTGCAAAAAATAATAGCGAGCAAACTGCAGCGATCCAGGCAAGAATTGCTTTCGCTGGCAACACAGCATTTACATCTGTGAAGCTCAATCCAGTTATCAACCGATCATTTTTCAATGCTAGTTGATATCGGTCAAACCAATACGCAATTGCCTTAACAAGAACAATTAGGCCAAGCAAAACAGATAATTGCACACGCGCGGCGACCGTAGTTTTTTCGCCGACACTTTGCGGTCTGATTCCACCGTACAAGTAGTGCACTGCCGAGCTAGCAAGTGTTGCGAGAATTAAAGTTGAAATCGCCCAGCCGATTAAGGCTTGATAGAAAGGAAGTGAGAATGCAAAAAACGAGATGTCTAAGTTAAATTGTGGGTCTTTCACGCCAAATGGAGTTGCATTTCTCCAAAGCAACCATGGCTCCCACAACTGTGATCCAGCAGATCCAGCAAAATAAAAGAGCCCTAGAGCAAGAGCTACAAATCCCATGCGCTTAACTGGTTCAATTTGAGCGCGGTAGCGTTCTAAATTATCGGCTTCCATGGTCAATGGAGCAAAAACAGGTCGTGATCGATATGCAATCAAGATATTTAAAATTATTACTAAGGCTGTGACAAAACCGAAAAGTACAAAGAGCCACGCTTTGGTGAATAGAGTAGTTTGCCAAACTTTTGTAAATGAAACTGAGTTAAACCAAAGCCAGTCAGCATAGAAACCACTCATGCTTACTAACGCAATAGAGAGCAAAACCAAAACCGTGATCGTTAACGGAAGTGGACCACGACGACGATTAGCACCTGGGGTAAAAGCAGAGTTAAAGACCATGGGCATACGGTACAGAATTAATGCCAGCAGGTCGAAAGCCGAACAAAGATTCGCCGGCTAAGCAAGGAGCAAAACTTAAAAAATGCTTAAATTACCCACAAGCGGGTAATGACTCCAGGTCTTTGCTTTTTAATGCAGCAACAGCCTCTCTCAGGGTTTCCACAGCAACAATTTGCAAGCCCGGTGGGATGTGACGGATATCGTCGCAATTTAAAGCCGGTGCTAAAAATAGTTTTGACCCAGCCCGCGCCGCTCCAATCAATTTTTCTTCTATGCCGCCGATTGGTCCCACGTTTCCAAAAGCGTCAATAGTTCCAGTTCCTGAAATATCTCTACCCCTAGCTAAATTCTCTGATCTCAATTTTTCCACAATACCAAGAGAGAACATCAGGCCAGCACTTGGACCACCAACATCTTTTAATCTAATTTTTATCGTGAATGGGTATTGATATTTTGATTCAATCATTAAACCTAGAACTTTTTGCATTGGGGCAATTTTATAAGTTTGGACTCTAAAAACTTCCGCTGACCCATCACGCAAAACAGTAAGCTGCATTTGATCACTTGATGTTTTTGGAGATGAGACAGCCAATAGTAGTTTTTTAAAGCCAGTAGCAGAGGTAACTCGAATTCCATTCAATTCAATGATTTCGTCGCCATTTTTCAAAACTTTATAATTCGGAGACTCCTTAGTTATTGAAGAAATGATCATCTTTTCTGGAATTTCGTAACCAAGGTACTTAAGCGCCGAAACTTTTGCATGCTCTTGAGAATGAAGCATATCTAAAGAGTTTTGTTCATCAACTTCTTGGCTAGAGACTCCTTTGGGGAAAAAAACTTCTTTGGGTTGGACACTTCGTTCTCCATCAAACCAAGCGCCCAAAACGTCGATGCCAAAAATTTTTGATTCAGGACTAGAAACATAAATACTGGTTAAGTTTAATTTTCCTGATGTTGGGAAAGTTTTTACTCCGGTTATTTCTATCAGCCGCTTATTGCTTTTCTTTTCAACCTTCCCTAAAACATTTTGCGGTTTCCCCGGTTCAACAATTACATAAGGCAACGGAAGTGCCAAAGCGGCGACTAATAAAAGTAACGCTAAAAAAATTGGTGTTCTAGGCAAACGACGAACCATTTAGGTTTACTCAAACCTTCTTTTACAAATCTTCAGATTGATGTTGTGATTCAAAAGTTGATCGAAATCTTTCATACTCTGCAATTGATTTTTCAACATTTGTTTCCCGCTTGCTGCGTCCGACCCTCCATACGTAAAACAGGGCGCCGGCGGTACCGAATAGTGGGATCAACCACCAGATAAGTGCGGACATAAGACAACGATAGAGTTTTTTTCACTTTCCGGTGCCAATCTGGGGAATGCTTGGGAGTTAGCAAGCGGATGATCAGTGGATATCTAGTGATCTAGTGATCTACAGATCTAGAGATCTGGTGATCTGGTGATCTGGTGATCTGATGATCTGGTGATCTGGTGATCTAGAAAGTGAAGATCTGGGGAATCGAATTGGAGTGAATGTGGTTATATGAGTTACTGAAGTAAAAGCGGATGTTGTATCAATCAGATTACCTATTGGATTGGAAATTGAGCGTGAGTATTCCGGGTGGCGGGTTTGGGGCTGGGGATTTTGGTGACATGAATGGTTTTGACTTCGCCAAAATGGGAGAGGCGCTCTCGCGTTTGGGTCGAGCAATTTCTGCCAATGCATCTGGTGAGGGACTCTCGCCCAATGCAGTGCGCGAGATGGCAGCACTTACAAATGACGAATCCCCCAGCGCTAATGATATTGCTTCCGGTCTTGAAGCCCTCGCTGTTGCCCAACTTTGGTTAGATCCAAAAACTGATTTCACAGCGCCTCTCGCGCCGGCCCAAATTTGGTCGCGCTCTCAATGGATTGATGAAACTTTAGTTGGTTGGTGTGAAGTTGTTGCGCCACTAGCTGAATCTCTTTCAGGTGCAGTCTCGGGAGCTATCTCTGGATTAGCAACAAATGCTTTTGGTGATGCTTTTGGTGACTCACTGGGCGGTGCATTTGGTGGCATGCAGGGAGATGAACCAGAAAATCAAAATGGCAATCCATTAAATTCATTTGGCTTTGGACCCGCAACTAATTCAGAAAATACGGGGAGCGCAGAAAATAACAGCTCTAACCTCAATCCAATGGCTGGAATTTTTAATCAGATGAGCAATGCGATGCGCGCTTTTGGTGGAGTGATTTTTGCGACACAACTTGGTGAAACAATTAAAACAACGGCGGGAAGTGTCACCGGAGGAGCAGATATTGGAATTCCGCTTTTGATTAAAAACCGTCCGGCTCTGATTGCTGCTAATTGCAATTCATGGGGAGCAGAACTAGGGATTCCAGAAGCTGAATTACGTTATTACTTAGCTCTTCGCGAAGTAGCTGGTGTGCGCCTGTTTAACAATGTTCCTTGGTTGCGTGAATACATAACTGCTTCGATTAAAAGTTATAGCGCGGGTATAAAAGTTAACATCGAAAAGATTCAAGAAGGTATGTCTGGAATTGCAGGCACCTCCGGTCTTGACGGTATCGGCACCTCCCCTGAGGCATTAAATGAGGCGATCGCTAATGGATTGTTTACAACGGAAGAGACTCCATCACAAAAAAGTGCCCTGCACCGGCTGGAAACAATTGCCGCATTGATTGAAGGTTGGATCGATGAAGTGAGTGCCAGCGCTGCTTTAGAACACTTGCCCTCATTGCCCGCATTAAGAGAAAGCGCGCGACGCGGCAGGGCAACTGGTGGACCCATGCAAAAAGCATTTGCTGCGTTAATTGGTTTAGAAATATCACCAAGATCCTCGCGTGATGCGGCAACTTTCTTTAACTACATTGCAACTAACGAAAGCATTTCGCAACGAGATGAATTGTGGAGTTCTCCAGAGCTATTGCCAACAATTGAAGAGATCTCAAATCCAAGTGAATTTAGAAAAGGTAGAAGTGCTCCTGACGATTTATCAACGCTTTAATTCAAATAATTAACAAATAAAAAGCGAAGCCCCCGGGGCGCACGTTTACTTATCTGCCTTCCCCTTGCAGATAGATAACCGGTTATCCGAGGACTTCGTAGCGTGAAAGTACGGCTCAATTAAAAAAGATGCAAGATAGAAATTTGATAAAAAATCTGCTAGTAAATTTCTGATTTTTTACCCCTGTGCGTAACTCCCCCAATATCTGTGCATAGTTTTGATCTACCTGTGGAAACCGCATTTTTGGCTGCCTAAAATTCTCCTTTGACCTGCATCGATACCTCAGCAGGGCGACACCTGGAGGCCATTGCTACTTACCCACATCCGGTGGAAAAGTTCGCCGGTATGGTTGGTAAAACTCTCGAGCATTAGGTGAGAAAAGGGGCAATTTTGGAGCGCGCGTTCTTAGTTGAAGTACGCAGAAGTACAAAACGGCGCAAAACAATTGAGGCATACCGCAAAGGCGACACAATTATTGTTGCAATTCCTGCACGTATGAGTAAACGCGAAGAAGAACGAGTTGTTGCTGAAATGGTTTCCAAATTAGGCAAAGATGATTTGCGATTAACTTCAACTGAATTAATGTCACGTGCGCTTGAGTTAAATACGCTTTATCTTGGTAATAAAGCAACTCCATTAACTGTTGAATGGAGTTCGCGTATGGAACGCATCTGGGGTTCTTGCACAATAGAAGATCGTGCAATTCGATTATCAAATCGACTGGATGATGCGCCGCGTTACGCACTCGATTACATCTTGCTCCATGAATTGGTTCACTTGATCGTCGCCGGTCATGGTCCTGATTTCAAGGCTTTGCTTTCTGTCTACCCGCAACTTGAGCGGGCCGAAGGTTATCTGGAAGGCCGCCAAATTCGTCTAGATGAAGATCTTGAGGATGGTCAGAGGCAATCCGCTGAGCCCCTCGAAAAGCAAACCCAGAGTCAAATCCAGCTCAGCAATGAGTCGGGCCTTAACTCCGCTATTGAGCGACCACGGCCGCGGGCAGCTACAAGAGGAAGTACTAAAGGAGAGGGGCAGCTGGAATTGCTCACCTTGGGCGAACTCTCCGCCTAAAAGAGTGGGGAAACCGACAAAACGGATATTTGCCCAAGGTTGAGTGCACCAGTGGCTACTTTGAGCCGAAGATTTCCCAAAAAAGCAGGTCGCAAAGGGTAAATACTGGGGTTTGAGCGTGGGTCAGGCGGTACCGTGCTCTTTAGTTGTTTCACCTTGTTCCAACTTTCAGGAGGATCCCATGGCAGTAGAGACTTATACCGGCGAGGCATATTGCGTTAAGTGCAAAGCAAAGCGCAACTTCACTGGTGATGTAAATGTTTCAGAATCGGGCCGTCGCATGGCAAAGGGTAAGTGCCCAACATGCAACACCACCATGTGTCGTATCTTGGGTAAGGCGTAAGCCCTCCAAGCAGGATGCAGGAGATTTAAATTTCATAACCACGCAGGGCGAATCTCTAGGCACATCAGATGTGACAAAGATTTACTCCAAAGTTGGTTTGTGAGCAAAAAGTATGAAGGAGCCTGGCAAATGTCAGGCTCCTTCTATGTTTAATGACGAAATAAATCGCAAGACAGATCACGAGACAGATTGCAAGATGGATGAGAGTCCATCAAGTTATGGCATTCCAACTAAAAGTTCGACAGAGAGAATTTCCGGCGCTGATTTCCCACGTTTAAAAGTTGGAGTGCTGGTTTCCCCTAGAGCTGACGGATTATTTGTGGGAACTTTTGATGATGCATTAATTATCGATCTGCCTGGTGCGCGTGCGGCTCTGGCTTTATGTGATGGAAGTAAATCTATAAATTCGATAGCGACCTCAGTAGGAATTCTAACGTCAGATTTAATTGAATTAATCTCAACCCTAAATTTTTCATCTCTGGTGACATTTGAAAAAATTTCTAACCAAAAGCTTCTGCCCGAGATGCAACTCATCGATTGGTACCAACAATTAAGCCCCATAGGTCGACAAGAAAGTATGGAAAAACGCATAAATGCAACGATCTATGTCTCTAAGTTAAATCGCGTTGGTTTTGCATTATCGGGCATCCTCTTAGCAAGTGGTGTTGGTGCTGTAATTAGTGATGACAATAGAAAAATCACAATTGCAGATATTGTTGGAGGCTACTTACGACTTTCCGATGTTGGTCGTGCCAGGAATGAAGTATTGATTGATCTATCTCGCGAGAATACCCAAAGCAAAAATGTAAACAATTTAAGTAATGTGAGCAATGTTAATCATTTAAACCAAATTAAAAAATCAACTTTGATCATTTCAACGTCTCCGCCTGATCCAGAATTACTTGCAGAGTGGATGCGAGGTGGCACTCCGTTTTTCCTAATTGATGGACTAGATAGAGATAACTTAACTTTTGGTCCTTTTGTGAATCCAGGGAAAGATGCCTGTCCGCGATGTATTGATCTGCACTGTCTGGACCGAGATCCAAATTGGAATAGCGTCAGCCTTGCTCATTTTCTCGATCGTAGGCGAGAACTCTCTTCTCCTTTAGCGGTGCTTGGAGCCAGTGTTGGAGCGATTTTTGCGCTGGCACAATTAGATCAACTTGCTCACCTAGATCGATTCAATTCGATGGGTCCAGCCATCCAAGGCATCGATGAAAGATCATCCCAATTTCAGTTACGGGGGAAAACCATCACTTACTCGGCTTCTGAATTGATGCACCCAATAATCCGCAGGTGGAGCAGGCACCCGCTATGCGGATGTTCTTGGCAGTGATTCTGCCAATAGGAATGCGAGAAAAATTGAATGCGGGTGTGTAAAAATTTGTAGGTGAGGGAGAAATCACATTTACATAGAATTCCACTCTACCTGCTGGGCAAAGCACAGATAACTTTCAATTGGCGATGATTGTGGGTATCTAGCACAATTAGCCAAATGTCCAGTGATGAAAAGAATGTAAAGAAAGATTCATTGCAGACCAGCACAAAAATTCGCAGTGCCAGATTAGCTTCATTGCCACTATCTCTTGCTGGACGAAGTGCAGTTGGTCTGGGGAAACAATTAATCGGCCAATCAAATTCTCTAGTTTCATCTGAAATTCAAGAAAAAACAGCACGTCAGGTTTTTCAAGTATTGGGTGAACTAAAAGGTGGCGCGATGAAATTTGGTCAAGCGCTTTCAGTTTTTGAAGCTGCTCTCCCAGAAGAGATAGCCGCTCCGTATCGTGAGACATTAACTAAATTACAAGAATCTGCACCACCGCTACCGGCTCGAGTTGTTCATCAAGTACTTGCGAAAGAATTAGGTGAAGATTGGCGTGATCACTTTTCATCGTTCACAGATAAACCCGTTGCTTCGGCATCTATTGGGCAAGTTCATAAAGGTGTTTGGAAGGACGGAAGAGTTGTTGCCGTTAAAGTGCAATACCCCGGTGCGGCTGAAGCTCTTATTTCAGATTTAAATCAAATTCAGCGTTTTGCAAAAATATTTCAATTATTTATGCCGGGGCTAGAGATGGGGCCGTTACTCGAGGAGTTACGTGCTCGAATTATTGAAGAAGTTGATTATCAGTATGAGGCAAAGGCTCAGCGTGCATATGCCGTTGAATTTGAGGGCGATCCAGATATAGCTATTCCAAAAGTTGTCATGGCGTCGGACAAAGTTCTAGTTAGCGAATGGTTAGAGGGAATTCCACTATCACGAATAATTGCCAAGGGAACTCGTGAGCAAAGAAATAATGCCGGTCTAAAGCTCGCCCGCTTTCATTTCACTTCTCCAACTCGAGTTGGATTACTTCACGCAGATCCACATCCCGGAAATTTTAGATTGTTAGAAGATGGTCGACTTGGAGTATTAGATTTTGGTGCATGCAACAGATTGCCTAATGGTTTTCCGGAGCCCTTAAAAAACTTACTTAAACATGCCTTAGATGATGATGCAATTGGGTTATACGAAGGCTTTAAAAAGGATGGATTTATTCTTGCTGATGTTGATGCAGATGCAAACTTAGTTTTAGATTATTTGTTACCGCTTGTAGAACCGCTAAGAACAGAGACTTTTAAATATTCGCGGGAATGGTTACGAGATCAAAGCACTCGCGTTGGTGACCCAAGAAATCCGACCGCAAAAATTGGGTTCCAATTAAACCTTCCACCAGAATATGTGTTGATTCACCGGGTGACTCTTGGTACCACTGGAATTTTCTGCCAACTAGGCGCAGAAGGCAATTTCCGTGATGAAGCGCTTTCTTGGTTTCCCGAAATTGCACCTTCACAAGGCAAGTAATTTAGGTTTAACACTTAACAGGTTATTTAGCAAGGCACGCAATTTGGTCTACTAAAATAGTAAGTAATTAAGCTGGGTTTGTAATGTGATTTAAACACTTGGCATGTAATATTTTTGTAATAACTTTATTGTTTTGCTGCTTTCAGCGCACTTGTTTTCCCACTCCGACCTATTTGATCTTTTAATTGATCCCTTCAAATCAATTGTGGTAACAAGTGCGCTGAAAATTTATGCCGCAGTACGTGGACGTCCGGGTGAACGCTTCGCAGCAACTATCCGTCCATCTTCAAATATCTCGCCACCCCAAACGCCCCAAGGTTCTTGACGTGACAAAGCTCCTTCAAGACAACGTGCGCGCATCGGACAAGCAGTGCAAAGATCCTTAGCGGTCTCTAACATCTCTTGCGATTCGGCGAAGAAGAGCTCGGGATCGACTCCGTGACATGGAAGTGAAAAACCCTCATCCTTCTTGTGCCCTGAATTCTCATTACGTGTTAACTCATACACACCTACCTTTGTCTCTGCCCATCCTGGAACTAACAGTTCGTGAAATAAAACCGTCATTGCTCTCACCTTCCCTCATCTGGTGTTGCGCGGATCTTGCAATTTGCAAGTTCTCCGTTGCTGCTTTTCTGCTTTTCTGCTTTTCTGCTTTTCTGCTTTTCTGCTTTTCTGCTTTTCTGCTTTTCTGCTTTTCTGCGCCCACTATTTCGATATACCCTGTGCTGCCCCACTGACCTTTCTGTGAATCTCCCTAATCTCTCGCTCCGAATTTCCTTGCCTTTCGCACAAGTTTTACTCCCGGAAAAAGAAAAGAGGGCCTGAATCCTTTTGGATTCGAGGCCCCCTGGGGTTTTTCACTGGTGCTTAGCCAATGAACTCCAGGGTGCCACTGAATCCAAAATGCTTTGGATTGCCGGTGGCGTATGAATATGAACGCGCGAAATCGTTCGTACGCCAATTGGCAGTACGAATCGGTGTTGATGTAAGCGCTAGCGCTACAGACACTGTCGACCTCTTTCGTTTCATCTTCAAGTTGAATTTAGCTACTTTTTGGCTACTTCAGACCATTGCTGGCCCCAAAATGCAGTTAAACATAACTCCTTGGCATCAGGGTAAAGCAGGGGGTATCGATCTAGCAACTCAATTACCTACCCTCCCCTTCACGCAGCAGAAAATCCCTTCAAAATCGGTCGCCATCTCGTGTGCGAGGGTGGAAGTATCGCCTTATGGAGGAAGGATGAGTATGGACCCAAAGCCCGATTGGTCTAAAAGCCCGGATGTCGATTGGAGTCGATTTAATCGACCAATCCCAACTTGGTTTACCGATGCCAAACTTGGAAT
>SXGQ01054201.1_pt1 | contig 11588 bp, 9 predicted proteins | sample 3178371 | NCBI WGS metagenome assembly SXGQ01 (sample SAMN11356859, study PRJNA531348) | freshwater metagenome | isolation source: freshwater sample F1-20 | place: China: Fuxian Lake, Yuxi | collected 2017-12-25 | reverse complement strand
GGCCTGCATCGCCACCACAGCCTCGGGCACGAGCGGCATGTAGATCACCACACGATCGCCGCGACGGATGCCGCGCGCCTTGAGGGCGTTGGCAAACCGGCAGACCTCGGCGTGCAACTGCCGATAGCTCAGCTCGCGCACGTCGCCGGGCTCGCCTTCGAAAATGATGGCGGTGCGATGGCCATGCTCGGCCAGATGCACGTCGAGACAGTTCCACGACACGTTCAGCTCGCCATCGGCGAACCAGCGGTAATTCGGCGCTGTCGACTCATCGAGCGTCTGCGTGAAGAGCTTCCGCCAGGCGATCTCCGCACGCGCGAGATCGGCCCAGTAACCCACCGGGTCGGCATCCGCTCGGCGCTGCAGAGCGGCGAGATCAGCCGCGTTGATACGGGCGGCCTCAGTGAACTTCCGCGGCGGCGGAAACAGTCGTTGCTCGTTTAAAACTGAGGAGATGGTTTGTGACGAAGTAGTGCTCTCGTTGCTCATGATGCCCAGCTCGCTGATGGCGGTATCACTTGTAGTAATCCGGCGCACTCATGTCGATGTTTTTCAGACGCTTGTGCAACCAAAGATATTGCGCAGGGAGACGTCGTGCCTCGCGCTCGATGAGCGCATGGTAGCGCGCCGTGTCGGTCACGCTATCCGGCCCGGGGAAATCTTCCAGTGCGGGCCCGATGCGCACCACATATCCCGCATCACCCGGCAGGCGCTCGACGAAGTACGGTAACACCGCGGCGCCCGTCAACCGGGCAAGGCGCGACGTCGCGGTATTTGTCGCCACCGGAATGCCGAACATCGGCACCATCTCCGCACCCTTGCCGCGAAATGCCTGATCAGGCGCGTACCACACTACGCCGCCCGCCTTGAGCACGCGAACCATCGTACGGATGTCGTCGCTTGCGATCATTCCCGCGGAGACGGCACCGCGATAGCGCCGAAAGAACTCGCTGACGAGCGAGTTGCGCGAAGGTTTGTACACGGCGTGGACCTGGCGCGCCGCCGTAGCGAAGCGCGCACCGATTTCAAGCGTAGTGAAATGAGCCGCGAGCAGGATCACGCCGCGTCCACTGGCAACGAGACGATCCGCCTCCTCGAGACCCTCGAAGCGCACGAGTTGCAACAAGCGCTCGGGCGGGGCGAACCAGGCGAGCGCGGTCTCGGTCACGCTGATGCCCGCCTCCTCGAAGTGCTCGCGCAGCAGCCGCTCGCGAGCGGCGGCGTCGAGTTCGGGCAGGCACAGCTCGAGGTTGCGTCGCACTACGCGATGCTGCGGCAACGGCAGTCGCCGTGCGAATCGGCCAAGCGCACGCCCCCACCGAAGCAAGGTCGGGTAGTCGCGCCGCGCAAAACTGCGCAGCAGCAGCAATGCAGCCCAGATCGGCCAATACTTCGGCATCGCATGGTGCCAATTCATGCCGCGGGTCGCTCCGTCCAAGCGGCGAGCTCCGCGAGGCGCAGGCTCTGTCGTCGCAACATCGGCCCGAAGTTGTGCCGATCGAAGAATGCCTCGAGCGAGGTGAGATCGGGCTTACGCGGCCGAAGACTGTCCCGCTCGGCCGCAAGCGGCATGTCACGCGCAATCTCGGTCAGTCGCCGGGCGAGAAAAGCCTGATCCCTGTATGTCTCAAGGCGCTGAGGCAGCTTCGCCGCGCCGCGGATCGGCAAACGGGCCACCTCCTCGAGGTTGTCGTACAGCTCCTCGAGCGAGGCGAATTCCTTGAGCAGCACCGCCGCCGTCTTGGGTCCGACGCCGGGCACGCCCTTGATGTTGTCGACCGCATCGCCGGTCAGCGCGAGATAGTCGGCATAGCGCTCGGGCGCAACGCCGAAGTGGCCTTCGATCTCGTGATGCTGCAGGCGCAGGTTCTCGGTGTAGTTCCAGTACACATCGCCCTCGCGCACGAGCTGAGCCAGATCCTTGTCGCGTGTGACGAGCGTGGCCGGCAACCCCTCGCGTCGGAACCGCGCGTGCAGCGTGCCGATGATGTCGTCGGCTTCGTACTCACCGCTACCGAAATGGGCAACGCCCAGATGTTCGCAAAACTCGCGGCACCGACCGAACTGCAGTTTGAGATCCGCCGGCGCCGGCTCTCGATTGGCCTTATAGGCCGGATCGATGCGGTTGCGGAACGAGGTTTCGAGACTCTCGTCGAAGGCGACGGCGAGGTAGCGGGGCTTGGCGCGTTCGATCAAATCGCCGAGAAACCGCGCGAAACCGAAGAGCGCATGGGCAGCGTTCCCCTCGCGGTCAAGCATGTCGGGCGGCATCGAATAGTAGGCGCGGAATACATAGACTGAGGCGTCGATGAGGTACAGCACACGACGATTGTAGCCACGGAGTCCTGCCATGAAACACAAGTTTTTCGGCGTGCCGCTCGGTCTATTGCCTCTGCTGTGTGGAACGATGCTGCTTTCCGGCGCGCTGCCGGCATCGGCCGACACGGCAGTGCGCGTGAGCGAAGCCGAGCACAAGGCGCAGAGCCCGGAAATTGCACTCGGCCCCGATGGGATCGTGCACATCGTGTGGATCGACGAGAACACCGCGGCACCCGCCCACGATCACTCGAAGTACGGCCACTCGCACGTGGCAGCCACGAATTTGTTGTATGCCCGCTCGAGCGACGGCGGCCAGAGTTACTCGACGCCCGTACGGCTCAACTCCGCGCTCGGCGATGTGTGGGGCTTCTCGGTCAGCAAGCCACGCATCGTGGTCGGCGGCAACGGCACGGTGCATGTGTTCTACGCGGGCAACGACGTGAACCCGGTCAACGGCAAGCCCGAAGCGGTAGCGATGTACACCAGATCGGGCGATGGTGGCCGCAGTTTCTCGACTCCGCAGCGACTGAACACCATGGGGAAGACCGACGCGAGCGACTTCGTGCACGGCGGGCTCACCCACGCACACGTGTTCGGCACCCTGACGACGGACAGCCGCGGCAACGTCTACGCACTGTGGATCGACACGCGCGACATGGCCAAGGAGGGCGACTCAGGCAAGGTCTTCATGGCGGTCTCGCGCAATGACGGGCAGAGTTTCGAAACGGATCGCGAAATCCTCCCGGCCGATGTCTGCCCCTGCTGCCAGTTGACGGCGTTCGCCGCCGGCGACGGCCGGCTGTACGTCGGCTCACGCCAGGTCGAAGGCAAATTCCGCGACAGCGTCCTCATGGTCTCCTCGGACGGCGGACGGACCTTCTCGCCGCGCCAGCGCATCACGACCCAGCGTTGGGAGATCGAAGGCTGCCCGCTCAAGGCGACCAGCGTCGCCGCGGCAGAGGGCGTGGTGCTCGCGACGTTCTTCAGTGGCGGCGAGTCTAAGCCCGGGGCGTACGTCGCCCGATCCACCGACGGCGGACGCAGTTGGTCGACGCCGGTGCCCACCCACCCGGATGCGGTGGTCTCCGATGCACCGGTGGTCGCCGTCGCTGGCAAGACCGTCCACCTGTTCTGGCATGCCAAACTGGCTGATGGCGTTCGTCGAGTGTTCACGCGTGCATCGCAGGATCTCGGTGTGAGCTACGGCGCGATCCACGAAATCACCGGGCCGGCGGGCACAGCGCTGCAGTTGCCGGTAATTGCCGGGCGTAGCGACGGCAGTGTGCAGGTCGCATGGCAGCAAGGCACCGAGGTGCATGCGATGCGCTGGCGCGAGCCTGCGCCCGCTCGCGCCGTCAAGACATCAATTGGCGAATGCGCCCGTGCAGGGGACTACTGCGCGGGAAGTGTGCAAGCAGGTATTCCATCTGGTCGATGAGCACCCGTCGTCCCTTGAGGAAGATGTATTCCGCGTAAGTAGGCGTGAAGGGCACCGCGAGCAGTTGCATCTTTGCCTGTTCGGGGGTGCGCCAGGCCTTGTAGTTGTTGCAGCGGCGACAGGCCGTGACCACGTTGGTCCACACATCCCGGCCGCCCTGACTGAACGGACGCACGTGATCGCGTGACAGGTGGCGGCTGGCAAACCGCTGGCCACAGTAGAGACAAAGAAATGCGTCGCGCCTGAAGAGGGTCTGGTTGTTGAGCGGCGGCACATAGTCCTGCCGCAAATGGCCGGGGTTACCGCTTTGCCCCACCGTCGCCACGATAGAGTTGACCTCGAGCACCGTGCGCTCGCCCGTCGAGGCATTGGTACCGCCGTAAAGCCTCAAGATCGACGTGCCGCAGGTGTAGGCGATCTGCTGCTGGTGATAGAGCCGCGCCGCCTCGCGATAGTCGATCCATTCGAGAGGCATGCCGGCGACGTCGGTGCGCAGCACCGGCTGATGCAGCGAAACACCCTCGGCGGGCTGAGCCACGATATGGAAATCGTCAGGATCGCGGATCGACATCGGTACCGTAAGATAAGGGAGCAAGCCGTTACGGAGCAACACGACATGATCCCAGCCGCAAAGTTCCAAGCCTCACGTTGCAGCCTTATTGCGATGTGGGTGCTCGCGGCAGCTCTGGCGGGCGGTGCGCTGCAAGCCGCCGTTGACCCCGCCCCAGCCGCGGCCACGACCACGACCACGGCCACCGTCGCCGAGGAAATCATCGAAGAAGTCACGATCATCGGCGAGCGGGCGGGCCCCGGCCTCTGGAAGATCCGCAACGGCGACAACACCCTCTACATTCTCGGCACCTTGAGCCCTCTGCCCAAGAAAATGACCTGGCGCTCACGTGAGGTCGAAAACGTCCTGGCCCGCGCCCAGCAGTTCATCCCGGCAGGCTTCGACGTTTCGGCGGACATCGGCCCCATCAAGGCAGTTCGGCTTTACATGCAATTCCGCAAGTTGCGCGGCAACGAGGAGCGACAAACGCTGCAGGAGGTGCTGCCGCCGCCGCTGTACGCGCGCTTCGACTCCTTGCGACAAAAGTACGCACCCAATAAGCGCGACATGCTCAAGCGCCGACCGGCCCTCGCCGCCGGCGAACTGTGGAGCGAGGCCATCTCGCGCAGCGGCCTCACCAACCGCAACGACATCAGCAAGTCGGTGAGCAAGCTGGCCAAATCCCGCAAGGTGCCCATCGTCAAACCCCAAGTGCGCATCGATGACCCGCAGGGGGCACTGGCGGATGTGGCACAGATCCCACGCGAGGCCGAGATCGCCTGCATGCGCTCGACGCTCGATCGGCTGGAATCCGATTTGGCCACGGCCCGCAACCGCGCCGAAGCCTGGGCTGTTGGCGACATCGAGGCATGGCGATCAGCGGCCTCGGCGGAGCAGCAGGATGCCTGCTGGAGCGCGCTGACCATGGCGCCAAAGTTGGCTGAGATCCGCAAGCGATTCGATGATGCTTGGTTGAACCTCGCCGTGAAGGCCTTGGATACCCATGCCGTGACACTCGCCATCGTGCCGATCGACGAGCTCTACAAACGCAACGGGGTGCTCGCGCAGATGCGCTCGCGGGGCTTTTCGGTCGATGAACCCTGAAGGAATCAGGCCCGAGGATTAAATGCCGAGCGAGTGCAAATGATCGCGCAGCTCGCGCAGTAACTCGCGGGCTTCGTCCGTCAACCGGATCGACTTCTCCCGCCGGTCGTCCCGCCCACCCCGATCGACTTGCAGCAAATTGAGGCGATGCAAGCGGTGGATCAGCTTGCGGCAGGCCCGATCACCCCCCAAGCCGTTCAGGCGGTAGGTCATGACCAACTGGGAAATCGACGGGTTGGCATGTTGGGCGGCAATGAGCAGGGCGGGTGCCAGGCTGACATGCCGAAGCACCGGAGGCGGGCTCGAAGTGGTGGTCATGGTCTCGAGGCGTTGTTGTTGGTTGTTCTGAGGCAACGGCTTGGGAACCGCCCGCCCCTGCGTTTCTTTGTACTCTGCAACCGGACTGCAACGAACGCCTATATCTATCGATATTCACCAATATTAACCATTTACACCTGGCGATTTTGGATAGCGTAATTTGCTGTCATTTGGTCGCGCGACGTTTCCCGTATAGTCTCGCGCCATGAAATCCGGCAGCGCCCGCGGCGTGCTGGCGATGTTCATCGCCGTCGCCGCGTTCTCACTTATGGATGCGCTGTTGAAGGTCTTCGCGGCGTACTACCCACCCATGCAGGTCACGGCCATGCGTGCCGGGGCCTCCCTGCCGTTCGTGTTCCTGCCCCTGATCTGGGCGGGACGACTCAGCGACCTGCGACCGTCCCGCCTGGGCTTCCACCTGCTGCGGGCACTGCTCGGGGTGGTCATGCTGATTACCTTCGTCTACGCACTGCGCAATGCGTCCTTGGCCTCCGTGTACTCGGTGTACATGGCGGCGCCGCTGCTGGTGGCCGCGCTGGCAGCCTGGTGGCTCGCGGAAAAAGTCGATGCCGGCCGGTGGCTCGCCATCGTCATCGGCTTCGTGGGCGTGCTGATCATCCTGCAGCCGCGCCCCGACGGGATGTCACTGTGGACGGGCGTCGCCGCCGCGGTGTCGGCCCTGTGTTACGCCTTCGTGGTACTGACCGCCCGGGTGCTCGCACGGACCGAGACCTCGAGCAGCATGGTGTGTACCTATCTCGTTGTCGTCCTGCTGATCGCCGGCGCGTTTACGGCCTCGGGTTGGGTCGCCATTCGCAGCACCGACTGGGGGTTGCTCGTAGCGGCCGGCGGCCTGGGTTGGGTCGGCCAGCACTACATCACGGAGGCGTTTCGCCACTCCCCGGCAGCCGTGGTGGCGCCCATCGAGTACACCGCCATCCTCTGGGGGATCCTGATCGACTGGGCGGTCTGGACGGTCTTGCCGAACGGCACCATGCTGTGGGGCGCGGGCCTCGTCATCGCTGCGGGGGTGTACGTGGCCTGGCGCGAGAGCCGCAGCCCCGGCACGCCCGCGACTCAGGCTGAGGCGGATCAACGATAAATCAGGCACTTACGCACAGTGCTGCAGAAAACAAGTCACAAAACTGTCGTAAAACGAGCCGCCGGAGAGCTCGCCATACGCCAAGTCATTGATTCACAAGGATTCGTTCGCGGCTGGTCAATTCTTGACCAAGCCCACACGAATCTGCAGAAAATCGCTGGAAATTTCGCTTGAATAGCTCTCTGTCCACAACGTTATCCACAGGCTCTGTGGACAACTTAAGACCACGGCGTGCACGCCACGGAGCAGGCGGATGAGCGCCCCCGCCGCCACGCCGACGAGCACCCCGCTGCCCGGTGACGCGATCATTCGGGTCGTAGTCGATTCGCCGCTGCGACGAAGCTTCGATTACCTGCCGCCCGAGGGGGCAGCGGTCCTGGCCGGAATGAGGGTCTGGGTGCCCTTCGGCAATCGACTGCGCGTAGGCGTTGTTGTTTCACTGGTAGCTCAATCAAGTGTCGAAAGCTCGAAACTTAAGCGAATTTCATCGGTAATAGACCGCGAACCGACCTTCGACGTGGGCTTGCTGCACACCCTGAATTGGGCGGCCGATTACTACCATCACCCTTTGGGCGAGGTCATCGCCACCGCCTTGCCCAAGCTGCTGCGCGAGGGGACCGCGCTGCAGGCGTCAGAGGAGTGCTGGAGCCTCACCGAGGGAGGGCGCGAAGCGCTCGCCGGTGGCGAACCGCGCCGTGCGCCGCGGCAACGCCAACTGCTCGAGCTGCTCGGTCGGGTCTCACCCGAGGGGCACGAGAATGGCTGGAGTGCGGCTGCGCTGGATGGGGCCACCCCCGCCTGGCGCGAGGCGGCCAAGGCGCTGCGCGAGCGCGGCTGGGTCATACGCGGCGATCGTGAGGTGACGTTGCCGCAGGCGCCGCCCGTAACCCCTCTCGTGGTACCCCTACCGGAACCGACGCCCGGCCAGCAGGCTGCGCTCGAGGCGATCACGGCCGCCGACGAGGGTGGGTTCCACGCCTGGCTGTTGCACGGCATCACCGGCAGCGGCAAGACCGAGGTCGACCTGCGCCTGACGGCCCGGCAGTTGGCGCGACAGCGCCGCGTGCTCGTACTCGTGCCCGAGATCGGCCTGACCCCGCAGCTCGTCGGACGTTTCGCCACGCGCTTCCCTCAAGCGACGCTCGCCGTGCTGCACTCCGGGCTCACCGACACCGAGCGCCTTGCCGCCTGGCGCAGTACGCATTCCGGATCGGCCGATATCGTCATCGGCACCCGCTCGGCGGTGTTCGCGCCGGTGCGTCAGCTCGGACTCGTGATCGTCGACGAGGAGCACGACTCGTCCTTCAAGCAACAGGAGGGAGGCTTCCGCTACTCGGCTCGCGATCTCGCCCTGGTCCGTGCGCAGCGCGAAGGCCTGCCCATCGTGCTCGGCTCGGCCACGCCCTCGCTCGAGTCCCTGCACAACGCTGCGACCGGTCGCCTCACCCGTCTGTCGCTGCCCCAGCGCACCGCAGCCGCACAGCCCCCCACGCTACGCTTGCTCGATGTGCGCGGCGAGTCGATGCATGCGGGCCTGTCGACCACCGCACTGCGCGGCATCGAGCGACATCTGGCCGCCGACGGTCAAGTGCTCGTGTACATCAACCGTCGCGGCTACGCGCCCACCCTCGCCTGCACGGCCTGCGGCTGGCTGGCGCCCTGTCTCGCCTGCGATGCACGCATGACGGTCTATCGTCAGGCCGACCGGCTGCGCTGCCACCATTGCGGAGCCGAGCGCGCGCTGCCGCGGCAATGCCCTCAATGCGGCTACGCCGTGAAGACCGTAGGCCAGGGCACGGAGCGAATCGAAGAAGTGCTCGGCGAAACCTTCCCGGGCGTCGGCATCGCGCGTCTCGATCGCGACGTCATCCGTCGCAACGAGGATTTGCACGCGGTCGTCGCGAGCGTGGCGAGCGGTGCGGCACGGATTCTGGTCGGCACGCAGATGGTCGCGAAGGGCCATGATTTTCCGGCCCTCACGCTCGTCATCGTACTCAACGCGGATCATGGCCTGTTCAGCACGGACTTTCGCGCCGCCGAGCGCCTCGCACAGACCATCGTCCAGGTCGCGGGTCGCGCGGGCCGCGCCGAACGCGCGGGCGAAGTGCTGATCCAGACGGAGTTTCCCGAACACCCGCTGCTGCGCAGCCTGCTCGAGGGTGGCTACGACGCTTTCGCCGCTGCGGCCCTCGAGGAACGACACAGCGCCGCTTGGCCCCCGTTTTCGCGCCTCGCGGCGCTCCGTGCCTCGGCACCGCAGGCGCAGACCACGCTCGAGTTCCTGCAGGCAGCGCGCGCTGCGGGCGAAGCCCTCGATGCCGGGCGCGTCCGTCTGCTCGGCCCCGCGCCAGCGGCGATGGCGCGCCGCGCGGACCGCCATCACGCGCAACTGCTGCTCGAAAGTGGCGAACGTGCCTCGCTGCACCGCTTCCTGCAGCAGTGGGTGCCGGTGATCGAAACTCTGCCCACGGCACGGCGGGTACGCTGGGCGCTCGATGTGGATCCGCTCGAACTCTTTTAGCGGCTTGCCGCCGCCACGGTAGAATCGCGCCCGTGAAAAACGAGTTGCGTGAACTTCTGCAAGCCGCCGTGCGCTCCCTCGAGGGGTCGATGCTGCCCGGTCCCGTCGACGTCGCCGCGGTCACCGTCGAGCGTGCCCGCGATGCGCAGCATGGCGATTTCGCCTCCAACGTGGCGATGCGCCTTGCCAAGCCCGCGGGGCGTAACCCGCGCGAACTCGCTGCAGCCATCATCGCGGCACTGCCCGCCAACACTCTGATCAGCCGCGCCGAAGTCGCCGGTGCCGGGTTCATCAATCTGCATCTGGCGAAGGATCGCTATGCACGCGAGATGCTGCGCGTGCACGAGCTCGGTGATCGCTACGGACGCAACGAACCTGAGCAGCGACGCAAAGTACTGCTCGAGTTCGTCTCCGCCAACCCCACAGGACCGCTGCACGTCGGCCACGGAAGACAGGCCGCATTCGGTGATGCGCTTGGGTCATTGCTGGCTGCCGCCGGCGATGAGGTGGTCCGCGAGTACTACATCAATGATGCCGGCCGACAAACCGAAATCCTGGCCGTGTCGGTGTGGGTGCGCTATCTCGAGGCCGGTGGCGAGAGCCTGCCCTTCCCGCAGAACGGCTACCGCGGCGATTACATCAGACCCGTGGCGACTCGCCTGCACGAACGCTACGGCGCACGCTTCATGCAACCAGCCGCCACCGTACTCGCATCGCTCCCGCCCGATGCGCCAGAGGGGGACAAAGAAAAATACATCGACGCGCTGATCGCGCGCTGCCAGCAACTGCTGGGCGCTGCGGACTGGCAGAGCATCCTCGACGACAGCATTGCCGAGATGATGGCCGAAATTCGCAACGATCTCGAAGGCTACCGGGTGCACTTCGATCACTGGGTCTCCGAGCGTGCATTCACGCAGAGCGGCGCCATCGATCGAGCGCTCGAGCGCTTGCGCAAGCTCGATCTGCTCTACGTCAAGGATGGCGCCACCTGGTTCCGCGCGACGCAATTCGGTGACGACGAGGATCGTGTGGTCATCCGCGACAATGGCGTCAAGACCTACTTCGCCTCGGACATCGCCTACCACCTCGACAAGCGCGAGCGCGGTTACGACGTGCTGATCGACGTTCTGGGTGCCGACCACCACGGCTACGTCACGCGCGTGCGGGGTGGACTACAGGCATTCGGCCATCCCGGCGAGTGTCTCGAGGCGCCGCTCATCCAGCTCGTGGCGCTGTATCGCAACGGCGAGAAGCTCTCGATGGGTAAGCGCGAAGCGAACTTCGTCACGCTGCGACAGCTGCGCGAGGAAGTCGGTAACGACGCCTGCCGCATCTTTTATTTGATGCGCAGCAACGATCAGTCACTCGATTTCGACCTCGAGCTCGCCAAGTCCAAGTCGAACGAAAACCCCGTGTTCTACATTCAGTATGCGCACGCGCGCGTTGCCAGCGTGATGAAGGAACTCGCTGCACGCGGTCTTGGCTATGACCCGCACGCGGCGGGCGAGATCGTCGGCCGTCGGGGCGCGGAGCTGCTGGGAGGAACTCACGCCGACGCCATGCTGGCCAGCCTGTCGCGCTATCCGGAAGTGATCGAGCAGGCGGCTGCGCAGCGCGCACCGCACGCACTCGTTCACTATCTGCGCGATCTGGCCACCAGCCTGCACGCCTTCTACAACGCCGAACGCGTGCTCGTCAGTGACGACGAACTGCGTCAGGCGCGCATCCACGCGCTGCGCGCCGTGCAATACGTGCTGCGCAATGGTCTGGCGATTCTTGGCGCCACGGCGCCCGAGTCGATGTAGGTCCCACCCGCATGAACACGCCGATTGGCCGGGACTTCAAGCGCTCTGCCCGCCGCAGCGGCGGGGGCGTGAGCCTGTCGCGAGACTTTTTCGTGGGTCTCGGCATCGGCTTGTGTGTGGCTGCAGGCGTCTATGGTTGGCAACAGCGCACCCTTCGCGAAGTGGCGGCGGCCAGTGAAACGCCGCGACCGCAGCCACGGCCGGCCACACGCCGTGACAGCGGCGTGCCCGAGACGGGCAGTGAGGAACCACCGGTGCAATCCGACTTCTACGACATGCTGCCGAAAGTCGAAGTCGTAGTGCCCGAGCGCGAAAAGACCCCGAAACCCGAGCCACCGCCAACCTCGCTCATCGATCGCCCGGGCGTGTACGTGCTGCAGCCCGGTGCCTATCGCAATCAAGCCGAGGCTGAAGTGCTGCGCGCGAAGCTC
>SXGQ01513366.1_pt1 | contig 11589 bp, 8 predicted proteins | sample 3178371 | NCBI WGS metagenome assembly SXGQ01 (sample SAMN11356859, study PRJNA531348) | freshwater metagenome | isolation source: freshwater sample F1-20 | place: China: Fuxian Lake, Yuxi | collected 2017-12-25 | reverse complement strand
CTGCAGGTCGAGCACCCGGTGACCGAACTGACCACGGGGCTGGATCTGGTCGAGTGGCAGATCGCGGTCGCCGACGGCGACCACCTGGACGGCGAGCCCCCCGCCACGAGAGGCCATGCGATCGAGGCGCGGCTCTACGCCGAGGACCCGGCCCGGGGCTGGCAGCCGCAGTCCGGTCAGGTCCGCCATTTCGAGGTTCCCGGCACCGCAACACAATTCGGACCGTTGACTCGGACCGGCATCCGGCTGGACTCCGGTATCACCGACGGCACGGTGGTCTCCATCCATTACGACCCGATGCTGGCCAAGGTCATCTCCTTCGCACCCCACCGGGCCGGGGCGGCGCGGGTGCTCGCCGACGCACTGACCCGCACCCGGCTGCACGGGGTGGGCACCAACCGCGACCTGCTGGTCAACGTGCTGCGCCACCCCGCTTTCCTGGCCGGGGAGACCGACACCGCCTTCTTCGACACCCACGGCCTCGCCGAGCTCGCCGCCCCCCTGGCCGACCGGCACCTGGTGCGTCTCTCGGCGGTGGCGGCGACGCTGGCCGGCGCCGCCCACAACCGGGCCACCGCGGTCGTGCTGGCAGCGGTTCCCAGCGGCTGGCGCAACGTGGTCTCGGCCCACCGGCAGACCACCTTCCGCGATGACGGGGGCGACGAACACCGGGTGGCCTATCGGTTCACCCGCAGCGGGGTGGTGCTGGCCGAGGACCCCGAGGTGCGCGCGGTGTCGGTCACCTCCGACGCGGTGGTGCTGGCCTGCACTCGCGACGGGTGCGCGGTGGAGACCGAGTTCACGGTGTCGCGCGACGGGGAACGGGTCTGGGTCGATTCCCCCACGGGCACGGTGGCTCTCGCCGAGATGCCCCGCTTTCCGCGGCCCGACTCCGCCGTCGAGCGGGGCTCACTGCTGGCGCCGATGCCCGGTTCGGTGATCCGGCTGGGCGCCGCCCTCGGCGATCCGGTCACCGCCGGGCAGCCGCTGATCTGGCTGGAGGCGATGAAGATGGAGCACACCATCGCCGCCCCCGCCGACGGCGTGCTCACCCGTCTCGACGTCACCGTCGGCCAGCAGGTCGAGGTCGGCGCCGTCCTGGCCCGGGTCGAAGACCCCGACAACCCCGAGAACCCCGCCGAGGAGGAACCATGACCGACACCAGTTTCATCGAGAGTCCCGAACGTCAGGCACTGCGCAAGTCGGTGGCCGCGCTGGGCGCCAGCTACGGCCCGGACTACTACCTGGAACGGGCCCGCACCGGCGGCCACACCGACGAATTATGGCGGGAGGCAGGCCAACTCGGCTTCATCGGGGTGAACCTGCCCGAGGAGTACGGCGGGGGCGGCGCCGGCATGTACGAGCTGGCCCTGGTGATGGAGGAACTGTCGGCGGCGGGCTGCCCGCTGTTGATGATGGTGGTCTCCCCCGCCATCAACGGCACCATCATCGCCCGGTTCGGCACCGACGAGCAGAAGCGACGCTGGGTGCCCGGTATCGCCGACGGCTCGATCACGATGGCATTCGCCATCACCGAACCCGACGCCGGCTCGAACTCCCATCGCATCACCACCACCGCTCGCCGCGACGGCGGCGACTGGATCCTGTCCGGCCAGAAGGTGTGGATCTCCGGGGTGGACCAGGCCCAGTACGTGCTGGTGGTGGGTCGCACCTTCCGGGAAGGAGTGGCCGCGTCGGAATCCCTGCGCCCCGCCCTGTTCGTCGTGCCCACCGACGCCCCGGGCTTCACCTTCACCAAGATCCCGATGGAACTGACCATGCCGGAGAGCCAGTTCCAGGTGTTCCTCGACGAGGTGCGACTGCCCGCCGACGCGCTGGTCGGCGCCGAGGACGCCGCGATCGCCCAGTTGTTCGCCGGCCTGAACCCGGAACGGATCATGGGTGCGGCCAGTGCCGTCGGCATGGGTCGCCTCGCACTGGAGAAGGCGTGCGACTACGTCAAGACGCGGCAGGTCTGGAAGACTCCGATCGGAGCTCACCAGGGCATCGCGCATCCGTTGGCGCAGAACCACATCGAACTCGAGCTCGCCCGGCTGATGATGCAGAAGGCCGCCACGCTCTACGACGCCGGCGACGAGATGGCCGCCGCCGAGGCGGCGAATATGGCCAAGTACGCCGCCGGTGAGGCCTCGACCCGGGCGGTCGATCAGGCCGTGCAGTCGATGGGCGGCAACGGCCTGTCCCAGGAGTACGGGGTGGCCGCGATGCTGGTGGGCTCCCGGCTGTCGCGGATCGCCCCGGTCAGCCGCGAGATGGTGCTGAACTTCATCGCTCAGAGCTCCCTCGGCCTGCCCAGGTCGTACTGATGACGGCGGTCGTCTGCCAGCTCGACGGCGCGGTCGCGCGGCTGACGCTGGATTCCCCGCACAACCGCAACGCGCTGTCGGCCACCCTGGTCCGCGAGTTGCACGACGGCCTGCGGCGCGCCGCCGACGATCCGGCGGTGCGGGCGGTGGTGCTGGGCCACACCGGCAACACCTTCTGCGCCGGCGCCGACCTGTCGGAGGCCACCGGCGGGGACCCGCAGCAGGCCGCCGCCGGGCGGGCCCGCGAACTGACCGCCCTGCTGCGGGCGATCGTGGCGTGTCCGAAGCCGGTCCTCGCCGCCGTCGACGGCCACGTCCGGGCCGGCGGGATGGGCCTGGTCGGCGCCTGCGATCTCGCGATCGCCGGCCCGCGCAGCAGTTTCGCGCTGACCGAGGCCCGGATCGGGGTGGCCCCGGCGATCATCTCGTTGACCCTGCTGCCCAAGCTGGATCCGCGCGCGGCCGCGCGCTACTACCTGACCGGGGAGACTTTCAATGCCCGCCGGGCCGCGGAGATCGGCCTGGTGACCGTCGCCGCCGAGGACGTCGGCTTCGCCGTCGACGCGGTCACCGCCGATCTGGCCAAGGCCTCACCCCAGGGTTTGGCAGCGTCGAAGGCGCTGACCACCGAAGCGGTGCTGGCCGGCTTCGACCGCGACGCCGACCGGTTGGCGCAGGAGTCGGCGCGGTTGTTCGTCTCCGAGGAGGCCCGCGAGGGAATGCTGGCATTCCTGGAGAAGCGACCGCCGCGCTGGGCCGGCTAACACGTGGATGACGGATAGCCGCCGGGCTTTCTGGGGTGCGCCCGTGCGTCGTAGGCTCGGGGGGCTATGAGCACGAGCCAACCGCGCCCCCGCGACTCCCCTACGGGCGCCTCCGACGACGACCGGATTCAGGTCGCCCAGTTGCTCTCCGAGGCGGCCTCCCACGGTCGCCTGACCCTCGAGGAGTACGAGACGCGGCTGGCCCGGACGTACGCCGCGGCGAGCTACGGCGAACTCGAGCGGATCACCAATGACCTGCCGGAGGCCATGGAGTACCGGCGCGGCAAGAGTCGACCGGCGCCGTCGACCATGCTGCTGGCCATCCTCAGCGGATTCGAGCGACGGGGCCGCTGGTATGTGCCGGGACGGATGACGACGTTCACCCTGTTCGGGGGTGGTGTGATCGATCTTCGCTATGCCGACTTCACCTCTGCCGACGTGGAAATCCACGCCTACTCGATCCTGGGCGGGCAGACGATCCTGCTTCCGCCCGAGGTGAACGTCGAGATCGACGGCCGCGGCGTGATGGGCGGCTTCGACCGCGATGCCCAGGGCAAGGGTGCCCCCGGTGCGCCGAGAGTCAAGATCACCGGGTTCTCGCTGTGGGGCGGCGTGGGAGTCAAACGCCGCAAACGCGCCGCGGGCGGGTCCTGACCCGGAGCGCACATCGGCCCCCTCCCGAACGGGAGGGGGCCGATGTGATGGTGTGCTGACTACTCGGAGTCCGCGGTACCGCTGTCTGCGCTCGCGCTTCCGGCATCGGCGCTCGCGCTGCCGGCGTCGGAGGCATCCGCCTTGGCGGCACCGCCCAGCGCGGACTGCACCGACTTGGTGACCCGCTCCACAGCGCTGCGAACCGGCCGCTTCGGCGCCTTGACCGGAGCCGGCTCGGCATCGGCCGGGGCCGACTCGGTGACCTCGTCGGCGACGTCCGCGGGAACCTCGACCGGGGTCACCGGCTCGGTCTCGTCGACCTCGGTGACCTCCTCGACCGCGGCCGGAGCCTCGTCGACCGCGGCGGGCTCCTCGGCCGGCGCGGCCTCGTCGACCGGGGTGACCGCGACGTCATCGGCGGACTCCTCGACCTCTGAGGCGCTGTCCTCGGTCGCCACCGACTCGACGTCCGCGGGTGCGCTCACCGTCGCGACGTCGGGCTCGGCCACAGCGACGGCGCTGCGCAACGACGGCACCGAGGCAGCGGCCGCCAGTGTGGTCGCCGGCGTGGACGCGGCCCCGCCCGGGAGGAGGTCGCCCAGACCGACGATCGCCTGGGTGATGTAGTCCGTCACATAGGCGAGCAGGCCGGAGAATCCCTGCGGGCCGGTGATACCGGTGAGTTCGTTGGCGTAGCCGTAGGCGAACGCGGAGATACCGCCGGCGACCCAGGGGCCGACCACCGGAACCGCGCCGACCACCGAGATGGCCACCGGCACGACGACCTGCAGAAGAATGGTCGACAGGGCCGTCGGCCCCTGGAAGGCCAGCGCGATGGCGTCGTAGATCGCCTGGTTGGCCAGCGGGCCGGGCGGGATCAGGTATTCCGGGTTGTCAGGGCCGGGGGGCAGATCGGGATCGTAGGCCGGGTTCGGCACACCTGGCTGGAACGGCTGCTGGATGACGTACTGCACGCCGATGGGCCAGCCCCCCTCGAAGACGTAGTTGATCGCCGAGGGCGACCAGGTGGTGGCATCGGGGGAATCGCCGTTGAACAGCGCGTCCAACAGCATGTAGGCGACGCCGGAGGGACCGTTGATCGAGCAGTCGTAGTTGCACTGCGGCAGCAAGATGTCGGAAACCGGTTCCTCCGGGTCGATGTTGATCGGCCCGATGGTGAAGCCCCATCCGGTGAACAGCGCGTACTCGATGGCGGTCGGGTCGGTGAGGAACGCCCAGAAGGTCTCGAAGTTGGACAGTTCGTACTGCGCCTGGGACAGCGCCGGCGGCGTCGGCAGGGTCGGCAGCGAGAGGCTGGGTGTCACCACCGGGGTGGCCGCGACGACGGCGGCAGCGCTGGCCAGCGCCACTCCCGTTTTGGTGAACGAATTCAGGCGAGTCGCCATGCTCTGGGTCCCCTTAGGTGTGCGGTCCGCGCTCCGTCGGACTCGTCGGTTTGCTGACGCCCATCTCCGATGGTCGCTCTCATGCTACGGGCATGTTTGCCATCAGGCAAATCTCAGGGTGCTCGTTTGACGCCTGTCAATTCTGTTCCCTACCGTTTCAGGAACATCAACCTGCCCCGTTCGGTTGCTGGCCCTGGGCCATCAGCAGAAGCTGAGCGGATTCATATGCTGCTCTCAGCTAACGGTAACCCCAGGGATGTTTGCCAGAAACATTGCGGTGCATTTCGCTCCGGGCCGAATCAACGCCGCCGCTGTTAGCCGCCAGCAAACGCCGACCGCAACGGTCCCCGGGCCCGTTTCCTACCGTGACCAGTCCGTCACCATCACGGCTGCGGCACCGAGCAATCGGTGACGCCGACGTTGCCGAAAGCCCCAGCGGCGATCCGCTGCCGTGTGGCCACGAAAGCCGGCGAAATCGCGTCACCGCCGCGCCGCCCCGGACGTCGCGTCCGGCCGCCCGGCCGCGGTGGTAGCTCAACTCAACGGCGGCGGCGGGCACGCAGGTAGTCACCCACCACCGCCGCGCCGAGGCCGTCGAGGTCGGGCACCACGACCCGGCCCTCCACCCGCCGGGCCACCTGGTCGATGAATCGGGCCAGGCCCGGATCGTCGCCGAGCCGGAAGATGGTGACCTGCGCACCCAGTCGGGCCACCTCGTCGAATCCGCGAACGGTGTGGGCGATGGTGCGCGGGTGCGGCGGGTAGTCGAAGTAGACGTGGGTGCCGCGCTCGCCGTAGTTCTCCAGGTGAGCGGTGGGCTCTCCGTCGGTGACGATCAGCACCACCGGCTGGGCGGCCGGGTGGCGGCGCAGATGCCGGCCGGCCAGCGCCAGCGCGTGGTGCAGGTTGGTGCCCTGCTCGTAGGCGCCCTCCAGACCGGTGAGTTCGGCGGCGGTCACCGTGCGCGCGTGCCGCCCGAAGGCGACGATCTGCAGCGCATCTGCTCGGAACCGGGTGCTCACCAGATGGTGCAGAGCCAGGGCCGTCTGCTTCATCGGAAGCCACCGGTTCTCCATCACCATCGAGAACGAGGTGTCCACCAGCAGCGCGACGGCGGCCTGGGTGCGGGTCTCGGTTTCGGACACCTCGACGTCGTCGACGGCGATCCGCAGCGGCCCGTCCTCCCCCTCGGACCCGGCCCGCCGCAGGACGGCATTGGTGATCGTTCGGGTGACGTTCCACGGTTCGGTGTCGCCGAACTCCCACGGGCGGGTCGCGCCGGTGAGCTCGCCGGCCGCCCCGGCGCGGCGGGTCTCGCGCTCGCCGTGGCGCCCCGAAAGCTGTTGGGCGACATCGCGCAACGCGGCCCGGCCGAGCTGGCGCATGGCTTTCGGCGACAGCCGCCACTTGCCGTCCGCGCCGCGGTCGAGGAATCCCTGGTTGATCAGGGCGCGCTCCAACTCGGCCAGCGTGCGCGCGTCGACGGCAGCCTCCTCGCCCAGCTGGCGGGCCAGCGCCTCGAGGTCGACATCGTCCATCGTGGCCCCCGAGTAGCTCTGCGACAGCTGCTCGGCGAGTTGCTCGAGTTCGGCGATATCGGCCAGCGCCTGTGCCCCCTGGCCCATCCCGAGCGGGTTGTCGCCGGAGAACTCCGCCGAACCGTTCCAGTCCTCGCCGGGCCGGGCCGCCTGCAGGTGGCCGTCCAGCCGGCTCAGCGCGTTCATCAGTTGCGGCGAGCCGAAGGCCTGCTGCGCGAGGGCGTCCAGTTCGGCCCGCTGCTCAGGGCTCAGGCTGTTACGGAAACGCTGGGCGGCGGCCGCCCGCTTGGACAGTGAGTCCAGCAACTCCTCGACGTTGCCGGGATTCTCCGGAAAGTACTGCCCGTGTTTGGCCATGAAATCGTCGAAGTCCTGCGGGGAATCCTCACCACGGGAGTGCTTGTCGAGCAGGTCGTTGAGATCGTCGAGCATCTCGGCGACCGCCTGACGGTCGGAGTCGGTGGCGTTCTCCAGGGCCTGCTTCATCCCGGCGAAACGCTGATCGAGTATCTCCCGGCCGAGCAGGTCCTTGATCTGCTCATAGCGCTGCCGGGCCTCGGGGCTGCGCCAGTCATATTCGGCGAGTTCCGCGACGGCCTTGGCCGGGGACGGTGACAGCGATTCGATCTGCAATTCGGCGAACCGGGCGTCGTCGTCAAGCGCCCGGGCCAGTTCCTTGCGCTCGGCCAGCACCGCTTCGTCGAGCAGCTTCTTGATCTCCTGCAGAGTCCCGTCGAGGTTGTTGCGCGCCAATAGTTCCCGGCGTCGTCGGTTGACCTCGGCGGCCAGCCGGTCGGCACCTTTGAGGTTCTTGTTGCCCCGGCGCAGCAGTTCGGACAACGCACGCCGGGGCGAGGAACCCTCCATGACGTCACGGCCGATCTGCTCGAGCGCCTCCCGCAGATCCACCGGCGGCGCCAGCGGGTCCGGGCCGCCGGTGTAACCGGAGTAGCGCGAGTCGTGCGCCCGCATGGACATCAGCCGTAGACCGTTTCACCGTCGTCGGTCGTCTTGTCGATCTTCTTGGCCAGGTAGAGCGCCTCCAACGCCAACTCCAGTGCGGCCGCGCGCTGACCCTCGGTCTGGGCGTCCAGTCGGTCCGCAATCGCCTCGATGACCGGCAGGTCGGGCAGCGCCGCCAGCACGTCCTTGGCCGGGACCTGCTGGCCGGTGGTGACTTCGGCGTTCTCCACCGCGGTCACCAGCGGCCCGACGTCGATCCCACCCAGTGCCTTCTGGGCGGTGTCGGCGGTCGCGCGGCGCAGCAGATGCTCCAGCACCGCCTGTTCGCGGCCCTCCTCGCCGGACTCGAATTCGAGCTTGCCGCGCAGCACGTCGATCACCGTGGCGAGGTCGACGATGCGAGCCACCGGTTCGTCCTCGCCGAGGATCGCGCCGCGGTGACGGGCCGAGGCCGCCACCGTCTCGGCCGCGGCGATGGCGAATCGCGCCGAAACCCCGGAGCGCTGGTCCACCGCATGCGACTCGCGCAGGTAGCGGGCGAAGCGCGCGACGATCTGCAGCAGGTAGCCGGGAACCTGTGCGGTCAGGTGCGCCTCCTGACTGATGACGTCGATCTCGGCGTCCAGTTCACGCGGGTAGTGGGTGCGGATCTCGGCGCCGAACCGGTCCTTGAGCGGGGTGATGATCCGGCCCCGGTTGGTGTAGTCCTCGGGGTTGGCGCTGGCGACCACCACCACATCCAGCGGCAGCCGCAGGGTGTAGCCGCGGACCTGGATATCGCGCTCCTCCATCACGTTGAGCATGGCCACCTGGATGCGCTCGGCCAGGTCGGGGAGTTCGTTGACCGCGACGATCCCGCGGTGCGCCCGCGGGATCAGCCCGTAGGCGATCGTCTCGGGGTCGCCCAGGGTGCGACCCTCGGCCACCTTGATCGGGTCGATATCGCCGACCAGGTCGGCGACGCTGGTGTCCGGGGTGGCCAGTTTCTCGAAGTAGCGCTCGCTGCGGTGCCGCCACTCGACGGGCAGGTCGTCGCCGAGTTCGGCGGCCCACCGGAGGGATTGCGGGGTGATCGGGGTGTACGGATGCTCGCCCAGTTCGGATCCGGCGATCACCGGGGTCCACTCGTCGAGCAGGTTGGCCAGTGACCGCAGCAGCCGGGTCTTGCCCTGACCGCGCTCGCCGAGCAGCACGATGTCATGGCCGGCGATCAACGCGCGCTCCAACTGGGGCAGCACGGTGTCGGAGAAACCGAAGATGCCCGGCCACACGTCCTCGCCGGCAGCCAGCGCGGCCAGCAGGTTCTCCCGGATCTCAGCCTTGATGCCGCGCTCGCGGTGGCCGGAGGCGCGTAGTTGTCCGACGGTGGCAGGGAGGCCGTCCGGGCCTGCAGGCCGGCGACCATGGTCTGAGGGAGCAGTCACGCCCCCCACGCTACGACGGCTGTCGACCCCGTGCCGCCCCGGTCAGTGTTCCGTCACACCCGCGAGCAGACACTGCCGACCCCGGACCGCGGCGTGTCGCGGGTCCGCAGTGTCTGCTCGCGGGGAAGCCGGGGGCGCCTGGGGGGCTCAGTGAGCGAAGTGACGCGCGCCCGTGAGATAAAGGGTGATCCCGGCGGCGGCCGCCGCGGCGGTCACCTCATCGTCGCGGACCGAGCCACCCGGGTGCACGACGGCCTTCACCCCGGCCGCGGTCAGGACCTCCAGCCCGTCGGGGACCGGGAAGAACGCGTCGGAGGCGGCCACCGCGCCGCGGACCCGGTCACCGCCGCGTTCGACCGCCAACCGGGCCGCGTCGACCCGGTTCACCTGACCCATGCCGACGCCCACGGTCGCGCCGTCGGCGGCGATGACGATCGCGTTGGACTTCACCGCGCGGCAGGTACGCCAGGCGAAGGCCAGGTCGGTCAGCGTCGCGGCATCGGCCGCCGCGCCGGTGGCCAGCGTCCAGTTCGCCGGATCGTCACCCGGGCTGTCCAGTCCGTCGCGTTCCTGCATCAGCAACCCGCCGGCGATCTGGCGGATCTCCACGCCGTCGATCGCGGGCTCGGCAGCCACCAGCACCCGAATGTTCTTCTTGCGGGCCAGCACCTCGACGGCGCCTTCCTCGTAGGCCGGCGCCACGATGACCTCGGTGAAGATCTCCGACACCCGTTCTGCCATCTCCCCGGTGACCTCGGTGTTGGTCGCGATCACCCCCCCGAAGGCGCTCAGCGGATCGCAGTCGTGGGCCTTGCGGTGCGCATCGGCCACCGACACCGAGGAGATCGCAATACCGCACGGATTGGCGTGCTTGATGATCGCGACGCAGATCTCCTCGTGGTCGAACGCGGCGCGCCAGGCGGCATCGGCATCGGTGAAATTGTTGTAGCTCATCTCTTTCCCGTGCAGCTGCATGGCCTGCGCGAGACCCGGCCAGCCGGCGTCGTCACTGTAGAGCGCGGCCTGCTGATGCGGATTCTCCCCGTAACGCAGCACGGCGGTGCGCCGCCAGTTGCGGGCGAACCACTGCGGCAGTTCGCCGGATGCGCCGCCGTGCTCGGGTGCCAGTGTCGAACCCATCCAGGTCGCCACCGCGATGTCGTAGTCAGCGGTGTGCCGAAAGGCCAGTGAGGCCAGTCTCTTCCGCTCCTCCAGGGTGAATCCACCCGACCGGACCGCGGCGAGCACGCCGTCGTAGCCAAGGGGCTCGACCACGACCGCGACGCTGGCATGGTTCTTGGCCGCCGCGCGGACCATCGACGGCCCGCCGATGTCGATCTGCTCGACACACTCGTCGATCTCGGCCCCCGAATCCACCGTCTCGCTGAACGGGTAGAGGTTGACGACGACGAGATCGAAGGGCGCGATCTTCAGCTTCTCCAGCGCCGCAACATGTTCGGGATTGCGGGTGTCGGCGAGCAGACCCGCATGGATATGTGGGTGCAGGGTCTTGACCCGGCCGTCGAGCACTTCCGGGAACCCGGTCACGAACTCCACCGGAGTGACCGGAATGCCCTTGTCGGCAATGGTTTTCGCGGTCGAACCCGTGGACACGATGTCCACGCCCGCGTCGTGCAACCCCTGCGCGAGCGGGATGAGTCCACTCTTGTCGTACACGCTGATCAGAGCCCGACGGATGGGCTTCTTGCCGATCAATGTCTGTGTCATCCGAGCATCGCCTTCCTACCGGTCCAGGTCACACCGCGCGTCGCCAGCGCGGCCAGCACATCCACCAGCAGTCGTCGTTCGACGACCTTGATGCGTTCGTGCAGAGTCTCCTCGGTGTCGGCGTCGTGCACGTCGACAGCCTGCTGGGCCAGGATCGGCCCGGTGTCCATCCCGGAGTCCACCAGGTGCACGGTGCATCCGGTGACCCTGACCCCATAGTTCAGCGCATCGCGTACCCCGTGCGCGCCGGGGAAGGACGGCAGTAGGGCCGGATGGGTGTTGACCACCCGGCCGGGAAACCGAGACAGGAACTCCGGGCCCAGGATCTTCATGAATCCGGCCGAGACGACGAAGTCCGGCGCGTGGCCGGCGGTTGATGCGGCGATCGCGGCGTCCCAGGCCAGACGGTCCGGGTAGTCCCGCAGACGCTCGCAGTAGGACGGGATACCGGCGTCGGCGGCGATCTGCGCGGCCCGGCAGTCCCGGTCGACGCCGACGGCGACCACCCGGGCCGGGTAGTCCCCGACGGCGGCGTCCAGCAGCGACCGCAGCAACGATCCGGTGCCCGAAGCCAGAACCACCAGGCGGGCCGGCGCACTGGGCGGCACTCGGATCGGTTCGGGCACGGCGACGACTCTAACCGCCGGCGGTCAGGCCGGCGGCTGCCCGGTGTCGGTATCGATATCGGCGTCGACGAACATCAGATCCTCGACGTCCTCGGCCTCCGGAGCCGGCTTGACCGGTGGCGGTGGCGGTGGCGGCTCGGGCTCTGGCTCGGGCTCGGG
>SXGQ01473945.1_pt1 | contig 11589 bp, 14 predicted proteins | sample 3178371 | NCBI WGS metagenome assembly SXGQ01 (sample SAMN11356859, study PRJNA531348) | freshwater metagenome | isolation source: freshwater sample F1-20 | place: China: Fuxian Lake, Yuxi | collected 2017-12-25 | reverse complement strand
TATGGAAATCAACTTGATAGCAAAGTACACCAGCATTCAAGCTCCTGCCGGACTTGTAGTGCTCGCCCCCAAAACGCTGCCGCGCTCCGGCCCCACAGGGACGATGGGTTCAGCGCAGCCTCCCGACAAAATCATCCCCGCCGGAGCGGGCATCTACGGGCCGGACGGCAAGCTGCCATCCATCCAAGGCACTGGACTTGAGTTTCTTGCATATGCATAAAATGACGCGCGCAGAGATTGAACGGCTTTGCAAAGACGCGGAAGTCGAGTTGTTGCTCGCGGACGGACTCGACGGGGCATTCGTGGGCTGGCTCGACGGAGACCCAATCATCGGCCCGCCCCCTCGCGCTGTTTACAGCAAGCTGCTTTGCATCGGGTGCCTTGTCGAGCAGGGCATGGGCTGGGACGAAGCCGCTGAGTATCTGGAATACAACACGTTCCAAGCCTACGTTGGGCCGCAAACCCCGCTGTTCATCAATTGATAACGCCCGTCCAACGTGCACTGGCCGCTGCCGAACGCATCCGTGCTGCTGCTGAGGCCGATGAGGAGTCCGGCATCCTTCACGCTGCCGGAATCATCTTGCAGAACTTCTCGACGCTCCGAGGACAAAGGAGACTGACGCTTGAACAAGCCGAAGACGTTGTGCGGCAGTACGTTATGGCACTGCTCAACAACGACCAGTTTGAGGCTGCTGCCACAATCCTTTGGGGTTCAAGCGCATACGACTGGACTCCGCTCTCATCCCGCGAGACTTGGCGTTGCCTGTTCGAGCACGACAAGCTCCTCATTCAGGGGGCGGGGGCGATGGGCAAATCGTATGGGGCCGGAGCATGGTTTTACCTCGACTGGTATCGAGACCCTGCGTGGACAGCAATCAAGGTCGTCTCGCTCACCCGTGAACACGCCGAGCGCAACATCTTCGCGTCCATCCGCAACTTCCACCGGAGCGCGTTGGTGCGCCCGCTGACCGAGGTTGCGGACGACCTCCAAGGGTCGTTGCAGGTCACGGCAGACAGCAAGCAAGGCATCCACCTTGTCGCAATCCCAAGGGGCGAGAGCGGGCACGGTACGCTGCGTGGGTTCCATCCGTCGCCGAGGTCTGGGCCGGAGCATCCGCGCTGGGGGCGTTTGAGCCGCACCCACGTCGTCCTCGATGAGGCTGAGGAGATTCCGGCGGGAGTCTGGGAGGGCATCAACAACATCCTCTCCACGGTCGATTTAAAGCACGACCGAAACCGAGTCAAAATCTTCGCCGCGAGCAATCCCAAAGACCGAACCTCCGACTTTGGCCAACGCTGCGAGCCGGAGCGGGGCTGGGGAAGCGTCGATTGTGAGGAGGACTGGGAGTGGGAGTCCGGCATGGGATTCCACGTCCTGCGCCTCGACGCCGCACGTTGCGAAAACGTAGTCGAGAGGCGCATAATCCACCACGGTCTACAGACTTACGAGGGCTTTATGTCGTACATGAAGCGGGGACACACTGCTGAGGCGATGACGATGGCTCGAGGCTGGTTTCCGGAGGAGGGCGCGGCGATGGCAATCATCGGCCCAAACCTCATGGACAAGGCGATGGGCATCGTGCGGTTCATCGGCCCTGTCGTCCCGCTGGCGGCGTTCGACTTGGCTCTGGAGGGCAACGACAAGGTCATGTGCTCTCACGGTCGTTACGGGCTTTCGGACGGCTGGAAGGGGCTGGATGGCACGTTCAATGAGTTTCCGGATGGGCCGCGCAACGTGCTGCAACTCGACGCGCAGATGCCCTTCCCGAAAAAGCCGACGCTCGAACAGGCCGAGGCAATCGCGGCCTTTTGTCGCGAGATGAAAATCGCGCCATCCGGCCTCATCGTTGACCGCACGGGCAACGGAGCGGGCATCCACGACGTGCTCTGCTCGCGATTCGGCGAGGACACAATGGGACTGAATTTTAGCACCGCAGCTTCCGACATACCAATCTTCGCTGACGATAGTCGCTCGGCATCAGAGCTTTACAATGGAGTTGTCACGGAGCTTGTCTTCGGCGTCGCACGCTGGGTCGAGTTCGAGTACCTCAAAATCCGGCACGGTCACATTTCCGCTGACCTTGTAAGTCAGGCAACTGCACGCAGATACAAACAAAAGGGGCTTGGGCTTGTCCGTGTAGAAAGCAAGGAAGAGTACTGCAAAAGAACGCGGAGACCGTCGCCCGACGCGCTCGATTCGCTATCTCTGTTGGTTTATCTCGTCCGGCATCGATTTGGAGTCGAGCAGAGGATGCTTAAAGAAAAGCCTCAGACAGAGCGTTTTGTGCATCGCTCCGTCATCGATGAATCAAACATATTCGTGGACTTCAGCGATTAGCGTGTTGACTCACGGTGCACCACAGTGCATAAGCAGTGCTCGTCAACTGACGACATAAATATATGACCAGAATCGAAAAACTACAGGAGCGGTGGGCGAAAGTTGAGTCCGTCGCTGAAGCAAGGAAAACAGCAACCATCTCCGAGATTGCACAAAAGTACGGAATCTCCGGCGTGACTGTTTCAAACTGGACGCGGCTGCACGCGCTCGGTTTTGAAAAGGCTTGTGAGTTGCTCGCGCCGAAAGGCCGGAAAGCTGCTCGCAAGGGGCCGAAAGCGCGTCTCGCTCAGGCAGTTACGCTGCTCAAGAAGCTCGCCGAAACGCACATCGACGCACAACTCGTCGCGCAGGTAAACGCTTTCGTTGAGGAAGTTACGACAGCGAAACCCGAACCTGCCCTCGCGTAACCAACATCGCGACACCTGCCGTTCGCAGTCACGGGTAAGGCCGATAGCGACGCAAAAAGTGGTGTGACAGGTCGGAGAGTACGGCCACCAAAACATGAATACATACATCGGCACCAAAATCATCAACGCCAAGCCAATGACGCTTGGTGAGTACAACGACCTGCGCGGTTGGAAAATGCCACCAGACGAGAGTTCGGCAAAAGAGGGCTATCTCGTCGAATATACGGATGGCGGAACGCCAAATAACGAAGACTTCACGGGCTACATCTCTTGGAGTCCCAAGGAGGTATTTGATAGGGCGTATCGGCCAGTGCAGGGGATTACGTTCGGAGCGGCCATCGAAGCCATGAAGCTTGGCAAGCGCGTTGCACGCGCTGGCTGGAACGGCAAGGGGATGCATCTGCAAATTGTGTCGGGAATGATTGTCCTCAGCGGTTGGTTTGCGTCGCAAACGGATATACTCTCGGAAGACTGGCACATCGTGGATTAATTATGGGAGGCTACCCTGTACAAACCATTACAAGACAATGTACTACGTCAAACGAAACGGACGCGAAGTCGAAGTCGCGTTTAGGGGCAAAAGGAAAGCAGTCGAAGCTATACTCGCAGTCGCAAAATCCGAAGGTGGAGTCACCGAGTTTGCCGAGTACGCGGCGGGCAAAGGCGCGTGGATTTGCTCGCCAGAAAACCAATACGACATCCGACGCCATGACATTAAATGACCTTGAAGCTGCCGTCCGGCAGTGGTCAGAGGAGCGTGGTATTTACGAGCATTCAACGAGTCTCGCGCAGTTCATGAAAGCCGTCTCGGAGGTCGGCGAGCTTGCCGATGCGCTCATGCGGGCTGGCAAGTCCGATGGCGTTGCAGCGGCGTTCAACCGTGATGCAATCTCCGACGCGATTGGCGACATAACGGTCTGCCTCATCAATGTTGCTCATCTTGAGGGCTTTAGCTTGCAGTCCTGCCTTGGTGCCGCATGGGAGCAGATACGCAACCGCAAAGGCAAGATGTTGCCATCGGGCGTTTTCCAAAAGGAGGCCTAATGGTAAGCAGACCGGAGTTCGACGATTGCGACGACCTTGATGGCACGCGGCACCTGCCGGATGGCATCAACGGAGCGTACTCACCCAAAGAGTCCGCGAGCGAGAGCCAAGAACAGCCCCATGAGCTTGAGACTGCACAGACAATCATGCGCGATGCGGCGAAGTTTGTGTTGCATAGCCAAAACTTGGACGCTGTTGTAACTATCTGCGCCAAAGCATCTAATGGAGAGGCAAGCGTCGCTGTCAACATCGGACAAAAAACATTCGATGCTGATTTGTTGAAATGCATTGCATCCGAACTGATTAGAGCGACTCAGCAAATCATTGATAAAGAGGAAGAAAGCGAATGATGTACACGTTCGCTGGGGAACTCCCTCGGCATCAGTACGTTTGGGTGGACTCGCGATTCACGCACATCAAACCACAGGGATTCATCCGTGGGGTTTGGTTCGCCATAACATCCACGCCAGCAAGGATGTGGGGATGCTCGGTGATGCTTGAGAGCGGAGCCATTTACAGGGGGCTTCCGCTGCACGCACTCGCAAGCCGAGAGCGTCCCGTTGATGGGTGGGGGCCACGCGCATCGCAGGAGTGGGGATGCTACGGCTGGCAGTTCTCGACAATAGCGTACACCTACCTCTGCGGACTCCCGCTCGTCGCTCATTGCGGCAACCGAAAGTTTCAAGGTGAGTACATCTTCACCGCTGCCCCATTCAACGACGGGTTCTCGGATGAGCCGGAGCAGTCGAAAGAATTCGTGTTCGCAGCACTTGACAACGGGAGATTTACTAGTCAGCCGACGAACCGAGTGGTATTCAGTGAGCGGTCGTTTACGGATGAATCAATCAAGTTCCCGTCCGGACTTAAGCGGGCGCGTCATAAATACTCTGTCGAATGAGCAAAAAGAAGCCATACCAAGTCGAAGAAACAAACCTGTCTGCGTTAACTCGTTACGCATTCAATCCGCGCACCCACACCGATTCGCAAATCGACCTCATTGCGGAGTCCATAAAGCGATTCGGCTGGACGGTGCCAATCCTCGTTGACGAAAACAACCGGATTGTGGCTGGTCACGGTCGCGCTCTCGCAGCGAGCCGACTGGGCCTTGAAAAGGTGCCATGCATCCGGCTTTCCGGCCTGTCTGAGGCCGAAATAAGAGCCTATACGATTGCTGACAACCGACTCGCGCAGCTTTCGGCGTGGGACGACGACGTTCTGTCCTCGGAACTCGATGCGATTCTGGAGGCAGACCCGTCGTTCAAGACGGTCGTCGGATTCACAGAGCAGGAGATTGCGGATATGATTGGCTCGCCAGCGGAAGTACCTGAGCCTAAAGAGGAAAAGCCGAAGAAAGATACGACGATTTGCCCGAAGTGCTTGCATGAGTTTGTGTTATGAAGCTGATTGAAGGAATGATTCCACCAAACGGGTTTCACTTCCCAGAAGGGGATGTGATTCTGCGCGGAGATTCAGTGGAGCATCTTGTGAGCGTGATTGAGGCGTATCGCGCAGAGAATGGCATTCCGTATAAAGACGTTGAGCCTGAGATTCACGAATACTTCTGTTTGCGCTGGCCTTATTTTTGTCATTTTTATGACACAGAGCAGCATTTACAGCGTCCACTTACTTCGCCAGTAGCCGAGCCAGCATTGCTTAACGATTTGCAAGCATGGTCTGCCTCAATAATCAACCAGCAAAATGAACCGCTTGGGGTTGATGCGGGCGTCGCAGAAGCACGGGCTGAGATTTGCAAGCGGTGCGACCACAATGTGAAGTGGAAGAGCGGATGCGGAAGCTGCATCAATGCGGTCGAGCGAACGACGGCTGCAATCCGCTCCGCGAGGGACACAACGACGAGCAAAAGACTTGGAGCGTGCAACGTCATGCGGCACTGCAATCGCACGGCTGTTTGGCTAGATAAAACCGCTTTCCTGAATCCTGCAAGTCCGCTTCCTAAAGCGTGCTGGCTCAACCAATAACGATATGGCAGACGTAGCAAAACCCTTCGACCCAAGCATTACGGACAAGTTCGCGGACAAAGCACCTCGCATTGAAAACGTCGGGGATAGGCCGCGTGGGCTGCGTCTTGATGTCAGCGACAAAACGAACGACAGCAACGATACCGTTGACCCAAAGACGCTAAAGGTTCGACGCACGTTCCGCGACGCTGCTCAGGCGTATTCGGCTTATAAACGCCTGAAACAGCAGAACTTGGAGCGTAATCGCAAGAACCAGTTGATTCAGAAGAAGTTAAACAACGAAACTCCATACGAGCCGAAGAAGCTGGAGAGTATGGGTCAGAACTGGCGCAGTAATCGCCCGACCGGATTCCTATCGACGATGGCTGGCCGCGTTCAGGCACCGTTCAAGGCGACGGTGGAACAGGCTGCTTCCCTGACGTTTGCAAAGTACCCTATCGAGTCGGTTGACTCGGAGCGCAAAACGAAAATCTTCCGCGAAGAGATAACCAAGTGCATTCGGGCTTGGCGCGGCTTTGATGACCTTGTGGCGCAGGTTGTGCATGAAAACACGGTCTTTGGTTATTGTGCGTTGATTTGGGACGATTTACGCGACTGGAAGCCCGACTTCCTCCGGCAGGACTACGTTTTCTTTTCCGTCGAGCAGCCGCAAGTGTCTGATGCGACGCCCATTTTTGCACGCAAGCGTCGGTATCTCATCGCCGAGTTGTTGCCCGTGCTGGAGGTTCCGGACATTTCGGTGATGGCGGGATGGCACCTCAAAAACCTCATCAAAGCCATCAACAGCGCGACGCCAACAGGCCGCTCGCTCGATAGCAACGACGACGCCCGCCGCGTCGAAGATTGGATTCGTGAGGGCAGTTACGGGGCTTCCTACGAGTCGGATGCAAAGTACGTTGACTTGGGCGAAGTCGTTGTTCGTGAGCCGCATGGGCGCGTCTCCCGCTACCTCGTTGACGACAAAACAGGCGACGAAATCTGCACCCAGCTTGACCGCTACGCAAAGATGTCGGACGCGCTCGCGCTCTTCTCTGTCGATATCGGCAACGGCAACTTGATGTCTTCTCGCGGGGTTGGACGCGACCTTTACAACACGCACGTCGCCATCGATAAGTCGCGCAACCTTGTAGCTGACAACACTTTAGTGCGCTCTTTGCTGCTCCTAAAGAAGGGGCCGCTTGCAAAGCCAAACATTGCTCCTCTCACGGTTAGCAACCCAATCGCAATAGTTTCAGAAGGTTACGAAGTCATCCCACAGTCGCCTCCTGCCGACATTCAGGACTTCATCATGCTCGACAACTTCCAATCGAGACTCGCTGAAATCCAGATTGGTACGTTCTTGCCGTCGTCGGCGATGAACCAAGGCGACCCTAAAACGGCTTCGGAAATCAATCGCATCGCCTCCATCGAAAATCAGATTCGCGAAGGCATCCTGACGCGCTTCTCGCGGCAGTTCTCGCTCGCTGTCGAGCGGATGCAGCGCGGCATCGCCCATCCAGAGCACATTAAAGCTGCTGCCGACCTCAAACTGAAAGTCGATTTGGCGAGGCAGGTTGACCCGAATGCTGTTTGGGCGAGGCGTGAGGTGGTCGATGCGTTCGAGCAGTCTTCAATGCAGATGCCTCCGTTCCTTGTGGCGTTTGAGGTGCCGCGTCATCTCGACGAAGATGCGGTCAACTGTTGTTACCAAATGATGGAGCGCAACCTGCCTCCGTCTGACATTTTGCTCATGGCATTCTCGCCAGCCGCTGAACTGAACCCAGATACGACGGCTCAGGATTTGCAGATTCTCGACCTGATGATTACCAAGTACATGGGCAATCCGAACATCGACCAAGACAAGTTGATGAAGCTGGATTGGACGCGCAAGCTGGGCGAGACCATTGCAAACGAAGTCATCCTTCCGAAAGACTCTATTGAGGCGATTGCAATCGAAGCGACTCGCCAGCAAATCATTGAGTTGCAATCGATTATCGCTGGTCAGGAAGTCCCGATTTCTCCTCGCGACAATGATATGGTTCACCTCAACACGATGGCTGCGAAGCTCGCTCCGGTGATTCAAAACATTCCGCCAAACGGACTTCCGCCGGAGGGAATCATGCCGCTCGTCGCGGCCTTTGGACATTTCGCGCAGCACATTCAAAACGCCGAAGCTAAAGGGGCACCTCGCGAGCAGTTGGAGCCGTTCAAAGAGCTTTACAAGCTGGCCGCGCAACAGATTCAGCGCGGACAAAATGTTCCGCCGCCGCCAGATATCGAGCCAGCAGCCGCTCCTCCAAGAGGCGCAGGTGCTCCGCGTCGCCCAAGCGCAGCGATGCAAGGAGTTGCTGGAGAGGCGTATACAAACCAAAGCGGCCCATCGCAGAATCAAGTCATTTCAGAGATTTCCAATCCGCCAAAACCGCAAACATCAGCAGTATAAATACATATGTGGAAGCCAGAAGACACAACGCTTTTGCGCGATTACAACGCAAAAGCAAAGGGGAAGCTCATCGAGCTTCTTAAATCGCAGTGCCCGCCTGTTTTAGGCACCAACATTGAAGAGGTTGCCTTGGAGGCAAAATACAAACAGGGCTACGAGCGAGCCGTGGATATTATCATGGGGCTGCTTAAAGCGCAGGATGAAGACAACGACGGGGGAACCAAACACGCACAGATGTAATTATGGACGGAACCGAAGATGATTTTGGCGGAGACAGTCTCGATAGCGAAGCAAGCATCGGCGACTTAGAGGCGCACATCGATTCGATGTTGGACGCTGAAGAGTCAGCCAATTCTGGCGCGTCAGGCGACAACACGTCGGAAGGAGGACTCGCTGAACAGGCTCAGAAGCTCGCTGAATCTCAGCAGCCAACGCCCCCTCAACAACAACAGCAAACGCCTGACGACGACATCGCTGCAATCGCAGAGCCGGAGGGCATGAGCGAGAAGAATCGCTCAAACTGGCAGAGGCTCCGAGAAACCGCTGCGACATACAAAAAGCAAGCCGCTGAAGCTGAACAGCTTAGGCAGCGCATCGCGGAGCTTGAAAAAGGGCAACCGCAAACGACTGCGCCGGAGGACTATGAGGAACTCAAAAAGTTCAAGGCGACGTTCGACATTCAGAATGACCCATCATTCCGGCAGAAGTTCTCTGACCAAATCGACAAGGCATCGCAAGGGATTTACGGACTGCTCAAGAAGTGGAAAGCGAGCGATGAGACAATCACCGCGATTCAAAACGTGGGCGGGCCGAGCAAGGTTCCGTTGTCATGGTGGAAAACCAACGTCATCGACAAGCTGGCTGGTTCCGAAGAGACCTACCTCGACGCTCGAAAAATCGAAAACGCACTGGCGCAACTCGACGACATCGAAACCGAGATGCAGTCCGAGATTGAAAGCGCAAAGCAGAACGCGGACGGGTGGTACAAAAACAAGATGGAGGAGTTCCAACAGAACTTTAACAAAAACCACGAAGAGGCTTGGAAGCACGTTGATGAACTGACCAAGGACATTCCCGCCTTCAGATACAAAGAAGTCCCGCAAAATGCTTCTCAAGAAGAGCTTGCGAAAATCAACTCGCACAACGAATACGTTAAGGACTTGGAGGGCAAGTATATGTCTGCTCTCTACCCGAAGACGGTGAAGGATGCAGCGACGGTTGCAGCAGCGGCGACGCTCTCGCACATTCTGACGCATCAACTAGAGGTCGAGCAGAAGGAAAAGGCTTCGCTGCTTGCCGAGTTGAATCAACTTCGCGGGCGGATGGGAGCCGTGAGCGGAGCGGGCCGGATGCCGAAGTCAAACGCATCCACTGTTGTTACTCAACCGCAAGTGTCTTCTGCCTCAAGGATTAGCATGACTCCGCTTGACGCAATCGAGGCAGGACTCAATGAAGCTGAAAGATAAATAAAACCATGAAAATAATCAGAACGAAAACAAAAGACCTAAAGGAAGGCGAAGAGATATCTCTCAACCCGTTTGAGACAGACTCGTTTGACGACGCGCATGAATCTGCTCCTGAGCAGCTTATGGAGGCGCAGCCGGAGCCTGAGCCGGAACCTGAAGTGAAGTCAGAGCCGGAGCCTCAGCCCGTTGAGCGAAAGCGCAAATCACTCGCGCTGAACGAGTCGAAAACCGAGCGCGGCAACAATCGATTCACGCCGGACTGGGAGGGGCGCGAAATCACGCTGGGACTTCCTTGGGTGCATGAAGCGAGCAAGCGCACGCTCATCGCATTGCTGGCTCTTGCTGTTGATTGTGGAAAAGAGCGGCTACGGATTGATTGGGAGTTCTCGCAGGACACTGTTCACGACGCGAAAAACAGCATTTGCGACCGATTCCTCAAGGAAGCTGAAAGCCAGTGGCTCTTCCTGCTCGGCGAGCAATACACGCCCGCTGTTGGGCGAGCAGGAGTGCTGCGCGGGCTTTTCGTAGAACGCTCCAAAGCATTCTCTGATGACATTTTAGAGCGTCACGTTTTGAAGCGAATGTTTGCGGCTGGAAAAACCGTTGTGGGTGCGCTTGTTGGCTCACCTCGAAACGGACTTTTGAAAGCTGATTCAGCCATCAACCCAGAAATGGCAGACATCCTCCCGAATCGCGTTGAAGGTGCAAAATGGACGAGCAGCGATTGTATGCTCATCCATCGCAGTGCGCTTCAGGATATTATGAAGACATTTCCTGCGCGAGCGATTGACAACAAGCCGTTTCAATTCTTCACGCCTCAACCAGAACTTACTGGGGATGAGGCGTTTTGCAGGATGGCGCAAGCTAGTGGGCATATCCCGCACATCGATTTGGCAATCCCAGTTTTCTAGGCTGAGAAGCAAATCAACCTCCGCTCCTTTTTGGGGCGGGGGTTATTTTTTTGTCGATTCATCAAAAAAGCCTATTGACCTCAATCGAGGTTTGAGCTAGTTCCAGAAATAGCTCGGCGCACTCCCTCCGAATGGGAGCGACCAGCAGGAGTCAACAAAACCTGCAAATCAGGCCGCAATAACTGCCCAAGCGTGCCGTGGGCGAGAACCAAACTGTCACCATCGGTGGCATCGCTTTGTCTCGCCAAAATCCGCGAGCGGAGCACACAACCTCCAACTCTCTAACTTCTTTAAAATCATATGGCTAATGACTGTATCGACATCACAGTAGCGAACAACTTCGCTGCAAAAGACACCAACCGTATCGTTGGTCAAATCGCAAAAACGCTCGCTCGCAAGAGTCCGTACATCAACGTGCTTGAAGGCGGGACGCTCCCGAATGTATCCGACACTGTTCGCAGCGTTGTGCAGGAAATCGCGTATCCGAACTCGGTCGCAAACATCGCTTCGCCATCTTTCACTGACGACATCAGTATGTGCGGAACCGGAGCGACTCCTGACGATGTCGGCTCGACCGAATATTCGTTCAAGCTCCAATCGCTTCGCGGACGTGGGCCGCGTGTTTGCGTTAAAACCGCTCGCACTGCATTTAAAAATGCGTACCTGCAAGCGCAAATCGCTCTGGAGAAGACGATTCTGCAAATCATCAACGCAGACATTCGCTACCAGTTGCAGTATCAATGCGGCATCAAATATGTGGTGAAGGCCGCTACGGCTTTCAACTCAAATGTGATTGGAGATATGCAGCAAATCAACACGACGTTTGGTGCATCAACCAATCTTCCGACTGGAGACTTGAACTTCCGGACTCTTTATCGTCTCGGCAGCTTCCTCCGCGAAGAAATGCTCGCAGAGCCGTTTACGACGGCTGAAGGGGAATTCTTCAAGGTCATCGCCAGTGCGGACGCAATCGAAAAGCTGCGTAACGATGCTGACGTGAAAGAAGACTTGAACTACCTGTC
>SXGQ01468391.1_pt1 | contig 11590 bp, 10 predicted proteins | sample 3178371 | NCBI WGS metagenome assembly SXGQ01 (sample SAMN11356859, study PRJNA531348) | freshwater metagenome | isolation source: freshwater sample F1-20 | place: China: Fuxian Lake, Yuxi | collected 2017-12-25 | reverse complement strand
GTAAGAGATAAAAGCAGTTACGGTATGTATGTATGGCTTCTGCCAGAAGGCGGAGTTTTTAAGGATGATGATAATAACGTTCTTAATATTCCTTCTGAAAGAGGAGATATTACAAAGATGGCGGAAATTCGTAAAGCCGCCGCTCATTATGGACAGCCAGAAGGACAAGCAGTATTCATTCCTGGAATTGGTCGGGTAACAGAAGAGGAATACCAGGAAGATAAATATAGAATGGAAAATGGCCTTCTATCCTACGGAGATACGGGAGCATGGAGAGATGCAGCAAGAACCAGAAGATCTTTGGATTAATGAAGTAAATCTTAGTAAGTCTATTGGACAAGAATCCTTTATTGCTTCAGAGAAAGATGATTTCCGTCAGGATGCTGACGATATTTTGTCATTAAATGGACTATCTCAAAACTTCAAACGTTCCGCTCGCAGAAAACTCAATAAGGCTTTAATTACGGCTGGCGGAGAAATTGTTACTGCTGAAGATAATGTCTATTCTGGTGATGGTGCTACATCAAAACAAATTATCCCAGACAAATACGGCTACGGAATCTTTGATGTTGTTGAGCCTCTTTATAATCAGGCGGCACTTGCTAAAATATATGAACTTTCTGCTGCCAACTATTCAGCAATTAATGCTAAAGTGGCAAATATTGTTGGCCTAGGATATGATCTTTCCCCCACAATCAATGTTATGGAGAGACTTGAGTCGATTAATAATGAAGAAGAACTTGGGCGGATAAGGAGAAACCTTGCTCGTCAAAAGCACCGCATAGTTGATTGGCTAGAAACAAGAAATGACGATGACACCTTTACCATAACACTTATGAAAGCCTACATTGACGCTGAATCAACAGGAAACGGATATATTGAAGTAGGTAGAAAGACAACTGGAGAAATTGGTTATATCGGTCACATCCCCGCACCAACTATGAGAGTTCGCCGTGTCCGTGACGGATTTGTTCAAATTGTTAATGGTAAGGCGGTATATTTCCGTAACTTCCAGGGCGAGGAAAAGAATCCTATTACCACCGACCCTAGGCCAAACGAAATTATTCATATCAAGAATTACACCCCCACAAATACTTATTATGGATTGCCTGCAATTGTGGCGGCAAAGAATGCAATGGCAGGAAACGAATTTGCTTCTCGCTTCAACTTAGAGTATTTTGAGAACAAGGCTGTTCCTCGCTACATCTTCTGGCTTAAGGGTGCAAAGATGAGCCGCGCAGCAGAAGAAAGACTATTTGAATTTTTTCAAGGTAATCTCCGTGGACAGTCTCATAGAACCGCTATTATCCCTATCCCTGGAGATACGCCAGATAATAAGGTAGAAATGAAGATGGAGCCAATTGAGACTAATATTCAAGACTCATCATTCAATAACTACAAGAAAATGAATAAAGATGAAATCCTTATGGCTCACCGCGTTCCTGCCTCAAAGGTTGGTGCTACAGACGGCATTGGTTTGGCAGCGGCAAGAGAATCAGATCGAACATTTAAAGAACAAGTCTGTCGTCCAGCACAGGACGCTCTTGAAAAGAAAATCAATAGAATCATTGCTGAAAAAACAGACGCATTTAAGTTTGAATTTAATGAACTTACTCTTACTGATGAGGAAACTAGATCTAAGATTGACGAAAGATATCTTAGGATGCAAGTAATTGTTCCTAATGAAGTAAGAGAAAGACTGGGAATGTCTACACTTCCTAGCGGTGATGAGCCAGTTGTTCTTAATGCTCAACAGCGAGCAGAGCAAACGGCTCAGACAACTCGTAATAGAGTAAGAGACCAAAATAGATCCTCTAATGCCCCAGATACAGATGAAACAGGACGAGCGACACAAGGAGAAGGTAGGCAGCAAAATTAATAAAACTAGATGTAATATAATCTAATTGTTATGATTATTAATAAAGCGCATTTTGACATAGACGGAGACAGTGTTCGTCTTACTATGCCCATCGCCAAAATTGATGAAGACCGCAGAATCGTTAGTGGATTTGCCACCCTGGACAACGTAGATCGCCAGGGTGATGTTTTATTAACAGACGCTTCTCGTAAAGCATTTGAAAATTTCCGAGGAAACGTTCGTCTAATGCACCAACCAATTCCCGCAGGAAAAGTTGTTTCATTCAGAGAAAATACCTTCTACGATAAGGAATCTGGAAAAATGTACAGCGGTATTTTTGTGGATGCCTACATTTCTAAAGGTGCTGAAAATATCTGGCAAATGGTTCTAGATGGTACACTTACAGGATTTTCAATCGGTGGCAGAATTGTAGACTATGAAACAAAAATGGATGACGGAGAGGGGTCCCCAGGAGTAAGAGTTGTAAAAGAATATGAATTAATGGAACTATCTTTAGTCGATTCCCCCGCAAATCAATTCGCTAATATTCTTTCTATTCAAAAACTTGGTGATGAAGTTATCACTTCCGGCATTGCTACTGAATTTTCTACAGAAAATGTATTCTGGTGCAGCACAGATAAAATTGCACTAACCGAAAAAGCCGACTCATTCAAGTGCCCAGCATGTAAATCAGAGATGATTGAAATTGGCTGGGTAGAGTCTTCAGATGTTAATAAAAATCAAGAGATTGGTAAATTAGTGGATGCTCTCATTAAAGCAGAATCTTTAAGTGTTGGAAACTTTGTTTCATGGAATTCAAGTGGCGGAACTGCTAGAGGAAAGGTGGAAAGAATCGCTCGTACGGGATCAATAAACGTACCTGATTCAGATTTCACTATTAACTCAGAAGAAGGTAACCCCGCAGTTCTTATTAGAGTTTATAGAAAAGGCGCAGACGGGTGGGAAAGAACAGATCGTGTAGTTGGACATAAAATGAGTACACTTACAAGAATTTCTTCCCTTGATAAAGCCCACCATGAAGACATGGAAGAAGATGAAGAAATAGAGAAAGAAACTGTTACTAATGAAGTAACTCCTAATCGTAATGCACAGCAGGGTCTTCCTAGTGGTATCGCTCGTCCTACCAAAAAGAAAAAGATTAAGTATAAAAAAGAAGCAGGAGACATTGTTTCTGGAGACTATGTTGCCTTTACAGAAAATGATAAATTAGTTAAGGGCCGTGTCGATGTATTAGAAAATACTGTGGCGGCAGTAAGAGTGTATAACAACGAGTCAGACAACAGATTCCGTCCGACCAATACATTAGTAACAAAAAATATTTCAGACTTAACAAAGATTAAGGTAGCCAGCAAAGTGGTCATTAAATCACTTGCGGCAGAGGATGAAGAGCATCTAAATACCTTAATTTCTCAGCATAATGAAAAATATGGTAATGTTATTTCTAAGAATGTCTCATTTGATGCCATTCGTCAAGTTTTTGAAAGAGGAGTTGCTGTATTTAAGAGCAACCCCGTGATGAATAAGTCAGATGAATATTCACCTGAACAATGGGCGTATGCAAGAGTCAATGGATTCTTGCAGGCGGTAAGAACAGGTAAATACAAAAATAGACCATATGACGCAGATTTGTTGCCAAAGGGTCACCCATTGTCAACGGAAAAGTCAGACGAACTAGAAGAAAACAGTTTGGCTTTACAAAAAAGAGAAGGAGGTGTTGATATGGCTGAAAATACAGGCCATGAAGAACTTGACACCGCCGAGGCTGCAAGCGAGGCTTCTGAAGAAGTTACGTTTGAGGTAGAAGAAACTGTAGAGGACGTAGTTACGGAAGCCCTTGCAATGGCTAAGTCCGATGGTGTTGAGGCTGAAATTACCGAGGACACCACCTCTGACGTTTTCGATATGGAAAAGGCCCTTGGTGAGGTTAAGTCCTTCGTAGAAGAAACAATTACAAAGTCCACTGAAACAAATACCGAATCACTTGACAAGATTTCCAGTGCAGTAATCGAACTTGCTAAGGCAGTCGATGAAAAAATTGGTCAGTTGCAAGCCAAGTATGAAGAGGTTACCAAGAATTTATCCAATCTCAATTCCGCTACGACTGAAATCGCTACCCGCGTGGAGTCCGTAGAGGAAGAGACGGCTATGAAGAAGTCTGGTGAACTGGAATCCAGTATCCCAGAGCAACCCGTAATGAAGAAATCATTATGGGGCGGACGCTTCCTCAGTTCCGCAGAGTTATTTAACTAATTAAAATAAGAAAGAGAGGTGTAAAGAAAAGCATGAGTGACATTATTAATAAAGCCGCAGCCGCTGTAAACGTTGGTACTGGTGCAATCATCTCAGATCTCGCTTCAAGCGGTGATATGGAGAACTTGACCAGCAACCCACTAACTCAGAATGGTGGCGTGCTACTTCCAGAACAATCCCGTCAGTTCCTAGACTATGTGTTTGATCAGATGGTCCTAGGTAATGACGGTCGTAGACAAGTTATGCGTTCAAACACTGCCGAATTCGATAAGATTCAGGTAGGCACACGTTTGATTCGTAAAGCATCACAGGCAAGTGAAAGCATCTTTGATGCTGGCGCAGGGACAACAGACCATGTAAACCGAGGCGCTCAATTTACCAAGGTAGAAATCGTCACAACTAAGTTCCGCTTGGACTACGAACTCTCAACTGAGGCACTTGAGGATAACATTGAAGGCTCCGCTCTTGAAGATCACATTGTCCGCCTAATGGCTGGTCAATTCGGTAACGATCTTGAAGATATCGCCATTAATGGTCTCGCTGCTCAGGGGACTGCATCCTACGCTGGTACGACTTACCCATACACAATCGATGGTTTCGTCAAACTTGCTGACGGCGCTGCTGGTGGAACCCACTTCGGTACCGCTGCAACCCTTACCACAGCATCCACATTCTTCACCGCAGCAACCACCGCAGGTCAACTGAAGAGTGGTTCTGCAATTGCCTTCTTTGAGAATCTTTACAACAGCCTTGGTCGTAAGTACAAGGCTCGTCGTGGAGAATTGAAGTTCTATGCTTCAACAAAGAACGTTCAAACTCTTCTAACGGATCTTCGTCAGATTGGTTCAGGTGGTGTACCTGAGGATATCGCTTCTGGTATCCTTCGTGGCACTCCCCCTCGGATGGGCGGTCCTGCTGGGATGACAACTTCTATCTACGGTATTCCCGTACTAGAAGTTCCACTATACCCAGATCACTACGTTGATCTCACATTCCCACAAAACAGAATCTGGGGATTCCAGAGAGACGTTACGGTTCACCGTGAGTTCAAGCCAAAGAAAGACACCGTAGAGTACACAGTTTACGTTCGCATGGGTCTTAACATTGAGGAACTTTCCGCAATGGCAAAGGCTAATGCCGTGACTGGCTGATAACTAAATATGTTTTTGGGCTGGGGGCCGCTTGCGCGGCCCCCTTTCCATATCTAAAAATATAGTAAAATATAATTAATCTATCTCTGGCGGTGCTAAATGATTGAATATTTAAGAGCGGATAACCTTCCTTTAACAATATCTTATACTGCTAAGTTGTATGCAAAAAATGTATATTTTGAAATTTATGATTTAGACACTCAAGAGTTTGTCCAAAATGGTGCTGCTGCATTTTCTGCTAGCACTCAAAATTTTACAACCTGGAACATTAGTCTTAATGTAGATTCTACAAGTTATGATAGAAATATTAAAATAGAGTTTGTTACTACAAGTTCCGCTGGAGCCAGTAATGACATACAATATGTTTCATTAATAAGACCTTATGCAACCACAGAAAGAATTTTAGAACTTGTTGATATCCCTAGTTCTGCTTCTGCAAATACAACTTTTTTAAAAAAATTAGAAAAGAAAGCACGACTCAGCCTTAATTCATATATTGGTGACAATTTCTATAAAGAAAAGAAAGTGTTTACTGTATTTGGTCAAAATGCAGACATTATAACAATGCCTATACCAATTCAAAGAATAGATAAAATATATGAAGATGACCTACTAGTTTATGAAAGAGATAACTCTATTTATCAATTAGATTTCCCGCTAGAAATTGATGGTTCAAAAACTAGAATTAAAATTCTTAACTTATCGTCAAATAATAAAGAAATTCTTGAATTTCCAAAGTTTTCAGTATTCTATTATGAAGGAATATTTAAAAAAGATTTTGCTTACAAAATTGATGGAATATGGGGATGGGAATATATTCCAGCAGAAATAGAACTAGCAACTGCTTTATTAGTAGAAGATTACTTATGCAATGATTCTAATATAAGAAATAAAAATATTGCTGAATTATCTAATGACTCATATGACATTAAATATGCGTCAGACTTCTCTACAGGGACGGGTAATTTAATAGTAGATAACCTTATCGCTAAATATAAAGAAGCGCGTTATATGGTGGTTTAAATGGCTAATTGCATCACTTCTACAGCCTATACTATGCAAGCAGATATCTACTCTGCCTCCGTAACACAAGATGTAACTGGAGCCGTAGTAAAATCTTGGACGTATCAAAAAACAATTGATTGTGTGGCAAGAGGTGTTGTAAGAAAAGGCATTGGAGAAAATTCCACCACAGTAGAGGTAAATAATTATTTAAACATACTCAACTCAATGGTTAAACTTAGAACTTCAGAGCCAATTGCATATAATTTAAGAATAACAAATATTAAAAACTCTGATGGTGTTATCTTTCTAGAGAATCAAGATCCTTCTTCTGAAAGATATCCAAGCCAACCTACGATATTTGAGCCGAGAGGGAGCACCCCACTATTGAACTTTGACGGCTCCGTAATTGAGTATGAAACCGTTCTTATGAGACAAGAAATACAAAGGTTTTTATAGTGGCTACTAAAGCATTTAATACTGGAAAATTTGTAGAAAAAGTTATGGCTATGTCTATGTACGATACCACTATTTTACAAGATCTATATGTCAATCCAATTAATAAACAAAAAATTAATCGTGGGGCCGCCCTATTAATTAAAAATTATTTCAATCAATATTTAGATTCCCGAGCCAGACAAACACCCCCTGCCTATCACCATGTTTATGAATTTGGTAAAACAGGAGAATCTTCTGCAAGACTTTTTACCGCAGTTGTTGGTAATTCGCCAGACGGTTCAGCAACAATAACATATTCGTTTACTCCTGCCAAAGATCCTAATCCAGATGGATACCCATTTCCTAACAAAGCAGAAGTTATGGAAAACGGAGAGACAATAGTGGTTACTCCTAAGAGATCAAAATATTTAAAGTTTGAAATTAATGATGGGCAGTTTGTTTCATTAGAAAAAGCAGTCATTAGAAATCCAGGCGGTACAGAAGTTAAAGGTAGTTTTCAATCAACATTTCAAACATTTATGGCTGGGCAAGGTAATACACTCCTACAAAGGCTTGGATACTTCCAAAAAATAGAGCAGGCTTTAATAAATAGGCGCAGGATGATGATTCCTAGAATTAATTCTGGGGCCACTCAAGATGCTATTAGGCGTGGTAAAATAGATGCTATGGGTATTGCAGGGGGAGTGGTATCAACGTATGCCTAGTTATACTGAACTCCCCATCGTTTTGATTAATAATTATTTATGGGATCTTGCCAGTGGGAGTGTTTCTGGACAGCCTGCGGTAGCAAGTGCAGTATGGAACACTAGTACTTATGCTTTTAGGCCATTTTATCCAGTAACAGAAAGCCTCGCTCCAGAATCTGCCACCCTTCCATATATTTTATATGACTACATGTTTGTTCCATCATCAGGAACTTTCTGGCCTTTACAAAAAGAAGATGCTGACTATATTATTGTTGGAGATTTACCTCAAATTTTTTATGTAAAAAATTGGATTGTTGAAGCACTTGATCGGTGGGATGAAAGTGCAAGAAATATCAACGACCATCTCTCTTCACAAGGGTATTTTACAAAGTTTAAATACATTAATGTATTTCAAGAGAATTTCATAGCAGATGAAAGGAGAATAGATAGTTTTAAACCTAAGTTTATTACATGCCTAAAGATTTGCTATGAATACACAAAATAATCTTTCACGTGATAATATAATCAGTGAGGAAGCAATTTATTTACCCAATCAAGGAGGTGAAAAATAAATGGCAAGAGACTTTAATGCTAAGAATATTATCGTAGGTGCAGCCGTTGTCTATGTAGGTAAGAATGGTGATGAAAACAACAGAATTAATCTATCTTCTGCTACCGCAACCGCACAAGATCCTTCAAACGTTACAACCATCGCTAATGGTGATTGGTACCACCTTGGTTACACCATGGAAGGTGTCACACTCAACATTGAGCCTACCTTCAATGACGTTATGGTTGACCAGTTGCTTGACACTGCTCGTTTGTTCAAGACTCAGCAAAGAGTTAGCGTTGCTACATCTTTGACTGAAGCATCACTTGAGAATCTTTACGTTGCTATTGGTGGTGCAGGAGGTGCTACAGGTGATTTCCAGACCGCATCTGCTGGCGCATCATACAATGCTATTGCGAATGCTGATGGTTCTGCAAGTTCGTTAGGTGCTGCTGGCGCAAGCGCAGTATTTGCTGGTGCTTCAGCACAGGCTCAGGTTCAAAACCTTCTCCATCTTAATGGTGGTGCACTAGGTATTGCTCCTGTAGAACGTTCTATGTGCTTCGTCGGCTCCGCTCCAACCGCAGTTGCTGAATCTGCTGGTTCAGGTAAGAAGGCTGAAAGAATCTACATGGTATACCGCGCTGTTTCTGTTGAAGCAGTTGGTGTTGGCGTCCGTCGTGACGACGCTACCGTATTCCCTGTTAACTTCCGCGTTCTTCCTTCAACCGCTTATGAGGCCCCTGACGGTAACGCTGCATACGGTAAGATTCTAGATCGTATCTTCTAATAATTCAATACAGTTTATGATAAAGGCGCAGCATTTTTGCTGCGTCTTTATCATTTATACGGTATAATATTTGTAAATAACGAAAGGATTTATTAATGGCTACTAAAGTTTTTGAAACGATCGAACTAGAACTTCTTGATGGTCAAAACATTACCGTCAAGCCGCTTAACCTTAAGAATTTAAGAGAGGTTATGAAGGAATGGCAGAAGGCTTCAGAGGTAGAGAATGAAGATCAGTTCCTTGATGTTCTTATCAAATGCACCTCTATTGCATTCCGCCAGTTTGCACCAGATTTGGCAGATAACACAGAAAAACTTGAAGAAGCAGTAGATCTTCAGACCATGTACAAGATTCTTGAGGTCGCTGCTGATATCAAGTTGAACGACCCAAACCTAGTGGCGACGGCTCAGGAACTCGCTGGGAAGATTTAGATCTAGCCTCCATGTTGGGGGAAGTATTTCTTCTAGGCCACTGGAAGGACTACGATGAACTTGAATCGTCGCTATCAATGCCAGAACTTGCTGCAACACTAAAAGCAGTATATGAATCTGAACGTAGGAGGCAAAAGTTTATGGCTGCTCTTCAAGGCGTGGACCTTGACGAAAAAATCGATGAAGATATTGATGCAGAGATAAGCAGAATACCTACCATTGAAGAAATTCAAGCCAGGGCGGTGGAGAGGTTGACTGGTGATAAAAGTGCTGCGGGGGCAATAAGCCAAGGTTTAACTCCAGATATGGGAGTAATTTATTCAATAGTGGAGGGCGCAGAACTTGGCTAATATCAATTCGATTATTACCTATAATGCGAATCTTTCTCCTGCCCAAGCGCAGATTAAGACTCTTACTAGTCAGGTTGCTGGTCTTACTGCCGCATTTAATGCTCTTGATAAATCTGCCCTTAAAGCACAAAGAAGTGTCGCTGCAACTTTTGCGAGTAATGTTGGTCAAATTGGTGGATTTACTACACAGACTGTCAAGGCAACTGGTGCAGTAGAATCATTTGGAAAGGCACTTGCTTCTAACAAACTTACCATGCGGGAATACTTCCGTGAAGCGATTACTGGTTATACTCGTCAAAGTAGCCTCATGCGGCGGTTGGCTGAACAGCAGGTAAGATATCAACAATCCGTGGCTGTTCCACTCGGCGGCGGGCAGTCCATGGTCCTTACGCCACAATCTATTAATGCCGCCTCAAGTGCAGCACAACTAGCATCACAAAGATTTTCTATATTTAATCAATTAATAAGTGGTGGTTCCACAGCCATGCTTAACTGGGGCAAAAATACCCAGTGGGCTGGTCGGCAGTTGATGGTAGGCTTTACACTACCTCTTGCTCTATTTGCTGGAGCAATGTCTAAACAATTCCGCGAACTTGATAAAGAGTTAACCAGATTCCAGAAGGTTTATGGTTCAGATCTTGGAAATGCTGTGAGTGAAAGCACCCAGCGTATGCGAGATCAAGTTCAGCAGTTGGCTTATGATATTTCTAGTGCATATGGAATTGCTGCAAAAGAAACCGCCGCTCTAGCCGCTGATATTGCTGCCACAGGTGCAGAGGGCGAGCAGTTAATGGCTTCAATTCAGCAAACAACAAGGCTGGCTGTCCTTGGTGAAGTAGATAGACAAGAGGCTATGAAGGCTACCCTTTCATTGCAGTCAGCATTTAGATTAAATACCAATGAACTTGCTGAATCAATTAACTTCTTGAATGCTGTTGAAAACCAAACTTCTGCAACACTAGAAGACTTGGCAACGGCTATTCCAAAAGTTGGACCCGTTATTAGATCTTTGGGCGGGGATGTAAAAGATCTTGCGACACTTCTTGTTGCTATGCGTGAAGGTGGCATTCCAGCGGCAGAAGCAGCAAACGCATTAAAGTCTGGTCTTGCATCACTAATTAATCCAACGAAACAAGCAAGTGCTGTTGCTAAATCTTTTGGGGTGGATTTAGTAGGAATTGTAGAGGCAAACCGTGGGCAATTGATGCCGACAATATATGCCATGAAAGATGCTCTTAATGGCCTAGATAGTTTTAGCCGATCAAGAATTATTGAACAAATCTTTGGCAAATATCAGTTTGCAAGAATCAGCGCTCTGTTCGACAATATTGGAAGAACAGGGTCTCAGACTCAACAAGTAATTGAATTAGCAACAAGAAGTTCTTCTGAATTGGCTGCTGTAGCAAATGGAGAAATTAGGACTCTTACAGAGTCTACTGCTGTAAAGTTCCAAAGAACTTTAGAAAATTTGAAAAATGCTTTAATGCCTATTGGTCAAACACTAACTGAAACACTAATCCCCGTCCTTGAAACAGTCGGGAAAGGTATTCAGATGTTTTCAACATTTTTCTCATCTTTACCAGATTCTGTTAAAGGTTTAGCAAAGTGGGGTGTAGCATTAACGGCTCTCGCTGGGCCAGTAATTATGTTGGTGGGTCTATTTGGCAACCTTGTTGCCAATGGTCTTAAATTTGGAATGATGATAGTTAGGCTTGGCGCTAAAATGGCTGGGATTAAAACAGAAAAATTCCAACTCCTTGACGAAAATCTTATGGCGGCTAAGTTAGGTGTAGACAATCTTACTTCTGCATTTACTACACAAGAAGTAGCCATGAGGCGACTCGTTGGTGCTTTAACAGCGTATGAACAATCATTGGGAAGATTGGCTATAAGAGAGCCTGCATTATTTATTCCTGGAGCAGTTCCTGTCACCAGGGCGACTCCTCCAATTAGAAGGCAAAAAGGGTCCACCGCGCCAGAAAAAATTCCAGGTGGATATGGCGGTGGCGACAGAATTCCTGCTCTACTAGAGCCAGGTGAGT
>SXGQ01472277.1_pt1 | contig 11591 bp, 10 predicted proteins | sample 3178371 | NCBI WGS metagenome assembly SXGQ01 (sample SAMN11356859, study PRJNA531348) | freshwater metagenome | isolation source: freshwater sample F1-20 | place: China: Fuxian Lake, Yuxi | collected 2017-12-25 | reverse complement strand
TACATCGTGTCAAGCGGCACCGCAGTTGTACCTGGAGGCGCTTGTTGAACGATCAAAGTCGGCGAAGACGAACTGCTTGAATTCACGATGGTGTTCGTTAGTGACTTCAAAATCTCCTTGAGCGCGTTACCCGGGTCAACACCTTGATTTGCGATGAACGCAGCTTTTGTGCCGATCTTGCCAATCACGGCTGCGTTCGCGCCAGCAACACCGAAAGCAATGATGTGCGGAGCCTGGGAATTGACATTTTTATCAGTAAGCGCACGATGATTAGCTTCCCAATCGTCAGTTGGTTCACCGTCTGTAATAAAGAACACTGCCGGTCGAAAGACCTGAATGCCTTGAGATTTCATGTTGGCAATATCGCGCGAAATTACGACACGCAGCAAATTGAATGCTTCACCATAATTCGTCAATCCCTTGGCTGTACAGCCCGGCATCGCCGTAACATCAGAAAGATTAGAAAGTGGCAACAATTCTTCAGCAACATCAGAAAATGTGATTAAACCAATTCGACATTTGTCAGAAACTAACGGGTCACCTGCGATGGCCGCGTGAAGTTCTGGCAAACCGCTGTTGACTGCGCTTATTCCACCGTTGGCATCCATAGAACCTGACTCATCGCACAGAATATAAAACGGCAGTACCGCATTACCAGCTGTCTCTTGCATAATCTCTTTTCCTTTTCTCTGTTTATTGTTTCGGCTTGTTTGGCATTTGAATTGACGGTCTAGCTCGAGCAGGAGCAGGCTGAGCTGGTGGTGGTGACTGACGAACAGGATCTACTGATTGAGTCGGCGACATAGTTGGGTTGGTGGTTTGATAATTCGCACTAGAGGTTTTAAAGGCTCTACCCTTCTTTCGACCGAGCATCAATAAAGTATTTCCAATTTGCAAAGTACCACCAACAGGCAAAACACCATTTTGACTTTGTTGCCCATTGATGAGAACTGGCGATGCGCCACGTAGACACTCGATGTTTAGGCCATTGGCATTCTTGGTCGCTCGAACATGTTGCTCTGTGATTAAAGGATCTCTAGTCAAAGTAACCGCAACCGTGCGCGCGCAACCGATAACTGAAGTCTGATCAAAGAGGACGAACTGCATCCCTCGAGCCTCTCCGCTCACAAGCTCAAGATAAAAGTCAGTGGACGCTACATCGAGTAAGCCCATGAACAGACCCATGAATACACCGATCAATACAATGCCTACGAATCTTGAAACGCTCGCACTGCCGCCTCCGGAAAGCTGGTCGAACAGCAAGCCACCAATTAGCCCACCGCCTAAACCACCTAGTGCACAGTTACGTAGACGAATAGCCGAGCGAAAACCAAGACCAACCGCAAGTCCACCTATCCCACCTGCAATGCCCCAACCAATTGTTCGCGGAACAACGACACTCCCATTGACGCCAAGCATCCCTTCGTAGACTTTTTGAGCAATTGCCCCAGCGATCAAACCACCAATTATCAAGCCTGGTAGAGCAGTAAGGATATTAGTTTTTGACTTTTCAACGTTTTTTTCCCGGACTCCCTGCGATGCACTAAGCGCAAGACCAAGTCCAATAATAATAAACATAAACCAAACTGCCGTCTGCTTAATCACGTCGCCAGAGGTGCAATCAGGTTCGCAATCAAAAAAAATTGGCGAATCAGGATTCTGAATAACTTCTGAGAGAGCAAATCCAACAATGCCACCAACCGCGCCTGCGATAGTCATCACCTTTAGCGCTGAATTCGAGGTCGACAAACTGTTTATCTGCTTTCCAATTGAAGCAAAATCAAACCCCATAACTTCCCGCCCCCTGACTCAAGGATTACGCTACACCCCACAACTAGTACTGCCAAATTGGATTTGTTTGAAACTAGTTGCATAAGTACGATTCGGAAGTGATTTTTCATTGGTTATTTCGGATCGCAAAGAGTATTAAATAAACCAATGCTCACGTCACAGTTTCCTCGAGTTAGCCGAAGCGACTTTGTAAATAGCGGTGGCATGGGCTCGGTTTATGCCGACCCACGAAACAACGACTTCTACCTTAAGCAATTCAATACACCTCTCAAAGGTGAGCAGGCTGAAATGCTCTTGAGGCTTATCGAAGTGCAACGTTGGGCTCGCCCAAGCGAAAAAGAAATATTGCTGACTCGATTTAGTTGGCCAACTGAGGGATTTGGCACACCTGACAACATCATCGGCTATTCAATGCCAAAAGCACCTCAGGACGCCTACTTCAGCCTTACAGCTGCCGGACGCACAAAGGAAATGCTGCTCCAACTCAAATATTTAATGGACAGTAAATATTTTTCAGGGAAAGCAATCGGCTCGGCGAAGCCAAATGTCAGTGAGCAAGACAGGCTCGAAATTGCGATTGAGTTGGTTGATGCTATTCAAGTAGTTCATCATCATGGCTTGGTCTACGGCGATGTTTCAAGCAACAACATGTGTGGTCGGCTCGGTGAATCACCATCTGTATTTCTCCTTGACGCTGACTCAATCGTTACGCCAGACATACGCGCGAAGAATCCAGTTCGTACTCCGGGCTGGCCCGTCCCAAATAATCTCGACCCGGTTGAGGCAGATCGCAGTTTGATCTCACTTTTTGTTTGGCGATTTATGCTTGAAGATCCAAATGCACTACCGAATATCTCAGCTGTTCCCAGATTCCACTTATCTGAAGCTAAACAATTTGTAAGTACGTTGATTAGTTGCTATGAGGCTGGAAGAGAGTCCGACTTCCTTGAGTTATCGCATGGGCTTCGACTAGTTCGTGATGACGCGAGAGATTCTCGGGCGATTTTGCGTGCCGCTAATTCACATTTTGCTCGCAACGTCATTCGTGAAGCGATTGAAGCCAAATCAGATGCTGACAAAAACATTGTTGCAAAAGCCCAGTCACAGGTTGTTTTTGAGAGACTTGTTGAAAGCAGCACTGGTACCCGTCAGAGAGTTCTGATTTCAAGATCAGTTCACCGGGCCGATGGATTCAAACTTGATTTATCACCGACAATTACTGCTTCAGCGCCACCTTCAACAGAAACTGAACTGCGCGAAATGATTCTTGATGCGCGTGAGACAGAACTTGCTCTACATCTAGCAAATGGCGATCTAAAGAACTTCGAAACCGACACGTGGCTTCCTCGCGCAATCGAGCACGCCATTATCGAGGCAGGCTTCGCGACCCTCAGCACTCGAAACAGCGTGGAGAGCTCAGTAATCCATTGGACTTGGCCAGCTGCTCCATACGTGAATTACGCCGAACTTCGTATCAAGTTAAGTTCTGGCAAGGTATTAGTAGAAAAAATCAACCGAGATCCACGCAAGCCAGACTCTGAGCGTTCACTTCAACTTAAGGGCGGCGGAAAACTCCAGGTAGATCTTGTAACGGGCGTGAAGTCGCCCAGCCAGACCATTTACCTTGCTGCTGACAAACTACGACAGGACGTCATTGTTCTTCCACCGCCAAGACCGATTTCAATCACTCAAACCCTCACGCAAATTGATGACGATGCTGTAATTATCGATCTTGAAGAACAACAAAGGCTCAGAGATCTCGCAGACGCTGCCGCCAAGCGTTCCAAGAGAAACAAAGTGCTATCTGTGGCTGCTTCAATTACGGTAGTCGTCGGTTTAGCTCTTGGCTACACATTGCTGCCGAATCCGAAAGAAGAAGATGTTTGCAACGAAATTTCCCTATCCGAACTCCATTTTTGCTCATACTCAATGAATAGAGAAGTCAGCACCAGTGACCTCTACAAGATTTCCAAAATTGGGACAAATGTGATACACAAAGAATCACCAAAAGTCACAGAGGAAGGTTAAAGAAATGCCAGTTTGCCAAAATGGTCATGATCAATCTGACTTCGCAAAATTTTGCGGCATCTGTGGCTCTCCAGTTAACTCGACCATAGTTCTCGACCAAGACTCTACGAACACTCAGCAAACTAGCCCTGACGCAGTAGCGCTAATTGACCTTGATTTAATGTTGGAAGAAAGTGTCACTGCTAGCACTTCCGACACAGACACGGTGGTAAGTGCTGATAATTCGGCCGACAACAACGACTCAACTGACGTCAGCGCCGACAGCGATGTCAGCGGCGATAACGACGATGACGTTCTTACCAAAGACAACGACGACTCAACCGACAACGATACGAGCACGACTGTTGACTTGACTGATGACGCAGATTCCCAAAACTCAACTCCAGTGTTGTCTACAATTTTCGGCACAACGGTTAACGCGTCAGCTATGCAACTGCTACAAAATTGGGCGGAAGAAATTGACGAACTTGATGACCCTTACGTAAAAGGTTTGACTACTGCAGTTGCGCGTCGTGACGATCTATCAGTGTGGGCATCTCTAGACCCCCTTGAGCTCTTGCCAGTTTCTAAATCAAAGTCTTGGAGCCGTCTTGGTCAGATCTCAAATGTGATATCTGCAATTCGCAATATTTTGGTTTTCGTACCAGTACTTCTCACTTGGTTGGCAATTGGTAGAGCAATCGATGCATTTGGTGAATTTACAAAGAAATATGCAGAGAAAAATCCGGGAACGACAAAAAATCTCAGCTTTATTGAATTCTGGCAAGATCCCGACGGCTACTTAGAAGGTTGGTGGCGTCAACCCGGCAACGGCAACGGCAAAACTCTCCTCGGTGAATTCTGGCGAATTGGAGATGTGGCTAAGCTAGATGCCCTCATAATTTTTTTAATCATCTTGCTTACTGCGATTAGTGGCGCACTCACATGGTTCTCTGAGAATCGTGAAACTGATGCACTCGAAAAAACCGATCGTAAACGAGTCGAAGTCGGATTAGCGATTGCTTCATCTTTGCATGGAAAGCGACAAGCTAATCCTGAGTCAATTTCTGAGGCTCTTGCAGAAGCACTAAATGACTTAACCCAGGCAGCTCGAGATGTCAACGAAACTGCAAGCCGACTCGAACAAGCATCAATGGGCGTCGAATCCTTGACGCCGAGAATTGAAATTCTAAATAGCCATACTGAGCAACTAGTTTCTCAGACCGCCACTTCTGTTTCAAAAGCTGTCAGTGATCTTGTCGTTTCAGTTCAAAATCTTAATTCATCAGTGGGCGGAAATGTAACCACGTTGTTTACTGAAGCGGCAAACACACTCGAAGAAGTAAGCAAACAGCTAGCACGTACAAGTAATTCAGCCGAGTATGGAATTAAACAATTGCGTGATGACCTCGATGCAATTCACAAACAACTTCAGTCTCTGACCAAGGGAGGTCGACCATGATTAAGCCAATGCTTGCAAAAGTGACACTACTTCTCGTGACAACAGTTGCGGCTATCTCAGGCTGCTCTTTGATTGAGGCTGAACCTGATGGAAGCGACTTGGCTGCCCAGTCCTGCTCCGGAAACCTACTCCCGTTGAGCACGTCTTCACAAATAGTTCCGATAGGCATCAGTCAAATATCTTTCGATTCGCTGATAATTTCGGTAGACGAATTTCAAAAACGCGCTGAAATCAGTCAAACTCGATCAATACTTTCGGCAAAAGCTGCATCGACAAATAAATATTGGCAGCCTTTGGCAGACGCTTGGGCACTCGAAGAAGCATTCGTGAGAGCTGCACTTGAGTCACTTGAGAGTGAGAAAATCTCTGACGATGCAGGTTTACAAAAAATTGACACACGCATCTATGACGAATTTGTCACGAATGTCAACATCGATTTTGCGGCCGTAACTAAAGACACCTACTGTCGAATTGCGTTTGTTAAACAAAGCCTCGAAATCAAATACGAAGACTGAACCAATGGTCAAGCGCTACCAGGCGAAGAGACGTTCAACTGAAGACGCTTCGGGTTTGGCTGGCTGGCTGTTTACCGACCTACTTCTAGGTCTCGTTATGATTTTTCTATCGGCAGTCGCATTCACCGCCTTTAAATCCAAAGAATCAGAAGACACGCCTCCCGGACCAACCATATTTGAATGTAAAGAGTATGTCGCGGCATTCATTTCTGAACCCCTATCACTTTCATTCAAAACTAAATCTGATGCAATAAACATTGGTACACAAATTCAAGAGTATGTCAATGCAGAGCAAATCATCAATGGCGTCCAGCAAAAGCTCAAGGACGCAAAAGTTGCTGTCGGAATTATCTGGGGTTATTACGAGTCCGGCACCAGCAGTTTTGAAGGCGTAAAAAGGGCCAAAGACTTTTACTCCGAGTTCATAAAAAGTGATCCAGTCAACTTCACTGATTTTGATTCTGATAAAAAAGTCGAGAATATGAGATTTATTGGGTCTGCCGGTGAAAATGCGCCTTTAAACGGCGTTAAAGCCGAGCTTTTCTTTGTCTACAACAGTTGCAGCAAACAAGGGCCAGTTACTTCGACTACTTTGCCGTAGGGCGTTTTAATACCTAAGTCGATTAAGGTTTTTTGGTTTGGAGTTTCTGTATCTCGGCTACACGTGAAGGCAATGCGTTTTCCAGCATTGGGTAGACGAATTTACCTGGGCAAACCGTCGCAGACATATCCCTGTGGCCAGAAATCGGGCGGGCATTGACCATTACACCGGACTTCCATTTATTTGAACCACGGGAAGTAAAAGACACCAATTTAGATTGAACGACTGTGATCTTATTTTTAGTTGCCAACCAAGCCAGAGTCGCCGCGCAACTCTCCATCATCTCGCTCGTAGGTTCGCTCGTGTCAAAATTGCCAAGCAAACAAACCAACTGAGCAAAACCCTGACTGCCACCTGTTGCATCAGCCATCACGGCCGAATTGATACTCCCTTGCCGACCTTCCCAAACTTGACCAAATCGATCAATGAAAAAGTTATAACAAACGTCAGCCCAGCCCTTCGTTTTCCCGGTGTGAAAATTATAAATTTGCCTAATCTGATTAGGTACTTGATCTATTTTGTAGTTGGTCGTGCCAGCCGTGTGATGAACCAAAAGAAACTTAACTGATGTTTCCGGTTTCAGAACCCCTGCTGGCTGAGCTTTGGTTGCCCAGGCAGTTCTTGGAAAAATTTTCAAACCCTTCGCAACATTGATCGGCTGAACTGGGTTTGAATTCAATTTTGCACGACCGAATGCCGAACTAATAGCGATTGCCGGTAGCAACATCGCGCTCTGAACCAAAATTTCTCTTCGTGATGTGTGATTACATTTCAACTCACACATATTAATTAGTTATCATTCGGACCATATCGAACTTGTCGATCACTCTCCTGGTCAGTAAGCGGTGCGACATAACAGTTCGCTTTCTTGGTAATACCAAGCTCTAAACATTTACTTTGCGCCTCAAATCGATCTTGATAAGGGCCATAAAAGAGAATATAGATCGGTTCACCCTCTAACGAACCACTACTAAATGTTGGGTTCAATGATGCGCAAGTAATGTCGGTACGTAGATAACTTACTCCGGGATTGGCTGTTACGCCTTTGATTATTCCGCCAGCGCCAGCGCCCATGACAATTGTTATGAAACTTCCATCACAGGCTGGCTTGGCCATTTCATATCCGTCAATCCAATATTCTTCTGGTGCCACATCGGCAAGAATTGGCGCTTCGCCCTCAATCAACAACTCAGAAGATTCAATTGGTGCTGAATAACCAGCTTCAAGCAAGTCTGCTTCATCTCTGTCAAGAACAGTCTTTTGTACAAACCAACGATCTGATTGCAAATAAACGCGGTAATGATTCGTTAGAGTACCACAGCACATCGGTTCGCCATCTTTATACGCATACTCAGTTAATACGAAAAAGTCAAGTGCAGCCAGGGGAAACATTCCTTCGCCGGAGAATTTGGCGAAGAGTGTAGGTATCTTGCCACCATCCAAGCCCCATAAGTAATACTGCGAATAAGTACGACTGCCACCGTAAACGCGAGACTGAACGATCACTGCTTCACCATTCACAACTTTTAATTTTTGTAATGCGACACCCAGATCAAGGCCATTTTCTAAATTCTCATTTCTAACTGAAGTACTAAACACTGATGAAGCAAACGATGAATTCCCGTTTTCGACATATTTGATGACTTCGAAGTAGAAATAATCAAAGTTGTCAAGCTGGCTCGGACGTTTCTGCACAGTTAGGGCGAAGCTCCCTCGCATCGAAGTACTAGCCATGCACTCGTCGAATTCAAACGAAATAGCTAAAACATCACACGAAAATTCGGACATTGGGTATTGAGGTGAATTGTCAATTGAGTCCCAGTTATTGATTTCTATCGGTTCGGCATCTGTTGGAATTTCAGCAACAGCCTCATCAATTGGCTCAGCAACGCTGGACAAGGGCGCATCTTCATTTTCGGTCTCGAGCTCAGGGATTGCAGTTGATTCGCTTTGGCTCATTGAATAGGTAACCGCAGACAACACCAAAACTAATAGCGACAAAGCAATGATCAGAAGTCTTGATTTACTCTTGCCTTGATTTGTTTTGATGATCTTTGGTGGGACTATCGCTAAAGTCACTGCAGGCTCACTCTGTACCTGCGATTTTGGCGCCTCTAGCGGTTTTGGCGGTGCCTTGACCTCTTTGCCACAATGAATACAGAACCGTAATGCTTCTGCATTCGAGCCACCACATTCAGAGCAAAAACTCAGTCCATCGCTCACCATGGCGGCCCAAAGTTGTTTGGTGTCTTATCGCCCTCGTCGCATAGCCAAATCAAAACAATGATCCAACCAACAAGAGGAATGAAAACAAGCAGTGCATAAAATCCAGCTCTTCCCAAGTCATGTAATCGCCGCGTTAAAGCGGCAATTGACGGTATAAACAGTCCAAGAGCAACCAAAACAAAAAGACCTGGCGCGATCCACTTAGTCACTAAAAGCGCAAGCATGACAAACAAGAAGAAAAACCAATACTCCGATCGCACCGCCCGACCATCGAAATTTGCATAATTCGTCAAGCAATATTTGATTGAGTCTCCGAATGTCATTTTTCTTGGTGCCAAATTGGACGAAACTCCGACCTGCATTGGTTGTTGGGAATAATGCACTGGTGGAGCAGATTGAATCGGAGCAACTAAACCAGCTGCTGACTCAGCAACTTGAATTGGGCCACCACAACTTACGCAAAAACGATGTACATCGCGATTAGCGAAACCACATTTTCCACAAAACATTCGCCCTGATTTCAATATTAGATATTAAAGCCGGGTTTTATCTTACCTTAAAATTTTCCACCCGAACCTGCTTGGTGGTTTCTACCAGACATCGTGGAGATACCACCCAGACTCTGGGTGCCAGTTATCACTAATTTTAATTGGTAAATTCGGCTTCATACCACTTCTGAAGCGGGTCAAAGAATCTAAAAATCAATCAATGACTTTTACGGCCGTACCAGTAGCTTGTCATCTCATACTCGAAAACAAAAAACCTTTCCTTTTCGCGCGTGATTAAAATACAAGTGTGTATCACCACCAAGCTTTTGAACTGGGTCAGCAAGCTCTTTCAGTTCATCAAGATTTGTATTTTCCCCATTTCTCTCTGCTTTGAGAGCGGCTCAACATAATTTGGTCTGTGGAGCTGTCCTTCTTTCACAATTGACTCCTCAACACCAATTTCCAGAAGTCTGCTTGCCAGATACCAAGATTAAAAACCTGAGACACATCACTATGTTGATCAACCTTGAGATACGAGCACACGTCTAAGGTTTTATCTAATTCGGACACAACCTAAGGCGTTGGGATTGGAAGTGGTCCCCAACGGTCAGTTTTGCCGTTTGCAGTTAGGTACACCGCAAGGCGGTTGTAGCGCGAGAGCGAGCCGACACGTTGCGAAATAAAATAATTCTCAAGACAGTTATAAGTGTTGTTGGAATCAGAAAAAAAATCAATGGTTCCGCTGGGCGAGATAAACGCCCACTTGAGTTTGTCCCACTCGGGTAGAGAATTTCCGTTGGCGTAGAGACAAATTCCTTCGACATTATCTCCGCCGATGTTAAATACCCATTCGGCGGTCAGGATAAAGTCGCCGATATCGGTTGGCGTCATGCCCGTTTTGGCATCGATAAAGCCAACGTCCATTCCTGTGCCATAGCCTCGCTCATAGCCACTCGCGTCGCCGGCTTCAAACCCAATGTTGTATCCCTCCTCTTCACCAGACTTTAAGCCTTGGGTTTCGCCCTCTTCGTAACCGATTTTGTAAGCGGATTCGGCTTGCTTTGCTGCGACATTGACTGAGACTTTCTCACCGAGCGCAAAGTTTAGAACACCCATTTCCCGAAGAGCAAGACCGGCCGCGAGCCCCACCACTAACGCACCTACCGCAGTTAAGACTGACGTAACAAGTCGATTCGTCCGACGAGCACTCGCACCTGAAGTTACAGCTGGATCTAAATTATGATCTGAAACTGCAGTCGCTTTGAAAGCAGTTACTGCAGGGGCATTGGAAGGTAAATTTAATTCAGTTGGAAAGTTGTTCCCGAGACTTAGTGAATATCCACAATAAGTACAGAATTTTGACGGGGTTGTGGCTTGTTTACCGCATTGCTCACAGAATAGTGACACAAATTTTTCCTTTCAGACAAAGAGTTAGTATAGGTGAGACACCTCTAGCAACCAAATAAATTCACCACAAGTTAGAGAGAGAAGTTGAGCACGCGTCGTCGCGCACCGCACAAACTTTTGGCGCCGTAAATTCCCAAGGGTTGATTCTTGACATGGTGTTTTCGATCAACTCGTTGATTACCGCTGTTGGCATAACGACATATCTACCGGTGAATAAACAGCTGATGGACGAGTTCACTCGTGAAGCTTTAGCCACCAATGAACCTTTGAATTTTGTGTACCGATTAGCTGGCTAGTTCATTAGCAAGTTCGGTCAGGGGCGACATCACGCTTGTGTCGAGTTTGCCGTCTGGTGTGATCAACGAATTAATTTTTGGAAACAGCAACTCAGGCCCGACAAGTGTTGCGCCAAGCAACGGCACGATGTTTCGCAGATATTCGACTGCAGCCTTGCCGCCACGGTCGCCCGGTGAACAGCCAAACACACCGACGCGACGACCGATTAGGCAATGCTTGGCGAATGGTCGCGATGCCCAATCGATGAGGTTCTTTAATCCGCCGGGCAGGCTGTAGTTGTATTCGGGGGTGCCGAAGATGACCGCATGAGCCTCGCTGAGTTCGCGGCGAAAGTCGGCAACAACTGTGGGTGGGGTCTCGGTGTCTGTGCTGATGTCTAAGTCGCCGTCGTAATGCGGCAATTCGCGAACATAGTCGCGCAATACAAACTCGATGTTGTTGCCGGCTGTGGCCTTGCGAGTTTCGTTCATCTCTTTAACGAGTGCGCTACAGACTGCTGTAGTGAACGAGGCTTTGCGCAGGCTGCCCGAAATGACAATTATTTTGTTGTTAATGGCTGAAAGACTAATGGCGATAATCGCAATCTGGTCTGCGTGAATCGTTTAGATTGTCTGCCATGACTTGGTTATCTGACCCCGACGCCTGGTCGGCGCTCGCTGCACTGCTCGCACTCGAGATCGTGCTCGGCGTTGACAACGTGATCTTCATTTCTATCCTCGCTTCGAAATTGCCGGCCGCCGAACAAGGCAAGGCGCGACGCATCGGTCTTTTGGCTGCGGGCGGCATGCGACTGTTGT
>SXGQ01360050.1_pt1 | contig 11591 bp, 7 predicted proteins | sample 3178371 | NCBI WGS metagenome assembly SXGQ01 (sample SAMN11356859, study PRJNA531348) | freshwater metagenome | isolation source: freshwater sample F1-20 | place: China: Fuxian Lake, Yuxi | collected 2017-12-25 | reverse complement strand
TGTCCCTCAACTCCCTTTTTGCCGATCTTGCACAGCGTCTTCGCTCTGCCGAATTTCTCTTGCACGCAGTCCATCCCGATCATCCCACGGCCTTCACGCGCCAGCGCAAACTGCCATTGCCAGCCTTGGTTGCGCTGCTGCGCAGCGGCATGCAAAAAAGCGTTCGGGGCGAACTCGACGAATTCTTTGCGCATCTGAGCCAACGAGCCCAGTTGGTGCGCAAGGTCCTCAGGCAAACTCTCGGTCAGGCGCGTGCCAAGTTGTCTTTGACAGCCCTCCCGCTGCTCAATGACTGGGTGATCGAGCGCGCCGAGTACTATGGTTTTGTGTCTCGTTGGAACGGCTTGCGTTTGGTCGCCACCAACGCATCCACTGTGCGTTTTGGTTTGCGCGGCAGTCACGTGCCGCTTGGTGCGGGCTTGGTGCTGCTAGTGGCGCTTGTCTGCCTTCCATGTGCCGCCGTAGCGGAACATGAGTTGGTGCTCTACTTTGACTCTGCAATCGGCGCAAATCAGTACCCAAGCGCCCAATTCACTGTGGGTAACACGGTACAGCGTTGGGCAAACTAATTGACATCGCGTGCAAGCTTTGGTTCGGGATCGGGCGGGTTTAGGCACGACTGTCTTGTCTCAGCAGGGTATTGCCAGCACCGCACGCCGGCTTTGGAGTGCGCAGGTACAGTGTTGCATATATGCATCGCTCCAATAATGTGACCGGAGACCTGATCCAGCGACGCCCCGAGGGTCTTTACTGTCCACAGGGCGATTTTTACATTGACCCTTGGCGGCCGGTGGAGCGCGCGGTCATTACCCACGCACACGCCGACCACGCCCGCTGGGGCCACGCCCATTACCTGGCCCATCGTGATGCCGAAGCCATGATGCGTGTGCGCCTGGGCGATGGCATCAGCTTCCAAGGCCTGGCCTACGGCGAGCCGCTGCACATGGTTGGTGTCACGGTTAGTCTGCATCCTGCTGGGCATGTGCTGGGCTCGGCCCAGGTGCGGGTTGAGCACAGGGGCGAAGTCTGGGTAGCTTCGGGCGATTACTTTGTCAGCGGCGTAGGCGACCACAATCCGACTTGTGCCCCGTTTGAGCCGGTGTCCTGCGACACTTTTATCACCGAGTGCACATTTGGTCTGCCTATTTACCGCTGGGCGTCCCAGGTGCAGCTGATGGCAGAAATCCGCGTTTGGTGGGCCGAGTGCGCCTCCGAGGGGCGCCACGCGCTGCTGCTGGGCTACAGCCTGGGCAAGGCCCAGCATCTGCTCGCCGGCTTGGCAACCGACGACGCGCCAGGGCCGGTGCTGGTGCACGCGGCCGTGGCCAAGCTCAACGAGGCTTATCGCGCGGGCGGCGTGGTGCTGCCAAACGCTGCGGCCGTGACTGCCGATACCGACTTCAAACAGCTGCCGGGCGCCTTGGTCATCGCGCCGCCCGCCGTACAAGGCAGTGCGTGGACGCGCAAGCTCGGGCCGCACCGTGATGCGTTTGCCAGCGGCTGGATGCGGCTGCGCGGTGCGCGGCGCCGCCAGGGTGTCGACAGGGGCTTTGTGTTGAGCGACCATGCTGACTGGCCGGGCTTGTTGCAAGCCATCACCGCCACGGGTGCGCAGCGCGTGATAGTGACCCATGGCAACGAAGATGCATTGATCCGCTTGCTGCGCGAGCAGCATGGTTTGCAGGCGGAGGTGCTGGCTACCGAGTTCAATGACGAGCATGTTGACGCGGTAACTGACATGAGCGCTGACACCAAAGGAGTCATGGCGATCGAGGTCACGGCAGAGCAACCCACGCTCGCTTCAAGCGCTGGCGCATGAAGGCTTTTACCGACCTGTACCAGGCGCTTGATGCCAGTACCTCCACGCTGGACAAGCTGCAGGCCTTGAAGCGCCATTTGGGTCAGGCCGCGCCGCGCGATGCCGCATGGGCAGCCTATTTGCTAGCCGGAGGGCGGCCACGTCGCGCGGTGCCCACCGCTGAGCTGCGCGCCTTGGCCTGCGTGGCGGCGGGTCTGCCCGATTGGCTGTTTGAAGCGGGCTATGCCGCGACCGGCGATTTGGCCGAGGCCATTGCCTACGTGTTGCCACCCCCCGCGGTCCAGCATGGCGGCAGTCTGGCGGACTGGATGGAGCAGCGCATTGCACCGCTTCGCGCACTCAACCCCGCTGCCCGCGCCGACGGCGTGCAGGATGCTTGGGCCGGGCTCACGCCTGACGCACGTTTTTTATATGTCAAGCTGGTGGCGGGTGGGTTTCGTGTCGGGGTGAGCCGCGGCCTGGTGCAGCGCGCCCTGGCCGAGCTGCATGGACTGCCGCCCGCGCTCGTAGCCCAACGTATGATGGGCTATGCTGACGCTACCCGAGCGCCCAGTGTGGCGGCATATCTTGCACTCACCGCCGCAGCTTCTGTGCAAGGTACCGGCCCGCGCGGGGGGCAGCCCTATCCATTTTTTTTGGCCCAGCCGCTCAGCGGAGGGCCGGAGTCGCTGGGCGACCGCCAAAACTGGATTGCCGAGTGGAAATACGACGGCATCCGTGCTCAAGTGGTCAAGCGCGAGAGCCAGGTCTGGATCTGGTCGCGTGGCGAAGAACTGGTGACCGAGCACTTTCCGGAAGTGGCCTCTGAGGCCGCGCGCTGGCCGGACGGCACGGTAGTGGACGGTGAACTCCTGGCTTGGCTGCAATGCGCACCCGAACCCGCGCCGTTTGCCCTTCTTCAAAAACGCATCGGCCGAACCAAGCCCTCCAAAGCTATTTTGGAGCAGGCGCCGGTGCGCCTGCTAGCCTATGACCTACTGGAGATCGGTGGGCAGGATGTGCGCGCGCGAGCTCTGCACCAGCGCCGCGCGCAGCTGGAGGCCTTAGGTATCCCGACCTCAAACGAGTTGCGGGCACCGGACTGGGCTGGCTTGGCTGCTTCGCGCGCACAGGCCCGCAGCCACCAGGTAGAAGGCCTGATGCTTAAGCACCGTGGCAGTCCCTACGGATTGGGACGCACGGGCAGTGGTGCAGCGGCCTGGTGGAAGTGGAAGATTGCGCCCCTCACGGTAGATGCAGTGCTGGTGTATGCCCAGGCAGGCCACGGACGGCGAGCAAATTTGTTTACCGACTACAGCTTTGCGGTGTGGAGCCGCCCGCCCACCGATGCTGCTGAGGCCGCTGCTGCATTGGACGTATCGCCCCCCGGTGGGCTGCACAATGACTTGCAACTGGTGTCCTTTGCCAAAGCCTATTCCGGCTTGAGTGACGCGGAAATTCAACGGGTTGACAAGCTCGTGCGTCAGACCACGGTAGAGAAATTTGGCCCAGTGCGCCGCGTTCGGCCGACGCTCATTTTTGAGCTGGGCTTTGAGGGTCTGCAGGCCAGCACGCGGCACAAGAGTGGCATCGCTGTGCGTTTCCCGCGCATGCTGCGTATCCGCGGCGATAAGCCCCTGCACGAGGCCGATTCGCTCGCCACGCTGCGCGCCATGATGGAGAGCCCGGATGCATGTGGATGAATGGCTTGCTGCGCGGGGCTGGCAGGCGTTTGATTTTCAGCGCACAGTGTGGGATCACATTGGTGCCGGCCGCTCAGGCCTGCTGCATGCCAGCACCGGCGCGGGCAAGACCTTGGCCGTATGGCTGGGTGCCCTGCAGCACCTGCACAATGCTGGGCCGCTGACTGCGCTGTGGATTACGCCCATGCGCTCTTTGAGCCACGACACGCTACAAGCCTTGCAAGACGCAGCGCGGGACATCGCACCAGATTGGAAGCTGGCGGCGCGCACCGGCGACACATCCAGCAGCGAGCGTGCTGCGCAGCAAAAGCGCTGGCCTACTGGACTGGTCACCACGCCCGAGTCTTTGAGTTTGCTGCTGGCCCGCGCCGACGCGCCGCTGCTGCTCCGGCGCGTGCGTCTGGTGGTGGTGGACGAGTGGCATGAGCTGATGGGCAGCAAACGGGGGGTACAGTTGCAGCTGGCCCTGGCGCGGCTGCGGCACTGGAACCCAGCGCTGGTGACCTGGGGCCTTTCTGCCACGCTGGCCAACTTGCAGGAAGCGGCCGACACACTGGCCCCCAACGCCGTGTGCGTGCGCGGAGCGCAACAAAAAATACTCGAGATTGACACCTTGCTGCCGTCCCGCGTGGAGCGCTTTGCGTGGGCCGGCCACATGGGTCTGTCGATGCTGCCAGCCGTGGTAGAGCGGCTAGAAGGCGCCGCCAGCAGCCTGGTATTCACCAACACCCGCTCGCAGTCCGAGCGCTGGTTTCAGGCGTTTTTAGAGGCCCGACCAGACTGGGCCGGCGTGATCGCTCTGCACCACGGGTCGCTGGACGCCGATGCCCGCCGCTGGGTCGAGGCGGCCATGAAAACCGGTCAACTCAAAGCCGTGGTTTGTACCGCCAGTCTGGACCTGGGGGTGGATTTTTTGCCGGTCGAGCAGGTCTTACAGATCGGTTCGGCCAAGGGTGTCGCGCGGTTGATGCAGCGAGCCGGGCGCTCTGGCCATGCGCCCGGGCGTACCTCCCGCGTGACGCTGGTGCCCACCAACAGCTGGGAGCTGGTGGAAGCGTCTGCCCTGCGCGAAGCCGTGCTGGCAGGGCGCATCGAGCCACGCCACACGCCGCAGGCGCCGCTCGATGTGCTGGTGCAGCATCTGGTCACGGTGGCATTGGGCGGCGGATTCCGACCGGAGCTGTTGATCGGCGAGGTGCGTACCGCCCCCGCCTACCGCGAACTCAGTGATGCCGCATGGGCCTGGGCGCTGGCCTTTGTGCGACATGGCGGCGAGAGTCTGCGCGCATATCCCGACTTCCAGCGCGTGGTACCGGATGAAGATGGCGTATGGCGCGTGCCCGATGCGCGGCTGGCGCGCCGCCACCGCAGCAATGTTGGCACCATCGTGTCGGACGCGTCGATGACGGTGCAGTTCATCACCGGCGGACGAATTGCCACAGTGGAAGAAAGTTTCATTGCCCGGCTGCGCACAGGCGATGTTTTTTTGCTCGGCGGGCGGCAACTGGAGCTGGTTCGTACCGAGGGGCTTACCGCCTATGTGCGCCTGGCCAAGGCGGGCCGCGCGCTGCTGCCGCGCTGGGGTGGCGGGCAGCTGCCCATCTCTGACCTGCTGGCTCAGGCCCTGCTTGAGCGCTTGGCACAGGCCGCGCGCGGCGAAGTCCATGATGCAGAAATGCAAGCCGTCATGCCGCTGCTGCAATTACAGGCGCAGTGGTCGACCCTGCCCACGCCAGCGACCTTGGTGGCCGAGACGCTCACCACCTCGGACGGCCACCACTGCTTTTTATACCCCTTTGCCGGCCGAACCGTGCACCTGGGATTGGCGGCCTTGCTGGCCTGGCGTATCGCGCGAGATACACCGGCCACGCTGTCGATGGCGGTGAATGACTACGGCCTGGAACTGCTGAGCGCTACACCCATTAGTTGGGGGGCCGTACTGCCGGCTACGTTGGCCCCGGCCGACACCTGCACGCTGCGCACGGACGTGCTGGCCAGCCTAAATGCGGGTGAATTGGCGCGCAGGCGCTTTCGGGAGATTGCGCGCATCAGCGGGCTGATTTTTCAGAGCCACCCGGGAGAGGTGCGCAGCCAGCGTCAATTGCAAGCCTCCAGCTCGCTGTACTACGAAGTGTTTCGCCAGCACGATCCGGACAACCGCCTGCTGCGCCAAGCTGAGGAAGAGCTGCTCCGCTTCGAACTGGCGGTGGACGACTTGGGACGCACCTTGCAAACGCTCTCGCAGCGCGCGCTGCTGGTGCAGCCCTTGGTGCGCCCCACGCCATTGGCCCTGCCGCTGATGGTGGAGAGACTGCGCGAGCGCCTCAGTACCGAGACACTAGAAAAACGCCTGGGCCGCATGCTGGCCGACTTAGAGTCGGCGGCAGGTGGTGACGCGCCCCTGCACTTGGCCGATCAGTTGCGCTTTGGCGCAGACGCCGCCCAGCCGTCCCCAAAACGCTCGTCCCGGGGGCGGCGTTGAGCACCGGCGCGGTGTCGCTCAATGTCCTTGGCACGCAGCTTTGGTTGCGTCCGGACGGCACCGTGTGGTGGCCTGAGCGAGCCACTTTGTTTGCTGCTGACTTGCATTTGGGCAAGGGCGCTGCCTTTCGCGCGCAAGGCCAACCGGTGCCTGCAGGCCGTAGTGCAGAGACTCTTGCAAAATTAGATGGGGCAGCGCAGGCCTGCGGCGCAGCGCAGTTGGTGCTGCTGGGCGACCTGTGGCACCACGCCAGTGGTCTGAGTGATGCATTGCACTCGCAGTTGTCGGCGTTGGCTTCGCGCTGGCCCACCACGCTGTTGCTGGGCAACCACGATCTGCCATTGGCGAAGCGGGCGTTAACGGGTTTGCCCATTACCGCCAGCAAGGCGCCGCTGGTCTTGGGTCCGTTTGTGGCGCTGCATGAGCCGAACTTTATTGAGCGGCTGGGCGCAAGTGCTGGAGTTTCTGGCTTTGCCTTAGCGGGGCACCTACACCCGGCTGTCCGGCTAGGCGGGCGTGGCAGCGACCGGCTGCGCAGGCCCTGTTTTTTGCACTTTTCGGGCGGGCTGGTGCTGCCAGCGTTTGGCCGCTGGACCGGCGCCTGGGCCCAATGGCCCGAGGTGTATGCCGCAGCAGGTGCGCGTGTGGCGGTGGCGGGAGAAACCCAGGTGCATTGGCTGCCCGCACCAATGCTACGCCCCCCGGCTGCTTAACCTTGCGCCGGCGGCAATTCGGCTTCTAAAGCTGCGTCGCCTGAAAGCCCCCGGTCGTGATGCGTCAACGTATTGCGAATGAACTGTTTCTCGTAATGGCGATTACGACGCGCTTTTTTCGCTGCAGAACGTTGCCCCATGCGCTTGTCGACTACCACTTGTTCCAATTGGCTGAGGTCATCCAGACTGCGGATGCTTTGGGGTGAATTTCTTTGCGGCATAGTCTATTTGGTTGAGATTATTCGAGGATTGAGAAGTCGCAGCAGACCAACGGTAATAACCCTTCCTTGGTTCCCTGTGGTAGCTAGCGCCCTGCTGTCCTGCAACAAATTATCTTCTTCTAATTTCATTCTTAAATCATTTGTGCTAGGGCGCGAAGCCGCAGGCAGTGCTCTTGCACGACAAGGCAAAGAAACAAGCACACGGGTGGTGTAAGGATGGGGTGATAAGGGGTGATTTGGGGCGATGTGCCAGCCACCCCTATGCGAATGGCAGTCTCAAGTTGTCAGGTGTTATCTACCCTAGCTTTAATCTTCCCTGCCAACTCGCTCGCGTAGCCTGGAACATCACCCCAAATCACCCCAAATCACCCCAAAAAACCGCCCTTTTTTGGCTGTTTATGTGTTTTTTGGCGGCGAACTTGAATCGACCAGCTGCCATTTGGCAGCCAACTTTCCGCCGTTGACCCTCACCATCTGCAACTTCAAACCCCCGGCGTTGCGGTTTTTGTTGGCCCGCAACCAGTAACCCACCTTTGCGGTGCTGCTCGTATCGAGGCATCCGGCTGCTCAAGTGCATCGCGCCGGGCGTAATTCGAGGCGGCCCAGCTGGCCAGCTCGTTGGCGCCGAACTCGTAGCGCCCGGCCCCCTGGGTCCTGAGCTTGGCCTGTGCCACGGCGCGGATCTGGAGCAGCGCGCTGGCGATATCACCGGCGCCGTCGTTGTCAAATTGAACCGCTGCCACCGGATCCGCCTGGCCCAGCCACACCAAAGCGTCGCGCACCCGCCAGGACCAGTCCTCAAAGGACTCGAGCGGGGACAGGCGCAGCGGCTCGGGGTGCAGGGCGTAGGCCCGCAGCACCGTTAGTGCAGCGGTGATCAGACGCGCCCGGCGGGCCTTGATGTGGGTGGCCAAGCTGGGGTGCTCAAAGGCGATGTCGCGATCCCGGGGTGACTCCACCTCCAGCTCGAGCTCGCAGACCAGGGTGCGCTGGGCGTTGTCGCTGGCCAGTGTGATGTTGTTGCCGGTGAGCACCAGGCGGGTGCGGTTTTTAAAGCGCACCCGCTCAGATTCACCGAGTTTTCTGTCGGCATAGTCATCCGAGGTGGCAAACTGCGACAGCGCTGCACTCTTGATCACGCCTCCGTTGGGCAGGTTGAGGGTTCTGCTGAGCAGGCACTTGCTACAAGGCCGCCAATTGGGTCAATGTCGGGCGCACCACCGACAGGGGGAAGAAGTCCACAAGTCACGAACGCCTGATTCCAGCCAAAGACATCTGGCTCTATTCGCTGCGCAAAAACTTCGCCGCACTTCTTTGCAAATAGCAAGATGGGTTGACCGAATATTTACACGTGGTACACCTAGGTGTTTTATAACTCATTGTTTTTATTAGGAATTCTAGAGGCGCGACCAAGAGTCAAACTGAGCTAGATGGACTCAATGTCCGTGATGCGAATGCCTGCCATTTGAACTTGACCATAGCGCTAGTCATTTACCTGATGGCTTCATGGTAAAATAAGTGCCGAAGGGGAGTAGCCCCCCGTTGCTAAGTCGTCAATACGAAAAGCCCCAGGCTTTTCCGGTTTAGCAGGTGCCAAGCGCGTTAGCGCAGCACTGGGCAAGACCTTCGCCATGCACACCGACAGTGCAGCGCGCGAAGTTGGTCTAAATTCCTGCTTTGCTGTTGCTCGGTCGAGTGATGAATTCAATCGGCAACAAAAAGGCTTTGCAATGGAACTCTTTTCTACACCCTGGTGGTCAGCGCTGCTGGCTATTATTTTGATCGACCTCGTGTTAGCAGGCGACAACGCCATCGTGATTGCCTTGGCGGCGCGCAACCTGCCCCCAAATTTGCAAAAGAAGGCCATTGTTTGGGGCACAGTGGGCGCCATTGGGGTGCGCACCGTGATGACCCTGGGGGTTGTCTGGCTGCTCAAGATTCCGGGGCTGATGCTGGTGGGTGGCCTGGGTTTGGTGTGGGTCGCCTACAAACTTCTTGCCGATCAAGACGGCAAGGCGCATGACGCGCCGGTGGTCGCCACCTTTTGGGGCGCCTTAAAAACCATCATCGTGGCCGACGCCCTGATGGGCGTTGACAATGTGCTCGGCGTCGCCGGTGCTGCTCAGGGCGCCCTCGACCTGGTGGTGATTGGCCTGCTGATCAGCGTGCCTATCGTCGTCTTTGGGAGTGCGGTGGTGCTTAAATTGGTGGAGCGCTTTCCCGTCATCATCCAGGCCGGCGCCGCCGTGCTGGCTTTCACTGCTGCAAAAATGATCGTCTCCGAGCCAACCTTGGCCAGCTTGTTTGACGGCCCTGATGCAAGCCAGGCCGCGGCCCGCTGGGGTGTCTACCTCGTGACTGTGGTGGGGGTACTGCTGGCGGGACGTCTGCGCACGGGCAGCCCCAAAGTAAACGCCTGAAAACCCCGCCGCTAGGCCTGCGCAAGGATGCCGCCCATGACCGACCGACTGGGTGGATGTGTTGCCAGCTGGTCGGGTGAGCGGCTGGTGGGACAGCGACTCAGCGCTGCTGGGCCTGCTCCTTGAGCCTGCTTTCGATTTGCCGGTAGCGGCTGTCGATGATCGAGGCCTCGATGTACTCGGCGCTGCCCGCGCCGCTGTAGCCCTGTCGCAGCAGGGACTGAGCGGCCTTGAGCCGGTCGAGTGCTCCGGTAGTGTCGAGCTGTGCGAGTCTTGCCTCTGCCTCGGCCCGCAGCGCGCGCAGGCCTTGGTTTTGCAGTGCATAAGCGCCGGCCAGCAATTGCCAAGCCTGGGCGTCACGCGGATGATCAGCCAGCCAGAGCTGCAAGCGTTGGGCCAGGCGAGCCAAATCGGCGGCTGATCCGGCGGCTCCCGCCTTCAAGGACACTTGGGCTTGCAGCATCAGTTCGGGGCGGCGCAGCGGTCTATCGGCGAGCGGCGCAAACGCCGCGGCAGCACTCAGCGCCCGGGCCGCCAGGGGCAGATCATCCGCAGCCAAGCTGGTTTCACAGCTCAGCCAAAGGCCAAGTTGCCGGGCCTGCGGGTCGCCATCCAACAGGGGGGTGAGCCGGGCCAGATAGGCTTGGGCAGCAGCAAAGTCACGCAGCCGGGTGGCGGCCAGTGTCGCGGCATATAGGGTCGCTGCCTCTCGCGGCGCTGGTGCGCCCAGGCTGTTGTCGGCCTCAAGCATCAAAGACCTTTGGGCATCTGCACCCGTGTTGGACAGGGCCCGCGCCCGCGCCGCAAGCAGCCCATGCTGCAGCAGCGGCGCCGGCCTGGGTGCGCGGGCGGCCTGCAAAATCTGGCGGCTTTGCATATCGGCGACACGCTCGGTGGTCAGGGGGTGGCTGCGCAGGTAAGGAAAGGCGCCGCTGTCGTTCAGACGGGCGGCCTGCTGCAACTTCTCAAACATGCCGGCAAAACCCTGCCCGTCAAAGCCTGCTTCGATCAGCACCGCATAGCCCACCCGGTCGGCTTCGCGCTCCATATCGCGCGAAAAATTAAGCTGACCCTGGGCTGAGGCAGCCTGCCCGCCCACAATCAGGGCGTTGGCCGCATCGGCGCTTTTGCTGGCTGCCAGCGCGCCCAAAATCATGGCTCCGACCACCCAGGGCGCCTGCTGATCCTGGCGAGCAATCAAGCGTGCGATATGACGCTGGGTCACATGGCTGAGTTCGTGGGCCAGCACCGAGGCGAGTTCGTCTGCGCTAGACACGCTGGCCAAAAGCCCCAAGTGCAAGCCAAAGTAGCCCCCAGGCAGCGCAAAAGCATTCACCGAGCGGTCGCGACCCAGCATGATCTCCCAAGCAAAACGCGTCTCCAGGTCTGCCGGCAGGTCGCCACGCACACGGGCTGCCGCCAGCAGCGGCTGCCAGACCGCTTGCACATACTCGGCCAGCACCGGGTCGTCCAGGTAGTCTGGATCGCGGTAAAGCTCTCGGGCAATGCGGTCGCCCAAGCGTCGCTCGGCGCTGCTGCTCAACTCGGCGGCGTCGCCTAGCGCGGGCAAAGAAGTTGCCGGTACCCGCCCCGCCTGCGCCAGTGCGAGCCAGGCGCCACAGACGGCGAAAACACACAGCACAAACACCCCCAGCAGCAAGGCAGCCATGCTGGTCAAAACGGAGCGGAGTTTTAGTTTTGACACAAATTCAGCCCATGAAATACTGATGAGAATCGACCAAAAGTAGCCGGCCCAAAGCCGGGGCGAGGGCTATCAGCGCCCTGCGGCTGGCCGTATGATGCACGCTGAGCGCAAAGGCGAGGGCAGACATCTGTTTGCTATGGCAGATTAACAGCTAAGGTTCACATGAGTGCTTTGACCCATTTTGACGTGCACGGCCAGGCCCATATGGTCGATGTGGCCGACAAACCCAGCACCCACCGCCTCGCAATTGCTGGCGGGCGCATTGACATGTTGCCCGCCACGCTGGCCATCATCGAGGCGGGCAGCGTCAAAAAAGGGGATGTGCTGGGTATCGCCCGAATTGCAGGCATTCAGGCCGCCAAAAAAACCAGTGATCTCATCCCACTTTGCCACCCACTGGCCCTGACCCGGGTCGCCATAGATTTTCAAGTGTCTGCAGCAGCTGGCGGCCAGCCCAGCGGTATTGTTTGCACCGCCACGGTGCAGACTGTCGGCCAAACCGGCGTCGAGATGGAGGCCCTGACAGCCGTCACCGTGGCCCTGCTGACC
>SXGQ01245352.1_pt1 | contig 11592 bp, 9 predicted proteins | sample 3178371 | NCBI WGS metagenome assembly SXGQ01 (sample SAMN11356859, study PRJNA531348) | freshwater metagenome | isolation source: freshwater sample F1-20 | place: China: Fuxian Lake, Yuxi | collected 2017-12-25 | reverse complement strand
GTGAGGTGAGACCATCGATGGTGATGTCGCCGTTGACGAACTCAAATGTCGCGGTGATAGAGCCGGCAGGTTCGTCGCCAGCTGCGGTCGCGGCAGCAACACTTTGGATGATGTTGAGGTTGCCCGCAAGAAATGTGCGAGCGACAAACAAACCGCCAACACCGGCCAAACCGGTAATGACGCTTCGGCGAGAAAGCGGTTTGGTGTTGATCGTCTCTCGGGTGGAGAGTTCGTCATTCGAGGTCGCGTTGCTGTCTTCGGGAACAGGGGAAACCGAATCAGAACGTTCCATAGCGTGTGGGTCTCCACCCTGATCTCGAACTGCGCAAGAACGAGATGTTCTGAATCTAGTCGGGCTGTGAAGAACGGGTTGGGCTATCGGAATTGATGCGCGGTGATGGGGCGGTCGCGACCGGTTCGAAGTCGTGCTGAATGTCGGAGTCGCCCGATCGGCCCGGCCACGCCATGGTTGCCGAGGCCACTGCGGGAAGAGTTTCGAGCACTCGCAGTTTGGATCCGTGGCGCATCGGGAACCAATCGATGCCGTTTTGGATGCCGTCGCGTTCGACAAGATCAAGGAGAGTTCGGGCCCCGGTCTTGGTGACGAGATAAGCGAATGTGCCGCCGAGGAAGTCGGCCCACACCATTGGCCGCCAGCGGTCGCGAGGTGCAAGGTCGGTGCGGTCGGGGGCGGTGTCCAAATGGAGCGACCCCAGGAACGCGAGATCGAAATCGGTCGCCTCGGGGAGCTGTCCGAGAGCGTCGACTAGTTCGTTCCGAAGGTGCGGAACGAAGGTGGCGTCGTCCTCGACGACTAGCATCATGTCGTCGTCGCCGTCTGCGATTTGTTGCCACAAGTTCATGTGGCTGAGCGCGCATCCGATGATCCCTCGACGAAAATTGAAATCGTTGTTGCGGAAGAGATGCTCGATTTCAGGAGTCTTCACGAGATAGCGGCCTTCGGTGCCCTCAACGCGCAGAAACTTTGTTGCGGTTCCAGCATCGGCTGATGCAGAAAGTCGTTCAGTGAAATCAGCCCAGCGATCAGGACGCCGCTCGAGATTGATGACGCGGATGGGGAGCTTGTCGAACCGCTTCAGGCCGGTGAGGACGCGTTCAATCGTTGGGAAGAGCTGGTACTCATCAAGTATCCGTTGCTTTTCGCGTCGGATGGCGTCGATGCGTTGACTCCACAGATCGTTAGCGATTGCATGTTCAATGATGCGCTGAGCCTCGGTGGGATCTTCGAGCGGAAGCCGGACGAACACATCGGGATCAACGAGTTGCTCAAGGTTGGGACAACCCCAATAGAAACAGAGACATTCGGAGAGGATCGCGTCAAAGAACTTTTCGGTGACGTAGTTGTGCTCCGAGAAATTTTCGACGGCGATTGTGTAGCGATAGGGAAAGAGTCCCTTGCTCTTATCCCACTCCGGTAGTTCACCCTTGTGATTGGGAACACCGTCGATTGCGCCGCGGCCAAACACATCAATATCGACGCCGTTCGAAGCAAGGTGTTGCACAAACCCGATGCGAAGTTTGTGTCCTGGATCAAATGCTTTATTCGACACCACCACCGAAAGATCGCGAGTCTTTTCAATGGTTGACGGGGTGTTGTGGCCGCCACCGAGTTCGGCCCATGTCGAACCAAGATGCCACTCGGCGACGTTGGGGAAACGAGCGTGGGTGCGGACATGCAACAACTCATCGGGGTTTGGATCTGACCACTTTCCCCATGTGGCAACTCCGGCTAACGGTTCCATGTGCAGCACAATCGATCGGTCAAGCTGCACGTCGTTGTGGGCTGGGTGATTCAGGATGACAGTGACGTCGGCATCGGGATCGTCGGTGAGGTGAATGCCATTCCACTTGTCATCACCTTTGGTCTGTTGGGAAAAATGATTGGCGAGGTTTGTCGGGTACTGCCAGAAGCTGACGAGGCGAACTGTGGTCGTCTCGTTCTCGGGGAGCAGGCGACCAAATTGTGCTTCACCGTTGAGTTCGTACGCGTTCGGCCTGCGATTGGGGCCAGTTTCCGATGTGAGCGTTCCAATGTTGACGTTGCAAATGGTGTCGAAGAATGCGCTGCGCAGTCCGGCGGCGGTGAATCGCTTTGCAAACTCAAGCTCAAAGTGAATTGGTTCGGTGCTGAACGCGCCAATCTCGTTGATGGCCGAGGTTCGCATCATTGAGGGCCGAAACGAAAAGTTCGGCCACCAAGAATTACTAGGACGGTTTTTGCCGACGTCGCGGTTGAAGATTTCGAAAGCTTCGGTTCCGGGCTCAGCATGGATGTGCACTCGGTAGGGCTGTTTGCCGCGTGCAGTCGTGCGTAGCTCGCCACCGGGAATATTTCGTTCGCTAGCGAGCTCGGCATAATTCCGATTGAACAACACCTGCCCAATTGATGGGTCATCTTCAAGGATCGCAATTGCACGGCTGACGTAGTTGTCGGGAGCAAAAAACTCCCAGTCATCTTCAAGATGAATCCAATAGGGCGAAGAAACCTCAGCGCGAAGCATTTCCATACTGCGCGCGTGACCCTTATTGGTGTTGTCCTTCCAAATGAATTCAAAGAATGGATACCGCTCGGCCATTGCGGCGCGGTCTTCGTCGCTGGAACCATCGTCGATGCAGATCCATCGATCAATCGCATCGACATCGGTGCAATTGTGCAGAAATGAATCCATTGATCGATCGAAGAGATCGCGACGCCGACAGGTGGTAATCGTGAGCGTGACGTTGGGATCAACCGCAGGGGATTCGAAGCGACCGGTCAGCCTGGCAATGACATCAAGCGGACGTGGGCGGTGCTCAGTCAGAAGGTAGGGGAGGCAGAAATCTCGATTGGAAAGCACCCGATCACGTTGATCGAGTGGAAGCTTCGAATCGTTGAGCAATTTGGTGCACTCGTCGAAACTCTCTTGGTAGTTGCCGATGTAATAGGCGGCCATCGAACGCTCATCAGCGGCTTGCCAATTGTGGGCGTCAGCGGACACAAAGAGAAGATCGTCTTCGGGGAACGAGATTTCACTGGCGCGCGTTGCGAAGAGGTGCGCGAGTTGCCATTCGCTGGTTGATCGATAGTGACGAGCGATTTCTACGAGAGGTTCCGCGCGAGTTGGTCGTGTGTTCCATGCATCGAGATAGGCGGTGAGCACTCGATCCCACGCCGTACCCATGCGTTGAAGAGCACGAGCACGTTGCAAATGGGAATAGAAGACCTCTTCGTTCCAGCCGCCCATTTGGGTTCGCCGCGAATAGAGGTCGTAGGCCTCGTGTGCGTCGCCAGCGTCCATGCGGCTTTGAGCCAAGTAAAAAACGGTCCGAGCATTCTCGGGATCGCGCTCGAGTTCGTCGCGCAATACCGCGCTATCGCGTTCGTACTTGTCTTCTGCGAAATTGCGTCCGCCGAGTCGCCGTGACTCAAGGTGGTACTCGCCGCCGAGTCGCTCGATAGGTCCGCACGGTTCGGTACAAACCGCGTATTCATGCAGGACGCCGCGATATTCCCAGGGCCGTTCGAGTTTGAACAATTGTGTTCGCCAGTAAGTGAAGCTCGTGCCGATGCGCATCATGTACGCGTCAGCGTCAAGCGCATCGAAGTCAGGTTCGCCAACAAGAAGATCGTCGGCGTCCATCATGAACGCGTAGTCCGCGGTGCCACGACTGAGATGCAGAGCTTCAGTGCGATTGTGGGCGAAGTCCACCCATTGGCGTTCGTGGAGTTCTCCGGGCATTCCAGCGTCGGCAAAGTACGAACGGATGAGATCCTGAGTGCCGTCGGTGGATCCGGTGTCGACAATGCACCACGAATCAATGAAGGCACGGACCGAGTCGAAGGCCTCGGTAACAACGTGGGCCTCGTCCTTGACGATCATGACAAGGGCAATGGTGGCGCGCGGGGGTTCAGCAGAGGTTGCCCTGATTTCGGCCTCACCGGTCATGGGGCGACGTTAGCGGCGACGGCGCCCAGCGTTCTTGGGCAAACGCCCGATGTGTGGCTCAATAGAGAGGTATGAATCACGCGGAATCGATCAGCGCCATCACGTTGGTAACAGCCGATATGGCAGCGTCGGTCGCGTTCTATGGGGTGCTGGGCTCAGAGGTGGTGTTCGGCGGAGTGGAAGCCTCGTTCACCACGTTGAAGTTGAACGATGGTCAGTTTCTGAATTTGCAGTTTGATCCGACCTGGGTGCGGCCCGAACGCATCTGGGGCCGCTTCATCCTTTGGGTCGACAACGTCGATTCTGTCTACGACGCATTCCTTGCGGCCGGCTTCGCGCCGTTGATGGCGCCGTCAGATGCTGTCTGGGGCGAGCGGTACTTCCACATTCTTGACCCCGCCGGTCACGAGGTCAGCATCGCTCGTCAGATCAGTTCCTGAGAAGTTGGTTGCTGGGCGCACGAGCAACGCCACAACCGCGGTCGTCCCGAGCAATGCTGCGATACCGGAATTAATGATGACGGGAATTTCTCCTGCACCGATTCCATAGGTGAACCACAGATACGAACTTGTGGCGAGAAACGCCCATGCGGCAACCGAAATACCTGGACCTCGCCCGTGTTGGATTGTGTAGCGAATCTGCGGAAGGTTCACGAGAATTGAAGCGGGCATTCCTATGTATGCGGGAATGTTCTCGTTGAGAACTCCGAGGCCGAGAAGGAATGTGAGCGCAAGCGCAACAAGAAGCTCGGCACCGATCCGGGTGCGCACGGGCTTCGCATGCAGCATGAACCAGGTGAGTGGAATGACAAGAACAACCCACGTACCGTTGGCAATGATTTGCTGCGGTGAGCGCACCGAAACGCCATAGGCGAACCACGCCAATGAAGATGTGACGAGCAGGAGCCAGGTAGATGGCGCGATTCCCGCAGCGGTTCGAACCCTTACAAGGCGAGTGGTTTGGGTGGATGAACTGACGATCGATGCAACGGCAGCGGCGCCACCAGCGATCTGGGCCCAGAGCGGAATCACCGAGATTTTCTAGACGATGCTTTGTGTTTTTTGCGACATCTGCGCAGGAAGATTTGGCATGGCAGCATGAGTCCATGACGTCGCCTCAGGTCTCCATCCAACTCCGCACATTCCGCCAAGACGATCCCGGTTCGTTTCAGTACATCCTTGATCAAGCGCGTGCGGCTGATCTGGCCGGCATCGACCGCATTGCCGTCAGCGATCACGTTGCCTACGGCGAAAACCTTGAGGCCTACGGCGACCCGAAGAAGGGCGGCGCTGCTGGCGGCAAGCAGCCCACCGATTCCGACGGGAACTGGCTTGAACCTCTTACTGTGCTCACCGCAATGGGTGCACTCACCGAACGGGTGCGGCTGAACACCGCAATTCTTATTGCCGCGCTGCGCACACCAACCGTGCTTGCGAAGCAGGCCGCAACAATCGATGTGCTTTCAGTCGGTCGTCTTGAACTTGGTGTTGGTGTTGGTTGGCAGAAAGAGGAATACGACGCCTGCGGTCTTGATTACGACAACCGCGGCCGCCTGCTCGACCACACGCTTGAGGTTTGCCAGTTGCTGTGGCGCGAACAGGTCGCCACCTACTCCTCACCCGAGCTTTCGTTCGAAAAGATTCACCAGATGCCGAAGCCTCGTCAGGCGGGCGGTGTGCCGATCTGGATCAGTGGAACGATCAACGCTCGCGTGATCCGTCGCATCGCTGCCTTCGGATCCGGCTGGATTCCGTGGGGTGCCGACGGCGGCGATCTCGTCAACGCCATTCCGAAACTGCGCGCTGCGGTCGAGAAGGCTGGTGGCGATCCGTCGTTTCAGGTGCAGGGTCACGCTGCTGCAGTACGCGATGGTGATGGAAACCTTGACCTTGTTGCCACGATGGCAGCATCACGGCCGATGATTGAAGCAGGTGTCACTGACTTGCGCGTCACGATTAATCATCCCGAGCAGTACGAAGAAGCGCTCGAGGCGTACTCCGATGTCGTGCGAACCTTCCGCCAAGAATTCGGCTGAAGTTATTCAGCAGGGCGTAGTTCGGAGTAATCAAAAAACGCGCGCAGGCTCGCAAACTTCGTACCTTCATCGTTGAGCAGGATGTGATCAACAATGCGAGGAAGCTCCATCTTCTGATCGCCCATCATGATGTCGACGCGCAGAAAAGCGATGACCTCATTTCCCATAACGATTGGGGGAGCGGTAACAGAGAGGGTCAGGTCAGTGACGTTCTCATCGAAGAACTTGCCAATGGCCTCGCGTCCAATGTTCACGGGAGCGCCAACCGGGTCTTCCTGTCGAGCATCGTCGGTGAAGCAGTCGAGCCAAGTTTCGCGATCTTGGCTGGTCATTGCGGCGCAGTAGCGCTCGAGGAGCGGAAGAACGTCGGCACTGGTTGGCATGGAGACTCCTTGAATTGGGCATCGTGAAGAGTGGTGACCGAAGGTTGAACCGGTACAGGTAACTGGATCCTGAAGGTACTCATCTGGGCGGCCGCGTGCCGCCTCATTCAGCGATGACGACTACTTGATCTCACGAAGCAAGGGTAAGTGGCTGCTCGCGGCCGCCATCCCGGCGCTTTTTTCCCCAGCCTGGATGGGCGAAGACATAACCGAGGCGCTCTTTCCAACTTGACGCTTTGGCGACATCACGAATGATGTCCGCGTACTCGTGGGTGGCGATGCGAACTGGGTTGAACGTGTTGATGTTCTTGGTGAGGCCATAACGAACTCGTTCGCCCTCGCGTTGGAAGGTGCCAAAGAGGCGATCCCAGGTAATGAGGATGCCGCCATAGTTCTTATCGAGATACTCCGGCTGTGCGCCGTGGTGCACGCGATGGTGCGATGGCGTATTGAGAACCTCCTCGGCCTTACCGAGACGATCAATTGCTTCGGTATGGATCCAGAATTGGTAGATCAGGTTGATTGCTCGTGCGTTTTCGATCACACGAGGTCGGAACCCGAGCCAGGCCATGAGTCCGTAGGGCACGAACATTCCAAAGACATCGGCGACTGGTTGACGAAGCGCGGTGGTGAGGTTGTAGTGCTCGCTGGAATGGTGAACCACATGAATGGCCCATAACCAGCGACTCTCGTGCTGAATTCGGTGGTTCCAGTAATAGATGAAATCCCACGCCACGAGTGCGCCAGCAGTTGCCGCGATTCCCGTGCCGAGGTCGCGCTTTGAACCGCCCGCGTTCCACATGCGCTTTGCCGATGTGCGCGCGGCCCAAGTTGTCGACCCAGTAACAACGCCAGCAGCAACAGCAGCGACTCCGCTTGAAGGCCGAATGCGCTTTGCGAAGCGTGTGAGTTTTGAATCGTCGTCACGCTTGGCCAGTGCGTCGGCAACGGTGGTGAGCGCAGCAGCACCGACGGCTGTTCCCACAAGAACTTTTCGGTGCCTGCCTTTTCCGGGCCCAACGGGAGCGAGGAGTGCATTCAGTGCAAATGGCATGTAGAGACTTGCTGTTCCCATCACGAGGCTGGCGATGGAATCACGCTTCTCAAATCCAATAGCGGTGTCATTCCCTGCAGATGCTTGACGGTCAAGTGCGACCTTCTCAAGGCCCATCGCCGCAAAGAATCCAGGCGTGGCAATTTGGATGAGATCAATCTCACTCATGTTGGCTCCTGGATGGTGATTGAACGGATGGCGTGGTCAGCCTCCCACTCAATCACCGCGTGAGCCAACGGTCGGGTTGGCTCAATGTGTTCGACGAGGTTTGGCAGGTTCACGAGTTCCCACGCACCGTTCACCATTTCGAGGAAGAGATCCTCGGGAACGTCAGTCCACGGGTCGAAGAAGGGTGAGTAATCGGTGCGGGCGGCATCTCGAAGGGTGCTGGTTCGTTGAATGAACCATTCGCGCATGACGGGCTCATCGGCGTGGAGATAGAGGCTGACGTCGAACTGATCATGGAACTGAAGTGCATTGACGCCCTCGAAGATCAAAACGTCGACCGCAGGAACTTGGACAACCTCGTCGATGATGTCGTAGGTGTGGTGGTCGTAGACCGGAACCGAGACGGGTTTTGAGGATCGGACATCGCCGAGGAACAACGAGATGGCAGAGGAGTCGTAGCTCTCGGGGAACCCCTTTCGGTCAGCGAGGCCCTTTTCGCCAAGGATGGCGTTGGGGTGAAGAAAGCCGTCACTCGCAATGACGGCAACGTCAAGGCCCGTATCTTCGGAGAGCAGCGTGGCGATGGTGGAGCTGAATGTGCTCTTTCCCACGGCGACGCCGCCGGTTACGCCGATGACAACGGTGGAACCCTTGATCGCGTGGGCTTCGATGATGAGCGACACGATTGTGTCGAGGTTGGGTGCCGCCATGGGGCAACGCTAGGGGGAGGCAGCCGTGTTCGTGAAGCCGAACTGTCAGGAGTCCTACACTCATCCGACTGCCCGATCATCGGATCGGCGCACCGCCGCAGGGGGACAAATCATGGCCATGCCGACAGATATCGGCATCGTGGATCTCGGTATGGGATTCCCGTTCACGAGCATCGAAGAGAAGAAGTCCGCATACGACTTCTTCAAGGCCAACCTGAAGGACAACGAATCGCTGAAGGAAATGGAATTCCCAGCGCAGTACATGTTCAAAGACGTCCCCGATGTTGTGTCACCCGATACCGATGTTGTTGCTTGGATCGTCGAGAAGATGGACGCGTTCAACATCGAACAGTGCATGACCGGCGTAAACGAACATTCGATTCGCGCCAAGGCCGAATACCCCGGCCGCTTTCACCTGTGTGCACAGGCCGATCCCAACAAGGGAATGGAAACTGTTCGCAACCTGAAGCGCCTCAAGGCCGAGAACAACATCGTTGCTGCCATGACATTCCCCAGCGGAATGGTTCCGCAGGTCGGTATCGGCGACAAGAAGATGTACCCGATTTATGCGACGTGTTGTGAACTCGATATGCCGATCTGCATCAATGGCGGAATCGTTGGACCTCGTATGCCCAGTTGGCCGCAGCATGTTGAACAGTTCGACGAAGTTCTTTACGACTTCCCCGACCTGACCATGGTGATGATGCACGGTGGCGAACCATGGACTGAACTTGCAGTGAAGCTCATGCTCAAGTGGCCAGGTCTTCATTACATGACAAGTGCGTTCGCTCCGAAGCACTATCCCAAGGACATCATCAAGTACGCGAACACTCGCGGTAGCGACAAGATCATGTATTGCGGTTATTTCCCCGCCGGTCTTTCGCTCGAGCGTCAGTTCTCTGACATGCCCAACGTCCCGTTCAACGACAACGTGTGGCCGAAGTTCTTGCGCGAAAATGCGATGCGCGTTTTCAAACTCGATCAAGATAAGTAGGAACTCATGAAAATCGAAGCCGGACAGGTTGCAGTCATTACCGGCGCGGGCAGTGGCATCGGTCGCGCCTTGGCCGAGAAAGCCGCGCAGATGGGTATGCGCGTTGTTGCCGCCGATATCGAACAGCCCCGTCTTGATGACACCGTCGCTGCTCTTGGCCAGATCGGAGCAGAAGCGATCGGCGTGCGCACCGACGTTTCTGTTGAAGAAGACGTTCAGCGTCTGGCCGACACCGCATTCGCCGAGTTCGGACACGTCAATCTGCTGTGCAACAACGCTGGTGTGTTCAGCGGCGGTCTGATGTGGGAACGCACGATGGCCGACTGGAAGTGGGTCATGGGTGTCAATGTCGACGGGCTCATCCACGCGGTGCGCGCATTCGTACCGCGCATGCTCGAGGACGATGCTCCAGGTCACATCGTGAATACCGCCTCGATGGGTGGCCTTGTCACCGGCGCCTATTCAGGTCCGTATTTCACTTCGAAGTTCGCCGCCGTTGGTCTCACTGATTGCTTGGCGCAGGATCTTCGAACAACAGGAAAGAACGTTGCGGCTTCCGTTCTCGTTCCAAGTTTGATCAACACCGACATTGGTACGTCGGGCCGTAACCGCCAAGAACGCTGGATCGATCGTGGTCGCGAAGCAACTCCTGACGCGGAGTTCGTCGAAGCAATGCTGGTCGATTCAACTGCCGCCGGAATGTCGCCAACTGAAGTTGCTGAGCTTGTGTTTGATGCGGTTGAAGCGGGCAATTTCTGGATTCCTACGCAGCCGAGTTATCACGACCAAATCCGCGCTCGACACGAAGACATGCAGGGATTGCGCCTCCCTGTTCCGCCGGCGCTCGATTAGTCAGTCTGGGATTGGAACGACTCGTCAACGATTGTTGAAGCACCTCTCGGACTACGGTCGGACAAACAACTTCCACACCAGTCTTGATTGAGGTTGCACGATGTCAGTCTCGGAACACACTGCGGCGCATCAGCGTGCAGTGACAATGGATCTTCCATTCGACGATGAACAGGATTTCGTCGATGCACAACGCGGTTTCCTCGCCGCACTTGACGACACGTTGATCGAAGCGACTGATGGTCGCATTGTCTGGGATCTCGGTCCCTACGGAGATACGTCAGGTGAAGCGCCGGCAACGGTGAATCCAAGTCTTTGGCGACAGGCCCAACTCAATCTCATCCACGGTCTCTTTGAGGTAGTGCCGGGCATTTACCAAGTTCGCGGCCTCGATCTTTCAAGCATGACCATGGTGGAGGGCGAGCAGGGCGTGATCGTGATCGATCCGCTCGTTTCATGCGAAACGGCTGCGACGGCTCTCGCGTTGTATCGCTCAGTGCGCGGCGACCGTCCTGTCACCGCGCTCCTCTATACACACAGCCATATCGACCATTTCGGTGGCGCCGGGGGAGTGGTTCCCAACGGCGACCCAGACGATATTCCGATAGTTGCGCCGGAACATTTCCTTGAGCACGCGGTGAGCGAAAATCTTCAGGCCGGAACGGCGATGAGCCGTCGCGCTACTTATATGTACGGAACGCTTCTGCCGCGCGGCCCCGAGGGGCAGATGACTTGTGGTCTTGGCCCGGCACCTTCCAACGGCACGTTGTCGTTGCTGCCGCCAACGATCGATATCACTCATACCGGCCAAGAACTTGTACTCGATGGTGTGCGCATCGTGTTCCAAATGACTCCGGGCACCGAAGCACCGGCCGAGATGAATTTCTACTTCCCCGATTTTCGAGCTCTCTGCATGGCCGAGAACGCAACCCACAACTTGCACAACGTCGTCACATTGCGTGGTGCACTGGTGCGCGATGCACATGCGTGGGCAGGCTTTCTCGACGAAAGCATTGCGATGTTCGCGGCCGACAGTGATGTCTCTTTTGCTTCACACCACTGGCCGACCTGGGGCACCGACAACATTGTCGACTACCTCTCTAAGCAACGCGATCTCTACGCCTACCTGAACGATCAGACGCTTCGCTATCTCAATCGCGGGTTCACCGGTGTTGAGATTGCCGAAATGATTGAACTTCCACCAACGCTCGCTTCGTCATGGCATTGCCGGGGCTATTACGGATCAGTCAGTCACAACGTGAAGGCCGTCTACCAGCGCTACATGGGTTGGTTCGATGGAAACCCTGCACACCTTTGGCCCCATCCCCCTGAAGAAGCGGCGGTTCGCTATGTCGAGTTCATGGGTGGTGCCGAGTCCGTATTGGAGAAAGCGCAGCAGAGCTTCGACAGCGGCGACTATCGCTGGGTTGCCGAAGTTGTGAACCACGTTGT
>SXGQ01392590.1_pt1 | contig 11593 bp, 12 predicted proteins | sample 3178371 | NCBI WGS metagenome assembly SXGQ01 (sample SAMN11356859, study PRJNA531348) | freshwater metagenome | isolation source: freshwater sample F1-20 | place: China: Fuxian Lake, Yuxi | collected 2017-12-25 | reverse complement strand
TTTCTGGAAGAGCGCCAAATGGCTGCGGGGGATCGAGCTCATTCCGAAGGATGCCCCAGGTTTTTGGGAGCGAAACGGCTACCACATGTATGCCGACCCATTTAAAGAGCAGCGTTTCTGGAACGACTGACATTTTGCCCAAGTTTTTCACTAGCCTGAATTGGACCATGTTGGAAGGCTGGAAATGAACAAAAATTCGGTGTTCCGGCATCAACACAGCGGAATCTTGAGTCTGGCTGCCGTGGAGGCTCCACGTGTTGTGACGTCTGATTGGATCGACGAACAACTTGCCGAAACGTACCAACGAAACGGTCTGAGGCCCGGATTACTGGCCGGGCTTGCGGGCATCGAAGAGCGTCGTTGGTGGGATGACGACGTGTCGTTCACCGATGCCGCCGCTATGGCTGGCCGTGCTGCGATCGAACAAGCTGGTATTGACCCGTCAAAGATCGGCATTTTGATTTCAACGTCGGTGTGTAAAGAGAACTTAGAACCATCAGTCGCGTGTGCGGTTCACCATCAACTGGGCTTGTCAACGTCATGTCTTAACTTTGATATTGCCAACGCATGTCTCGGTTTCATCAACGCCATGCACTTGGCCGCCACGATGCTTGATGCCGGAACTGTTGAGTATGCACTCATCGTTGACGGAGAAGGAAGCCGTTACACCCAGCAAACAACTCTCGAACGTTTGCGCGACCCGAACTCAACAGCTGGCGACGTTTTTGCCGAGTTCGCGTCGTTGACACTTGGTTCAGGTGCCGCTGCCATGGTGATGGCACGAAAGAATCGTCATGGCAATGTCCATCGTCTCATTGGTGGTGTTGCACGTGCCGGCACCGAGCACAACTCGCTGTGCGTTGGCAATCTTGACCGTATGACAACCGATACTCATGGGCTATTGGTAGCTGGTCTCGATCTTGCTGCCGATGCTTGGGACGCATCAAAGACTGATTTTGATTGGACCGACGGACTTGATTGGTACATTTTCCATCAAGTGAGCAAAGTGCACACCACGATGTTGTGTGATCGACTAGCGATTGATTCAACCAAGGTCCCATTGACATTTCCGAAGTATGGAAATGTTGGCCCAGCCGCAGTGCCGATCACTTTGGCCAGTGTGCAAGATCAGATTGAGCCGGGCCAAAGGGTTTTGTGTATGGGAATTGGTTCAGGATTGAATACCAGTTTCTCGGAAATTCTTTGGTGACAATGACTGAGCCGTCCGCACACTTGTTGGGCGAGATCGGACTTGATCCTTCGTGGTCGCACAGAATTGATGTGCCAAGCTATGACGGACTATCACATCGTTGGCATTATTTAGAACGGGCCGGAACAAGCGACAGCACTCCAACGATTTTGTGTCTTCATGGCAACCCAACTTGGTCGTTCCTGTGGTCACGATTGATCAACGAAATGAGCAACGAATATCGAATCATTGCTCCCGACCACTTATCAATGGGATATTCCGATCAGGTTGGAACGCGTCGGTATCGTGATCGAGTACTGGACGTTCACGATTTCGTGAGTGCACTTGGCATCAAAGGTCCTATCTGGCTCGTTGCTCAAGACTGGGGTGGAGCAATTGCGATGGGGTATGCGGTTAATCATCCTGATAGCGTGGCTGGTCTTGTTTTGTCAAACACTGGTATTTCCGTACCAACAGGTCGTCAAGCACCGCGACTGATTCAGATTTCGGCGAGTGGGGCGTTGCACCAGATCATTACTCGCACGACGTCGTTATTTGTCCGTGGCACTGCCTTCTTGCCCGGTGCTGGTCTCACGCGATTGCAACGCCGTGGATTAGTAGCTCCATACGTGAATCGCAAACAACGTGATGGAATCGCCGGCTTTGTCGCCGATGTCCCGTTCAACGATCAACATGAATCCTTTGCTGATCTTGCTCGAGTCGCATCCCAGTTACCCAACCTGGAAGTTCCGGTTCGGCTCTGGTGGGGATCTCAAGACCCAGTATTCAATGACGATTTTGCTGATGATCTCATGAATCGGTTTGCTGATGTGCAGATTCAGCGAGTCGCGAATGGTGGGCATCTAGCAGTTCTTGAAAATTCAATAGCTCAATTTGTTGAGACTGCGATTTCTGAATCTCAATCGATTGAACCTTCTGTCACAAATACTTCTGGTTCTTCTGAAACCCTATGGTCGCGAATTATGGCGACGAGTCGGAAAGAAATCCTGGCCATTCATGATGGTGCAAGTAAGTCGTCGGTGACTTATTCCGAACTTGATTCACGTGTCGCAACTTTTGCTCACTCACTGGCGCAACGAGGAGTTCAAGTAGGAGACCGAGTGGCAGTACTCGTACCTCCCAGTATTGATCTCATTGCTCTGGTGTATGCCTGCTGGCGAATCGGAGCAGTGACAGTCATCGCCGATCGCGGACTCGGAATTCGTGGTTTAGGCCGGGCAGTGAAATCTTCTCGTGTTCAGCATGTCGTCGGTATTCGCTCGGCAACGACCGCTGCGCGTATTTTGCGCTGGGCCCCACGTGCATCCGTGATTGATCTCAAGTCATTGCAGAGTTCATCGCGAATTGAAGGATTAGCGAAGCTGGTTCGTCCAGAGCCAACAGCAGAAAATATGGCGGCGATTTTGTTCACCTCTGGAGCGACTGGGCCCGCAAAAGGCGTTCGCTATACCCACGGTGAATTATGTGCTCAGCGAGACATTCTTCAGCAGGTCTACAAAATCACAGACACTGACAGTTTTGTTGCGGCGTTTGCTCCATTCGCGTTGTTTGGACCAGCTCTCGGAATTACCACTGGGCTAGCCGACATGGACGTGACATCTCCGGCAACATTGACGGCGAAGGCTCTTGAAGATGCATGCAGTGCAATCCGAGCAACGATGGTTTTTGCATCTCCTGCGGCATTGGCCAATGTGCTGGCGACGTCATCATCACATGTGAAATCACTCGGGCAAGTACGACTCGTGATGTCGGCCGGAGCACCTGTCCCCATCGCGACTCTGCGTGAAATGAAACAGCTCTGTCCAATTGCAGAATTGCACACACCATACGGAATGACTGAAGTTTTGCCAGTTGCTGACCTATCACTTGAGCAACGTGAGGTCATTGGCGAGGGCCGCGGAGTGTGCGTCGGCAAACCAGTTGATGGTTGCCAAGTCAAAGTCGTTGCGATTCAAGGAACACGTAATGCGTTGCCCCTTGGCGATACTGGTGAGATAGTGGTCAGCGCACCTTGGATGTCGCTTGGCTACAACCGGTTGTGGCTCACACAACAAAATGCTCGTTTCAAAAGTGAGGGTTTCACTTGGCATCGAACGGGAGATGTTGGTCATCTTGATGTTGAAGGAAATCTATGGGTTGAAGGTCGCGTGGTACACATCATCCACACTTCAAATGGGTCATTGACTCCAGTTCCGTTAGAAATTTCCTGTGAGACGATTCCTGGAGTCAAGCGGGCAGCCGCTGTCGGAATTGGTGATGTCGGTATTCAACAAGTTGTCATTGTTCTTGAAACTGATCAAAAGAACGAGAATGTCGCTTCGGCGGCCTTGACGGCACAGGTGCGTCAGGTACTTGGCGAGGTTGATGTTGTTGCGGTTTGGGAGACGAGAAAACTCCCCGTTGATATTCGACATAATTCAAAGATTGATCGCACTGCATTGGCGCGAAAAATGGAAAAAGTACTTTCAGGTCGGTCGTGATGAAAGTTTTAGTGACTGGTCCGGGAAGTTTGTTATTGGGTGGTGTTGCTCGACAACTCGCCGAACGTGGCGATGAAGTTGTGTGTTTTCAACGTCGAGAATCTGCATCAACCCATCAGAACATCACGATGTTTGCTGGTGATATTCGTGATCGAGGTTCGGTCGCAGAAGCAGCCGCTGGGTGTGAGGCAATCATCCATGGCGCCGCTCGCGTCGGCGTGATGGGATCTTGGGAAGATTTTCATTCAACGAATGTCGACGGCACCGCCAATGTCCTGAGGGCGGCAGAAGAACACCGCATTGCCCGACTTGTTTATGTCTCGACACCATCAGTTGCTCATGTCGGTGATGCCATTGAGGGAGATATTGCGACTCCAGCAACGACTGGACGTAAGCGGGCTTACTACGCCGAGTCAAAGGCGCAAGCAGAGATTTTGGCATTGCAGGCGAACGGTGCAGATTTAGGTGTCGTGGCACTCCGCCCGCACTTGGTGTGGGGTCCTGGTGACACTCAGTTGGTGGGGCGTATTGTTGAGCGCGCCCGACAAGGTCGACTCGTGATGGTCGGATCGGGGAATGCTCTTGTCGACTCAACGTATATCGATAACGCCGTCAGTGCTCACATAGCGGCTCTTGATTCAATCAAACCAGGCTCACGCTGCGCCGGGAAGGCTTATGTCATCTCGAACGGCGAACCTCGGACTGTTAATGAACTGATGAGCCAAATCTGCCAAGCAGCTGGAGTTGAATTCTCACCAAAACATGTTCCGGCAGTAGTCGCACGAAATATCGGAAGTGTGGTTGAAAGAATCTGGCCACTCATTAGAAAAGACGAACCACCAATCACTCGTTTTGTGGCCGAACAATTGGGAACGGCTCACTGGTTTGATCAGCGACCAGCCCAAGAAGATCTCCATTGGAAACCACAAGTGAGTGTGGATGAAGGTTTTGTTCGGCTGGCAAAGTGGTTTCAGGAGCAGTAAAGATTCTCGGCTGCTTGATGCTGCTCGATGATTAGATGTCGTATGTGGCAATCACCGGTGCATGGTCAGACCAGCGAGTGTCATAAGACGGCGCTCGATCAACAAATGCTGCAGTTGATGTCTTGGCTAGTTCGGGGCTTGCGATGTGGTAGTCAATTCTCCAACCAGCGTTGTTGTCAAATGCCTTACCGCGCCATGACCACCATGAATATGGACCTGCTACCTCGCCGGCATGTTGGCGCAAAACATCGACCCAACCGTGTTGGTCAAACATCTCATCAAACCAGGCTCGTTCTTCGGGCAAAAAGCCTGCACTTTTCAAATTGCCCTTCCAATTCTTGAGGTCAAGTTCTTTGTGAGCAACATTCAAGTCACCAGTCAGAAGCAAGAGATATCCTGACGAACGCATATCGAGCATGCGCTTCTTCATCGCGGCGAAGAACGCATGCTTCTCAGTCATGCGTTCGGGTGATTCGGCATCGCCGGTATGCACATAGGCCGAAACAACCGAGAGTGTTTTTGACTTGCCAATTTTGATGTCAGATTGAATCCAGCGACCCGTGAAGTTGTGAACCTTGTGGTCATTGCCAATCTTTGTTGCAATGATTGGCAGTCGACTTGCGACTGCAACTCCGGCGCGACCTTTTTGATTGCATTCGGCGTGGGCGATATGCCAACCTTCGCCCATCAGTTCAGCAACCAATTCATCTGGGCAGCGAACCTCTTGCATGGTGATGATGTCGGGTTGACGTTCGTCAATCCAGGCGTGCATACCGTTCTTGACTGCGGCACGAAGCCCGTTCACATTGACTGAGGCGATAGTGATCGACATATATAGATCGTGCCATAGAACGGCCTCAGTCAACTACTTATCAGTTGAGTTCTGGGCGGCGACAAAGTCCTTGAAGGATGCCAAGGCTCGAGGCCCGTAGACCGTTGCTGGTCCACCATTCATCAGTACTGAAACGCCGATTGCTTCGGCGACTTCGGCTTCGGTGGCACCTTGTTTTGCTGCGCCTCGAGCGTGCGAAGCGATACAGCCATCGCATTGATGACTCACGCCAATCGCTAGAGCAATGAGCTCTTTCGTCTTGCTATCTAAAGCTCCTGGTGCCATGACAGCAGTATGAAGTCCGGCGAATGCCTTCATGACTTCGGGAATCTGCTGTCGTAGTTCACGGGCTAAAGGAATAAGTTCATTCATGACATCGGTACCGTGCGTATGTTCGCTCATGCACCCATTGTGTCAGGCTTCGGGACCAAAGCACGACGGTCTAAAGTCATTAATATCGGTTGAAATATCGTCACATCAGTAAGTGACAACGAGAGTCATTGACATGAACATGTGGGATGAGCAGTACGCCGGTAAAGAATATGCATATGGAACTGAACCCAATTCGTTCTTAGTTGAACGAGCTTTGAAAGAACCTAGGGGACGAGTTCTGAGTATTGCCGAAGGTGAGGGCCGAAATGCTGTGTGGCTGGCTTCGCAAGGCTTAGATGTCACGTCGTTTGATCAATCAACCGTTGGCGTGACCAAGACTCTCAAGCTTGCCCTCCATCGAAGTGTTGTCGTGCATGCATTCAAAGATGACATGACGACTTTTGAGATCGAGCCAAATAGTTACGACATGATTGTTTCAATATTTGCTCACGCCGGCTCTGATATTCGACGTGGATTACATCAAAGAGTGACGAACGGATTACGGCGCGGTGGAGTAGTAATACTTGAGGCTTATACACCTGATCAGATTCCATTCGGTACTGGCGGTCCAAAAGATCCAGATCTCATGCCGACGGCCGTTGACTTGCGCACTGAGTTCCCGGGTTTGGTTTTTGAATATCTCGAAGAACTCGAACGCGACGTCGTTGAAGGAACCCTGCACACTGGTCGTGCAGCGGTTGTTCAAATGGTGGCCCGCAAACCTTTGTGAATTCTCACTCGTATGTTCACAAAATTCTTGAAGTTTTTTGTTGACTTTGCAACACCCCTCTTGTATCTTTAGAACATACGTTCGTAGCGTAAAAGTCTCTAAATAGTCAATGAAATTGGGGTTGTTTTGAAGTTACTGTTCGAGTGGAGTGGACCAGCAAAGGTCGCGATCAGCGAAATGAACATCGCTGAACTACGCGCCTTCATGGCCGACATTCGAGTGCGTCAAGCCAAACTTGACGCACAGATGCTTGAAGCGAACGCTCGCATGATTTCGTTGATGCACGACCCAGTCGCACCAACGTTTGTGATCCCCGAGCGTGAACTTGTTGCCCATGGTGGTCTTACATCGCGTGAAGCTCGAGAAGTCGTTTCACGTGGACTTGTCACTGAAGTGGCTCCTGAAATGGGTGCAGTATTGGCTGCTGGCGACACGACTGCTGCTCATGTTGATGCGTTGGGTCGTGGGCTCAAGATCGCTGGAGCTGAACGTGATGCTTTCATGGCGCATCTGCCAGAACTGGTTGAAGCATCAACGACCATGACCGCCTCGCAGTTTGACCAGTTGGTCAAAGAGACAGCGAAATCGGTCGTTACCGATGACGGTCTCTCAACATTCGAGCGCCAGAAACGTGAAACTTTTTTCAAGATGCGCACTGAAGCCGATGGTTGTTTGTCAGTGAGCGGCAAATTCGATCCGATCAGCGCATCTATCTTGAAATCAAAGATCGGTCGCGTTGTTGAAGCCATGTTCCACTCGGGAGACAAAGAAGTCCCGGTTGACGTGATGCCGTGGATCGAACCGAACGATCACCGCCAAGCCCAAGCCTTGATCGCGTTGGTCAACGGTGCCAGCGAGAAAGCATCTGACGTCCCGGCCCGAGCCGAAATCGTCGTTCATGTAGATCTCGAAACATTGCAGCACGGTCTGCATGCTGGTGGCACCTGCCGAACCGCCCTCGGAGCCGATTTACCGGTTGAAACGGTGCGCCGACTGGCTTGTGAAGCCGAGATCTTGCCAGTTGTGCTTGATGGGCGATCGGTCCCAATCGATGTGGGCCGATCAAAACGATTAGCGACCGTTCACCAAAGACGAGCACTCGAAGCGATACATCCAACATGTGCTATCCCTGATTGTGAAGTGATATTTGATCACTGCAACGTGCACCACATTGACTACTGGGAAAACGGTGGCTCAACCGATCTCAACAACATGATCCCATTATGTTCGAGGCATCACCACGCCGCCCACGAAGGCGGCTGGAAACTACAACTCGATTCCGAAACCCGTGAACTAATAATCCGCTAGTTGAGTTGGTGGGGTGCTGGAGGCTTGACGGGATGCGCAGCTGGTCGGGGGAGACGAACGTTGACTGAGCCCACATCACGAACATGAAAGAGAACCGGTGTGTGGGCGACGTCAGTGAGTCAACTACGAGCCAGCGACGAGCATCCCAACTGGTGGCGAAAACTAATGAAAAAGCCCCCATTTCTGCCACCAGAAAAACCAATTGGTGTGTGCAGATCACCGTGGCGATCGTTGATGGGTAAGAATAGAAATCATGACCGCGCAGCCGTTTGAGCCAACCCGTGATCGGCTGTTACCCGATCTCACGATCAAGCAAGAGATTGCTCTTTTGGCGCGTGCTTTGTGGCGCGAGGGTTACAACGATCACTTAGCTGGTCACATCACCGTCAACATGCACGATGGAACACTGCTGTGTAATCCGTGGTTATTACTGTGGAATGAGTTGCGCCCTGAACACATCATCCGAATTGATATGGATGGCAAATTAGTCGAAGGCGATTGGCCAGTCCCGTTAGGTATCCCTTTGCATCTTGAATTGCATAAGGCTCGTCCCGATGTAGAAGTAGCCGTTCACAATCATCCGTTGTATGGCACGGTGTGGGCGGACCTCGGTGAAATACCACCAGCACTCGATCAATCAAGTGTGCTTGGCGGAGGAGGAGACCTGGTTCTTGTTGGCGAATATGGTGGCAGCGTTGATGATCCAGGTTCGGCTGCGGCCGCGGTTGCAGCAATGGGCGATGCCGAGTTAGTTCTCCTCTCGGGGCATGGAACATTTGTGCTCGGTAATTCAATTCGTGCGGTGCATCAGCGTGCGGTTGCACTTGAGCAGCGTTGTCAGCGTGCGTGGCATGTTCGAGTCGCTGGTGGTGACATGACCTCACCCTTGCCACAGTGGTTCATTGACCGAATGAAGAATTCGGATGGCGACAAGTTCCACGGTTTTTGGGAAGCGATGGTCCGCCAAGAACTACGCGCAGACCCAACACTTCTCGACAATTCGTGACAGAGTAGAACTATGAGCAGCGTGATTCAGATTGTCGTTTCGCCACTTGGATTCACCGCTAACGATGTGGGACCGATCGCAGTGGAAAGTGATGACGCTGATGATTATGTAGCGGCAGTTGTCGCTGCACTTGAGGGAATTGACTTCAGTAATCTTTCGAATATTACGGTGAGTGGTAGTGAGGGAGGGCTTGTTGTCTTAGGACACGACGGTGTACCACTTCGAGAAATGATGTGGGCGAGTGACAATTCATCGGCAGCTGATGCGACATGGTGCTTAAAGAAATTTGATGAAGAGTGGTGGCTCAATGAAGTTGGAGTGATCCCAGATCATTCCCACACCGTGACCAAGTTGTCATGGCTACATCGAAGTGAGCCTGAGACTTGGAGCAAGGTGTGCTTGATGTGCTCACCATCTGATTACATTCGTTGGCGATTAGTGAATGGCTCAGTGGGTTCAGTGGTGACGAGTCCGCGGGACGTGGGACGAACCGCAATGTGGTCGACGAACGACAATGGCTATAGCCAAGCAGTTCTGGCTTTGATTGATCACGAGCGCGATTGGTCAAAATGCCTGCCAACAGTGAAAGCAACTGGGGCCATCGTGGGTTCGTTGTTTGGCACTTTGGTCAACCTGTAAACCCTTTGTTCACCTTGTGGATACCTGCGAGCCAACTTGAGGCAAATTGACACAATTAACTTGAGCGCGTGAGGCATTGGGCAATCGGACTGATCGCAGGCGCAACTTTATTCATGGCTGCATGTGGCCAAGAGAACCCGAGCGCATCATCAAGCGACGACACTCATTCAATTGGTCGACCAACAAACCCTGATGCGAATTCAGAAACTTCTCTCTCTGAAGAGACAGAAGCGAATACTTCATTAACCGTGGACTCATCGACTCAAGGTTCTTCAACATCATCTCCGACAGATAAATCTGCTCAAGCCGTGACTACTTCGGTAGCAAAAAATTCAGTAGGGAAAAACACGGCGACCAACAAACAGCCGTCTACGACGATTCAGGTAGGTACGTCTGTCAATGGTTCAACTCCAACGAGTATTGCCGAACCTTCCAATAGTCGCCCAGTCCCGACGATTGCACCCGAGTGCGATGTGATGCCGCTCGCTGATTGTCGCAATGTTGATCTTCGAGGACTAGATCTTTTCTACGCAAATTTTCAAGGTGCGAATTTGTCTGGTGCAAATTTGTCAGGCACGGATCTCACTGGCGCTGACTTTACGGGTGCGAATCTGACCGGAGCGAACCTGATTGGCGCAACGCTTGACTATGCGTTCTTCTTTGAAACCAACCTCACCGGTGCGAAACTCTCGCGGGCCTCAATGGAAAGCATCGTGTGGGATGACACAACGATTTGGCCGACAGGCTTTGCTCCGCCTGATTACTGATTCATTGACTATCGTTCTCTTCAACATCTGTGACCAATTGGTCTGTGATCAAGGAGATTGAACAATGGAAGATAACTTTTACACCGTTGCGGCTGCTTTAAATGGTGCGGGCGTGCTCGATGTCAAGGCGATGGAAACGATTTACCGCCTTGAGTGCAGTGGCGAGCATTTCTACAACATGTTGGCCGACCGTATCGGAAACGAAGAGGCCGCCGAACTGTTGCGTCGTAACGGACGCGAAGAATTGGCCCATGCTCGTCGCATCGCGAAAGCAATTTCAATTCGCCTTGGTCATGAATGGGAACCATCAGTAGAAGTCGCCACACTTTTGCCGATTCCGATGCCCGATGAAATTTCTGTCGAAATGTTTCATGGAATTGTGCAAGGAGAAATGAGCGGCGATGCCGGTTACCAAGCCTGGGCCGATCAAGAAACCGACCCTGAAGTCGAGAAACTACTGCGACTAAATGGCCGTGAAGAGACGATTCATGCTGGACGCGTGAATCAAGTCCTTGAAATTCTCTCGCGCTAAAACGAGAGATCTAAAAGCTGAGTCTCTAGATTTCGGGCGATCGATATTTTGACGGAATATCGACGGTGCCCTTTCGGGTTTGAATTTTCCACTCACCTTTTTCACGAATCAGTTCATCGTGATGTTTGCCGATCATGGTGACTTGGGGTTGGCCATTCTTGTCGCGATGAATAACTGTCCACATCACCTGTGAAATTGCTCTGTCTCCGTGCAAGTTGATCTGGGGGCTACTGACGATATGAAATGAAGAGCCAACTAAGCCCTCCAACGTTTGAGCCATCAGAGCCTTGATTTCAGTGCGACCAGTGGCTCGACCAATCGGGCCAAGGTTGATCGTTCCCTGGGTTGCAAAAAGTTGTGCGTATGAATCAAGGTCACCGGCATCAAGGGCCAGTCCATAGTCAATAAACAGCTGTTGAATCGCCAAAATGTCTTCAAGTCGTCGCAAGCGTTCTTCAAGAGTCGGGTTCATGCCACCAGCGTAGGTTGCCGGTGGGCAAGACTGGGGGTACGACCTCGCAGCGAGGCGTTCCTGAAACGGACATTTATGAACATCCTGGTTATCGGCGCTGGTGGCGTCGGTGCATCGATGACTTCCATTGCGGAAAGCCGCTCCTTTTTCACAACATTCACTTTGGCCGATGTTTCTCTTGAATCCGCCGAACGAGCAATCGCAGCACTTGATGACCCTGGGCGTTTTCGGGCGGTGCAGTTAGATGCTCGAAGTGAAGACA
>SXGQ01152542.1_pt1 | contig 11595 bp, 1 predicted proteins | sample 3178371 | NCBI WGS metagenome assembly SXGQ01 (sample SAMN11356859, study PRJNA531348) | freshwater metagenome | isolation source: freshwater sample F1-20 | place: China: Fuxian Lake, Yuxi | collected 2017-12-25 | reverse complement strand
GGTCTCATGAATTTTCGTCCCAATGAATCACGGATCTCGACGCTCCTCACAAATGAGTCGCTGCTTGGGAAGACTTTCTCGATGATGGCGAGTTTCCACTTTCCTCTGTTGGCTGTTTCATCAATTTCGACGACAACTTGTTCTGGCTTCAGATTCTCAACTCTCTGGAACCACTTGGAACGCGGGGCGAGCAAAGGGATGATTTCTCGTTGAAATCTCTTCCAAAAATGCGCTTGGACTTCGATCTGGTGTCTTAGTCGCGCCTGAAGCTCGTTCCTTCCTAGCGGTAGGTCTGGTGGGAAAATTGCCTCGTCTGGCATGTTCAGAAAATGATTGGGTGTCAATGTCTCCCAGTCACTCTCGTTTCCGACCTTCTGAATTGGTCTAAGATTCAACATGCTGTTGATCTTGCTCACAGCTGTTCTGAAATCTTCTTCGTTGAGGTCTGAGGTTCCGATGGTCGCGTAAAGGGCTCTCTTGGCTGCCTTCACAATCGTCTCGAAGACTCCTCCGAAGTGTGGTGCCTGTGGCGGATTGAAGTACCACTTGACTCCACGTCTTTCCTTGAACTTCTGACAAGCTTGAACGATCAATTTCAGATCCAAAGACTCGTACCAATCAATGAGGTCCTGATTGGCCTTGACGAAAGATGTTTGATTGTCTGAAGTTATCGAAATTGGAACACCTCTGATGTCTGTGAACCTTGAGATGGCGTTGATCACGTCCGTGGTGTCCATGCCACCTGTGGGCTCCAAATGAACCGCTCTGGTTGCCATGCAAGTCATGACTAGAATGTAGCACTTCTTGCGGCGCTGACCTCGTCCCATGATGACTTTGAATGGTCCTGCGTAGTCGATGCCGATGTCCGTGAAAGCCTTCAGTCGCGTCTCACCGAGTCTCCTGGTCGGTAAAGCTGCTTCAAACTGGTCGCAAGGTCTTCCGAACAATCGTTTGCACATCACACATCGCCACTTGATGGTGTTGAGAAGAGTTCCTAAGCCAAGAATGATGTACTCAGCTTGGATCTTTGCCTTGACCGCATTGTGTCCAATCGGATGTTGCAACTGGAAATGTGCGTCCTCAGTCAGCTGGATGGAGAATCCGGCATGACGATCAAGAATGATCGGGTAGATCATGTCGTATCCGTAGATTTCTGTCTTCTCAAGGCGAGTTCTGCTCCTCAGGATTCCATCCTCATCAAGAAACGGTGCAAGTCTTCTGAGATGAGATTTTCTCGGAAGCTTGATTGGAGGTTCAGTTCCTTCGAGGCTTTGAAGGGTTCTGATGTCCTCTCCGAAACTCTCTCTCTGCGCGATTCGAATCAAATGTTTTCTTGCCACTGAGATTTCTTGTGTCAGAATTTCTCCGGTGACTCTCTTGCCTTTCATCATCATTCTGATTGCTCTGATGACTAGGGCCATGACTCTTAGAGTTTTCCTGAAACCGTTCCACAACATCCCTGTCGAATGTCTGGAAGGTCCTAGCACTGCGAATCCTCTTAGACATCGTTTGCCTTTCGGGTTATCTGGCGTTGCCTTCACTGAAGCTTGGGGGGTACCCATCTCCAGACTCTTCAACGCGATTTTCCGAGCAAGATGTTTCTCTCTAGAGGGGTGCTGGTTGAGTCTCAAGTCTTTGAGCTTCTGACGTCTTGAGCGTTTGATCCATTTCTCGTGGCAGGACCAATCTCGCTTAATGTCGTTCAGAACTCTGTACTTGATTTCCATCATCCTTGGTCCTAGATGTCCGATGACTGTGACTTCTGGATCAAAGGTGACTGTTCTCCGTGGTTTCTTTGAGGCATGATTCCTCAAACTTGATGCCAGGTAGGACGATTCGGTCCTTTCCGATGCTTTCAAGAGTGATGGTTTCATTTCTGGGACCTCTGAAACTGGAAAGACTGATCTCTTGGGCCACTCTGATTGGGGTTTGTAGAGAAACTCTGGTCCTTTCCACCAAAGTTCACTGGTGCTGAGTTCCACAGCAGAGATTTCTCTCGTTCCGATGTCAGCAGGGTTCATTTTGGTTGGCACATGTCTCCATTGTCGTGGTTCGGTGAAGTTCTGAATTTCTCCGACACGATGAGAAACGTATGCGTAGAGCGCCTTGGCTGGCATGAAAATCCAGTGAAGACAGACCATGCTGTCCGTCCAAAAGAACGTATCTTCCGGCTTGGTTGGAAAGACTTCTCTCACGGCGTGCGATAGTCTCACACCCATGGTGCAGGCAACAAGTTCGAGTCTTGAAATCGATTCGGCTTTCAAGGGAGTGACTCTTGACTTGGCTGAGACAAGTGTCACGTTGATCTTGTTCCTTTTTCTGACTCTGATGTACACTGCGACACACATTCCGTCCTCTGAGGCGTCACAAAACGTGTGAACTTGGTAAGAAGTTCCTGGTTCGTAGTGTGTCCAACGCTCGATTTTGAGATCTTGGATGACAAAAACTTGTTCAAGCCATTTCTCCCAACTGTCACAGATGTATGGAGGGATCCTGGTGTCCCAGTCCAACTCTGGATGTCTCCAAATCTCCTGAAGAATGATCTTGGATCTCACGGTGAACGGCGAGATAAGACCATGCGGATCATAAATGGACGCAGAAGCTTTCGCGATCTTGCGTTTTGTCCATTCTCCTGCTTCAACGATGGTGACCTCTGAGCGATTTGTCCATTCTCGGATGGACTTGAACTTTCCCTGGTAGCTCAGAAAATCCTCGTTCTCGTCAGCGTTGTATCTCATGCCAAGGATTTTTCCTGGCTCAACTGAGATGACCTCTTCACCAATGGTGACTTGTTTCGCGAGAAGTTCTTGTGGAAGACTTTTGAGAACAAGCGTTGAGTTCGAGTAGAACTTCCTGATGTTCATGGAAGCGTTTTTCAACAAGGCGACGAGCTGTTGTGCCAACGTTAGAGCGTCCTCCTCCGTGGCTCTCGAGTCTGATGCGTCGTCCATGTAGAAACTGTTCCGAAGTGTCTCGACTGCCTCTGGGTAGTCTTGACCGAACTGATCACAAAGAAGAGCAAACACTTTCTGAGAAGCGTTTGGCGAGCACACGTTTCCGAAGAGCATTCGATTCCACTCGTAGTCACGAGTTTCATGGATGAAACGATGAAAACGGCGATCCTTGGGGTCCAAAAGAACCTGTAGGAACATCTCAGACACGTCAGCGATGATCGTGTGCTTGAACTTTCTCAAGCGAAGAAAGATCCTCCCAAGATCCTGAAGACGGTTGGGCGTGTCCATGATCTCAGAGTTCAAGCTCTTGCCGTAGTAGACTGCTCGACAGTCCCAAACGACTCGCACTGGCGTCGTTTCTTTCAGTTCATCACAAACGCAGAAGTAGGGCAGATATCTTGAGTCGGTGTCAAAGATTTCTTGTCCCTCGAGTGCTCTGATGTAGTCCTTCTGCAGATAGCCAATGAAGATCTCATCGACCTTGGCTCTTTGAACTGCTGGCAATTTCCTGACATGACCTTCTTGGCGTGCTCTGACTGCTGCTCGATTGCATCTGAAGTTTGGTCTCTCTCCATCCTTCCAAGGAATGCTCAACATGTACTTTTTCTCTTCCGGGATGTGGACAAGTCTCATTCTCTCATCAATGGCTCGTTGTTCTGGAGACCACTGTGCCTCAGTTGGTTCCTTGTTCGCTGGAGTTCTTGGGAGTCGTTCCTCAAGACCCAATGCGTCAAGTTCCCAGTGCTTCTGAAGAAGCTCGTTGAGTTTCTTGTCCTCCTCAAGTGACTGATCTTTGATTTGCTCGATGTTCTCAAAGACATGCTGATCAGATTCCAGTTCCTTGGACATTTCGTTCCTCGAAACCAGATTGCGCTGAATTCTTTCCTCGAGAGAAAGAATGACCTGCATGCCGAAACTGTCCATTTCTGGAAAGTCCTCCTGATCCTTCATCATGTTCTTGAAGAATTTCTCGGAATTCTGTTCCTCTGTGGTGAGTCCACTCTCTGAAGCCTCGGAGATGTCATTCCGGACTTCTTCCGATCTCTCACTCACGAATTCTGAAGTGATTCTCTGGTGTAGTTCCTGCTCGTCAAGAACTTCTGCTTCAGAATCATCAAACGTGACCAGTGTCAGCGTCTGACCTTCTTTCTTGCCCAAATTGGGGAAGGTTTGCTTGCTCACGATCTTGAGATTAGTGATGTCCTCTCTCAAGTCGGAAATATCACACAACTCGGTTTCTGATGTTTTCTCCTGATAGTTGGTGATCTCTCTGAGAATCTGATCGTCTGATGAAAGTGACTCCTCAGATTGGATTGCAGATGATGTGCTCTCCAACTCTTCTTCGATTGCTCGAACAATCGAATCCTCCGAAACTGTGGCCTTGAGATTTCCAGATGGAGATTTCGCTCCTTCCGTACTTTCTAGACTCTCAACAGTCGGTTCTGATGACCGCAACTCTGAAAGAGGCTTCTCTTTGAAGTCCTTCTTGATGTCAAGAATTTTCTCCGTGAAATTGCTCTGATTTCCGCGAATCTTGCTAGCCAACTCAGCGTCGATCCCATAGCCTTTCGAGGCAAGGATTTGCCAAGCCATGTGACTCGAGATTTCTGGAAGTTCGAAACCTGGATCGTACTTGAGTCCACCTTCAAGAAGTCTCTTGGCAGTCATCCACTCTGGTTCCCAGTCCGCTGAAGCGCGTGCTTGGACGTAGAGACTCTTGAATGCTGAGAAGTTGACTGCTCCCTTGTGGGTGAGCCGTCCTGTCTTTCCTTGAAACCACCATCCGAGTGGACCTCTTCCAGCCATTGCTCCATCGAGATCTTGTCTCAACTCCTCATAGGATGCTTGAAGTCCACCGAAATCTGTGCCGACTAAGATGACGCATTCGTCGTCTTTCTCTGGTGGTTGTGGATTGGCTTTCTTGAGATGCGGATATTTTTCTGCTGCTTTGCTCCAATCAGGGACTGGCGTGTCGTTGATGAGATCGTCGATCGTGTAGGCTCCAACGTTGAAGATTGGACCTTGTTGACCAACAGGACACAACTGGAAATTCACATAGTTGGATGTAAACTTCTGTGAGCCTTGAACAACACTCAGTTCTCTCCTGATGTTAGCTCGCTGAACAGGTAAACCTAGCTTCTTAGCCAGATTTCCTTCGATGTTGGTGTTGTTGGCACAGGTGTCAAGCGCCACAACAACTCTCTTTCGACCTCCTGGGTAGATCAAATCACAAGTGACTTGTCTGATCGAAATGTGTTCAGCTTCCAGAGGTAGAAGATTGGCATGAGCGGTGTCAGCCTTGATGGGATCAGTGTCAGGACTCACTGCATGGTAGATCTGAACCTGACTCGAGAAGTGACATTTCATGATCTCCATCTCTTCCTCCTCATCTGCTTCTTCAAGGAATTCGTAGCTCTCAAGGAACTCCTCGATGAAGACAAGATTCTGATTTGCTCTCGGCTTGTGGACCAAAGGGTGATGCAATGAAGGACAGCCTTCGATGCCACAAGTCTTGCCTGGACTAATCCGGCAATCCTGGATCCTGTGACCTTTGTTCAGGCAGTGATAGCAGAGACGTTTGTCACGAACTGCTTCATACCTCTTCTCTAGGGAAAGCATACGGAACTTGGTACACGTCCAGATTCTGTGGTCGGTCTCATCACAGTAGGTGCAAGGTAGCACTGGTCTCTCTGCAAACTCAGGGTTGGCGTGCGTACGTTTCGGTACGTCGCGTCTTCCTTCGTCTGAGCTTCTCCTTTCCTCGGTGTTGTAGGCGGAGTCGCTGTAGGTCTCTCTGGTTCTCTCACGAGATGACCTTGCTCTGTCTGAGTAGTAAACAGGTGCTGAAGAATCAGATTCTTGGCCTTCGTCAGTGGTGAAGTTGGCTCTTCCTTGATCCTCAATCTCGTTGACGTTCTCAAACTGTCTTTGTTTGACCAAAGTAGCGAAGCGAAGTCGGAACCAGTCGCGAATTGTCAAGAAGTTGTAATCCAGACCGCGTTTCGCGAGTTCCTCAAAGATCCTGGCTCTTTCGTGAGCTGGGAAAAGACTCAACATCCTCTGAGCGTGGGTGTCAAGTGACTCAAAGAAGAATCTCTTCGCTTTCTTGCTCCTTCCACAAAGAATTTGCGCTCTAAGCTCGAAATCGTCCAACACCGCGCTGAGTCTTGTGCAACTAGGGATGTCGAATTTCTTGATGGGCTGCATCGCGTTGAGCTTGCTCAACAGAGTCGATTTCAAGTTCCTGGAATCTCCGTAGTGTTCACCTAGAATGGATAGTACTTTGCTGTACATTCCAGTCTGGTACTTGACCTCTGTGTAGCCTTGAACGAGTTCTTTGGCTTCACCTCCCAGACAATCCATCAAAGCTTGAAACTTCTCGTTCTCTGGGGCGTTCTTGTTCCCGGCGTAAGTCTCAAACCTGTTGAGAAAGTCTTCGAAACGTGGCTTCTTGCCGTTCGTGAACTTCTCAGGCTGCTTCAACGGAATCTTGTCATGTTTCTTGTCTGGGTCGTAGTCTTTGCTACTGGAGTAGTTGAGTCCTGGAAGACTCCTGTTGGCTTTTCTGAATGGATCTTTTCCTGATGACCTAGAGACTGATGCGTTGAATCCTGGATCATCATCATCCTCGTCGTCAGAACTGGAGCTTGAGCTCGGATCATCACCACCTCCTCCTCCACCTCCCGTGGGTGGTATCGTTGGATTGTTCCCTCCGAAATTGCGTTCGGGTGGATCTCTGCGTGGCGGATCACCTGAACTTCTCCTTCCAGAACCTCCACTGGGTGCTCTTGAGAGCCTTGAAGACCTGGAATTTCTCGAGATGTTCTCCGAAGAATCGTTTGATTCGACTTCTTGCTCGTCCTGACTTGGTGGATGCTCTCTGAGGCGGATCATATCCGACTGGACATGATGTCTGGTTGACTCCTTATGGGGAGCTGTTCTGTCGAGAAGTTCGGAGAGAAAATGTCTGAAAGTTGGATCGGTCGACATGTTAGTCAGCTGCTCGAGTGAGAAGGTTTGAGTACGGGTGCGCTCCTCTCTGAGGGGATTCTTCACTGAAGTGTGGGGGGTTCCCAACTCCAGACTCTGTCCTGGCACTTTCTCCGTGGTCTCAGTGACTCTAACTGACTCTTTAGCACTGGCTTGAGGAATTCTTGAGGCGTTCTCTCTGTCACTGGATGGTTCAGTGACTTTCGTAGGTGGCAACTTGGGAGGGTTGCTCACTGTCACCTTCTTCTGAGAGTCCTTGATGGCACTCTCTTCAGAGCTCTCCTTGTTGATGAGGTCTCTGACTTTCTCAGATTTCTTAGGTGGAACTCCTGAAGATTTTCCTGACATGGTAACCTGAACTTGCTGAACAGATTTCTCCGTTTCCTTGGGAACATGTTTCTCTTTTGTTTCATCACGTCTGATGACTGAGCTTGAAAAGTGAAGATTCTGCTTGGCCTTGGCCTTGTCAGCTTCCTCCTGAACCTTTTTGGCTTTGATCCCTGCGTAATACTTGGCGACGACAACTGGATCGAAAAGTTCTCTCAATCTCTCGTTAGAGATGAGGAACCCATCCTCAACCAAGATCTTGCTGGGTGAGAGACCTTGTGTAGACTGGCCTCTGTGAAGTAGATCAGCTAGCTTGAGTCGTTCTTCCTCAAGTTTTCCGAATCTGATGACATCCTCGCTGATCTTCTCTTCTGAAGTCTTGTGAAGTTTAGAGTCTTTGCCTGCTCCGTACGATTCGGTACGTGCTGGATTGGACTGAGTTTTCTGATCTTGCAACGGCGGAATCTTTAGACTCAGAGTCGTGTTGTCTGCAACGACTGTCTTGTTGGCGGGTCTAAGCTCCTTCGGTTGTCTCAAGTGTTGAATGTACTCAAGATCAATGAACTCTGCGGGAAAACGTCCCATTGACATGAAACGTTCGACCAAACGATGAGCATCTTCTGGATGCCATCCCCGTGCTTGGCTCTCACGAAGAATGAGTTTCTTGCACTCTTCTGTCTCTTCTCTGGCGAGGTCAAAGAGTTGAATCGTTGGCAGCTGGAGTTGCTGTTGAGCCCTTCTGACTCTTAGCTCCTCTCTCACGCGTTGTTGCTCTTGCTGCTTCTCCCACCGAGCTCTGTTCTCTTCGATGGTGTCCTTCATGGCGGCTATCACTCCCTCGCGGAATTGTTCACCCCACTCACGTCCACCAGGCGGTGTAACGATTTTCTTTTTCCTCCTCTTGGAAGTCCTGTCCTCCCCAACGACGGGAATTTTCTCACTCGTGGGTGGTACGACTGTGACTTGAATCTCTTGAGGCTGAACTTGCTCCTGCGGCGGAACTTCTGACTCCTTGGGTTTCTCCACAACTTCATCAAGTTTCTCAACTGACTCTGTTGGAGGCAATGCAGTAGCTCCTAGAACTTGTTCCTCCTGAGGCTCTTGAATGATCTGAACCTCTTCTGGATCGTCATTTGGACGATCAACTTCGTTGTCGTTAGCGAGATCTTGTTCGCTTCCAACAATCTCAACTGGCGCTGGTCTTATGGTCTCACCAGTCACATCAGCGTCGACGGATGTCCCCTTTGAGGTGATCTCCTGCGTTCCTTCTGATGTCTCGTAGTGAGCCACTTCAGCCATGGCTCTGAGCCTGGCTTCTTGTTCCTCTTGCTCTGAAAGACGAATCCTACAGTCAGGGGTCTTGTTGGATGGTGTCCTTCCAACAGTTGAATCCAAAAGGTAATCACCTTCACGGATGTATCTCTCCTTGGGAGAGCCCTGCTCTGACTCCTCTTCATCCTCAAAGACCAGAGGCCCTTTCGGTGCGATGGATCCTCTGTGACGATGAAGCTCTCCGTAAGTCAATGCCTCTTGTTCAGGGCTGATGACTTTCGCAAATCCTGGGGTTTCCTCAATCCTTTCGACCACTGGTGTTGGGGCTTCAGGATTCTTCTTCTTGTTGATCCACTCCTTGAGAGTCTCCTCCCACTCCAGGATTTTCTGTCCGATGGTACTCCTAAACTCATCACAGATGCGCTGATAGACTGCTCCTTCGCAATGGTCTGCGAGTTCGAGTAGGCTCTGTTTGCAGCCTGTCTTGTAATCTTGAACTGTCTCAAGATTCTCTCGCAGTTCTTCGAGAGGAACATTCATGATGTTTCCTCCGAACTGTTTGCCGCTGTCAAGTCTCCCGAGATATCTGATGATCTCCTCACGATACTCCTTGAGCTCGTTCACAAGAACTTGAAGGCCCTTGCTCTCTGACTCGAAAAGACTGTCTCCTGTGGTCTTCTTGACAGGTGCATCCGGTGTCTTGGCTGCTTTGGCGGCAATTCTCTGGGACTTTCTCACCGTTTTCACGGCCGCGTCTTTGACACGTGCAGTCCTCTTCTTCTTCGACACGTTTGTCGAAGTGTGAGTCGATGCTGACTCCTGTTTCTTCTTGGCCTCAGAAGCTCTCCTCTTGGCCAATTCTTCCTGAAGGATGTGCGGTGTTAGCTCCTTCAGAACACGATACGATCCTGTTCCACGTTTCGGAATGTCGAACTCCCGTTCTCCTGCGACGATCCTGTCGTAGGCGCTGCCTTCTGAAAATGTCCGAAAACACTCCGGCAAAGGATTCCTCTCCTGTGATTCTCTCAACTGATCTCTGAGCGGTGAGTTGACTCCGAAGACTGTACTCAACTGATAGAGTTCCTCTTCAGTGAGACCGCGTCGCTTCTTCTTTTCTGCTTCCTTGGCAGAATCTCGTCCCATGGACATGATGACAGATGTTGTTACCACTTCCTATTCCCAAAAGATTTTCTCCAAACGAAACACGAAATTTATATACACTTAGATTGCGTCAAGAGAGATTTCGCTCTCCCAACAGCAAGACAAAGAAGAAATTGTACAGGTGAATATTCGAACGAGAAATGAAGAATACGATTAATTACAAAATTCTTTGGGTACTGAAAGATCAACAGAGGTTTGCACCACTAGTTGTCTCTTTTCTCCGACAGAGAACACGAAATGACTCACGAATTACCGCGAGTTTACTGAAAAACTTAACTTGCCGTGAAACGAAATTGACTCTTTTCCTCTTAACAATACGAGACTTGCTCTTATCTGCTTAGGTACTGAGAGCTCTAGTTCAAAACAAGTACAAGAATATACAAAAAATTCCAGCCCAGGTCCAGTGTCACTCTAACGTGCCGCTGAACGGTGGGTACTAAATACGCACAATGAAAATTCTCAGCTCGCAAATTGCTCACTTCGACATGAATTCGAATCCCATTGAGGAGAAACGAATCAAATGGTACACTGACCCGTTCACAAGTGAACTTCGACTCAAAGTTCGAGTCTCATGGAAAGAGAAACGAACAGAAAATGGTCGCTTGCAATGGTGATGCGAACGACGGACATGAAATGAAGACACAAAGACACAAATACTCTTTGTACCTCGAGGTCGCTGGCTTCGGATTGGAATGAAGTCGGCGTCTGAAGTTGTTGATGTCGTGAAGTCTTTCTCGGATCGAGCGCGTAGAAAGGTCCTTTCGTGGACAATTCGGTCCACACTCGGTCCACCAGGGATCGCTGGTAAACTCCTGAGTGAGAAAAGACAATTTGTCGGGATGCCTCTCGTTCTCCCTTCAGGTGGTCAGCAGTACTCGATTATCATCCGTCGGCCACAACCAATACTCAGGTTCACGGTTCTACTACTTACTAGGATTTCTTTTCAAAACGAGGTGTAATAAGCATCGGTTCCCTACTAGGATCTTTGTCCGTTCCTCTACTAAGATTACTTCACACACACGCTCTGAATTACTTTCTTTTCTTGGTTCGAACTTGGCTACTACTTTTCCTGAAATTGTCGCTCTCGGAATTCTATGTTTCCTGAACTTATTCCCCGAAGTTTTACTAAAAAGGTCTTACAAAAAATGCACACAAAAACACAAATGAAAACACACAAATTAAATTGATCCCGAAAATTTCTCTAGTCTCGTTACCTCAAGGGTCGAGTAACTCACACAAGCAATAACAGATTCAGATCTCAAAGCACAACACAAAATGACACAAAAACACAAAGCTCAAGTTCGAACTTCGAAATTCGAACGAACTGAAAGAAGAAACACTGACCAGCTTGCAAATTATGCTCGCATCGACATGAGTTCGAGTCCCATTGAAGAGAAACGAATCAGAAAGAAAACACGAAAATTTCAAAGAAATCTGACGGCGTTGTCGCCGGTCCTTCTGGTCACTCACAAGTGTGCGAATGACGAAAACACGAATTCACCGGTTCGAGTCCCATGGAAAGAGAAACGAACTTCGAAGAAATGGTCACTTGCAATGGTGCGAGCGACGAATCATGAAAAGAAACTCAAGTTCGAGTCCCGTTGAGCGAGAAACGAACGAAGAAATGAAAATGTATCACAAGTTGGAGCTTCCAAATTTGTTCACAAATTATGCGAACAAAGAGCACAGAAAATTCAAATTTCACAGAAAATCATACAAGAAAAATACACACAAATTGAATTTAGCGATGAAACCTGGGGGATGCCCAGATTTCACCTAGAAATCACACAAAAAACAAGACACACATGGCTCGCAAATTATGCGAACTCAGAATACACACGAATTTATACAAATGATCTCAAAATCGAATCTCGTTGAGCGAAATTCGAGC
>SXGQ01317749.1_pt1 | contig 11596 bp, 14 predicted proteins | sample 3178371 | NCBI WGS metagenome assembly SXGQ01 (sample SAMN11356859, study PRJNA531348) | freshwater metagenome | isolation source: freshwater sample F1-20 | place: China: Fuxian Lake, Yuxi | collected 2017-12-25 | reverse complement strand
GGCGGCGTGGCGCGGGGTCAGGCGGAAACGCGGGGTGTCGAAATCGGGGATGAAGGTCGTCGTCTTGGCGAGGAACTCGGTCATGCCGGCCTCGCCGCCCATGACCTTGCGGATGACCGGGACGATGTTGGTGACCTGATCAAGGCCGATGAAGGCGTCGACCTTCGGGAGCTCGACGCGGCCCTTGGCGCCCTCGACGACAGGCAGGGCGCCCTGATAGCGCTGGGCCATGCAGCCGGCGACGATCAGCTTCTGGCCCTTCCTGCGGGCGGTGGCCTTGCCATCGCTCATCTCGTAGATGGCCTCGAGCGCCTCGTGCTTCGAGGCGTCGATGAAGGAACAGGTGTTGACGATGACGACGTCTGCTTCGGCGGCGTCGGGGGTCATGGTCATCCCGGCCTTGGCCAGGTGGCCGATCATGATCTCGGAATCGATCAGGTTCTTGGCGCAACCAAGGGAGACGAGGCCTACTTTGACGGACATGGCGGGATAAGGAGCAGAGAAGCGGCGGAAAGCAACCCCAGCCGTCAGAGGGCGAGCCAGGCTTCGGCCGGGATGGTCTCGGGCCGGGCGAGGCTGGTGACGCCGAAGCGGGGCAGGTCCGCCAACCAGGCGGCCACGTCGGGAGAGCCGGCAAAAAGCTTCTTGGCGGCCGACCCGACCTGTTTCCGCCGCTGGGTGAAGAGCATGCGGGCGACTTCGCGGGCGCGGGGGCTGAGGCGGCGCGCGTCGGGCCGGCGGCGCAGGACGAGCAGGCAGGAATCCACCTTGGGCGGCGGGTTGAACGACTGGGCGGGGACCGGGTGCACCTTGGTCTTCTCGAAGGCGAGGTGCACCTGGGCGGTCACGGCGGACCAATGCCCGGTGCCGAGCTCGGCCGTGAGGCGTTCGGCGGCTTCGCGTTGCAGCATGAGCACCATCAGCGACGGGTGCGGCCCGGCGCAGATCGCATCCATCCATGGGGTCGAGATGGCGTAGGGCAGGTTGGCGATCACCTTGAAGGACCCGTCGGCGGCGCTCGTCAGGCCTGCGCGGGGAAAATCGACGGCGTCGCCTTCCTTGAGGTGGAACGTCCGGGGGAACCGCGACAGGAGCGACTGCGTCAGGTGGAAGTGCATCGTCCGGTCCGCCTCGACGGCGTGCAGGTCGACGCCGGCGCAGAGCAGGGTGCGCGTCAGCGTACCGAGGCCGGGACCGATCTCCACGACGGTCTCGCCGGCCTTGACCTCGCCGAGTTCGAGCGACTTGCGCACGATGTTGCCGTCGATGAGGAAATTCTGCCCCAGCCACTTCTTGGGCATGTGGGAGAGGCGGGCCAGCAAGTCCCGGGTCTCGTTGGCCGAAAGCGGGCCGTCGCTCATGCGTGCTGCAGCGCCTTCATCAGCGCGGCCGGGTCGGCGGCGCGCATCAGCGACTCGCCGACGAGCAGGGCATCGGCGCCGGCGGCGCGCATCCGGGCGGCGTCCTCGGCCGTCCGGAGCCCGCTCTCGGCGACCTTCAGGACGGACTCGGGCATGTGCGGGATGACCCGCTCCGCGAACGTGAGGTCGATCTGGAAAGTGGAAAGATTACGGTTGTTCACCCCGATCATGTCAGGGCCATGGCGCAAGGCCCGCTCGAGCTCGGCCTCGTCGTGGACTTCGAAGAGCGCATCGAGCCCGGCGAGCCCGGCGGCGCGGTGGATCGGGATGATTTCGGCGTCGGTCAGGCCGCGCACGATGATGAGGACGCAACGGGCGCCGGCCTGGGCCGCTTCGAGCACCTGATACGGGTGGACCATGAAGTCCTTGCGGATGCAGGGCAGGGGGCGGGTCCGGGAGTCCTGGTCCGCGACCACCTGCGCCAGGTCCTTGAGCTCACCTTGGAAGTACTGCGTCTCGGTGAGCACGGACAGGCAGTCGGCGCCCGCGGTGGCGTAGGCGCGGGCTTGGGCCACGGCGTCGACGCCCGCCTTGATCTGACCGACGCTGGGCGAGGCGCGTTTGACCTCGGCGATGACGGACAGCCGGCCGGGGACCCGCAGGGAGGCGCGGAAGCCGGGCGTACGGTACCGGCCGGCGAAGGCCGTCAGTTCGGCGTCCGCGACAGGACGGGCGAACGGGGCGATTTCCCGGCGCTTCGCGTCCATGATTTCTGTCAGCTTGTCCACTGGCCCTAACCCAACGGCTCCCGCGGCTTCTGGCAATCGTTTTGACTCTCCCGCATCCTGTCTCCTGCATCGGGTCATGCCCGGCATCGACCTCCTGCTCGCGACCACCGCCCGACTCCGCGCACCGGACGGCTGCCCTTGGGACCGCGAACAGACGCACCGGACCATCTGCGACTGCCTCGTCGAGGAAGTCGCCGAACTCCTGCAGGCGATCGACCGCGAAGACCATGCGAACCTCTGCGAGGAGCTGGGCGACCTGCTGTTCCACGTGGTCATGCACGCGCAGATGGCGGCCGAGGCCGGCAAATTCACCTTCGACGACGTCGCCCGCGAAGTGAACGAGAAGATGGTCCGCCGCCACCCGCACGTCTTCGGCGACGGCGTCAAGCTCGGTTCGGCGGACTCGGTCGTGACGCAGTGGGAGCAGATCAAGCTGCGCGAGAAAGGCGCCGCCAAGCCTTCCGTGTTCAAGGCCTTGCCCCCTTCGCTCAACGCCCTCCTCGCGGCCCGCGAGGTCTGGAAGCAGGTCCGCAAGAAGCAACTCGACGCAGGCCCGATGGTCGATGTCGCCCAGGTCGGCGCCCATGCCGCGGGCCTCACCGAAGAAACCGCCGGGCGAAGGCTCTTCGAACTGATCGCCGCCTGCCGCGATGCCGGCATCGACCCTGACTCCGCCTTGCGCCGGCAGACAGCCAAGGTCGTCGCCGAAGCGGAGACCCGCGCCGCCCGCGGCTGAGCATGGAACAGGACGACCAGCCGATCACCGTGCACGTCGCTGGTCGGGCCGTGCTGGTCTGGCCGCGCGTCTCCGGGCGCACGACGCGCGTCCGTCTCTCCGTCAAGCCCGGGCCGAGGGTGGTGCTGACCTATCCTCCACATGCCTCGCATGCGTCGGCGCTCGCGTTCCTGCGGGACAACCTGCCGTGGCTCGGCCGGGTCCTGGCCAAGGCGCGGGCGGTCCAGCCCTCGCTGACCTCGCACATGAGAAAATTCCCCTGGGTCACGCTCGACGACCGGCTCCTCGCCGTCGAGATGGAGGAGGGGACGCGAGGATCGGTGCGGCTTGCGCGGGCGGAGGACAAGGTCGTATTCGTCCTGCCTGCCGCCGATCCGGAGGCTGGTTCGGTGCGGGTCGTGCGCCGTCTCGCCGAGACGGGCCTGGGTCTTGCGGTCGACCGGCTGAGCCGTCGGTGCGGCGTCGCCGTCAGCCAGGTCAGCGTGCGGGACCAGACGACGCGCTGGGGGTCCTGCTCCTCCGCGGGCGCGCTTTCCCTCAACTGGCGCCTGGTGCTGCTCCCGCCGATGCTGCACGACCACGTCATCCTGCACGAGCTGTCGCATCGCCGGCACATGGATCATTCCGACCGCTTCTGGGCCCAGCTCGCCGCCTGGGATCCGGAGTGGAGGAAGCATGACCGCGAGCTGAACAAACGATGGAACGTCATCATGGACCTCGGACGATGAAACCGGCCGAACCAGGACAGTCGCCGGACGAGATATTCGACGTCGTGGACGGGCAGGATCGCGTCGTCGGCCGGGATTTACGCCGGGAGATCCATCGCCGCGGCCTCCGCCATCGCGCGGTGCACGTGTTCTGGCTTCGCCCCGACGGCGACCTCTGTCTGCAGCGCCGCTCCTACGCCAAGGACAACAGCCCGGGGCTGCTCAGCAGTTCCTGCGCGGGCCACGTCGACGCCGGCGAGGATTACCTGTCCGCCGTCGTCCGGGAACTGCGCGAGGAACTGGGCATCGGGCTCGCTGCCGCCGACTTCCAGGAGATCGATTACGCGCCATGCCACGCCGAGCTCGGCCATGAGTTCGTGCGGAGCTATCTCATCGGCGGCCGGCACAGCACTTCCCTGGCTCGCGCCGAAGTCGACGCTTTGCTCTGGCGCAAGCCTGCGGAGATCGAAGCCTGGGCCCGGACCGACCCCGTCCTGTTCGCGCCGCCGCTCCTGCATCTGTTCCGGCGGCCGTCGATCCGCGCCGCCTTGGGGCTGCCGTCGTAATTGTTTGAACATTCGTCCGTATGGTGCGAGACAACGACCGTGCCCGACGTCCCGACAGCCAATCCCGACGAACCTGTGACGGTGTCTTGGTATCACTGGGTCTGGCTCGTGCCTCTCGCGCTGGGACTCCGCTTCTGGATCGCGACCCTGCGTTTCCGGATCGCGGGTCCCGGTCCTGACGACCTCGACGGGCCGAGCATCCTGCTGCTCTGGCACGACAAGCTGTTCGTCGCCCCATGGATCGGACAGAAAGTCGTCCGGCGACCGATCACGGCGCTGATCAGCACGAGCCGGGATGGAGCCTGGCTCGTGGCTTTCTTCCGGCTCATGGGCATCAACGCCGCCCGCGGTTCCTCCAACCGCCGGGGCGCCGCCGCCCTGGTGACGATGACCCGAGCGGTTCGCGCCGGGCAGCACGCCGGCATCACGCCGGATGGGCCGAAAGGCCCGGCCCTGCATTGCAAGCCCGGGGCGGTCGCCTTGGCCCGCCTGACGAAACGCCCTTTCATCGTGATGGGCATCCGGTACCGGTCATGCTGGCGCCTCGGCAGCTGGGATCGCTTCGCCTTGCCGGTTCCTTTCAGCGTGGTCGAGACGACGTTCGAACCTGCGGGGCTGCCCGCAGAGGGCGAAGACGACGCCATGGTCGCGTCCCGGTTGGAAAGCCGCCTGAACGCCCTGTCGGCCGACCCGGCCTGACCTAATCGCGCCGCAGGAGCTTCTCGGCGTATTTGGCCAGCAGGTCAGACTCCAGGTTCACCCGGTCGCCGGTTTTTCTCCCGGCGAGATTGGTCACTTCGAGGGTGTGCGGGATGACCCAGATACGAAAACCTTCCGGGAGCAGGTCGGCGACCGTGAGCGACATGCCGTCGACGGCCACGCACCCCTTGCGCACGACATGGCGGAGGAACTCAGGGGTAGCGCGGACGTCGAGACGCCAGTCCGCGCCGTCCTGGCCGAAGAAAGCGACCTCCCCCATGCAATCGACGTGGCCGGTGACGAAGTGGCCGCCCATCCGGTCGGTGGGCAGAAGACTCGGCTCGATGTTCACCTTCATGCCGGGCCGCAGGCCGCCGAGGTTGGTCAGCCGCAGCGTTTCGGCGAGCAGGTCGAAGGAGGCTTCCGCGGCGGCGGGGTCGACGACCGTCAGGCAACAGCCGTTGATCGCGATGCTGTCGCCGGGCTTGGCGACGGCGAGGAGGGGATGCTTCAAGGTCAGCCGGGCGCCGTCACGCGCACGCGAGGTAAGGCCGACGACCTCGGCGGCACCCTGGACGAGTCCGGTGAACATGGTCAACGCGAAGGGGCCTTCGCAGGCCCCTTGGTGTCAGTTCTGGTTGCCGTCTTGGGCGCGCTTGGCGCGTTCCTCGGCTTCGATCTTGGCCCGGACCGCGGCCCGCTCTTCCTCTTCGATCTGGTTCTGGCGGAACTTGCGACGATCGTCTTCTTCGGCGGCGCTGCGGATCTCGGTCTCGACTTCTTCGGAGGCCTTCTTGAATTCACGTTTGGCCTTGCCGAGACCACGGGCGAGTTCGGGGATTTTCGATCCGCCGAAGAGCAGGAGGGCTACGGCGAGGATGGCCCAGAAAACAGGGCCGTCGAGCAGGGCGAGGGGGAGGGACATGGGCGGATTGCGGTTGCTGGGATGGACTGACTGGTAAACATTTCCCGAAGTTAAGGCCATGTCAACCCATGTCTCCCATCGCGACGTCTGGTATGCCGGACATGTCCAAGGGGTCGGTTTTAGAGCCCAGGTCCTCGCGGTCGCCCGGGGATTCGAAGTAACCGGCTTCGTCCAGAACCTCTCCGACGGCCGGGTCTACCTGCATGCCGAGGGGACCGAGCCCGAGGTCGAGGCATTCGCCGACCAGGTCCTGCAAGTCCTCGACGGGCATATCCGCGGGACGGAAGTCCGGGCCTTCGCCGGCCTGCGCACCTGCCAGGACTTCTCGATCCGCCGATGAACGCCGCAATCTCCGTCCGCCGTCTCACCAAGGATTTCAATGTCGGTCTCCGCGGCGTTAAGCTTCGCGCCGTCGACGACCTCTCGCTCGAGATTCCGCGCGGCCAGGTCTACGGCCTGCTCGGGCCGAACGGTTGCGGCAAGAGCACCACGCTCAAGATCGTGCTCGGCTTGGTCGGCGCCACCGCCGGCGAGATCAGCATCCTCGGCCAACCTTACGCCTCCCCGGCGGCGCGCCGGCGGATCGGTTTCCTGCCCGAGGCCCCGTATTTCCATAAGTTCCTGAGCGGCCGCGAACTGGTGAGTTACTGCGCCCAGCTCAGCGGCGTCGCCACGGCGGACGTCGCTGCGGCCGTCGAAGACGCCCTCGGCCTCGCCGCCATGACCGCCGCGGCCGACCGTCCGGTCGGTACTTATTCCAAGGGCATGCTGCAGCGGATCGGATTCGCCCAGGCGATCGTCCACGACCCCGAACTCGTCATCCTCGACGAACCCACGGCCGGGGTCGATCCGGTCGGTTCGGCCGCCATCGGCGGCATGATTCGCGCCATGCGCGACAAGGGCAAGACCGTCGTCCTCTGTTCGCACCTGCTGGGACAGGTCGAGCAGGTCTGCGACCGCGTGGCCATCATGGACCGAGGGAGGCTCGTGCTCGAAGGCCGCGTCGACGATGTCCTCGCCCGCCGCGACCGGCATGTCCTGACCGTCGAGGCGCTCACCCCGGCGGCGCGGGCGGCCGCCGAAGCCGCCTTGACCGCCCACGGCGCCGTGCTCACCTCCGTCACCCATCCCCGCCGCTCGCTCGAGGACCTCTTCCGTGAGCTGGTCACCGGCAGCCGCGACGCCTGAACCCATGAACGCCTCTTTCCGCCGGATCTCCTGGATCGCCCGCATCACCTTCCTCGAGGCCGTGCGCCAACGTTTCTTCGGCTTCCTGCTGGTGCTCGGGGTGGCGATGGTCCTTTCCTCGGTCTCGTTCCGGGTCTTCGATTTCGGCCACGGCGAGCTGAAGTTCATCGCCGACTTCGGCTTCGGCGGGATGTTCTTCTTCGGCTCCGTGCTGGCCGTGGTGATGACCGCCCAGCTGTTCTTCAGCGAGATCGACAACAAGACCGCCCTGACGCTCCTCGCCAAGCCGCTCAGCCGGTGGGAATTCCTCTTCGGCAAGTTCGCCGGCGCGTGGGCGATGCTCGGCGTCTTCGTCGTCGCCCTGGCGGGCCTGCTCGGGCTGGTGCTCTGGTCGCGCGAGCAGGAACTGCTGGCCGCGGCCGAGCAGACGGGCCGGATTCCCGCCACTTTCAGCCTGACCGGCCTGGCATGGTACGCCTTGCTCCAGTGGCTCCGACTCGGCGTGGCGATCGCCATCGTCCTGGCCATCTCGGCGCTCGCGCGGACGTTCCTCTTCGCGGTCGTGGTCGGTTCGCTGGCCATCGTCGCCGGGCAGCTGCAGTGGATCGCCCAGGACGCCGTGCTCAGGCCGACGGACTCGGCGCTGTACGGGGGCTTCCTCTGGCTGACCACCCGCCTGCTGCCCAACCTGCAGCAGTTCAACCTCGGCGACGCCTTGGTCCTCGGCTCCTCCGCCGTGCCGGCGGGCGCGACCGGCGAGGTCGTCCTTTCGGGTCTTCTCTACGTCGCGGCCTACCTCGCGCTGGGGGCCGTCGTGTTCCGCCGGAGGGAAATCTGATGCGCCGCCACCTGTCCTGGATCGGCCCGGCCTTGCTCGTGCTTGCGGCCGGCACCTATGCCGAGGTCTCCTGGCGCGCCGTGCGTCCCGCGATTCCGGAGATCGGACGCAAGGAGCTGGAACCGACGCTCGGACAAGGCGTGCTCCTGGGCATCCTCGGCGGCCTGCGCACGGTGGTGGCCGACCTGACCTGGATCCGCAGCTACGTCCTGTGGGAGCGCAAGGACCGGCCCGGTTGCGAGACGCTCATGCGCGCCGCCTGCGCGCTCGATCCGCACGCGCGTTACTTCTGGGAGAACACCGGTTACGCCATCGGCTTCGACATGGCGCATTGGGACATCCGCCGCCGCGGGGGCTACGACAAGGTGCCGGAAGAGACGCAGCGCCGCCTTTTCCAGGAGTACGCGCGCAAAGGCATCGCGGTGCTCGAGGAAGGCATGAGCCACGCCAAGAACACCACGCCGCTCGTCCTCACCGCCGCCCAGCTCGCCGAGATCAAGCTGAAGGACCATCGGCTCGCCGCTTCTTACTATCAGACCGCGGCCGAAGCCCCTGACGCGCCTTGGTATGCCGCCCGCATCTGCGCGCAGACGCTCTGGGAGGACGGCCGTCGCGAAGAGGCCTACCGATGGCTCCGGCAATATTGGACGACGCGGATGCTCCCGAAGGAAGACGGCTTCCCTGACGACCTTCAGCGCCTGCGCACGATGGAGGATGTGCTCGGCGTCCGGGCCGATCTCCGGATTCCCCGGCAGGCCTGGGAGCGCTGATCAGAAGGGTTCGTCCGACTTCTTCTCGGCGGGCGCGCCTTTCGTCGCCCGCGGCTTGCGGGGCGGGAATTCGAACCACCAGCCCCTCTGCTGGTCGGCCACGAGGAAGGCCTCGAAGGCGCGCTTGGTCCGGTTGGAGACGAATTTCTTGAGGCCGGTCTTCCCTTCGCCGAGCAGCTTGCGGACGTCGTCCGGCGACAGCGGGCACTTGAGCATCTCGGCGTTGAGGCTGAAGGTCTTCTTCGCGCCGGCCTCGTTGGCCTTGTGCGGGCAGACGCGATAGCCGGCGGAGGGCGTGTGTTGGACGGGCAGGCCGCTGACGGGGCAGAGGCCGAGGACGGGCCATTCGGCGTCGAAGGCGTCGGGATTGCCGTCGGCGCCTTCACGCGGCGGGAAATAGAGCACGGCCTTGAGCTTGCCGCTCGGCGCCTTGGGTTTGGACTTCCGGACCGGCTTGGGCGGAGCGGGCTCCGCGCCTTCGGCGGCGGGGGCCGGCGCGGCCTTGGCTTCGGCGCCACGGGGCTTGATCGTGTCGGGGTCGACGAGGTCGATGTAGCCCGAGAAGTTCCGGCCCGACTTCATCGAGCGGAAGTCGGCGAACGGGCCGATGCGGCGCTTCACGACCAGTTCGGCGACCTCGGCCGGCGTGATCCGGTGGCCGTTCATCTCGGCGTAGATCGTGAGTTTGGCCCGGTCCGTCGAGCCGGCCTTGTCCTGCGAGAACTATTTCTCGCCATCGGTGAGGAGCGGGCGCCCGTCGGTCGGGGAGAGCACCTGCGGGGAAAGCTCGGCCGACGGCGCGGGTTCGGTCGCGCCTTCGAGCATCGCGCTCACCTGGGCCTTGATCTCCCGGATGAACGCCGCGGCGGTGATCTCGCCGTGCTCGATCTGCTTCAGCTTGTATTCCCACTCGCCGGTGAGCTGGGGCTCGATGAGGAAGGACATGCCCTTGCTCTTCTGGGTCAGGAACTGGTGGAGCTGGAAGGCCTTGGCGAGGGGGACGAGTTCCTTGCCTTCGCGCTCGACGTAGGCCTTGCTCAGCAGTTCCTCGATGGTCGCGGCCCGCGTCGCCGGGGTGCCCAGGCCACGTTCCTTCATCGCCTCGGCGAGGGCTTCGTCGTCGACGAGCTTGCCGGCGTTCTCCATCGCGCCGAGCAGCGAGGCCTCGTTGTAGCGCGCGGGCGGCTTGGTCGCGTCTTCCTTCACGTCGACGCCGCACACCTTCGCCCGGGCGGGTTCGCCGTCGGCGGCGGCCAGCGCGGGCAGGCTCGCGGAGCCCTCCTTGTCCTTGTCTTCCTCGGCCTCGGCTTCCTGGCCCCAGACCGCGCGCCAGCCGGCGACGACGAGCACCTTGCCGGTGGTACGGTAGGCGTGGGCGCCGACGGTCGTCGTCCGGATGGTCTCCTCGAACTCGGCCATCGGGAAGAAGACGCCGACGAAGCGTCGGACGACGAGGTCGTAGATCTTCTGCTCGACGTCCGTCAGGCCTTGCGGGACGGTCCCGGTCGGGACGATGGCGAAGTGGTCGCTGACCTTCTTGTTGTCGAAGACGCGCCGGCCTGCCGAGTCGACCCAGCCGTTACGCAGGGCTTCCTTGGCGAAGATTCCGGCCGGGTGGGTGCCTTCGAGCGATTGCAGGGCGGCCTTGGCGTTGGGCAGGTAATCCTCGGGCAGGTACTGGGAATCGGTGCGCGGGTAGGTCAGCGCCTTGTGCTTCTCATAAAGGGCCTGGGCGACGCTGAGCGTCGTCTTAGCCGAGAAACCGAACCGTCGGTTGCCCTCGCGTTGCAGGGTCGTGAGGTCGAAGAGCCGGGGGGCGCTCTCCTTCTTGGGCTTCCGCTCGTCGGTGACGACGCCGACGCCGATCCGGAGGGATTCCTCGGCGACCAGGCGGGCCTGTGCCTCGTCATAGAAGCGCTCGGCTTCCTTCCGGTCGGTCACGCCCGGTACCTGGGCGGCGCCGCGGTAGCTCCCGTTGGACAGGCCGAAGTCGCCTTCGATCTTCCAGAAGGTCTTGGGGACGAAATTTCGGATCTCGAACTCCCGTTTCACGAGCAGCATCAGCGTCGGGGTCTGCACCCGGCCGACCGAGAAGACGTCGCGCTTGGCGCCGCCGATCCGGATGGTGCCGTAGCGGCTGCCGTTCATGCCGACCAGCCAGTCCGCCTGCGAGCGGCAGATCGCCGAACCGAGCAGGCCGGCCTTGCCGGATTCCGGCAGGAGGTGGGCGAAGGCCTGGGCGATGGCGGTAGTGGTCATGCTGGTCAGCCAGAGGCGGCGGATCGGGAGGCGGGATTTGGCCAGCTGGTAGATGTAGTGGAAGATGAGCTCGCCTTCGCGGCCGGCGTCGCAGGCGTTGACGACCGAACCGACATCCGCGCGGGCCAGGAGTTTCTTCAGCAGTCTGAAACGCTCGCCATTGTTACGCTCGCTGATGACGACCTTGAGGATGCCCGGCCGGGCGGAACCGTCGAACTCGTCGGGCAGGATGGGGAGGTCCTTCAGCGCCCAGCGCTTGAACTTTTCGTCGAGATCCTGCGGGTCGTTGAGGCGCACCACGTGACCGATCGACGAGCTGATGACCCACTGGTCGTCCTCATAGTAATCGCTCGTGGCCTTGGGCACCTTGAGCACCTTGGCGAGGTCGCCGGCGACGGAAGGCTTCTCGGCGATGACGAGCGTCTTGGAACCGACGGGGGCGTCGGTAGCGGGGGACTTGGCGGGCTTCAAGCGCATGCGTAGGATTATAACCGGCTGTCAACTCCGGTTACATTCCCTGCTCGGCGAAGGAGTCGTCAAGGGCGGCGATCAACACGCCGATCGTGGCGTCGGTTTCATCGCCCATGTTGGAGATGCGGAACGTCTTGCCCTTGAGCTTGCCGTAGCCGCCGTCGATCACGAGCTTGTGACGGGACTTCAGCGTCTTGATGAGGCGCTCCAGATCGGCGTTACGGTCGTTCTTGAAGCAGTTGAGCCCGCGGGTGCCGAAGCGGACTTCCGGCAGGAGCGAGAAACCCT
>SXGQ01868834.1_pt1 | contig 11597 bp, 9 predicted proteins | sample 3178371 | NCBI WGS metagenome assembly SXGQ01 (sample SAMN11356859, study PRJNA531348) | freshwater metagenome | isolation source: freshwater sample F1-20 | place: China: Fuxian Lake, Yuxi | collected 2017-12-25 | reverse complement strand
GGTGGCAGACGGAGACGGGCGGGATCATGATGAGCCCACTGCCCGGGTGCACCCCCACCAAGCCGGGCAGTTGCACCCTGCCGCTGCCGGGGGTGTCGCCGCAGATCGTCGATGCCGCCGGCGACCCCGTGGAACCGGGCGAAGGGGGATGGTTGGTGATGACCCGCCCCTGGCCGGGCATGCTCCGCGGGGTGTGGGGCGACGACGAGCGCTTCCGCGAGACCTACTGGTCGCGGGTCCCGGGCAAGTACCTCGCCGGCGACAACGCCCGCCAGGACGCCGACGGCTACTACTGGATCATGGGGCGGATCGACGACGTCCTCAACGTCGCCGGGCACCGCCTGTCGACGATCGAGATCGAAAGCGCGCTGGTCAGCCACCCGAGCGTGGCGGAGGCGGCGGCGGTGGGGCGGCCGCATGACGTGAAGGGGGAGGCGGTGGCGGTGTTCGTCACGCTCCGAGCCGGCGAGCCGGGGGACTCCCTCAAGGATGTCCTGCGGCGGCATGTCCGCCAGCAGATCGGCGCCCTGGCGGTGCCCGACGACATCCACTTCGCGGCCGCGCTGCCCAAGACGCGGAGCGGCAAGATCATGCGCCGTCTGCTCCGCGACGTCGCCGCCGGCCGGGAGACGGTCGGCGACACCACGACGCTCGAGGACTACACCGTCCTTGCCAACCTGCGCGGCAACGACGAGTAGCCCCTGACGGGACGGCGCATGAAAAAAGGCCGGGCCGGCTTTCGCCGGCCCGGCCCCTGTTGCATGTCGAGAGTCGGCGGCCGCGTCATGGCCCCCACCGACTCCGCCGGGCCCCGGAGGCCCGGTGGCTTCGCAGGATCAGGCGCCGAGTGCCTTGAGCACGTCGAGCATCGGTCCGACGATCGGACGGAGGATGTCGCCCACGCCCGGGATCGCCATCACCGTTTCGACGATCCCCGACAGGCCGCCCATTCCCTTGTTGACCGCCTCCTTGACCGTCGCCTTGCCGGCGTCGGGCAGCTCGCCCATGCCGTTCTTGATGGCGTCGAGCGTCGGCAGCAGGCCCTTGAGGGCCGGGACCGCCGCCTCGGCGGTGGCCACGTCGCTGACCCCACCGAGGGTCTTGGAGAGGGTCTCGAACAAACCGGTCACGTCCTTGCCCATCTTCACCGCCTCGACGAGGTTGTCGGGCAGCGTGAGTGCTTCAGTGGCCGGCTTGGTGACCTCGATCACCTCCTCGACCGCCTCGCGCCCGGCACGCGGCATCTGCACTGCGGGAGGCGCCATCTGGTTGCCCCCCTTCTTCTGGCCACTGTTGGACATGTACCACCATGCGCCCAGGCCGAGCAGCGGGATCGCCAGCAGCGGCAGCCACGCCGGGAAGCCCGAACCCGCCGGCTCCGGCTCGCGCCGGGCGTGCGAGTGATCGGTGTGGGTGGTGCGACGCTCGTCGCTGTGAGTGCCACCGGTCGGCCGCTGGACGGCACCGGATGCAGCGCTCACGAAGTCACCGAGCGACAGCCCCTTGGGCAGGGCACCGGTGATGTTCCCCGCCTGCGACGACAGCAGGCTCTGCACCCCGTGGGCGTCGATCCGCCCCCCCTTGAACGTGCTGGCGACCTGCCCGAGGACGACGGGGGCGAGGTAGGACAGCAGGCTCTTGGCGATCCCGGGCTTCATGCCGAGGAACGATGACAGGGCGTTGACGAGCGTCGACGTCCCGGCATTGCCGAACAGCGAGCCCAGCAGGCTGCCGCCGATGTCGGCCGTCTTCGCGGCGCCGGAGCCACCGAACATCCCGGCGAGGTTGCCGAGCATTCCCATGTCGAGGCCGCCGAGCGCCGAAGCGATCTGGCCGGCACCGTTGTCGGTCGAGGCGAGTTTGGCGAGTCCGCCGAGCAGCGCGGGCACCGCGGCGGCCGTGGCCGACTTGGTCTGCCGGCTGTCGGCACCGATCAGCGAGCCCAGGCTGCCGAGCACCGCCTCGTTGGACAGCTGACTCGTGATCACATCCACCAGATTCATTTTCAACTCCAGAAGCAGATGAAAAAACACCGTCCGCGGCAGCGGCGAACGAGCCACACGGCCACGGCGAACCCCTCCCGGGGCAAGGTTGTCATACCCCGTTTGCCGGGCTCACACAAGCAATCCGCGGGGTCCACCGCCGCTTGTCTGCCTCCCCAGCCGACCCAGCCTCGGCAGGAACGCGACAAGGGATCGATGGGGGGCACGGCTACACTCACCGGGATGGTCGAACACCCCATCCGCCACGTCCCCGAACTGCTCGCACCGGCCGGCGACCGGGAATGTGTCCATGCCGCGGTCGAGAATGGCGCCGATGCCGTCTATTTCGGGCTCGACGTTGGCTTCAACGCCCGCGCCCGGGCGGCCAACTTTCCGCCCGAAGACCTCCCGCAGCTGATGGCCGACCTCCACCGCCGCGGGGTGCGGGGCTATACAACCCTCAATACCCTCGCCTTCGAGGGGGAATTGGCTGAACTGGCCCGGGTGGCCGCCCTCGTCGGCGCCGCCGGGGTGGATGCGGTGCTCGTGCAGGACGTGGGGGCGGCACGGTTGATTCGCGCGGTCTGCCCCGATTTGCCGATCCACGCCTCCACGCAGATGACGCTCACCAGCGCCGAGTGTTTCGCCCTCGCGCGGTCGCTGGGGATCGAGCGGGTGGTGCTGCCCCGGGAACTCTCGGTGGCGGAGATCGGGCGGATCGCCTCCTGCACCGACATGCCGCTCGAGGTCTTCGTGCACGGGGCGCTGTGTGTCGCCTACTCGGGCCAGTGCCTCACCAGCGAGTCGCTCGGGGGGCGATCCGCCAACCGCGGCCAGTGTGCCCAGGCCTGCCGTCTCCCCTACGAGCTGGTCTGCGACGACCGCACGATCGACCTCGGGCCGCAACGGTTTCTCCTCTCACCGCAGGATCTGGCCGCCCACGAGTTGGTGCCCGCGCTCGTGGCGGCAGGGGTCGCATCGTTGAAGATCGAAGGCCGGCTCAAGGCGCCGGAGTACGTGGCGGCGATCACCCGTCACTACCGCGCCGCCATCGACGCAGCGGTGGAGGGCCGCCCCGTCATGCTCGACGCGTCGGACCGTGAGGAGATGGAGATGGTGTTCTCCCGCGGGCTGTCGACGGGCTGGCTGGGGGGGACCGACCACAAGCGGCTCGTTCCCGCCACCAGCAGTGCCAAACGCGGGATGCGGATCGGCAGCGTGACGGCGGTACGGCGCGGCCGGATCGAGGTCGAGTTGACCGGGAGTGTGAAACGCGGCGACGGTCTCGCCTTCGGAGGGGTCGCCGATGATCCGGGATCGGGGCCCGGTGGACCGCAGGGAGGGCGGGTCTACGAGGTCTTCGAGGCGGGGATTTCGCGCAGCGACCGTGTCGTCGGCGGCCGGGTGGAACTGGCCTTCGGGCGCGATTGCATCGACAGCTCCGCCATCGCCGTCGGGCAGGCGGTGTGGAAGACCGACGATCCGCAGGTCACGGCGCGGATCCGGGCGACGTTCACCGGTCCCGTCCGGCGCCGTCGGCCGGTGTGGATGCGCGTGACGGCGGTGGCCGGCGCCCCGCTGGAGGTGGAGGCGACGCTCGCCGGTCCTGGCGAGCCGGGGGGCGTCAGCGTGGCGTCGGGCGAGCCACTGGCCGTCGCGACGCGCCACCCTCTCGATGCCACGCAGCTCCGCGAGCAGCTCGGAAGGCTGGGAGCCAGCCCGTTCTTCCTGGCCGACATCTCGGCCCGGATCGACGGGGGGCCGATGGTGCCGCTGAGCGTGCTCTCACGGGTGCGGCACGCGCTCGTGGCCCGGTTGGAGGAGGTGGCCGCCTTGGCGCCCCCACGGCGGATCGAGCCGGCGGCGGGGGAGCATCTCCGTGGCGCGGTCGCGGCCGGGAGGATCGCCGGCGCCGCAGACGATCGCACCACGCTCCATCTGCTCTGCCGATCGGTGGAGCAGGTGGAGGCGGCGGCGGCGCTGGGGGTCGGTGATGTGTATGCCGAGTTCGCCGACATCCGCCGCTACGCCGATGCGCTGCGCGTCGCCCATGGTGCCGGGGCGCGGCTGTTCACCGCGACTCCGCGGATCCACAAGCCCGACGAGAACGGCATCTTCGCCCTCCTCGAACGGCAGCGGCCCGACGGGATCCTCGTCCGCAACGTCGCCGCCCTCGATCACTTCCACACCAGGGGGGTGCCCGTGGTCGGCGATTTCTCCCTCAACGTCACCAACGCCCTCTCGGCCGACCACTTCCTCGCGGCCGGCTGCCGCCGCGTCACGGCCTCCTACGATTGCGACCGCGACCAGTTGCTCGCCCTTGCCGCCGCCGTGCCGGCCGCCGCGCTCGAGGTGGTGATCCACCAGCGGATGCCACTGTTCCACATGGAGCACTGTGTGTACTGCGCCGTGCTCTCGCCGGGCACCGACAAGACCAATTGCGGTCGCCCCTGCGATGACCATGCCGTCCGCCTCCGCGATCGGATCGGCGTCGAGCACCCCCTCACCGCCGACGTCGGCTGCCGCAACACCCTCTACAACGCCGTGCCACAGACCGCCGCCGAGGCGGTGGGCGACCTCCGGGCCGCCGGTGTCGGCCACCTGCGCGTCGAACTGCTCGGGGAGCAGGCGGATGAGGTGGCGACGATCGTCGCGGCCTACCGCGACCTGCTCGCGGGGCGGGCCGACGGCCGGGCGATCCGCGTCCGCCTCGGCGCGATGAACCGTGTCGGGGTGACGCGCGGCACCCTCGAGGCGCGCCGCGATCCACTGGCGATCATCTGAGGCCGACGCAGGCGGTACCGTCGTCACTTCGACGCAGGCGGTACCGTCGTCACTTCGACGCAGGCGGTACCGTCGTCACTTCGACGCAGGCGGTACCGTCGTCACTTCGACGCAGGCGGTACCGTCGTCACTTCGACGACAGGTCGATCACGAGTGCCGCGCCTGGCTGGACATCGAGTTCCAGGCCCGACGTCTGCGGATCCTCGACCTTCTTCGCCACCGCCCGGAACGTGCCCTTCACTTCGCGCATCGAAAAAGGTCGGGAATCGCCAGCCGCTCGTGCCTTGTCGGCCGCGGCGGCCATGCCGGCGAACATCGACGTCTGCACACCCACCCGGTAGCGGCCCGGCTTGATGGCATAGAGGCGGAACGTGCCGTCCGTCTGGACGGTCCCCGACCGCGATTCCCCCCCGTCGGCCGGGGCGAATACGACCATGCCCATCTCGAGCGGGGTGCCATCGAGGCGTACCGAGCCGGTGGTGTCGATCCCCACGTCGGGGCGGCTTGCGCAACCGGTGGCCGCGACGCACGCCAGCCCGAGCAGGAGTGTCGCGGCAATGTCGATGAGGTGCCGCGCCGTCATTCCAACTCCGCCGTCGAGCGGTCCTTGGGGAGGATGGCCGCATTCCACGCCGCCTGGTCGACACTGACGTTCACCGCCCGCGTGCTCCCGTCGCCCATGCCGCAGAGCACGACACCCGGCGAGTGGCCGATCGCACGAGTCTCCGACCAGACGCATTGGCTCCGCTGCGGCGTCGCCAGCGGGAGGAAGAACGATCGGTAGTTGGGATCAGCGGTGCTGTTGGTGTAGCCGACGTTGATCCGGGCGAAGACCGGCCAGTAGCGGTCGTCGGCAGGGTGGCCCCAGGCATTGCCGAAGGTGTCGGTGTTGTTGGGTTGACCGGCCGGACCACAGCCCATCCGCCGTTCGGCGAGGAAGATCGTCTTGCTCGTGCCGTCGATGATCGACGACATCGTCTTCTGGCCATGGGTGTTGTTCCAGTTCCAGATGTCGGCGGGCACGTTCTCGGGGCGGCCGAAGACCTGGAAATTGCAGCCGTAGCTGCAGAGCGCGACGTCGACCGGATTCTTCCACATCCAGCCAGCGGAAAAGCCGCCGGCGAACGTCGGCGACGTGGCGCTGGCGTCGTTGGGGGCCACCAGCGTGGGCAGCACGACACTCATCGCCGCCCGATTGGCGTCGATCTGGCCGAGCCCGCTTCCCTTCCAGTTGGTGATCGAGTTGGGGAGGATCCCCTCCTCGAAGTAGGGCGTCAGGCAGAAGAAGAACGTCCCATCGCTCTGGGTGTAACCGCCGGTGTAGGTGGGGCTGCTCCACCAGAAGGCCACGGCCGGCGGAAAGCACTTCATCGTGTCGTGCGCGTTGTGGACCGCCAGGCCGATCTGCTTGAGGTTGTTGAGGCTCTGCGATCTCCGGGCCGCCTCCCGGGCCGCCTGCACCGCCGGCAGAAGCAGGCCGACGAGGGTCCCGATGATGGCGATCACGACCAGCAACTCGACGAGGGTGAAACCGCCGCGGCCCCGGAGATCATGGGCCGGACGGAAGGGTTGAGCGAGCATGGTGTCACCTCGATTCGTGGGGCAGACGCACACGCCGGGATCCCTCATGATCCGCGCCATGCGAGGAAACGATTTTGGGGGGGCTCAACCCTGGGGGTCAATCCCTGTCAGCCATCGGGGGCGATCCCTCCGGCACCGCCCCGCCGACGATGCCACCCCGGCTGCGTCCCGACTCAAGGGCGGGATCCCGCGCCCGGGGGCTGCGGCCGGGCGCGTTCACCAGTAGATGTACTGCAGGAACCGTTCCCGGTCCGGCCGCGGGAGGTCGTCGACACGCCGCACCACGAAGCGGTTCTCCTCGGTGTCGATGAGCATCTTGCCCTCGGTGCCGAACTCGATCGCCTGGCTCTGCGTCCAGCGGGTGGTGAAACGGCGGCGACCGACATCGGTCTCGACGTCGAAATCGAGGTAGCCGTGGGCGAGCTTCACCGCCTGCACCCGGCGGATCTCGCGGACCAGCGACCGCCGGCGTACGGCGGCGTGGACCACGGCCCGGTCATCGTCCGACCATGCCGCGAGGTCGCGGATCATCCCCAGTTCGATCTCGTCGCCGCTCTCGTTCCACCCCCGCACCGAGAGCCATGCATCCGGATGGGAGGCGGGGAACGTCCGCACGATGAACGCCGCCGCTGCCAGCGGCAGGCCATCCTCCGACAGGCAGATGCGCTCATGGTCGCCGCGGTGGAAGCGGTGCCGCGCGGGGTCGAGCCAGCGGATGCCGGGCGCGCCGTGGGGCTGCGCCGCGCCCGCCTGCTCGACCACCGGTGCCGGCTCCGGATCCTTCTGTTCGGCCAGGAGCGTGTCGACCGTGGGTTGTTTCGTGACCTGGGTCTGGATCCGCACGAGGCGGGCGTAGATGCCGTCGCGGGCGAGCAGTTCCGCATGTGTGCCCTGCTCCACGAGCCGACCGCGGTCGAAGGCGAGGATCCGGTCGGCGTTGCGGAGCGTGGAGAGACGGTGGGCGATCGCGATCGTCGTCCGCCCGCGCACGAGCACCGCCAGCGCCTCCTGGATCGCCTTCTCCGCCTCGGCGTCGATGTTGCTCGTCGCCTCGTCGAGGACGAGGATTCGCGGGTCGTAGAGCAGGGTCCGCGCGATCGAGAGCCGCTGCTTCTCGCCGCCGGAAAGCCCCGCCCCGTGCTCGCCGAGAAGGGTCTCGTAGGCGAGTGGCTGCCGGCAGAGGAAGTCGTGGGCCCCCGCCGCCTTGGCGGCCTCGAGGCCCTGTTCGATCGTCGCCCCGGGCCGGCCGTAGGAGAGGTTCTTCCAGATCGTGCCGCGGAACAGGAACGAATCCTGGAAGACGATCCCGAGGCGCTCGCGGAGCTGCTGCTACGAGAGGTTCCGCAGGTCGTTGCCGTCGATCGCGATCGAGCCCTCCTGGACGTCGTAGAACCGCCCTAGCAAGTTGACGAGTGTCGTCTTGCCGGAGCCGGAGCGGCCGACGATCCCGATCATCTCGCCGGGCGCCACCGTGAAGCTCACGTCACGGAGCACCGGCTGGTTGCGGTCGTAGCCGAAGGTGACGTTGTCGAAGCGCAGCTCACCCCGCGTCTCGGGCCAGGGCGCGGGAACCGCGGCGTCGGGGATCGTCACCGGGGTGTCGAGCAGCTCGAGCACGCGCTGGCTGCCGGACAGGAAGCTGGTCAGCCAGGTGGTGAAGTTCGAGAGGGCGCCGAGCGGGGCGTAGAACATTGCCAGGTAGGCGAGGAAGGCGATCAGTTGGCCGAGCGACATCCGCCCGCCGATCACGTCGAGGCCCCCGACGTACCAGACGATCAGCCCGCCGAGGCCGAAGACGATCTGCATCGCCGCGGCGTAGGTCGAATTGGTGTGCTCCACCCACAGCCGCCAGTTGGAGAGATGGTCGCTCGCCTTCTGGAAGCGGTCGCGCTCGCGCGGTTCCTGGGCGAAGGCTTTCACCACGCGGATCCCGGAGAGCATCCCGGAGAGGGCCGCCATCTGCTTGCTCGAGGCGTCCCAGAGGCGGTAATGACGCGGATAGACATGGCGCCAGAAGATCCATGACCCGAGGATCACCAGCGGCACCGGGATCAGGGTGAACAGCGCCAGCTTTGGATTGATCCACAGCAGCATCCCCCCCACCCCGACCAGCTGCACGATCTGGAGGAGGAAGCCGCCGGTGATCTGGTGCATGAGCCCGTGCAGCACCTCGCTGTCGTGGGCCACGCGGCTGATCATCGACCCCACCTGGTGACGGTCGTAGTAGGCGATTGCCAGGTTCTGGAGTTTTTCGACCATCTCCCGGCGCAGCGTGCCGGTGAGGCCGGTGCCGATCGCGGTCGCGAGCCGGCCCTTGAGAACGCCCACCACCGAGAGCAGGACCCGCGAGAAGGCGAGGGCGAGCACCACCACCAAGAGCGCCGTGCGGAAGTCGCCGGGTGCGGTGAGGGCCCCATCGACGGTTCGCGTGGCATCGCGGCCGGAGAGTACGTCGTCCACCATGTACTGCTGGAGTTTCGGCGGCACCAACTCCGCCACGACGCCCAGCAGGGTCAGCAGGCAGAGGGCGACCGCGCCCCTGCCGTGGGGGGCGAGGATGCTGCCGACACGAGCGAGAATCCGCCCCTTCTGCATGCATCGGGGGCACGATTCCTCGCGGATCGACAGCCGCAGGGCACACGATGGGCAGCGTGGCGGGTCGAGCGGACCGTCGATCGCCAGCGGGGCGGTGATCGTCGGCGGTGCCTCGCCCGCGAATGGTGCCGCCTCACGTGCCTGCTCGAGGACGCGCGACACCTTGTGGAACCGGGTCGCAAGCGCGTTCGAGAAGCGGACGAGGTCGATCCAGCCACCGTCGGCGCGCACCTGGAGCGTGCCGCCGCCGACACCGGAACTGGTGCGCACCTGCTCCACCTCCGGCCAGGGGACGAAACGCACCAGCCGGGCCTGGTCGAGCCCCGTGGCGGGGGGGGAGGCGCTGGTCGGATCGCTGCTGGTCGGGGCGCTGCTGGTCGGGGCGCTGCTGGTCGGGGCGTCGTTCCGCCCCCCGCCGTCGTCCGGCGTGGCATGGGAATCGGCCACGACGGAGAGATGGTCGGGGGTGACCACCAGCCATTCGCGGCTCGGACCGCCGTCAAGCGTGACGTCGGTGTCGATCGCGAGGAGCACCGGCCTATGGTTGAGGCCAGCCGCATCGAGACAGTGGCGCACCGCCTCGGGGACGGCTGGAAACGGGCTGCCGGCGGACGGCTGGCCGGTTGGTGATTCGGGCAGCGCGGAGGTAGGCTCTGCCAGGTTGGCGGTAGTACGGATTTCGGCGTCCTTTCCTGACTTCCGGCGGAGTATGCCCATGGCTTACGCGGCGACGGTTCAGACGGTTCGGTGGGGGATCCTGGCAGTTGGTTTGGTGATGGTCACCGGAATGGCACGGGGCCAGGAAGCCGGCTTCGAACCACTCTTCGACGGCAAGAGTCTGGCCGGCTGGAAGGCCAACGAAAACGCTGCCAGTTGGCAGGTGGCCGACGGCCAGATCGTCTGCCATGGTCAGCGGAGCCACCTGTTCTACATCGGTCGCGACGCCGCCAAGCCGGCCGAGTTCAAGAACTTCCACTTCAAGGCGGAGGTGATGACCAAGCCTGGCGCCAACTCCGGGATCTATTTCCACACCCGCTACCAGCCTGAGGGATGGCCGGAGAAGGGGCATGAGGCCCAGGTGAACAATTCTCAGGGCGACCCGGTCCGCACCGGCAGCCTCTACAACGTCGTCAAAAACTTCGAGGCCCCGGCGAAGGACGACGTTTGGTTCACTGAGGAAGTGATCGTCGACGGCAACCACATCATCATCAAGGTCGACGGCAAGACGATCGTCGACTTCGTCGAGAAGACCGAAGAGGTCAAGGACGGCCGGAAGCTGTCCGCCGGGACCTTCGCCCTCCAGGCGCACGATCCGGGCAGCGAGGTCCACTACCGCAACATCCGAGTCAAGCGGTTGCCGTAGGCCAGTCGCCGGTCACCATGGGCTTCCCGGTCTGGGGAGGTGGGGGGCGGCAGAGGGGCGGAAACCAGGGTTGTTCACCCGCGCGGAAAACCGTACCGTGCGGAAGCGGCGGTCCGCGCCCCGCGGCGGAGCGCCACCGGTCGGCGTGACCGGTGGTGACGGCCGCGCCATCCCCCGCGAAGGTGACCCCAATGGTCGGTTCATCGCACGCCCATCCCACGTTGCCGATGGGAATTCGCGACGACATCACGCAGTGCATCGGCCGCACTCCGTTGGTGCGCCTGCGGCGGGTGACGGAGGGATGCCAGGCCACCGTGGTCGGCAAGATCGAGAACATGAACCCGCTGTGGAGCGTCAAGGACCGCATCGCCTGTGCGATGATCGACGCTGCCGAAAAGGACGGTCGGATCGGCTCCGACACGATCATCATCGAGCCCACCAGCGGCAACACCGGCATCGGGCTGGCCTAGGTCTGTGCCGCCCGGGGCTACACGCTGCGGGTGACGATGCCGGAGAGCATGAGCCTCGAGCGACGGCGGATGCTCAAGGCGCTGGGTGCAGAGCTCGTGCTCACGCCGGCCGGTGAGGGGATGCCGGGAGCGGTCCGCCACGCCGAGGAGATCAGCCGGAGCGGATCGCAGTATTTCATGCCGCAGCAGTTCAAGAACCCGGCCAATCCCGAGATCCACCGGCGGACGACCGCCGAGGAGATCTGGGCCGACACAGCGGGGATGGTCGACATCCTCGTCTGTGGCGTCGGGACCGGTGGCACCATCACCGGCTGTGGCGAGGTGCTCAAGGCGAAGAAGCCGGGGCTGCGCGTGGTGGCGGTGGAGCCGGCGAACAGCCCGGTGATCTCGCAGAAACTCGCCGGCGAACCGATCAAGCCGGGGCGGCACACGATCCAGGGGATCGGGGCCGGATTCATCCCCGAGATCCTCAACCTCGACGTCATCGACGAGGTGGTGAAGGTCGACGACGAGGATGCGATGGAGACCGCACGGCAGATGGCCAAGCGCGAGGGCCTGATGTGCGGAATCAGCTGCGGCGCCGCCGCCTGGGCGGCGCTCCAGGTGGCGCGTCGCGCTGAGAACGCCGGCAAGATGGTGGTGGTGGTGCTCCCCGATCTCGGTGAGCGCTACCTCTCGACGCGACTGTTCCCGGAGTGAGCAGTCCCCGGGGCGTTCATTCCGCCGGCGCATCACCGATCTCCAATTTCACCCGATTGGCTTGGGTGTTCCCCGGGGCGTTCATTCCGCCGGCGCATCACCGATCTCCAATTTCACCCGATT
>SXGQ01629863.1_pt1 | contig 11600 bp, 9 predicted proteins | sample 3178371 | NCBI WGS metagenome assembly SXGQ01 (sample SAMN11356859, study PRJNA531348) | freshwater metagenome | isolation source: freshwater sample F1-20 | place: China: Fuxian Lake, Yuxi | collected 2017-12-25 | reverse complement strand
GGCGGAGCAACCTTTGCTGCAGTATCTGATCATGTTGGAGCCGCAAGGTTTAGTGGCGGTCTATCAGCATCAGCACTCTATGCTTCAACAGGATCTACATTTGGATCAACTGTGTATGTTGGTGGTGGAGCAACCTTTGCTTCAACTGTGTATGTTGGTGGTGGAGCAACCTTTGCAACCACATTGAATGTTCTTGGAGATAGTAGTTTTGGATACAATTCCACAGGAGCAACATTGGGAGTAAGTGGATCTGTTTTCTTACAGAGACAATCATTTCTTAAATTTAGTTCATCAGATGTAACAAAGTATCTTGGATTCAAAGCACCCACATCGATCAACGCCGCGGTGACATGGACACTTCCTACAGGCGATGGTGCAGCTGGTCAAGTGTTGAGCACAGACGGTACTGGCGTACTATCGTGGAAAGCCGCCGACGGAGTGACGGGCGCAAACAAACAGATACAATTCAACATTAATGGAGTTCCGTCCGCAACTGCTGGTTTCGTATTGGAGTATGACACAGCAGGATACAGCGCAGGAACTTTGGGAGTCAGCGGCGGTGCGTACATCATGGGAAATGTGGGTGTTGGTATCACGACTCCTGCTATTGGAGGAAGGATATTGGACAGCACTTCAACCACAGCCAAATTGGAAGTGCGTGGAGATATTCGCATTCCTTCGGGTGGATTCTTTGTGAATAAAAACATTACAATTCCTTCGGGAGTGTGTGCGGGTATCGGCACAGACGAAAATGCGTTTCTCGGCGGAGTTTTAACTGTTGCATCTGGAGCAACCTTAAGTATTAGTACAGGGGGCACATTGGTTATTTTATAACAAAAAGAGAAAATATGAGTACAATCAAAGCACAAAAAATTCAACCACCAAACACCAGTAGTCCGTTACAGATTTTTACAAATGATATAGAAGCCATGAGAGTCACAGCGGGGGGCAATGTAGGTATTGGAGCTACGGGTCCGGAGGCGCGTCTGGAGGTGAAATCTGGCCAGTCTCCCGTCTTAGAGGTTCATTCCACAGTGGCAGGAATTGCCGCGACCAGCGCTGTGGTGTTTAATCGAAACAGTGTCCAGTGCGGCTATTTCCAATTTTACGGCACTACAGTGGAACTCTACTATTCTTCAGATTACAGATTAAAAAATAATGTAGAGCCGCTTATTGGTGCATTAGATAAAATTTGCGAACTTAATCCTGTTTCGTTTAATTGGATAAATGGAGACCTGCCAGATACAGGATTTATTGCTCATGAGGTGCAATCCGTTATACCAAATGCTGTGAATGGAGAAAAAGATGCGGTTAACCATGACGGATCTATTCTGATCCAATCTATGACTAACGATAAATTTATTGCATGGTTGGTGGCAGGCATGAAAGAACTTAAGGCAATTGTGGACACACAATCATCAGAAATTGCGGCTTTGAAAGCCCAGATGAGCATCTAACAATGGGTGAAAAATAATCTAAATAGTCTTAAAGGAGACTGAATGGATATCAGACTCTAATCGCCAATTCAGGCTCTTGTTACTTTGCTGTAGGCGGCTATTTTTCGGTGCTACTTCTTGCTCATTCACCATTGGGTGAGTGTATCCCATCCGGTAAAAAAAGGCGATGGTGAATCGCCTTTTTAAGTTACTGTTTTTGGGTAGTGTTAAACCGCAGCAGTTTCAAGACTGTCTACAGCAGTTTCTAGATTCTCGACAGATTTTTGACCACTTATTTGTGGTGTTGCTTGGGTTCGTATAGCATCAATCACTTCTGTTACTTGAATGTACGGAGCAGATCCAAGAGCTCCGAGAACAGTGTTAACTTGAGCAAGGGTAAGATTAAGAGTAATCATGTGTGTTTTCCTAATAAAAGAGTAATAAGATAAATCGCCACTGGGGCACTGCTAGTATGTAGTCAAGATTTTTAGAGCATTCAAATAAATACTACATAATATAGAGCAACATAATATTTTACAGTAGGAGATTTCAAATAATGGTAGACACCAGACAGAAATTAAAAGAGTACGCACTACGAGCACTTGGAGCTCCTGTTATTGAGATAAATGTTGAAGACTCTCAAGTAGAAGATCGTATTAGTGATGCTCTTCAATATTTCACAGAATTAAATTACGGAGGCTCTAAACGAACCTACTACAAGTACGAGATTACTCAACAAGACATTAATCAGAAGTATATAAACACGGAAAGTATCGACACTAGACTGCTCTGTATTACTAAAGTATTTGAAACAGGAATGGGAATGCAGAACATAAACAATATTTTTAATGTGCGGTATCAGATGGCACTAAATGATTTTTACGGAGTTCGATCTGGGATGGTTAGTATTAGTAATTTTGTCACTACTATGCAGTACATGGAAATGGTTCAACAACTTCTTGATCCACAAAAACAAATCAGATTTAATCGTTACGAGAATAAACTTTTTATAGACGGTCGATGGACGGATTTCACAAGCGGAGAATTTCTTTTTATCGAAGGATACACAGAATTAGACCCTAATTCCAATGCAGAAGTGTATAATGATCTGTGGTTAAAAAAATACACAAAGGCACTTATTAAAAGACAATGGGGAATGAACCTGAGTAAATATCAAGGAATTGCAATGCCAGGTAATATGACTTTTAACGGAGAAAAATTATACACTGATGCGGTTGATGAAATCGCAAAATTAGAAGAAGAAGCCGTGCTTAAATTTCAAGAACCACCTGAATTTATTACAGGATAAAAATCTGTGGCAACAAATCCGTACTTTAGAAAGAGTGTACCAAGTGAACAGGCATTGGTTGAGTCTCTTACCATTGAAGCGATAAAGATTAATGGACATGATTTTTTGTATATTCCTCGCGAAACTGTTACTTCCGATCCTCTTCTGGGAGATCAAATTTCCAAATACACAGACGCAAACAGAATAGAGATGTATTTTGATTCTCCTGCTAGTGGATTTTCTCCTAGTCCTCCGTCCACAGGAGATTTAATTTCAAGATTTGGATTAGAAATTCCTGATGCTGGAGTGTTTATCGTTTCTCAACGAAGATTTAAAGAGGTTATGTCTCATAACACTGCAATTTCTAATTTGGGTCGTCCAAGAGAAGGCGATCTTATTTATTTTGATTACGCTTCCGCACTTTTTGAAATAAAGTTCGTTGAAGACGAAATGCCGTTTTATCCATTAGGATTGCAATCTATTTTTCAACTTAGTTGCCAACGATACGTGTACTCTGGTGAGGAGATTAGTACAGGAGAAACAGATCTTGATAGAGGAGCAGTCGTTGCATCAGACTACTTGCGGGTTCTTACACTAGGAGTAACACAAGGAGCAGGAACAAATTATACAGTCGGAGAACGAGTCTACTCTGGTACAACTGCTGCTCCAAGTGCTGACGGCAAGTCTACAGACTGGAATCTTGCAAGCAAACTTCTTACTGTTGTTGTTCACTCGCAAACAGGAGAGTTTGTGGTGGGTGGAGTGGTTACAGGAGAAACCTCTGGAACAAGTTGGACTATTGTTGGAATTAGTAATTCGGATACTAGAACAGGAAATGAAAGTTCACAGGATAATTCAGAGATAGATTTAGAAACAAACAGAGACTCTATTTTTGATTTTTCCGAAAAAGATCCTTTTAGCGAAGGAAATTATTGAAATGAGAACTAATGTTTACTAATTTTTACAACGGATCAATACGAAAAATGGTTGTTGCATTTGGATCTTTATTCAATGCGATCAGGATTGATCGTGTAGAATCTACAGGAACAAAAAAAATACTTGTTCCTATTTCATATTCTGCAAAAGAAAAATATATGTCTAGAATTTCTGCTGATCTAGATTCTTCTATGCAGGTAACTCTTCCTAGAATGGGATTTGAAATTACAGGATTTGTGTACGATGGTTCAAGAAAAAGAAACAGTATTACACGAACAAGAAGTCGTGTTGTTGGAAATGGAGTTGATTTTGCCTACGCCGAAGTTCCGTATAATATTGATTTTTCTCTCTATATTTCTGTTCGTAATATGGAAGACGGATTACGAATTGTAGAGCAGATTCTTCCGTATTTTGCTCCAGAATTTGTTGTTACTATTAATTTCGGAGGAGTGAACGAAAAGATTGATGTTCCTGTATATTTGAATAGTGTTTCTTCGGAAGACCAATACGAAGGAGAGTTTGATACAAGACGAACAATCACATTCACACTTAATTTTACAATGAAGACGTATGTGTTTGGCGATATAAAACATTACGGACAGATTAAAAAGGTTCTTGCAAGTGTAAATAATTTAGATGCGTATGAGGATTGGGTGCCTGGTAATACTTTTGGATTTACTGCCGATTATGTTTTAATAACCACAGGAATAACTGGAGTATGTGGTGAAAATTCTCCTATTACCAATTATTCTTCGAAGACTACATATAAGGAATTCCTTGGAGGAATTGTTACAGGAAGTACAGGTTGGGTAGCGTAATTTAGAAATTTATTATGAGCGACATTGATCCCATATCATCCGCATTAGGGCTTCCTTCCGTAGAGAGTTCTGCTCCCGTACACGCAATTGTTGTTCCTATAGACAGAAAACCACTTGAAGACGAACGACTAGAAAAAGATTTAAGTGTTGATTACGAAACTGTTCGTAATAACCTGCGAGAACTTGTTGATGTGGGAAAAGGTGCATTGGATGGTGTTCTTGCGGTTGCGTTAGAAGGAGATTCGCCTAGAGCATACGAAGTTGTGGCAATGATGATTAAAACTCTATCAGAAGCAAACAAAGAAGTTTTGGATTTGCACGACAAGGTGAAAAAGATCAGAAAGCAAGAAAATATCACAAACAATGTTTCAAATACAACAAATTCCATCTATGTTGGATCTACAAAAGAATTACAGGACATTATCAATACGGCACGCGCTTCTTCAAATGCGTATTCAAACAGACCAGATATATTAGAAAGTATGCAAGAAAATGACCAATAAAAGTGATAAGTATCTTGGAAATTCTAATCTAAAGGCTGCAGGAGTAAATATAAATTTTTCTGAAAAGCAGATTGAAGAGTATGTTAAGTGTGCTGCCGATCCTGTTTATTTTATTAAAACCTATGTGAAAATCATATCTCTTGACAAAGGAACTGTTCCTTTTGTTATGTACGATTTTCAAGAAGATATGGTGGAGTTGTGTCATAAAAACAGATTTGTTATTTCAAAAATGCCGCGACAAAGTGGAAAGAGTACCACGGTTACTTCTTATTTGTTGCATTACATACTTTTCAATCAAAGCATGAGTGTTGCGCTTCTGGCAAATAAACTTTCCACAGCCAGAGAATTGCTTGGACGATTAAAAATGGCATACGAATTTCTTCCTCTTTGGTTGCAACAGGGAGTGGTTGAGTGGAATAAAGGATCAATTGTTTTAGAGAACGGATCTAAAGTACTAGCAAGTTCAACATCGTCGTCTGCTATTCGTGGAGGAAGCTTTAATTGTATTTCCGAAGAATCTATAATTACTATCATGAATGCAGATGGTGAGGTAACAGATATTTCTATTGGTGATTTTTATAAATTAGCATACTCGTCTAGGAATACCAACAAACATACATATTTTTATGAAAACAATAGACAACAAATACAGGAGATGGTATTTTTCTTTGATAGAGAATGTGCGACACCGAATATTAAACGAAGAGATATTGAAAGAAAGACATCACATCGTTCCATTATCGTTGGGGGGAAAGAACGAAAAAACGAATGTGGTTTTTTTAACTATTCGGGAACACCTAATAGTACATCGACTACTTCCGAAATTTTTGATGGGGGTAGAGAAATCGAAAATGTGTCACGCATACTTTCGAATGGTTCGAGGAAGGCAGGGACGATATGCGAGAATTACGGATTCATCGCAGAAAATATTGATGATGGAATATTCGGAAGCGAGAAAAATAATGAGAACAGGAACAAAACATTCGGAAGAAACCAAAAGAAAAATAGGATTGTCACACTTAGGAAAAACTTTGTCGGTAGAATCAAGAAAAAAAATATCCATAGCGAATACGGGGAGATTGGTTGGATTAAAAAGACCGAAAGAATTTGGGGAGAATCTTTCTCGATCATTAACAGGAGTGAAAAAGACGAAAGAACATTCCGACAAGATAAACAAGAATCCAGAAAAGATCAGAAAGACTGCCGAAAAGCATCGTGGAATGAAAAGATCCGAAGAAGCAAAGGAAAAAATGCGAATTTCGGCCATCGCCAGAATAAAGAGACATGGTGGCCCGTGGAACAAAGGACTCAAGAAAAAACATTCAAAGTCCTCACAAGAAATGGATTCAAATCATTCCGTGGAATCAGCAAAACAAAAAACAAATCAACCATAAAGTTGATTTTAGAATCTGGTTCTGAATTAGTATGTACTGAAGATCATTTAATTTCTACTTATCATGGATTTATGGAAGCGGGTTTGATTTCCATAGGAAGTCCTATTGTTCTTGATGGTGGGGTTTCTAATTTAAAGGAAAAACAAATTGGTAAATTTTGTGATGTTTACGACTTATTGGATGTAGAAGATACTAACGCATTTTATGCCAATGGAATAGAAGTTCACAATTGCATCCTACTTGATGAATTTGCCTATGTTCCTCAAAATGTAGCAGAAGAATTCTTTTCCTCTGTGTATCCAACCATTACAAGCGGAAAAACGACAAAGGTAATCATAACATCCACTCCTAATGGATTGAATATGTTTTATAAGATATGGGTAAACGCAAACAAGCAACCAAATGAAGAAGGAAAAAATGAATACTGTCCAATGGAGGTGCATTGGAGCGATGTTCCTGGACGAGACGAAAAGTGGAAAAAACAAACAATAGCAAACACTTCAGAGGAACAATTCAACACAGAATTTAATTGTGAGTTTTTGGGGAGTCTGCACACACTGGTAGAACCAAACAAAATAAAGTGTCTTGCATATCGTTCTCCTATTTTCCACAATGCAGAAGGATTGAGAATTTATCAAAAACCAATACCGGATCACAAGTACGTTTTGGTTGCAGATACCGCTCGTGGGCAAGGAAAGGATTATCACGCTTTCACGGTGATGAATGTTACCACTTTTCCGTACTCGGTTGTCGCCACTTTCCGAAATAATCAACTTGCTCCTATGCTTTATCCAAATGCAATCTATCCAGTTGCCAGGCAATACAACAAAGCTTATGTTTTGGTGGAAATAAATGATTTAGGACAGCAAGTAGCAGAAATACTCCATAAAGAATTAGAATACGACAATATGGTGTACGTGCAGATGATGGGAAGAAAAGGGCAAATAGTTAACGGAGGATTTGGTGGAACTGTGGGGCAGACGCAGATGGGAGTAAATACCTCTGTAACTGTTAAACGAATTGGATGCTCGGTTCTTAAAAATCTTATTGAAGACTCTAAACTTATTATCGAAGACTACAGTATTGTTGATGAATTGTGCAGTTTTGTTGCAAGAGGAGAGTCTTTTGAAGCAGAAGACGGACACCACGACGATTTGGTGATGACACTTGTTTTGTTTGCCTGGCTTACCACACACGATTATTTTAAAGATATTACTGGATCGGATATTAGAAAAGACCTGTACGAAGAAAAAATAAAGGTATTAGAGGAAGAGATGACTCCTTTTGGGTTTATAGACACAGGAATAGAAGAAACACAGATAACAGACAGTACTGGAACAATATGGAATATGGAGAACAGTAAAAATATACATAATTGGTGAAATCACAAAAAGTGTAGTAATAGAAAATACTACATAAGTAAGAGAGAACGAATATATCCAACTGCAAGACCAATAAGGAGATACACAAATGGCATTTAGAGTAAGCCCTGGCGTAAGCATAACTGAAAAAGACCTAACTGCAATTGTTCCTGCTGTTGCTACCACTCCTGGTGGCTTTGCAGGATATTTTCATTGGGGTCCTTGTAATGAAGTAATTGATATCACCAACGAAAACGATCTTGTTCGTGTGTTTGGAGAACCGCAAACAGATAACTATGTGGATTTTTACACTGCTGCAAATTATTTGGGATACGGAAATCTTATGAAAGTTATTCGTGTGGTCGGCACAGCTTGCACCAATTCTTCGGTTAATATTACCGGAACTCAGGGTATTGCCTCACAACAAATTTTAAACCAAACAAGGTTTGAAACCGACGCAATGACAACAACAACTATGCCTGCGGCAGGTGTACTATTTGCTAGTAAATTTCCAGGTGTTCTTGGAAATTCTATTAAGTGTGTTGTTACCAATGGAACTGGAACTGTTACGGATCAGGCTCTCAATGTAGCGGCAGGTCAAGGCGCAACATCACTCATAATGGCGAAAAGTGCTGGCGTAACTTGTAGTTTTTCAATTGGAGATGCAATTATTTTCGCAGACGGAACAACTGTTACTTTGAGTGGTGTTAGTGCTGGTGGTAATAAGACTGCAACTTCGGGTGATTTTATGGGAGTCACGCCGCAGGGCGACGCCGGAGGTGTGGGATTAAATCTTTCTTCTGCTCTTACAGTAGCACAAGTGAACGGAGCAACATTCTCAATTAAATCTGTGTATGCAAAATCAATTTCTACTACTGCAACCACGACTCAACATGCAGCTGATGCAAGTGGAAGTGGGGATCTTATAAATATTCTTGTACTAGATAAAACTGGTCTATGGTCGGGTGTTCCGAATTCAGTTCTTGAAAAGTATGAAGGTCTTTCTCGTGCAACCAATGCCGTGAATTTTGATGGAAGTACCAATTATTATAAGAATGTTATTAATACCAAGTCCAAATATGTTTGGGCACTTTCTGCTGATATTACCAGTAATACTGGTAGTGATTCAAACACTGCATTTGCAGCAATTTCCTCAAGTTCGACTGCTGCGACTACGCTTCTGCATGGTAATGTTCTGACTCTTGGTTTATCCGGTGCAGCAGATGCAGTACCGAATGATGCCATACGATACAGCAGTGGATGGTCATTACTAGCAGATGCAGATAGTATTGATGTAGGATTATTGCCTGTTGGGGGTGCAAGTGCAACTCTTGCAAGATTAATTATTGAAAATATTTGCGAAACCAGAAAAGACTGTATTGCCTTTGTTTCTCCTGCATCAGCAGATGTTGTAGGCGCATTGCCATACGCAGCACTTAATAACATCAAAACATTCAGAGATACCACATTAAATGTAAATTCCTCTTACGCATTTGCGGATAGTGGATGGAAGTATCAACTTGATGTTTACAATGGTGTTGTTAGAACAATGCCGTTGAATCCAGATATTGCAGGATTGGTTGCTCGTACTGAACATACTAATGACGCATGGTATAGCCCAGCAGGATTTAGTCGTGGTCAGATTAAGAATTCAATTAAACTTGCATATAATCCTACATCCGAACCACATAGAGATGAATTATATACTCGTCAAATTAATCCAGTAGTTTCTTTTCCTGGAGAAGGCACAATTCTTTTTGGAGACAAGACTATGGCAACTCGCCCTAGTGCCTTTGATAGAATTAATGTTCGTAGACTTTTCATTATTCTTGAAAAATCTATTTCAATTGCGTCAAAGTTCTTTTTATTCGAACAGAATGATGCGTTTACTCGTGCACAATTTCGAAATATGATTATTCCATTCTTAAAGACTATTGTTGCTCGTAGAGGAATCACCGATTTCTTGGTAGTTTGCGATGAAACAAACAATCCTTCGGATGTTATTGATCGTAGTGAATTCGTCGCAAGTATCTTTGTTAAACCAACAAGAACAGTCAATTTTATTCAGTTGAATTTTGTTGCAACATCATCAGGAATAGCATTTTCGGAAATCGTCGGAGCTTAAAATAACATAAAGGAGTAACCTAACATGGCAGAACCAGTACAACCAAATAACAACATATCAGGATTCGTGAGTGCCTTTGCAGGCGGTGGAGTTCGCACCAATCTATTTAAGGTTACAGGAACAATTCCTGGTGCAGTGGATGCAGCCGGAACGAGCACTGCAATTTCATTCCTATGTAAATCTGCACAGATTCCTGCTTCTTCATTGGGTCAAATCGAAATTCCTTATAGAGGACGAAAGATTAAGATTCCTGGAGATCGCACCTTCGCAGATTGGAGTATAACGATTATATCAGATGCAAATTTGAATCTTCGTTCTGCTTTCGAATTTTGGAGTTCACAGTTCAATAGTCATGTTTCAAATGTTACTACAAATTCGTTTATGAGTCTAATGGTTCCTTGGAGTGTTACGCAATTATTGCGTGATGGTAGTCCATTACGAACATATGAATTTCAAGGATGTTTTCCTTCAGAAGTAGGAGCAATAGAATTAGGATACGAAAATAATGATGCAATCGCAGAATTTCCTGTGACCTTGCAATATTCTTGGTGGGAAGCAGCTCCGAGTGTAACAGCATTGGCAACTGGTCAAGCAGAAATTGGAGCCGCTAGTGGCGGCACTAACATTGGTACCGGATTTGGCGCTTGATTTTTAATAATTTTTCTGATCGGACTTTATATTTATGGCGATTAACCTTTTTGGTTTAGTGATTGGTCGTACACCTGGAAAAGATCCATCAGACGGATCAGACACAAAGAAGCTTGTTTCTTTTGTTCCTCCTGATTACGAAGACGGCTCTGTTCCTGTAGAAGCAGGTGGGTATTTTGGTTCGTATGTGGACTTTGACGGGTCTATTAAAACAGACATAGAACTTATACACAAATACAGAGAAATGGCTTTGCAACCTGAAGCAGAGTCTGCTATTTCTGATATATGCAACGAAGCGATTATTTACGATGATTCTCACGATATTGTTAAAATAGAGGTTGCAAAGCTAAAAATATCCAAACCAATAAAGGATAAAATTGAGGAGGAGTTTGAAGAGGTGCTTAGACTTCTTAATTCTTCTCGTCGAGGGTTTGAAACATTTCGTAAATGGTATATTGATTCTAGATTATACTATCATGTAATAGTTGACGAGAAGAATAAGAAAAAAGGAATTGTAGAATTGCGACCAATCGATCCTACAAAGATTCGTAAAATTAGAAAAATAAACAAAAAACCAATAGCAGATCAAGCAACCACTGGAGTAAAAATGGTTGCTTCGGTGGAAGAATTTTATATCTTTAGTGAAAACGAAAATAAGATTGGCGCAGACACAATGGAAGGGTTGAAAATTTCACCAGACGCTATTTGTTTTGTTCATTCTGGATTATACGATGCACAACGCAAAAAAATAGTAGGATATCTACACAAATCTATAAAGTCTTTAAATCAATTACGAATGATTGAGGACGCAATAGTCATTTACCGCATTACCCGCGCACCTGAACGACGAATCTTCTATGTGGATGTTGGAAATCTTCCAAAACAAAAAGCAGAAGAGTATGTGAATGGTTTAATGCGTCGATATCGCAACAAACTAATCTATGATCCAACAACAGGCGAAATTGGTGATCAACGCAAGCATATGTCAATGCTTGAAGATTTTTGGATGCCTAGACGAGACGGAGGCAAAGGAACTGAAATTAGTACCATTCCTGGAGGTCAAAATCTAGGAGAAATGGACGATGTAAAGT
>SXGQ01620035.1_pt1 | contig 11600 bp, 9 predicted proteins | sample 3178371 | NCBI WGS metagenome assembly SXGQ01 (sample SAMN11356859, study PRJNA531348) | freshwater metagenome | isolation source: freshwater sample F1-20 | place: China: Fuxian Lake, Yuxi | collected 2017-12-25 | reverse complement strand
CGCGAGTATGTGCCTTCGGTCGAGAAGGGCCTCAAGATGCAGTTGGAGGAAGGCGTGCTCGCCAAGTTCCCGACGGTCGACTTCCGCGCCACGCTGTTCGACGGCAGTTACCACGACGTCGACTCGAACGCACTCACCTTCGAAATCGCCGCGAAGGCTTGCTTCCGCGAGGGCATCCGCACGGCTGGCCCGGGTCTGCTCGAGCCGGTCAGGAAGGTCGAAGTGGTGACGCCCGGTGATTACCTTGGCGACGTGATCGGCGACATCAACCGTCGTCGTGGCTCGATCCAGGACCAGCTCGAGCGTGGCGCCAACATCGCCGTCGTGGCTACCGTGCCACTGTCGGAAATGTTCGGTTACATCGGACAGCTACGCGCCATGTCGAGTGGTCGCGCCTCGTACACGATGGAGTTCTCGCACTACGATCTCGTGCCGCGCAACGTGGCCGAGAAAGTCGTCGAAGAGACCAACAAGCCCAAGAGCTGATCGACTCGAAATGGATCGGCATGTCGTGCCGATCAACCTAAAAAGGGGGGCTTCGGCCTCCTTTTTTATTTGACGTACTGCGCGAGCCCTTGCAGTACGAGATCATCGACACGATCGTGCGCGTGCTTGAGATCCTTCGCGATCCCGCTCGCGCCGCCGCCAGTCAGAATCACCCTCGGGTTCGAGCCGATTGCCGCTCGCGCCTCGCGGCGCGCTCGCTCGATCATCGCAGCGACACTTTGTTTGGCGCCCTGCCGCACTGCGGCTCGAGTATCACGGGCAAAGAAATCCGAGTGCGCAGGCTCTTTGAGACCCTGTGCGCGCCGCGCGATACCACCGGTCTTCCCCAGCAACGATGCCACCATCATCGAGGGTCCCGGCAAGATGAGTCCGCCGTGATGATGACCGTCACGGGTGACAAGATCGATCGTCGTGGCTGTGCCGACATCCACTACGAGCAACGCTGACGCACGCGGAAACAGCGCTCGTGCACCGATCATCGCCACCCAACGATCAGCGCCTAAGCGCCACGAATCTCGATAGCCGTTGATGAGCCCGTCGTACTGCGGTTCGCTCTGCACGAAGCGCGGTGCGAACCCTGTCGCTTTTCGCACGGTCGACTCGAAGCGGGTGCGTAATGACTCAGGGGCCACGCTGACCACCACGACGGGCACGCCTGCTCGCAGCGTCGCAAAGCGCACCTGATCGTGTGACACCGCGCGCATCGGCCCAAGCTTACCGTTACGGTCTAGCACGGCCCACTTGAGCCGCGAGTTGCCAAGATCAACGAGCACCGTCATCGGCGCACCGACACATCGCCCGCGATGATGGTCTCGCGTGAGCCATCGTCACGCTCGAGAATGAGCGCGCCTTGCGCATCGATGCCGCACGCGATACCGCGCCGCTGGCCATTCACATCGGCGACGACGATGGGCTGGTGGCGCAAGACATCAGCGGAGTTCCACTGGGTTTTGAAAGGCGCGAAGCCTTCCGCTCGAAACTGCTCAAGTCCCGTGATGCAGGACTCGATCAGAGCGGCCACGAGCCGATTGCGCGCACCGACCTCAACACCCGCATCGGCCAGACTCGACGCCACGTTTCCAAGCGCTGCGATCGCCGCACGATCCGTATCATTGAGCACGAGGTTGAGCCCAATGCCAATCACGACGTGTGCGGCACCGCCCGCCTCGGCGCGCAATTCCACGAGAATGCCGCCAAGCTTGGCGAGCTCGCCGTGAGACGTGGTGACCACCAAATCATTGGGCCACTTGAGCTGTAATGCTTGCGCACCACAGCGCAGCAAGGCCTCTCGCACCCCCAACCCGACGATCAGCGTCAACGCCGAGAGGTCACGCGGGAGAGGATCGAAGCTCGTGGCGATCGATAGACACAGGCTCGCACCGAGCCGTGCCTGCCATGCTCGACCACGACGACCACGACCACTCGTTTGATTTTCCGCGAGCAAAATATCGTAGCGATGCGGCTCTGGTGCAGCGTGGGTGAGCAATGCGGCATTGGTCGAGTCGATCTCCCAGACGACCTCGATGTCGACTCGCTCGCGCAGCACCTCTCCCAAGTGCGCTTCGATACGAATCGCATCAAGCGCTTCGACCGATCGCGTCAGACGATAGCCTTTGTTGGTGTGCGCTTCGATCTGAAGACCGAGTTCGCGCAGCTGCTCTATCGCCTTCCAAACCGCGCTGCGCGTGACGCCTTGCGACTCGGCCAACATCTCGCCGGAGTGCAGCCCGCCATCCGAGAGTTGTGCAAAGAGAGTTTGCGCGAGAGTCACTTGCGCAGACGACCGAGCAACCACAGACGCTTGGCGCGCGGCTCGGTGCCATCTCGCATACGCGCGATGTTGCTGCGATGAGTCCACACGACGAAGAGCGCGCACACGACACCGAACCACAGTAACGGCAGAAACTCCCCAGGGCCGATCGTGCCGGCGTGAGCGGCCCACAGCACCAGCAGCGGCATCGCGCCCGCAGCGACTATCGAGCCGAGACCCACGAAGCCGAAAACGAACATCATCACAAACCAAACCGAAAGCACGCCCGCGAGTAACAGTGGTGAAAGCGCGAGCAAGGTACCTAGCACCGTCGCCACGCCCTTGCCGCCGCGAAAACCATGGAATACGGGATATACGTGCCCGAGCACCGCTGCGAATCCGCAAGTGGCGGCAAGCCACATTCCGGGCTCGGTGGCACCGGGGACCCACTTCACGGCGATCCAAGCCTTAGCGACATCGATGAGGATGACGCCGATCGCGAAGATCGGCCCCTGGGTGCGCAATGCATTGGTGCCGCCTGCGTTGCCACTGCCCTGAGTGCGAATGTCGACCCCGCGCAGACGACCGAGCAGCAGGGCGCCGTTGAGCGACCCGAGCAAGTAGGCGGCGATGGTGCCTAGGGCGAACTCGATCATCGGTGAATCTTAACGCGAGCACCCCGATGGGTGCAGAATGCGCGGATGACGGCCCACATACCGACCTTGAGTCTCAGCGATGTCGAGACCCCTCAATTCGTCTCGGCCATCGGTGAGGCCTACGAACGCTACGGGTTCGTGATCATCGAGGACCACGGTATTCCGCAGGTACTCATCGACCGGTTTCTCGGACAGTTCAAGACGTTTTTTGCTTGGACGGCAGCCGAGAAACATCGTTTTCATCTCGAGGGTGGCGGTGGCGCCCGGGGCTACACCCCCTTCGGCATAGAGACTGCCAAGGGCTCGGCACACTTCGATCTGAAAGAGTTCTGGCATATCGGCCGCGAGCTGCCCGAGGGGCATCCGTACCGCCATTACATGGCCGACAACGTCTGGATCGACTCCATCCCGGGGTTTCGCGAGACGGGCCTCGAGATGTTCGAGACCTTTGATCGCACCGGTCGTCGTTTGCTCACCGCGATCGCGCGCGTGCTGAAGCTCGCACCGGATTACTTTGAAAATAAAGTGCAGCTCGGTAACAGCGTGCTGCGTGTCATTCACTACCCACCAATGCCGCCGAACCCGGCGGAAAGCATTCGAGCGGGCGCGCATGAAGATATCAACGTCATTACGTTGCTCTTGGGCGCCGAAGAGCCCGGACTACAGGTGCTGACCAAACAAGGAGAGTGGTTGTCCGTGAACCCAACCGCAGGCTCGATGGTTGTGAATGTCGGTGACATGCTACAACGTCTCACCAACGGTTCGCTCCGCTCGACGAGCCATCGAGTGATCAACCCGGCGAGTGATCGCGCGAAAAACGCGCGCTTCTCGATGCCGTTTTTTCTGCACTTCAATCCGGACTTCCCGATAGCCGCGCTGCCTTCCTGCGTCGGCCCGGGACGTCCGGAGCCCTTGCCACCGATTCTCGCCGAAGAATATCTGCAAGAGCGGCTGCGCGAAATTAAACTCAAATAATTCGAATATCGGGGGAACTCACGGATGCTCTACGCGCAAGCTTTGCTCGGTATCGTCGTCTTTATCGCCATCGCGCTGCCGATGTCGAGTAACTGGCGCAAGATCAACTGGAAACTGATCAGCGTTGCCGTCGTGCTGCAGTTCGTGATTTGCGCGCTGTTGCTGAAGGCACCAGTCATCAAAGACGGCTTGCTGTATTTGAACCAAGCAGTCGGTGCGCTCGGCGCTGCAACCATGACGGGCACCTCGTTCGTGTTCGGTTACTTGGGCGGTGGCGATACTCCCTTCACGATCACCAACCCAAATGCGGTTGTCACGTTCGCCTTTCAAGTGTTGCCGCTGGTCATCGTGATGTCGGCACTATCGGCACTTCTTTGGTACTGGCGAATCTTGCCCGTCGTCATCCGCGCAATCTCGGCAGTGTTCGAACGCACGCTCGGCACGAAAGGCCCGGCGGGACTCGTGGCGACAGCCAATATTTTTCTCGGACAAACCGAGGCGCCGCTGCTCGTCAAACCCTATCTCGAACGCATGTCGCGCTATGAACTGCTGCTTGTCATGACAGCTGGCATGGCGACCATTGCCGGCTCGGTGATGGTGATTTATTCGGCCATGCTCGGCCAACTCTTCGATGGCGTGCTTGGGCACCTCATCACCAAGTCGATCATGTCGGTGCCTGCTGCCATCCTGTTCGCGCATCTGATGTTGCCAGGTGACGAGGCCGATCGTCAGGAACTGCAGCCACCGCCGCGCATCTACCAAAGCGCGATGGATTCGATCACTCGCGGCACCGGTGATGGCCTGACGCTTTATTTGAATATCGTCGCGATCTTGATCGTGCTCACCGCCTTCGTCGCGCTCGCCAACAGCATCGTTGGATTCCTGCCCTATGTGGGTGGTGAAGCGATGACGCTCGAGCGCATCGCCGGCTGGATATTCGCGCCGATTGCTTGGTTGATGGGTGTGCCTTGGAACGAGGCGATGATGGTGGGTTCACTACTTGGCGTGAAAAGCGTCCTCAATGAATTCATCGCCTTCATCCAGCTCTCGTCGATGCCGGTCAACTCCCTCTCCGAGCACTCGCGCTTGATCACGATCTACGCGCTGGCGGGCTTTGCGAATCTCGCGAGCATCGGCATCCAGATCAGCGGCATCGGCACCATGGCGCCCGAGCGTCGCAAAGATCTCGCTGAGCTTGCTTGGCCGGCGTTCGTCGCTGCGACGCTGGCCTCGTGCATGACCGGCTGTGTCGTGGGCATTGTCGCCGGCTGAGGAAAAGTCATGGCGAAGCTGTATTTTTACTACTCGACCATGAACGCCGGAAAATCCACGGCGTTGTTGCAGGCGGCGCACAATTATCGCGAGCGTGGCATGCGTTCGCTCGTCTACACGGCCAAGCTCGATGATCGCGCCGGTGGTCGCATCGCCTCGCGTATTGGCATCAGTGCCGAGGCGCGTCACTTCGGGGCTGCAGTCGACCTCTACGCCGACGTCGCCACCGAGCACTCGATCGAGCCGCTCGCCTGCGTGCTCATCGACGAGTCGCAATTCCTCTCGACGGAACACGTTAAACAACTCGCCCGAGTCGTCGACGAACTCAATGTGCCGGTCTTGTGCTACGGGCTGCGCACCGACTTCCTCGGTCGTCTGTTCGAGGGTAGCGCGCAGCTGCTCGCGTGGGCCGATAACCTCATCGAGTTGAAGACCGTATGCCATTGCGGCAAGAAAGCCACGATGGTGGTCCGAGTCCGCCCGGACGGTGCAGTCGAGACCATGGGGGCACAGGTCGAAATCGGGGGCAACGATCGTTACGTCCCGCTTTGCCGCCGGCATTTCACCTCGGCGATTACGGCCGGCGAGCTCTGACGATCACCCGAGGCCAGCGCCGCGCACAGGGTCGGCCCTGTGTTGCTTAAATGCAACAAGAAAATCTTCTCGGGTCACGCGAATGTCATTCGCTCCAAATTACAATATGGCCCCCCAAATCCTTAGCATCCCCACGGAGAGAACAGATGCGAACTCGAACGTCCCCGCAGGCTAGCCTGCTTGTGGCGAGTTTCGTCGCGACAGCGATCGTCGCCGCGAGCGCAGTCCACGCACCGAGCGCGTTTGCGCAAGTCACCTCGGCAGCCGCCACAGGTGAAGTTGTTTCGGCGGACGGCAAACCGGTCAGCGGTCTCTCCGTCGAACTGCGTCACGTCCCCTCGGGAACCGTGAGCCGTACGACGACCGATGCGGATGGGCGATTCAACTTCCGCGGCGTTCGCGTCGGCGGTCCGTACACGATCACGGTGAGCGGTTCCGGTTTCAAAACCGCGACGCTCGACAATCAATTCCTGCAACTTGGTGACACGGGCGGCATCGTCGTCAACGTGCAACCGGATGGTCTCGCCGAGGTCGTGATCGCGGCCAATCGCGTCGCCGATCCCGTATTCGACTCGACCCGCACCGGTGCGGGCACGCGCGTCGCGCGCGAGCAGATCGAAGGCTTGCCGTCGATCAACCGCAACATTCAAGACTACGTCCGCACCGATCCGCGCATCGCGCAGACGGACAAGGAGCGTGGCGAAATCTCGGCGGGTGGTCAAAATACCCGCTTCAACAATATCCGCATCGACGGCGTGTCGACCAACGACGGCTTCGGTCTCGAGTCGAACAACCTGCCGACCGAGCGTCAGCCGATCAGCATCGACTCGATCGAGTCGATCAACATTGCATTGGCCGACTTCGACGTCGCGCGCTCGGGCTACACGGGCGCCAGCATCAACGCCGTCACCAAGTCGGGAACGAACGACTTCAAGGGCTCGGCCTATTACGTCACGCGCAGCAACGACTGGGTCGGCAAGCGCAGTGGCAACAAGTTCACCGGCTTCAAAGATGAGAACACCATCGGTGCCACCTTGGGCGGACCGATCGTCGAAGATAAGCTGTTCTTCTTTGCGAGCTACGAGCAGTTCGAGCGCGATGCGCAGGCCCCGAGCTTCGGCCCGGCTGGCTCGGGCGCTTCGAACATCGTGACGGGCATCACGCAAGCGCAAATTGCCGAAGTCGCCGCAATCGCCAAAGATGTTTGGAAGTTCGACGCGGGCACCTTCAACCCGCCTTCGAGCCTGAACACCGAAATCAAGGACATGCTCGTTAAGTTGGATTGGAATATCAGCGAATCGCAGCGCGCGAGCTTGCGCTTGAACAAAACCGAGCAAACGCTGCCGATCCTGCCGAACTTCGGTTCACGTTCGCTCTCACTTTCGAGCCACTGGTACAACAATATCCGCGAGTTCGAAAGCGCGGTCGCCCAACTCTACAGCGACTGGACGCCCGCGTTCTCGACTGAAGTGTCTTTCACGACCTCGAAGCAGGCCTCGACCAACGACATCGGCACGCCGCTGCCCGCCGTCCAGATCTGTTTGAACAGCACGAACTGCTCGGGCGCCGACAGCCTCTGGATCGGTACCGAGCGCTTCCGTCACGTCAACATCGTCAACGTCGATACGACCGCCTTCTTCGCCGCCGGCACCTACTCGTGGGGCGATCACGCCACCAAGTTCGGTGTCGACTACGACAGCAAGGACATCTTCAACCTCTTCGGTCGCGACCAGTTCGGTGTCTACCAGTTCTACGGTATCAGCGCATTCCGCGCCGGCACCCCGGGCACCTACAACCTGTTCTATCCGACCAACGGCGATGTGAACTCCCGCGCCGCCGCTTGGAAGCTCGAGAACGTGGGTCTCTTCCTGCAAGACACTTGGGTCGTAAGCCCCGAGCTGACCTTGACCGCCGGCCTGCGCATGGATACGCCGATGGTCGATGATCGTCCGGCCTTCAATGCCTTGGCCTCGAATTTCTTTGGTCTGCCGAATGATTCGACGGTCGATGGCAACAAGTTGATCCAGCCGCGCTTCTCGTTCAACTGGCGCCCGAACTTCGAGCGTCAGACGCAAATCCGCGGTGGCGTCGGTTTGTTCCAAGGCATCGCGGCCAATGTCTGGTTGTCGAATCCGTTCTCGAACAACAACGTTACGCAGAGCGCGATCTTCGAGAACAGCCCGGCCTCCAAGGGCATCACCTTCAGCCCGGATCCGAACAACCAGCCGGGCGTGCGTCCGCCGCCGGGCTTGGGTGGCAACGTCGACTTCGTCGATCCGAATCTGCAACTGCCGGCTGCGTGGAAGGCCTCGTTTGCGGTCGATCACGAGCTGCCGTGGTACGGGTTGATCGCCAGTGCCGAAGTCGTGCGCACGGAAGTTGAGGAAGGCATCCGCTACATCAAGCCGAACCTCGGCGCCCCGACCGGCTTCGCGCCGGATGGTCGCCCTTACTATTGGTCGACCGTGACATCCCCGGCCTTCACCGGCGCGTCATCGCAGACGACTGCGCTGCGTAACCGTGATTTCGGTGTCGACAGCACAATCGCTGCGCCGACCGGAAAGGGCGACGGCACGCAGTTCACGATCAGTCTGCAGGGCGCGCGTAGCCAGACCTGGAACTGGAACGTTGGTTACACCTACACGGAAGCCACTGAGGTCAACACCCTCACGAGCTCGCAGGCGGCCTCCAACTGGAACAATGCCATCCGCGTCGATCGTAATGCCGATGTGGCCGAGCGCTCGGTGTACGCGATCCGTGATCGTTTCACCGCGAACATCAGCTACCGCAAGTCTTTCATCGCGGATCTGATGACCTCGGTCGGCGTGTTCTACGAAGGTCGCTCGGGCAAACCGTACACCTTCGTGTTCGCCAACGACATGAACGGTGATGGTCGCTCGTTCGACGACCCGTTGTATGTGCCGTCGGCTCCTGGCGATGTCATCTTCACCGGTGGTGCCGCGATGGAGTCCGCGTTCTTCAGCTACCTCGACTCGAACCCAGATCTCGCCCAGTACAAGGGCGGTATCGCTCGCGTCAACGATGTGAGCTCTTCGTGGGTCAACAACGTTGATCTGCGTCTGTCGCAGGAATTGCCTGGCCTCTTTGGCTTTGGCAAGGGCGAGGTCACGCTCGACATCCTGAACGTCGGCAACCTGATCAACAAGGATTGGGGTCAGATCAAGGAAGTCGGCTTCCCGGGTGGTTTCGGCGTGGTTCGCTTCGCCGGCATCGACCCGACCACGAAGAAGTATCGCTACGATTTCCGTGCGACGGACATCCGCGATCTCACGCTGCGCGATAACCGCGGCGAGTCGCGTTGGGCCATGCAGGTCGGCGTCAAGTTCAAGTTCTGACGCTGACGGCCAACTCTGGCAAAGTAGCGGGGCACCTTCGGGTGCCCCGTTTTTTTTGGCTCCCGTTTGATAGGGGTTTCACGTGCTGATCTCTGCGCGCTCGTTGCTCATCCTGCTCATCGGCGCACTCGCCGAGCTCACTGCCGCCTCGACGTTGCGTATTGCAACCTACAACGTCAGCTTGTATCGAGATCGCGCGGGCGGACTACGTCAAGATCTCAGCCTCAGCGACAATAAGCAGGTCCAAGGCGTCGCAGCCGTACTGCAGCAGATCCGCCCGGATATCGTCCTACTCAATGAATTCGACTACGACCCGGTAGCGCCAACGCTGTTACTCGCCAACTATCTCGGGCGATCACAAGCGGGTGATGAACCGCTCGACTATCCCCACCACTTTATCGCCCCCTCGAATACAGGCGTTCCATCAGGCGTCGACCTCGATCGCAGCGGTCGCATCGAGGGTGGTAATGATGCTCTCGGCTTTGGTCGCTTTCCGGGGCAGTACGGCATGCTCGTACTCTCGCGCTGGCCGATCGATACCGAAGCGTCGCGCACCTTCAGAAATTTTCTTTGGCGTGACATGCCGAACAACTTGATCCCGCCGAAGTGGTATTCGCCCGAGGCACTCGCCGTCTTACCTCTCTCGTCCAAGAGTCATTGGGATATCGTCGTTCGCTTGTCCGAAACGCAGGGTTCGGTGTCGCGAGGATCGCCGCCTCGATTACATCTGCTCGCCAGTCATCCGACCCCGCCCGGCTTCGATGGCCCCGAAGATCGTAACGGTCGTCGTAATCACGACGAAATTCGGTTGTGGGCTGATTATCTGAGTGGCGGATCTCGTGCCGCTTATTTGGTCGACGATCAAGGCCGACGCGGCGGACTCGATCAGGCGGCCTCGTTCGTCATCGCCGGGGATCTCAACGCTGATCCGCTCGATGGGAGTAGTGTGCCGGGTGCGATCGCGCAGTTGCTTGATCATCCGCGTGTACATGCCGCGGTTGCGCGTGGTGCCCTAGCCCCGCGCAGCGAAGGCGGCGCAGCGGCCGCGCGACGTCAGGGCGGACCCAACCTCACGCACCGCGGCGATCCTGCGTTTGATACTGGCGACTTTGACGACCGAGCGGGCTCCGTGGGTAATTTGCGCGTTGACTACGTGCTGCCATCCGCCGATCTGACGGTGTGCGCCTCCGGCGTGGTTTGGCCTGTCGAAGAGACCGGTCCTGCGATGAGTTCCGATCATCGCCTCGTTTGGGTCGATGTCGCGCTGCCGGGCGAGCGTTGCCCTGCAGCGATCGAACCAACCCGCCGACGATGACAGGTACACTCGCGCCATGCTGATCGACCATATTCGAACCATTCCCGACTACCCGAAGCCGGGCATCCAGTTTCGCGACATCACCACTCTGCTGGCCGATCCAACGGCTTATCGGGAAACGATCGATAAGCTAGCCGCTCCCTATCAAAGTGCACGTATCGAACGCGTGGTAGGCATCGAAGCGCGCGGTTTCATTTTGGGTGGTGCGCTTGCAGATCGACTCCGCACGGGTTTCGTACCGGTGCGCAAGAAAGGCAAGCTGCCCCACGAAACACTGCGCGTGACGTACGCCCTCGAATACGGCAGCGACGAAATCGAAATTCATCGCGATGCTCTTGCGCACGGTGCCCGCGTGTTGCTAATCGATGATCTGATCGCCACGGGCGGTACAGCACTGGCCGCCGTGCAACTCCTCGAAACCGTGGGCGCTTCGATCGTAGCGGCGGCGTTCGTGATCGATCTGCCTGAACTCGGCGGCAGCGAGAGGCTGCGCGCGCGCGGCATCGCCACACACACGCTACTCTCATTCGACGGTCATTGAGATCAGCTCGCCGCGGCGAATCGGTCCGCGCGTGCTTCTGCCCAACAACTGCGGAACGGCTCTGGTAGCGTGTCGGCTCGTGCATCGACCGTCGCTAAACAACCTGCCGGCACGGTATCGATCGCTCGGGCGAACGACACCGCCCGTCCCTCGCCATCGCGCGTCATCAGATGACCGGGTCGCACCTGTGAAGGATGTGAGAGCCCGGCTGCGCCGATCAACTCAGCCAAGGCCGCCACGGTCTGATGGTGGAAGTTAGCCACACGAGTGACTTTATCCGGTACCACCAGCGCCCGCTGACGTACGGGATCTTGCGTTGCCACACCCGTCGGACATTCGTCCGTGTGACAGGACAACGATTGCAGACAACCGAGAGCGAACATGAATCCGCGCGCCGAGTTGCCCCAATCGGCACCGAGTGCGAGCACACGCAGCAGATCGAACGACGAGATAATTTTGCCGGAAGCGCCGATCTTGATACGTTGACGCAAACCGATTGCAAAAAGCGTGTTATGCACCAGACGCAAACCATCGCGTAACGGCATACCGACGTGATCTGCAAATTCCGCAGGTGCAGCGCCCGTGCCGCCCTCGGCTCCGTCGACGACGATGAACTCCGGCGTGATACCGGTTT
>SXGQ01467476.1_pt1 | contig 11600 bp, 13 predicted proteins | sample 3178371 | NCBI WGS metagenome assembly SXGQ01 (sample SAMN11356859, study PRJNA531348) | freshwater metagenome | isolation source: freshwater sample F1-20 | place: China: Fuxian Lake, Yuxi | collected 2017-12-25 | reverse complement strand
CTGTCGCTAGGCGCGACTGCCCAGTGCCATCGAGGTTGAGCCTGACGGTGATTTTGGTTTCGGCGGTCGTGCGGCTGACCTGCGCGATGCGTGGTGCGGCCGGGGCGTTGGAAGTCATAGGCTGTCTCGCAGAGCTTTGAGCAACTGCTGGTTTTGTTCGGTGGTGCCGACCGTCAGACGCAGGCAATTGGTCAGCAAGGGATGCATTTTAGAAATGTTTTTCACCAGCACCCCGCGCTCTTTGAGACCCTGGAACACCGCCCCGGCTCGATCGCCCGCGCCCTCAATGCGCACCAGCACCATGTTCGCATCGCTCTTGAACGCTCGCACTGAGGCCATGGCATCCAAGGCGGCGATCAGCTTGTCGCGCTCAGCCACCAATTGTTCTGCCTGGTGCGCGAAAACGTCTCGGTGCTCCAGGGCAAACAGCGCGCACTCGTAATTGAGCACACTCACGTTGTAGGGCGGACGCACCTTGTCGATTTCGGCAAGCAAAGCCTGTGGGCCGAGCATATAGCCCAGGCGCACCCCGGCCAGGCCGAATTTGCTCAGCGTGCGCATGAGCAGGACATGCTGATGGCCAGCAATGCGGTCGATATAGCTCCTGCTGGCAAAAGGCTGGTAGGCCTCATCCATCACCACCAGACCGCCCTGCGCGCCCACCGCCTCGACGATGGCCTCGATGGCCGCATCGTCCCACAGGTTGGCGGTGGGGTTGTTGGGGTAGGCCAGGTAGGTGATGGAGGGCTTGTTTGCAGCGATGGCCTGCATCATGGCTGGCAGGTCCAGTTCAAAATCAGCCGTCAGCGGCACCCCAATGAATTGCAGGCCCTGCAACTGCGCGCTCATGGCGTACATCACAAAGCCGGGCACGGGCGCGAGGATGGATGCACCGGGCACGTCGCAGGCCATGGCCAGCAGGGAAATCAGCTCATCCGAGCCGTTGCCCAACATGAGATCGAAGCCGGCCGGCATCTGCGCGTAGTCGGCGAGCGCGCGGCGCAAATCATTGACCCGCGCGTCCGGGTAACGATTGAGGGCGAGCGCACCCAGGCGGCGCCCCAGTTCGGCCTGCAAGTCAGGCGGCAGGGTGTGGGGATTTTCCATGGCGTCGAGCTTGACCATGCCAGCGGAGTCCTGGACCGCATAAGCGTGCATGGACTGCACGTCCTGGCGTATCCGTGCCATCAGTTTGGCGGCGAGGGGCCGGTTCATGTCTGCGTCCTCATGGGCGGCACCGGATGCAGGCGCAGCTCGGCGGCGCGGGCGTGGGCCTGCAGGCCCTCACCATAGGCCAGTTCGGCCGCGGTTTGCCCCAGGCTCTGAGCACCGGCCTGAGTCACCTCAATCAGGCTCGAGCGCTTTTGAAAGTCGTACACGCCCAGAGGGCTGGAAAACCGCGCCGTACCGCTGGTGGGCAACACATGGTTGGGGCCTGCGCAGTAGTCGCCCAGCGACTCGCTGGTGTAGGCGCCCATGAAAATCGCACCAGCGTGCTTGAGCAAAGGCTCCCACCGCGCGGGGTCATCGCTGGAAATTTCCAGATGTTCGGGTGCGATTCGGTTGCTGATGGCACAAGCCTCCTGCATGTCGCGGGTGAGGATGAGCGCGCCACGGTCGTTGAGGCTTTTGGCGATGATCTCGCGCCGCGGCATTGCCGGCAGCAGCCGATCGATGGCCGCCTGTACCGCGTCGATGTAGGCCGCGTCGGGGCACAGCAAAATGCTCTGGGCCAGTTCGTCGTGCTCGGCCTGGCTGAACAGATCCATGGCCACCCAGTCCGCCGGTGTGCTGCCGTCGGCCAGGATGAGAATTTCGCTGGGGCCGGCGATCATGTCGATGCCTACGGTGCCAAACACGCGCTTCTTGGCGCTGGCCACATAGGCGTTACCGGGACCGGTGATCTTGTCTACTTTAGGGATGGTGACCGTTCCAAAAGCGAGCGCAGCCACGGCCTGTGCACCACCCACGGTGAAGGCCCGGCTGACGCCGGCCACGCATGCCGCGGCGAGCACCAGAGGGTTTTTCTCGCCCCGCGGCGTGGGCACCACCATGATGATCTCGGCCACCCCGGCGACCTGAGCCGGGATCGCATTCATCAAGACGGAAGAAGGGTAAGCGGCCTTACCCCCAGGCACGTAAATCCCCACGCGATCCAGCGGTGTGACCTTCTGGCCCAGCAGCGTGCCATCCTCGTCCCGGTAGCTCCAGCTCTGGCCCGAGGCTTCTTTCTGTGCCTCGTGGTACTTGCGCACTCGGGCAACGGCGGCCTGCAAGGCCTGCCGCTGGGCGGTGGGCAGGCCCGCCAGCGCTGCCTGCAGCTCGGCCTGGGGGATTTCCAGCTCAGCGACGCCGGCAGCGCTCAGTGCGTCAAATCGCCGAGTGTATTCAAGCACTGCCGCGTCACCACGCAGGCGCACATCGGCCAGGATGTCGGCCACGCGCTGCTCAATGGCCGAGTCGGTGTCTTGCGACCAGTGCAGGCGGGCCTCAAGGACGGCCTGAAAATCGGGCTGATTGGTCGAAAGCAAAAGGGGTTGGGCTCGCATGGCAGTCGTCAGGCGGATGGGTTCACGGCTTTGGCCATGGCGTCGATGATCTGGCGTATGGGCGCCTGCTTGAGCTTGAGTGCAGTCTGGTTGACCACCAGGCGCGAGCTGATCTGCATGATGGTCTCAACCTCCACCAGGTGGTTGGCCTTGAGCGTGCTGCCGGTGGAGACCAAGTCAACGATGGCATCGGCAAGGCCTGTCAGCGGCGCCAACTCCATGCTCCCGTAGAGCTTGATCAGATCCACGTGCACGCCTTTGGTGGCGAAGAAATTGCGCGCGATCGCCACATACTTGGTGGCCACCCGCAGCCGAGCGCCTTGGCGCACAGCTGCGGCGTAATCGAAGTCCTGACGCACAGCCACGCTGATGCGGCACTTGGCAATTTGCAGATCGAGCGGCTGATACAGCCCGTCGCCGCCCGATTCGAGCAGCGTGTCCTTGCCCACCACACCCAGGTCGGCTCCGCCGTGCTGAACATAGGTGGGTACGTCGGTCGCACGCACCAGAACCACTCGCAGATCCGGCCGATCGGTGGCCAAAATCAGCTTGCGCGAGCGTTCCGGGTCATCGAGCACCTCGATGCCAGCGGCCTGCAACAGCGGCAAGGTGTCATCAAAGATACGGCCCTTGGACAAAGCCAGGGTGATCATCTGAGACATCATTTGATCCTTTCGATGTCCGCGCCCAGACCGCGCAACTTGATTTCCATCTGGTCATAGCCCCGATCGAGGTGGTAGATGCGATCGACTATGGTCTGACCTTCGGCCACAAGCCCTGCGATCACCAGGCTGGCCGAGGCGCGCAGGTCGGTGGCCATCACGGTTGCGCCGGAGAGCCGTGGCACGCCCTCAACCACGGCGACCTTGCCATCGACCTGGATCTTGGCGCCCAAGCGCACCATCTCGTTGACATGCATGAAGCGGTTTTCAAAAATCGTCTCTGTCACCTTGCTGCTGCCCTGGGCAATCACATTCAGAGCCATAAACTGGGCCTGCATGTCAGTGGGAAACCCCGGGTACTCCGTGGTTCGAAAACTCTGCGCCTGCAATCGCCCACTGGACTGGACTTCAATGAAGTCCGGGCCCGCATCAACGCTCGCGCCTGCGGCGCGGAGTTTTTCGATCACCGCATCGAGATGATCGGCGCGTCCGTGACGCAGTACCGCCTTGCCGCCGGCTGCCGCCACGGCACACAAAAAGGTACCCGCCTCGATGCGATCGGCGACCACCCGATGGGTGCAGCCGGTCAAACGCTCAACGCCCTGGATACGGATGCGGCTGCTGCCATGGCCCTCGATGCGCGCACCCATGCGGATGAGCATTTCGGCCAGATCGACAATCTCTGGCTCCTGCGCCGCGTTTTCCAAAACGGTTTCACCCTGCGCCAGGGCAGCGGCCATCATGAAGTTTTCAGTGCCAGTCACGGTCACCATGTCGGTGGTGATGCGCGCTCCGCGAAGACGCCCGCTACCAGGGACGCGGGCCACCATGTACCCGTGCTCAACGTCAATCTCAGCGCCCATCGATTGCAGGCCCTTGATGTGCTGATCCACCGGCCGCGAACCAATGGCGCAGCCACCAGGCAGGGAAACCGTGGCACGACCGAACCGCGCCAGCAGGGGTCCGAGCGCCAGCACGGAAGCGCGCATGGTCTTGACCAACTCGTAGGGCGCCTCGGGCTTGTCCAATTGCCGCGCATCAAGTCGCACCGTGGTGGGTGTGGCTGCATCACGCGCTGCCACCACCCCCATATTGCCGACGAGCTTGAGCATGGTGCTGACATCTTGCAGCCGAGGCACGTTGAGCAAAGTCACTGGCTCGCTGGTGAGCAAAGCGGCGCACAGCTCGGGCAGTGCCGCATTCTTGGCACCGGATATGTCTACGGTGCCAGCCAGCCGGCGACCGCCACGGATGAGCAGCTTGTCCATTCAGCGCCCTCCCCGCTCAGCCCACTCGGCCGGCGTATAGGTCTTCATGGACAAGGCATGCACCTCGTCGGTTTGCATGCGCTGGCCGAGCGTGGCGTAGACCCGCTGGTGTCGCCAAACCGATCGGCGCCCCTCAAATTCGCTCGACACCACAACGGCCGACCAATGACGGCCGTCGCCCTCGACGGTCAGATGGGTGCAAGCCAAACCCTGTGCGATCAAGGCTTGGAGTTCTTGAGCAGTCATTGCTAGGTCTTTCAGCTGCGTATTTTGAAACCGATGCGCAGCAAATGCAGCGCCACAGCGCTCATGATCAAACAGGCAGAGCCCACCAGAGCCAGACTGAGCCACGGCGAGACATCGCTTTGGCCCAAAAAGCCGTGGCGAAAACCGTCGATCATGTAGAAAAACGGATTGAAATGACTGGCCGACTGCCAGATGTCCGGCAGGGAATGGATGGAATAAAACACGCCCGACAAAAAAGTCATGGGCATGATGACGAAGTTCTGAAACGCAGCCATCTGATCAAACTTTTCGGCCCACAGCCCCGCGATGATGCCCATGGCAGAAAGCAGTCCGGCCCCAAGCGCGGCAAATACTGCGATCCAAACAGGTGCGACCCAGGGCAGGTCTGAAAACCAGACTGTGACCAACAAGACTCCCAAGCCGACCACCAGGCCGCGCGCCATAGAAGCCAACATGTAAGCGCAAAACCAGTTCCACGGCGACAGCGGAGTGAGCAAGATAAAAACCAGATTGCCCATCATCTTGCTCTGTATGAGTGAGGAGGAGCCGTTGGCAAAAGCGTTTTGCAGCACGCTCATCATGACCAAACCGGGAATCAGGAAGTCGGTATAACCCACGCCCGGATAAACCTGCACACGGTCCTCGAGGACATGGCCAAAGATGAGCAGATACATCAGTGCAGTGAGCACCGGCGCTGCCACCGTCTGGAATGCCACTTTCCAAAACCGCAGCACTTCCTTGTAAAACAGGGTCAGCCAGCCGGTCATCAGGCGCTCACTTTCTGGGTGCGATCGGCCGCGCCGCTCATCACATCGAGAAAGACATCTTCAAGGTCCGCCTTGCGAATTTCCATATCCTGCGGTTGCACACCGGCCAGACGAAGCGCCGCCAGATGCGACTCTATTTCCTGAGCATCGTGCGCGGGCAACTGCACCACGCGCCCGGTCACGCGGGCCTTGGCCGCCAGCTCAGCCGGCAAGGCCTGATCGAGCTTGAAACGCAGCACGTTGGACGATGCGTTCTTGAGCAGCTCCGAAGTGGATGATAGAGCCACCACCTGGCCTTGCTTGAGCATGGCGATCCGACTGCACAGCGCCTCGGCCTCTTCAAGATAGTGGGTGGTCAGCAGCACGGTGCCGCCCTGGCGATTGAGTTTGGCGATGAACTGCCACAGAGTCTGACGCAACTCGACATCTACGCCCGCCGTGGGCTCGTCGAGCACGATCACGGCCGGCTTGTGCACCAGGGCTTGAGCCACCAGCACGCGCCGTTTCATACCACCAGAGAGCTGTCGCATATTGGACTGCGCTTTGTCAGCCAAGCCCAGGCTTTCAAGCAATTCATCGATCCACGGGCCGTTGTTGGAGATGCCGAAATAGCCCGACTGGATGCGCAAGGTCTCGCGCACAGTGAAAAAGGGATCAAACACCAATTCCTGGGGCACCACGCCCAAGCGACGACGCGTCTGCGCGAAATCGGTCAGAACATCAAAACCCTGCACCTTGACCGAACCGCCGCTGGCCCGGGAAAGGCCAGCCAAGATGCTGATCAAGCTGGTCTTGCCCGCGCCATTGGGGCCCAGGAGGCCAAAAAACTCGCCCTCCTCGATGTCGAAGCTGACCCGATCGAGGGCCTGCACGACGGCCCCGGTCCGCGAACGATACTGCTTGGAGACGGACTGAAAGGAGATGGCGGACATGAAAACTGACATTTTAGGCTGGGCACAGACCCTGGCGGTTCGCCGAAGCCGCCGGACTCTGATTTTGAAAGGCGACGCTCAGGCGGCCGGCAACAGTTGTGCGACACCGTAGAGCGTCGCCAATTGCCGCAACCGTGCTGGCAAGGCAGCGACCTTGAACTCCCAGCCCATGGAAACAACGGCCCGACGGCAATCGAGCAAAACCGCCAGCACCGAGGAATCAAACTGCTGCAGGGCACTGGCATCGACCTGCACCAGTGGCGCCCCCCGGCTCAGGCGCAGGGCGTCGCGCAAAGCCTTGGCACATTGCGTCGCGCGGGCGTGGGTGACGACCGCAGGCAGGCGCAACTGAGTGAGGGTCGGGGTAGAGCCAGGCACGCTGCGTCAGCCCTTTTTTGCCGAGACAGCGCCGGCGGCCTTGTTGCGTTCGGCCAGCGTCGCGATCAGGCCGTCTATGCCGCGGGCGGAGATCTCCTGGGCAAACTGAGTGCGGTAGGTCTCGACCAGCCAGACACCCAGGACATTGAGGTCATAAATGCGCCACCCCGAAGGGGTTTTTTCCATGCGGTAGTCGAGCTGAATCGGGTCACCCCGCCCGATGATCTCCGAGCGCACAATGACTTCCGCGTCGGCCGGATTGGCCCTCAGGGGTTTGACAGACACCGATTGGTCCTTGACCTGGGTCAGCGCGCCCGAGTAGGTGCGCACCAAAAGGCCCTTGAACTCCTCTTGCAACCGCTTTTGCTGCTCGGGCGTGGCCTGCCGCCAGTTGCGCCCGACCGCAGAGGCCGTCATGCGCGTGAAATTGACATGGGGCATGATCTTGAGATCGACAAAGGAGACGATCTTGCGCATGTCTCCGGCCTGCACGTCTTTGTCATTTTTGATGGTCTCGAACACCTCGGCAGACAAGCGGCGAATCAACTGATCGGGCGCCTCCTGCGCATGCACACCAAGCGCCCCAAGGGCCAAGAAAGCCGCGGCCGTCCCGCGCAAAAAATCAAGCCAAAGTCTGCGGTTCATGAGCAATCCTGTCCTATGGGGCCATCCGATTCAAACCAGAGCTGCGCGTGGGCAACGCCGTCAGCGGGCGGGGGGCGATGTCTGGGGCAAATCGTAGCGTTCTTCAGGCTCCGCCGCGACCTTGGGCCGATCGCCCACGCCCCGCCTGCGCTGCAAATGCGAGTCGCGTACAAAGGTGTACCGGTCAAGCGCTGCTTCATTGAGCAACCGGCCTGCGTCGATCGCACCCGAGCGAAGATCGAGCAAGCGCAAACCGGTCAGACCAGCGCGGGTCGGCGTATCGGCCACAGTACCCACCAAATCGCCCATTCGTTCGACCGGTAAAGCAGCGGTATCTCGCAAGGTCGATGGCCCAAGCAGGGGCAAGACCAAATAGGGCCCGCTGGGCATGCCCCATCGGCCCAGGGTCTGGCCAAAGTCTTCCCTGTGACGCAGCAAATTGACGCTTGAGGCCACATCGACAAAACCGAGCAGCCCCACGGTGCTGTTGAGCCCCACCCGAGCCAAGGTTTGCGCCGACTCCACCGGCTTGAGTTGCAGCACATTGTTGGCAAAGGACCAAACATCGGACAGGTTGCCAAAGAAGTTACTGACGCCGGTTTGCAAAAACTGCGGTACCACGGCGCGGTAACCCCTGGCAACGGGCAGCAGCACCGCCTCATCGACCGCCTCGTTGAAACGCCAGACCTGCCGGTTGTAGCCCTCCCAAGGATCGCGCGGATCACCGCCGGCGCCGACCGTGGCGCAACCTGTAAGGAGCAGTTGAAGGCCCAGCAGCACAGCAAGCAGAGTGCGCCGGCCGAGCCCGAAAACACCCACGGTTTGCGCGCTCACGGCTTGGCCGCCTTGGGTTGGGCAGCTGGGGTGTCGGCGGCCTTGCTGTAAAGAAACTGGCTGATCAGGTTTTCGAGAACAACCGCGGACTGGGTGGTGGTAATGACATCGCCAGTCGTGAGATTTTTATCGGCCGAGCCCGCCTCGATGCCAATGTATTGCTCGCCCAGCAAGCCGCTGGTCAAGATCTTGAGCGAACTGTCTTTGGGAAACACATAGCGCTTGTCCAAAGTCAAGCGCACGCTGGCCTGGTAGTTGCTGTCGTCAAACCCGATCGACTCGACCCGCCCAACCACCACCCCGGCGCTCTTGACCGCTGCGCGCGGCTTGAGACCGCCAATGTTGTCAAAACGGGCCAGCACCGGGTAGCTGTTGTCCGAAAAGCTCAGAGACAGCAGGTTGGCAGCCTTCAAAGACAAGAACAGCAAGGCGGCTGCGCCTAAAACGACAAACAGACCCACCCAGGGGTCTTTGCTGGAGCGTTGCATATCGACTTTCAAAAAGTCATCGATGACAGATAAACGGGGCAGGCCAGCGGCAGGCTGACTCGGACGCTTGATGTCAGGAAAACAATTATTTTCGCACGCCCAGAGCCACCGCGCTCAGCCCCGGGCTAGACCGGCTCGCCGGTCTCAGAGGCTGAACATGGCCGCAGTCAAGAGGAAATCCAGACCCAGCACCGCCAGGGAGGCCTGAACCACCGTTCGGGTGGTGGCCCGCGCGACACCCTCGGGCGTGGCTTGCGCCACAAAACCCTGGTAGAGCGCAACAAAAGTGACCGTCAAACCAAAGACCATGCTCTTGATGACGCCATTTCCTACATCGCGAAAAACGTCGACCCCACCTTGCATCTGGCTCCAAAAGGAACCCGGGTCAACGCCGATCATGACCACGCCCACCAGCCAACCGCCCAAAATGCCCACCGCGCTGAAAACGGCCGCCAGCAACGGCATGGCGATCAGGCCACCCCACAGACGCGGCGCCAGGATGCGCCGAACCGGGTCCACCGCCATCATTTCCATGGCCGAGAGCTGCTCGCCGGCCTTCATCAGGCCGATTTCCGCGGTCAGGGCCGTGCCAGCGCGGCCCGCAAAAAGCAGGGCGGTCACCACTGGGCCGAGCTCGCGCACCAGGCTCAGGGCCACCAACAAACCGAGGGCTTCCGCAGAGCCGTAGCGTTGCAAGGTGTAATAGCCCTGAAGACCCAGCACAAAGCCGACGAACAGACCGGAGACCGCGATGATGGCCAGCGAATGGTTGCCCAAAAAGAAAATCTGGTCGCGCACCAAACCAAATCGCCGCAGCGTGGCTGGCGACAGAGCCAACAGACGCACAAGCAGCCGCGCCCCCTGGCCCAGATCAGCCAGCCGGGTTCGCGTTGCACGACCGACATCGCCGAGCCACCGGTAAAGACCATCCCACTTCATCGCCCACCCTTCGCAGCACTGCGCCGCGTCACCGCACGTGGTCCAAAGTCGGTATCTGCTGATTCGGCCGGGTAGTGGAACTTCACGGGCCCCTGGCTCAGGGCATTGACGAATTGATGAACCAGCGGATCGGCGGAGTTTTTCACCTCGTCGGGGGTGCCCTCGGCCGCAATGGCGCCGTTGGCCAAAATGACCACCCGGTCGGCGATGCGAAAGGTCTCCTCCAGGTCGTGCGAGACGACCACGCTGGTGATGCCCATGGTGTCATTGAGCTGACGGATGAGCTGTGCTGCAGTGCCCAGAGAAATCGGATCAAGCCCAGCAAATGGCTCGTCGTACATGATGAGTTCGGGGTCCAGAGCAATGGCTCTGGCAAGAGCCACACGACGGGCCATGCCACCAGAAATTTGCGACGGCATGAGGTGGCGCGCGCCGCGAAGGCCCACCGCATCGAGCTTCATGAGCACGATGTCGCGGATCAGGGCCTCATCGAGCGACGTGTGCTCGCGCAGGGCAAACGCGACATTGTCATAAACGCTCAGATCAGTGAACAAGGCGCCAAACTGAAACAGCATGCCCATGCGCCGGCGTGTGGCGTACAGGGCCGCATGGTCCATGGCTCCGACATCCTGCCCATCGAACAGCACGCGTCCGGAATTGGCCCTTTGCTGGCCACCGATGAGCCGCAAAACCGTGGTCTTGCCGCCACCGGAGGCACCCATGAGGGCCGTAACCTTCCCGCGCGGCACGCTCAAATTCATCCGGTCCAATATGACGCGATCGCCTCCGGCGCCCGGATAGGCAAAGGTCACCTCTTGGAATTGAACCAGGTGTTCAGCCGGACTGGGCGTTTCGGGCATAAGGAAGGAGCCGCCTGCAGGGCCAACTGCTCTTGAAGATGGACTCTCCATCATAACGGCCGCTCCTGCTGCAATGCTGGGCAGGGCCGCAGCCTGGACTCAACGCGGCAGCTCAGAGTGCCCCATCAGGAACTCATCGACCGAGCGCGCGGCCTGACGGCCCTCACGGCTGGCCCAGACCACCAGCGATTGCCCCCGCCGTACGTCACCGGCGGCAAACACCTTGGGCACATTGGTAGAGTAGGAGCCGGCGGCATCGGTCGTGGCCTTGGCATTGCCGCGGGGATCCTTGGCCACACCGAATGCGTCGAGCAAGCTGGCCAGCGGATTGACAAAACCCATGGCCAGCAGCACGAGATCGGCTTTGTACTCGTGCTCGGTGCCTGGCACCTCGACCAACTTGCCGTCTTTCATTTCGACCTCAACGGTCTTCAGGCCTGTGACCTTGCCACCGCTGCCCACAAAGGCCTTCGTGGAAATGGCGAACTCCCGCACGCAACCCTCTTCATGCGATGACGAGGTGCGCAATTTCAGGGGCCAGTAAGGCCAGACCAGCGGCTTGTTCTCCTGCTCGGGCGGCTGGGGCATGACCTCAAACTGGGTCACGCTGGCCGCGCCGTGGCGGTTGCTGGTCCCCACGCAATCGCTGCCGGTGTCGCCGCCACCGATCACGAAGACGTGATTGCCGTCGGCACGCAGTTGCGCCTTGAGCTTGTCGCCCGCATTGACCTTGTTTTGCTGGGGAAGGAACTCCATCGCAAAGTGAATGCCATCCAAGTCACGCCCTGGCACCGGCAAGTCGCGACTCTGCTCGGAGCCGGCAGCCAGCAACACCGCGTCAAAGTCCTTGCTCAATTGCTCGGCACTGATCGTCGTCTTGGCATCACAGGTCACTTTGCTGCCCGCGCCCTCAGCAGGCATGGCGCCGATCAGCGTGTTGACCTCAAACACGACCCCTTCGGCGCGCATCTGCTCGACGCGGCGGTCGATGTGGCTTGTTTCCAGCTTGAAGTCAGGGATGCCGTAGCGCAG
>SXGQ01398123.1_pt1 | contig 11600 bp, 3 predicted proteins | sample 3178371 | NCBI WGS metagenome assembly SXGQ01 (sample SAMN11356859, study PRJNA531348) | freshwater metagenome | isolation source: freshwater sample F1-20 | place: China: Fuxian Lake, Yuxi | collected 2017-12-25 | reverse complement strand
CCCTGCATGCCCCTCTTCCCGGCTGAGCTCCTCGCCGAGCGCGCCGCGCGCCTCGAGCGCCACCTCGCCCGCGTGGCCTCGCGCCTCCCGCCCACCGCGGCCGAGCTGCGCCCCGCGACAGACGCGTGCGACGCGGTGATTCTCCACCTCTGGCAGGCGGTCCAGCTGACCATCGACCTCGCCACGTCCGCCTGCGTCAAGCTCGGCCTCGGGCCCCCTCCGACGTACGCCGAGGCCTTCGACCGCCTGACCGCGCATGGCCTCCTCGATCCCGGCCTCGCCAACCGCCTGCGTCGCGCCTGCGGTTTTCGCAACCTGGTGGCCCACGGCTACGACGACCTCGCCCGCGTCCACGTCGCCGCGACCGACGGCCCCGCTGACCTGCGGGCCTTCCTGCGCGCGCTGCGCGACCTTTGACGGTCCGCACGTTCATTTATTCGGACACGACCCCAGATGGGAGAGGGAAGGCTCAGTGGCCGTTGTCCCAGGCGGGGCCGGGGTCATGGGCGACCTCGTCGAAGGGCGGCAGCCGGCGGCAGGCGGACGAGGCCTGGCACTACTGAAGCGAAACGTAGTATGTGCTCGTGCAGAAGCTGCAGGTGGTCTGCGATGTGTAGTCCCAGCGCCCATCACCATTTACGTCGCCGACGCTGCCGCTGGGCAGACGCGAAATCGGACCTGTCTCGCCGCAGAGCACGAAGCTCCCGTTGTGGTTCAGGTAGGTGCGCAGACGTGTGTCGGTGCCGGTGACGGTTGCGACAAGATCGTCGTCCCCGTCCCCGTCCACGTCAACCGGGTACATGCCGGCGAAGACCGTGATCCCGGGCAAGGTCAGCGTCGTCTCGAGGTGGAGCCCGCCCGCAGTGGAATAGACCGCGCCGTTGGTCGGATCGAGCAACTCCGGGTAGGCGTCCTTGTCATGGCGGTAGGGGCGGAGATATCGCGCCGCGGCGATGAGGCAGCTGCCAGCCGAAAAATTGCCCGCCCCGTCGTTCAATCGGACTGAGGTGCAGCTGCCGTGGTTGAGCGCCACGACGACGTCAAGGTCCCCGTCCCGATCGGCGTCGATGAGGCGCACCCAACCCGGGAAGCCTGACTGGGAGATGTTGGTCGAGGTGCCGAAGGTGCGTGGCCCCGTTCCTCGTACGAGAACGAGTCGGCTGAAGTCCTGATTTGACGCCACGATGTCGCGATGCCCATCGCCCGTCACGTCGCCGACGTCGACATACCCTTCGCTTCGACCGATGGTGACCGATTGCACGGACGCCCGGAAGCCCGACACGTCACTCCACCAGATCTCGACGTTGTTCGAGAGTTGATTGACCCAGATGATGTCATTTCGGCCATCACCGTCGGCGTCCAGGATGTGACTCCACATGCTCTCCCTCTGGCCCGCCCACGACTGTTGCGTGAAAGTGGCCCCTGTGATGCAGGAAGCCGCGACGTTCCATGTGGCGTAGAGGCTGTGGTTGGCCGGAGTCGACACGATCGAGTCGTGGGAGACCTGGCTTCCGCCACCCCCTGGCCCCGTCCACCAACCGGAGAAGGAGAACCCCGCCCGGGTGGCAGTGCAAGGTGCGGCGCCGTAGGTACTGCCGAATGTGACCGAGGCCGTGCCGGGGGCGCAGGTCCCGGGCGTCGCATCATACGTCACGGTGTAGGTGTTCACGGTCCAGCTGGCGGTCAGCGTGTGGTCGCTGGCGGTCGCCACCGTGCTGCTGGGGTTCACCGGGGCCCCGTCCAGTGTCCAGCCCGCGAAGGTGTAGCCGGTCCGGGTCGGCGCGCACAGTGTGCCATAAGTACCACCGGAAGTGACGGGCTTCGTGTTGGGCAAGCATGTGCCACCGGCCGCATCGTAGGTCACCGTGACGGCCGTGGCTGTGCCACTGCCGCCGTCGAAGGCGGTCTGGGAGATGCCCGTGCCCGAGGTGGCGTTGTTGTCCCCGCCGGCCGCGTCGAGCAGTTGCCCGTTGGCGTAGGGCGAAGCGACGTTCCACAGCGCGATGGTGGAGGCGTCCGTCGACCACGTCCCTGCAGGCGTGAAGTCGACCGTGTAGCGTCGCCCTGTCGAGAAGCGCATCGGACCGATGGCGACGCCGACCGGGGCCATGCCGCCGCCGATGTGGGCGGTCCCTGCGGTCAGGCAGGGGGTCAGAGATGCGCCACAGCTGCATCCATACCAGCTGATCGAGCGAGTGGCGACCTTGGTCCCGTTCAGGAATCCCTCCATCACCGCGCCGTTCCGGACCGCCGCGAAGTGATGCCAATTTCCGTCTCTCGGCACTGCGAAGTCGTTGGCTGCGAGGCCCTCGACGCAGTAATTCGAGGCTTGGGACATGAAGGCGTAGGCTCGGGCTGCGCCATCGCTCTGGCCCGTGGAGACGTAGAGACGCCGGTCCTCCGTGTTGTTGGTGGTGAAGATCAGTCCATCGCTTGGCGTCGTCGGCAGCCGGAGCCAGAATTCGAGGGTGTAGTCGGCCTGGTTCAGTCCGAAGCCGGGGCTGGCGACGTCGAGGTTGGCCGTCGGCGCGTCGAAGACGAAGGCGTACCCTGAGGAGACCGTCCCGCCGCCGCCTCCGCCAGCGGGAGGGGTCTGGCACAGGGCGCCGGTGTAGCCGCTCGTGCAGGTGCAGGTGTTCGGGCCGGTGCAGGTGCCGCCGTTCTGGCAGGGGTTGGCGCAGGTGTAGGCGACGTCGCAGGCCTCGCCCATCCAGCCAGGGGCGCAGACGCAGAGGTCGGGGGCCGAGCAGACCTCGTTGTTGCCGCAGGCGGGTTCGCAGATGGCGGTCTGGCATTGGGCGCCGGTCCAGCCCTCGGGGCAGGTGCAGGAGTTGTCGGCCTCGCAGGCGCCGCCGTTCTGGCAGGCGGGGTTGCAGGTGGTTGCGGGTGGGGCGGACGCGACGGGGGGGCCGAAGAAGTCGGCGCCGGACGGGGGTGGCCCCTCGCAGCCGTGGACGTCCGGGAAGTTCGCGAGTCGACTGGTCTTGTCGGGCGCCGTGCCGCGCGGAACGCGGTTGCACAGGGTCGGCTTGACGGGGCGGCTCCACCAGCCCTCGCCGATGTAGCTTGTGGTGGGGTCGGCCGTGTGGACGCAGATCACGTCCTGGCGGGCGAGCAGGGTCCGATCGCTCCCGCCGTCGCCACAGAAGACGAGGTCGCTGCCGTAGTGGCCCGTGACGACGTCGTCGCCCGCGCCGCCCTCGAGCCAGTCCTCGCCAGGGCCGCCGTGCAGGACGTCGTCACCCTCATGACCGAGCAGGACGTCATCGTCCTGGCTGCCGTAGAGGTAGTCTTCGCCCGTCGAGCCGTTCAGGGTGTCGGTGCCGCGCCCGCCACACAGGATCGCGACGCCCTCCCGGTCGGCGTCGGTCCGGCTGGTCTCGAACGGGTAGGCGAGTGGGGTCGGGGCCTTGGCGACGGAGGTCCGGAAGTGCCCGTGGCGGACCGCCCACGGTCGTGTGATGCGGGGGAAGGTCGTGGCCGTCGGGGCGAGCGGGAGTGTGCCTGGCGTGCCGACGGTGCCTGCGTAGAGCAGGTCCCGCCCGGTCCCGCCGAGCACCATGTCCGAGCCGTAGAGCCCGCCACCGAGGGCCAGGGTGCCCTCGCGGCCAACGAGCACGTCATCGCCGAAGCTCCCCTCGACGACCTCGACGTCGTTGCGCACATCGTCGCTGTCGGCGCCCTTGATGGACCCGGCCCGGCAGGGGACCCGCTCGTTGTAGGCGGGCGGCAGGCCGTCGTCGGTTCGGAAGCCGTCGTTTGCCTTCTCGTCGAGGGTGACGACGAGACCTTGCTCGCAGCCGAGGCACATCAGCATGTCCGTGCCGCGTCCACCCCGGAAGGAGGTGGCGCCGTTCGGTCCGGCCATCTTGGCGACGTCGATGCCGAAGAGGAGCAGGTCGTCCCCATCGCCGCCGTCGACCCGCCCGCCCTCGCCGCCCGCGCCGGGGTAGAGCACGTCATCGCCGCCGAGGCCGTTGAGCGTCACGCCCTCGCAGTCGCCGCCGAGCATGACGTCCTGGCCTGCCGTGCCGCTGACCGTCTCGACGCCATCGAAGAGGTCGCCCTCGGTCTCGAGGCTCTCGAGGCACCAGCGCGCCGCAGCGTCCCCGGGGTTCGAGCCTGCCGCCGCGCCACCGCGCGCGAAGCGCTCGGCGCAGGCCGCGTCCGTGATGCCCGTGATGCGCCCGGAGCGGAGGGTCAGCTTGCCCGGAGCCTGTGCGACCTCGCTCGAGAGCGACCAGAGCCGCGTCGGCACGTCGCGCTTGAGGCGGGTGTTGAAGCTCAGGATGGCCTCGGAGGTGCAGCGCTCGGGCTCCGTCCCGGCGCCAGCGAGGGGTGTCGTCACGGGGCTCCAGACCTCGGTGTCCAGGTCCTGCCAGGCGCCCGTCACGACGAGCACGCCGAAGTAGCCGCGCGGGTCGGCCTTGGCCGCGTCACACGGCACGCCGCCTGTCGCGGGCTGGACCGGGGTCTTGCCAAGGCAGCTCGACACCGGGTCCGAGAGGCTCTCGTGCCAGCGCGGGTCGTGGACACGCATGCCCGCCACCGATGTGCCCGCGTAGCTCATGCTGTCGGCGCCGTCGCCCCCGAGGTACAGGTCGGCACCGTCCGCGGTCGCGGCGGTCGTGAAGACGTCGTTGCCAGCCTCGCCCGTGAGCGCGTCCGCGCCGAGGCCTCCGCAGAGCGCGTCATTGCCGTCGCCGCCAAAGACCCGCATCGGGCTCGCGAGGGCGCCGCCTGTCCCGCGACCTCCGAGGCCGGTGACGCTGTCGTTACCACCCTCGGCCGAGACGCGCAGCGTGGCCGGGGCCGTCGTCCAGGCGATTTCCCGGAAATTGTCACCATTGAGCGAGACGCCGAGCGCGCCTGCCGTGACCGTGTCGTTGCGCGCGGTGCCGCGGATGGAGAGCGCGTAGCTGCCGAGCGCCTCGAGCGAGACGCCGGGGACCTCGCTCGTGCGCGAGCCCGTGCCGAGCAGGAAGAGGGTGCCGCCGAAGCCGTGGTCGAAGGTCACGGTGGCCCCCGCGCCGACCCGCAGGCTCAGCCCCTTGACGACGCTGCCCGTCGGCACGCAGGTCTCGCCGTTGACCTCGATGGCCTTCGTGGCCGGGACGTGCCGCACGACCGCCGTGGCGTCCGCGGGCACCTGCCAGGTCACGCGCGCTGCCCCCGCGCTCCAGCTGCAGTTGCCAAGCCCGAGCGGCGCCTGACGCACGTCGAGCTCGGGCATCTCCACCTCGCGCCCGGCCCGCTCGACCGGGAAGCCCTCGTCGCCATCCGCGCAGGCCGCGAGCAGCGCCGTGGCCGCCATAGCCGTCTGCAGGCCTCGTGCGATGTGATTCCGCGGGTGCTTCATGCTCGCTCTCCTATACGTCAACCGGTGCCAACCTCGCCGCTGTCGATGGGGACGCACGCTGCGGCTCCTCGCGGACAGCCATTGCGCGCGCCATGGCGAGATCACAAGTGTGATCAGTAGAGCATTCATATGCCGTCATCAACCTGCCGGTCGTCCTTATTTCCGGGAGCGAATGACCTCAAGGCCCACCTGCGAGTGCCTTCACAAGGATGTGACGCGAGGCGGGCTGGGTCGCGTCCCGGGTGAATGGTCGTTCATTCAGGGGGCTGGGCGTGCGCACGCGGTCCGTCTGCAGCCCTTTGCGGCGCTGCGAGCGGGCGTCGGTCGAGCCGCCTCGCGGCGTCGCGTGCGAGGGGCCAGGAGGAGGGCAAGACGCGTCCGCGCCTTACGGGGGGCCGCAGGCGGCTGGCTCAGGTGCCGCTATCGACGAGGGGGACGCGGAACCAGCGACGGAGGCGCTGCTGGCCGATGGCGCCGGAGGCGGCCTCCAGCTCGGCCCGATCGGCCTGCGCCTTGCCCTGCGCGGCCTCCTCCTTGAGCAGCTGGCTGAGGCTCGCGAGCACCGCCAGGTCGGGCTGACGCTCGAGGCGGAGGACCTTCGTGACGACGTGGCCCGCGAGGATCTGACGAAGATCGTTGGGGATACGGCGGATGTCGAGCGTCAGCAGCCCGAGCTGGCTGATGACCGCGCGGAGCAGCGGGTCGGGGAACGCGCGGACACGGGGCTGCTCGCCCGAGACCGTCCTCACCATCGCGTCGATGGCGCCCTGTTGGCCTGCGAGCTCGGCGGCGATGCGGCCGGCGACGAGGACGTTGCGCGCGAGGCGCCGCGCAGGCGTGTCCCAGCCCCTCGCGCCGCCGCCGTCGAGGGATCGTACGACGGCCTGCTCGAGCGCCTGCGCGGCACCTGCCGGGGTCATCGCGACACGTCCGCCGACGCCACGGGCCTCGTCCTCCGTGGCGCTGCGCGGGCGCGTCCCCGTGGCGCGGGCGTCGAGGTGGTCGACGAGCGCCGCGATGGTCGGGTGGATGAAGCTCGGATCGCGGCGGCCGCTCATGAGGCTGCAGGCGATGCTGGCGGCCACGTCCGCGGGGACATCGAAGCGCTGAAGCAGCGCTGTGACCTCGGGCTCGGTCAGGAGATCGAGCGACATCAGGATCTTCATCGCCGCGAGCACACCCGCAGGCGACGGGTTGAGCCAGTCCGGATCGCAGTAGAGGGCCTCGACGCGCGCGACCACGGTGTCGACCGCAGAAGTCAGCCCGATGATCATCTGGTCGATGGACTCGGCCGCGACGCGAGCGGAGATCCAGTCGCGGGCCTTGCGGCCGGAGGCGTTCAGCGAGGCTGGGGAGCCGGGCGGGAGGGCGCGGCCAGCGCGCTTCATGCTGACGTCGAGCGCGAACCAGAGGCCCCCGAGGTCGGCGCCGAAGGGGGTCAGGTTGTCGCTGGTCCGGACCGCGTTGTCGCGGCGGACTCGCAGGCTGTTCTCGCGCGCGACGGTCAGGTCGAGGTCGTCCTCGAGGGTCAGGACCGCCCCCTTCGGGGAGAACACGCCGGTCCGGAGCGGGCCGAAGGACACGTACCCCTTGTCCCGGGGCTCCGCGTGCAGGAGCGACCGCAGCTCGACCCCGTCATAGCCGTTCGTGCCCGCGAGCGTCGGCGTCATCTCGACACGCTGTCCGGCGCGCAGACCGATTGACACGTCGCCCGGGACGCTGTGGCCGGGGAGGTCGGCGTCGAGGATGAAGGCCGTCGTGATGGGACCGGCCGCCATCGGGGCGGCCACGAGCGTGACGTTGGTGGTCGCGCCATGGGTCGACTGGGCCGCATAGCCGATGCGGACCTCGCGGCTGCAACGGCCGCTGATGAGCACCTTCGCGTTCGCTGTCGCCTCCTCGCCGCTCTCGGCCTCGTCGAGGACGATCTCGGGTGAGGTCACGACGACACACGGGGGGATGACGGTCGGCACGACGGACTCGCCAAACAGGGGGCCGACGCCCGCGGTCCGCATGAAACGCATGGTGAGTTCGAGGATTTCCCCGGCGTCAAGGACGCCGTTGCCGCCCATCCCGGGGAGGCCGCGGTCGCTGATGTCAGCCGCCTTGAGCATCACGTGGCCAGGTGCCCCTTCGAGGCCGAGCCGCGCCCCCTCGACCATCATCAAGCCGCTCTTCCCTCCCTCGCTCGCGAGGTGGGTCGGGAGGCGCTTGAGGGCCTCGACCTGTGCGGCCCATGGTCCCTTCGTGCTGCTGCTCCCGACCCACGGAGCCCCAAGGATGTCGAAGGCCGACGCGTACATGGCTTCGCGGGTCGTGGCCCAGCGCAGGACCTCGAGGGTCCGGTCGCGCCACGCGTTGACCGCGAGCGAGTCCGGCACGCCGTCAGGGGACTTCCTGTCGGCGGCGACCGCCTGGGCCAGCAACTCGACGAGCAGCCCGCCGAGTGCCACGTGGCCTGGGGCGGCGGGCAATGCCGTGCGCTCTCCGCGTCTCCGGGCGGCCTCCTGCAGCTGCTCCGAGCGGCGGAGGTGCGCCGTCTCGAACGGGATGAGCTCGGGGTGGGCGCTGCGGGTCTGGAACCACGTCTCGCGCAGCAGCGACAGGGTGGGGCCGAGCAGCTCGGCCACGGTCTTGCGGAGCGCGAAGGCGTCGCGCTCGCTGTCCCAGTTGCGGTTCTCGGCCCCGAGCGTGGCCATGGCGGCCGAGGTCTGTTCGAAGATGGTCTGCAGCGCGAGCTCGCCGGTCTGGACGTCGAGGGGCAGCGTCGACCACTCGATGACCGGGGCCGCGGGGGGCGCGGACTTCTGCACGGCGGGGCACGGTGCTGGGCTGGGGCGCGGCTGACCACTGGCGCAGGCCACATGGGCCACGCCGATGAGCATCATGGTCGCGGGCGAGCCGAGGATGCGGGAGAGGCGCGAGCGGGGCATGGCTGTGAGCTCCTGGGGCGTTCGGGCGGCGGGACGACCTGTCGAGACATGCGGCCGATGGTGGGTGGCTCGCGGCGGGGCCGGGACTGCGGGGACCGGGCTGCGCGGCCTGACCTGGCCCGCGCCCTGACGTGACTTCACGTCGGCCGGTGGCACGCATGCACTCGGGTGCCGGCCGGCGGTCACGCGACGCGCAAATCAGGAAAGCCGTGGTGGCGCAAGACACTCGAAAGTGAAGCTTGGACGAACCGGTAGCGAGATGGCCCTGCGTCTGCGGGCTGCGCTTGCGGCCCTGCCACCGCCGATGCGGACGCAGCGCTGCGTGGGTCCACGCAAGGCCGAAGTTCACGCGGACCGCCTGGGGTGGGCCGATGGGCATCGAACGGCGACGTGGCGGCGCTGTGACCATCGCGACGTGGCGGCGCTCCGAACTGGCGTGGACCTGACAGGGCCGCTCTCGACTCGCCCTCTGGACATCAGGGAGGACGGCGCTTCAAGCCTTCGAAGCCCTGAGGCGGCAGGGGTTCACGGCCGACCGTGGTCGAAGCGTGTCGCTTCGGCCATGGCACAAGTTCATAGGTTCGGACACGACCCCAAATCGGAGCCGACACCAAAGCAAGTTCATATTTTCGGACACGACCCCGAGCGCTGGAGAGTTGTGGGAACTCGGGGCGGTACCTCAGCGGAAGACGCGGCGCATCTTTTTCGCGTTCTCGGGGCTCTCGTCGGCGACGAAGAAGAATCTGCTGACGTTCAGCATCCGTGTCCCGCCGTTCATCTGGCCCGTGACGCTGCACCCGCGGTAGGCGAGGGGCAGCTCGGAGGGCGCGGGACCTCCGCCCCGGGGTGGCTCGACAGGGGCTGGCCTCGAGGCCCCAGCCTGCTCGAGACAGGCGCGGAAGCTGCGGTCAACGCGGCCATTCGTCGCGTCGACGACCCGCACCTTGTCGACCACGCCCTTCGTGAGGCGGCCGATGACCTGAAACTCGAGGGTGCCGAAGTAGCCGCTGGCCTCGAGGCAGGCCTCGAGGCCGGCACACGCCCCCGACTCGAAGTGGTCGTCGCGGAGGGCCTTGCGCGTCTCGGCGTCAGCCGCCGGGTCGAGGCCGAGGACGTAGCCATGGTGGGTCGCGATCTGGCCTTCGACGGTCGTGGCCTCGAACGTGGCGAGCCCCTGCTGCATCACCCGCGCCACCTCCGGGCCGCGCGTCGTGATGCGCCCCCCGGTGAGGGAGGCGGCGCCGTCGCGGATTTCGAGCGCCAGGCCCTTGACGGCCGCGAGGGTGGTCGACTCGGCCTCGAGGATGGTCGCGTGGCCCGCGATGGAGACCACCGCGTCGCGCTTCGTGTTCGTCAGCTCGGAGCGGACGAGGCGTACGCGGGCGCCGTCCTTCAGCTCGAGGATGCGGCCCTCGGCCGAGATGCGGACGTCGGTCAGGGTGAGGTCGCAGCCCGCCCCTGCGACGAGCGGTGGCTCGTCCGCGGCGAGCGTGAAGGTATGGGCCGAGCGTGCCAGTGGACCGTCACAGCGCAGCGGAAGCTCGCGAGGCGCGGGGGCCACGTTCGGGTCGCCCTGTCCGATGGGCAAGCCGTGGCTCGGATCGCGCGGACCCGGGAGGCGGTCGCCGAGGTCTTCGGCGTTGGGGCTCGGAGCCGGCGTCAGCTGGGGTGTTGCCACGATGAAGCTCGTCGCGGCGATGCCGGTGAGGGCGACGACCACGAAGATCGCCGCGAAGGGGATGGTCCGACGGGCGGTCGGCGGCCTCGCGAACATGGTGAGCGGCTCGGAGGTCGCGAGCCCATCCCCCCGCTCTGCCGCTGCAAGCACTGACAGGGCGGCCCCTGCGCTCGGGTAGCGGTCGGACGCTGCGGGCTCGACGAGGCGGGTGAGCCAGGCCGTGAGGGCCTCGGGGAGCTGCGGTAGGCGCGACAGGTCGAAGCGGAAGGACGTGTCGACGAGGTCACCGAGCTCGGAGCCGCGGCGCCCGGTCAGGCACGCGATGAGGGTCGCACCGAGGCCGTAGAGGTCGGCGGCGGGGCCGAGCGCGCGGCCGAGCACTTGCTCGGGCGGCATGAAGCCCGGGGTGCCGACCGCGAGCGTTGAGGTCGACTCGTGCTGCGCCCGGGCGAGGCCGAAGTCGACGAGCCAGACGCGCCCGCGGTCGTCGCGAAGGATGTTGTCGGGCTTGACGTCGCGGTGGACGACGGGCGGGACGCGCTGCTGGAGGTAGATGAGGATCTTGAGCACCTTGCGCGCGATGTCGAGGACCTCGGGGAGCGAGAAGCTGCCACGTTCGCCGAGCGGGCGCCCGGCCACGAAGCTCTGCACGAGGCAGAAGCCGTCCGTGGTCTGGAAGGCGTCGAGGAAGCGCGGGATCCCGGGGTGGTCGAGCTCGCGCAGGACGGCGATCTCGCGCTCGTGGTCGCGAAAGGCCTCCCAGCTCGCGTCGGTGGCTGCGAACGAGAAGCGCTTGATGACGACCTCGACCCCGTCGGCCGCGCGGGTCGCCCGCCAGGTGGACCGCCCCGCCGCGAGGTTGCGCCCGAGCAGGGCGGTCGCGTCGTAGCCATGGGCACCAAAATCCGGGAGAATATTCGACATGGGCGCAGCCTCGGGCACGCCACGGACGGCGTCAAGCGGATGTCGCGTCAAGCGGAGGTGGCGTCAGCCTCATGTGACCGGCCACGACCCGGGCCCGGCTGTCCGAACGGGGCGCGCCGGGGCGCGCGCGACCGCTTCGGGTGGGGCCCGCATGCCGCGAGTCCTCGGCGGTGCAAGCCTTGTGAGCTCCAGGAACGCCGAGGCTTTCGGCACGAGGATGCACGATTGTGCATGTCATGCCAATCACTCGCCCGGCCCTCGTTCGTCGGCCGTGTCGCCGCCAAAGGCGCTGACGCGGCCGCGAACGCGTCAGGACACGCCTCGACGAATAGAGCCGGGCACGGGGCGATGGCCGTCTCGCGGGCGTGTCTGGGCACGGTGGCGGGCGGTCGGGTGTGAAAGGGCTTTACACGAGGTCGCCCGGTGCGGACGCTGGGGCCCTCGGGGGCTGGCTCGGGTGGGACCGTACGCCACGTGACAGGGGCCCGACAGGAGACGACATGGTGCGCCGCTTCGAGCTCGTGAGCGACTACACGCCGATGGGTGACCAGCCAGGTGCAATCGCCCGCCTTGTCAAGGGGCTGCAGGACGGGTTCGCCCATCAGGTGCTGCGTGGCGCGACCGGCACCGGGAAGACGTTCACCATCGCCAACGTCATCGCCGAGGTGCAGCGGCCGGCGCTGGTCCTCGCCCCGAACAAGACCCT
>SXGQ01354205.1_pt1 | contig 11600 bp, 12 predicted proteins | sample 3178371 | NCBI WGS metagenome assembly SXGQ01 (sample SAMN11356859, study PRJNA531348) | freshwater metagenome | isolation source: freshwater sample F1-20 | place: China: Fuxian Lake, Yuxi | collected 2017-12-25 | reverse complement strand
GGCACGCCGTTCACCTCGGCCGACGTCGTCTTCACCTTCCAGGCCATTTACGATCCGAAGGCCGGCAGCATCCTGGCCGGCTCGCTGCAGGTCAACGGCCAGCCGCTCGTGGTGACTGCGCCAGATGCCCGAACCGTCGTGATCGGTTTCCCGGGTTCTTTTGGCCCCGGCATTGCCATACTCGACAACCTTGTCCTGGCGCCGAAGCACAAGTTGCAGGCGGCGCTGGCCGCGGGCACCTTTGCACAGGCGTGGGGCGTGGCGACCCCGCCGGACCAGCTCGTGTCACTCGGACCGTTCGTGCTTGCACGCTACGAGCCGGGGCAGCGGCTGGTCTTCGAGCGCAACCCGCGCTACTGGAAGAAGGATGCGGCCGGCGTGGTGCTGCCGTATCTCGATCAGATCGTCCTGGAAGTGGTGCCCGATCAGGACGCCGAACTGGTGCGCCTGCAGGCTGGGCAGATCGACATGCTGCAGCAACAGGTGCGCCCCGAGGACATTGCCACGCTACGGCCATTGGTGGACCAGGGAAAGTTGCAGTTGCTGGAACTGGGGGTCGGCACCGATCCCGACCTGTTCTTCTTCAACCTGCGGCCCGAGCGCTGGGCCAAAGACCCTCGCGGCAGCTGGATCATGCGCCGCGAGTTGCGCCAGGCCATTTCTCATGCCGTCGACCGCGAAGCGTTCGCCAACACCGTCTTCCTCGGCGCCGGCGTGCCGATTTGGGGACCGATTACCCCCGGCAACCAGCAATGGTTTTCACCCAACGTGCCGCGCTACAGCTTCTCGGTCGAGCGTGCCAAGGCGCTGCTAGCCGGCCTGGGCCTGGCCAATCGTGACGCCGATGAATGGCTCGAGGACGAGAAGGGCACCGAAGCCCGGTTTACGTTGCTTACCGTTCGCGGCAACACCTCGCTCGAGCGCTCGGCCACGGTGCTGCGCGAAGACCTCCGGCCGACCGGCATTGCCGTGGACGTGGTCGCCCTCGAGCAGGGTGCCCTCATCGAGCGCATGCTCAAGGGCGACTTCGAGTCGATTTTCTTCTTCTTCTCGTCGAGCAGTTTCGACCCGGCCATGTCGCCGGACTTCTGGCTCAGTTCAGGGTCTGGACACATCTGGAACATCGGCCAGGCCACACCCGCCACTGAGTGGGAGAAACAGATTGACGACCTGATGCACCAGATGACGGCCAGCGTCGCCCCGGCCGAACGCAAGCGGCTCTTCGACCAGGTGCAGAACATCTTCGCCGAAAACCTGCCGGCCATCCACTTCGTGGCGCCGCGGATGTACATCGGCGTCAGCTCGCGCGTCAGCTCGCTGTCGCCGTCGATTCTGCGGCCGCAGTTGCTGTGGGCCGCCGATACCATTACCGTTCGTTGACCCCCAGTCACAGGGCAGGGCGGGCGGTAGACCGGCATGGGGCGCTACCTCCGGAGGCGTCTTGGCTTCGCGCTGCTCCTCGATCCCGAGGCACGCGCCAGGCTGCGCCGCCAGCGGCGCGTTCTTCCTCGCCGCCGCGACGCTGCTAACCGATGCTCGGCTGGCGTTTGCCGATCCGCGCGTGCGTTCGGAGGAAGCCCAGTGAGCCGCCGTGCCGCCTGGTTTGTGATTGCCCTCACAGCCCTGATCGTGCGAGCCACGCTGTTGCTGCCCGGTTGCGAGTTGGGGAACCATGCTCGCCGAGGCGAGCAACTACAACGCCGTCGCCAGATTTCCCTGGACCCTGGCGCCAGCCGTTGCCATCTTTGCAATCGTCCTCGCCACCAATCTGATCGCGGCTCCAAGCCGAGAGTCCTAAAAGCGTGACATTCCACCGTGGTACGAGGGTTGCATTCACTTGGGCATGAGAAAAGCAACCTGCTTGCTGGTTGTGGCCCTGCTGCTGGCGACGACCGCCTGCGCCACCAATCCCGTGACGGGCAAGAGCCAGATGTCGTTGCTCAGCGAGGCCGAGGAACTCGCCATCGGGCAACAGCAGGACCTTGAGATTCGCCGCGAGATGGGGGTCTACGACGATCCCCGACTGCAGGCCTATGTCACGGAGGTCGGCCAGGACCTGGCGCGCGTCTCGCATCGCCCCAGCCTCCCCTGGACGTTCACCATTGTCGACAGCCCGGCCATCAATGCGTTCGCGTTGCCGGGCGGTTATATCTATGTCACGCGCGGCATTCTTGCCTACCTGGATGACGAATCGGAATTAGCCGGCGTGCTCGGCCATGAGATCGGCCACGTTACGGCGCGGCACGCGGCGCAGGCCTACACGCGGCAAGCGCAGGCGAGCCTCGGCCTGACGGTTCTCAGCATCTTCGTGCCTGGCATGCAGCCGTTCACGGAGCTTGGCTCAGCGGGCCTCGGCGTGTTGTTCCTGAAGAACGATCGCGCCGCTGAACTCGAAGCTGACCGACTGGGCGTTAGTTACGGATCCGGTGCCGGGTGGGATCCGACCGGTGTGCCGCGGTTCCTGGCCACGCTCGCGCGCGTCGATGCGCTCAGTGAAGGCGGCGTGCCCAACTGGCTGTCGACGCATCCGGCGCCCGAGTCGCGCGTGGGTCACGCCGAACCGGTCGCGGGGAAATTCGCCTCGACGAATGCCACCAAGAAAAATCGCGACGTCTACCTCGATCGCATTGCCGGCCTTCTGCACGGTGACGATCCCAAGGACGGCATCGTGCGCGGCAACGTGTTTCTGCATCCGTCGCTGCGGCTCGGTCTGACTTTTCCGGACGGATGGGAAGTGATGAATTCACCTGCAGCCGTCATGGCGCGCGAACCCGGCACCGAACACTACATGGTCTTGCAGGAAGTGGAGCGGCCGCGTGGAGGTGCGGGCGGCAACTCGTTGGGCGACGTGGCGGTCGCTGCCATGCGCCAGTCCGGGTACAGCGTCGTCGAGGGCCGCTTCGAGCAGATCAACGGCCAGGATGCCCACGTTGGCCTCTATCGGGGCACCGCGAAGGGCACCGGCAAGGTGCTGATGCGCGCGGCGCACATTGCGATGGGCCGCCAGACGTATGCCGTCGCGGGATTCGCGCCCGAGGCGGAGTTCAACCTGATCGATCGCGAGGTGCTGTCGGCGATTCAGTCGTTTCGCACCCTGACCCCGGCCGAGGCCTCGCGAGTGCGGCCGAACCGCGTCGACTTTTACGTGGTGCGGCCCGGTGATTCGTGGCAATCGATCGCCGTCCGCCAGGGCAAGAACATCGTCAACGCGGCGACGCTGGCGATCATGAACGACCACGAGGTCAGTGCGCAGCCGACCGCCGGCGAGCGCATCAAGATCATCGTCGAAGGAGTCTGACGCCTATAATCCTTGCGTGACACGCCCGTGGCGGTCGATCGCGAAGCGAATTCTGAAGACCCTGGTCGCCCTGGCGGCCGTCGGGTTCGCCTACGTCGCCTATCTCTATCTTTCGCTGCCGGATGTCCGCCGGCTGGCCGGCACCAATCCCACCACCACCGCGTTCATGGAACTGCGGATTCGCGAGGCCGCGGATGCCGGCCGCAGCAAGTTTCAGATTCGATACCAGTGGGTGCCCTACAGCCAGGTGTCCGCGAACCTGCGCCGGGCCGTGATCGTCACCGAGGACGCCGCGTTCTACGACCATGACGGCATTGACCTGACCGAACTCAAGGCGTCGTTTGAAAAAAACTGGGAGGAAGGTCAGCTGCTGCGTGGCGGCAGCACCATCACCCAGCAATTGGCGAAGAATCTCTACCTGTCGCCGACCCGCAATCCCATGCGCAAGGTGGAGGAACTGATAATCGCACGCCGCCTGGAGGCTGCGCTGACCAAACGGCGGATCTTCGAGATTTATCTGAACATGATCGAGTGGGGCGACGGCATCTTCGGCTGCGAGGCTGCCGCGCGCGCGTATTTCGGCAGCCCGTGTGCGTCACTCAGCGTGGAACAGGCGGCGTTGCTGGCTGGCGCCATCATCAACCCGCGCGTGCACAGCCCCGCGAAGCCGACCGGCCGTTTGCTGCGTCGTCAGCAGATCATCATCCGCAGGATGGGGATCAAGGACGCACCGCCACCGGCACCGCCTCCCGTAGCTCCGCCCAGCTGACCCGCTTGGCGCTCCGCCTTCGCGCCAGGCGCTTCGGCGGGACGGGCTCGTTCAACTGACGCGTTTCGCCCCAACGTATCTGCTTGCCCAGTATTGAGCCGCGAGACTCTCGACCCGCACCACCCCGCGTTCGCTTGGAGCGTGGATGAACTGATCGCCGCCAATCATGATGCCGACGTGCGACGCGCCTGGCGCGACGGTGCTGAAGAACACCAGGTCCCCGGGTTCCAGCCGGTCACGTTTGATCGACTTGCCCACCTGAAACTGTTCGCGCACCGCGCGCGGCATGGGCACGCCGTGTCGCTGGTAGACATAGCGGACAAAGCCGCTGCAATCGAAGCCGCTGGCCGGGTCCACGCCGCCATTTCGATACGGCGCGCCGCGCAGCGACAGGGCCGTACTCGACAGGGCATAGCCGTCGGTGTTCGCGCCGGCGGGCAGGCCACTGACCGGAGGCGAGCCTCGCCCCGGAGCTGCGGGCGGGGGAACCACCCCCGGCGGGACGCCGGCCTCGGCCGGAGCCGGGGCCGGCCCGGCCACCGTGCCGCCGCGTGGCATGGGGAAGGGCCGGGGCGTATGGACCATACCGCCCGAGCTGGCGCAGCCAGTGACGATGACCGCCAGGACCGTGGCGACGCGAGTGCGAACCATCTATCGGTAGCTTATCGGCCGGTGTGTCGAATTGTGTAGTCCCGCGTGATTCGTGGCACAATGCCACGTAAATGGAGCAAACGCTCCTCCTTAACGCGACCTACGAGCCGCTGAAAGTCGTCAACTGGCAAAAGGCGGTGACGTTGTGGTGCCAGGGCAAGGTCGAGATCATCGCGCATCACGACCGCGAAGTCCGCGCGGTGTCGTTCGCCCTTAAATTGCCCTCGGTCATCCGGCTGTTGCGGTACGTCCGCATCAAGAAGCGATTCGACTACGTCCCGTTCTCGCGCGCCAACATCTACGCCCGCGACGAATACACCTGCCAGTACTGCAAAGACGTGCTCCCGACCCAGGAGCTCACGTTCGATCATGTCGTGCCGGTCTCGCAGGGTGGCCGCAAGGACTGGGAGAACATCGTCACGTGTTGCGTGACCTGCAACCGGCGTAAGGGTGGGCGCACGCCATCCGAGGCGCGGATGCGTTTGATGCGGCCACCGCGGCGGCCGATGTCGGCACCCGCGATTCGCATCAGCATCGGACTGCGTAGTGCGCCGGAAAGCTGGCGCGACTACTTGTACTGGAATCTCGAGCTGGACGACGCGTAGATGCCACGTGAGCGTGAGAGCGATTAGCCATTGCCAGCCCTGACTAGCCTGGCGCCGGTTCGCTGTCTTGAAGGCGGGCGGCTCTGGCTGCGTGGCGACGGCTTTCCACAGCCCGAGTCGACCCCCGACCTTGTCACCATTGGTGGCGCCCCGGCGCGCCTGGCGTTTGCCTCGCCCGACCGACTTGCCGTGATTGTGCCCACCGGCCTCGAGGGTGGCGCCATGCCCGTCAAGGTCGCGTGGGTGCCCGGCGCGACGTTGTATGCCCAGGTGGGCAGCGTGCTGGCTACCGGCCTTCACCAGGTGGACAATCCGGTCTTTGATCCCGACGGCGCGCTCTACGTCACCTACAGTGGTTCGCGCGGCCAGGAAGCGTCGGTGTCGGTGTTTCGCATTCCAGCCAACGGCGGCGCGCGCGCGCCGTTCGTGCATGGACTCGTTAATCCCACCTCGATGGCCATCGGTCCCGACGGACGGCTCTACGTGTCGAGCCGGTTTGAAGGCCGCGTCTATCGCGTGTTCGACGATGGCCGCTACGAAGTGAAGGCCTCGGATCTCGGCGTCGCCTGTGGCCTGGCCTTCGATGCCGAAGGCGCCCTCTACGTCGGCGACCGCGGTGGCACCATCTTCCGCATTCTCCCCAGCGGCCGTACCGAAACGTTTGCGACCGTGCCGTCGAGCGTGGCCGCGTTTCACCTGGCCATGTCGCCCGATGGTTATTTGTACGTGTCGGCGCCGACGCTCGCGTCGTATGACTCGGTGCGGCGCATCAGTCCCAACGGCGTCGTCGAAACCCTGGATGTTCCGTTCGGCCGGCCCCAGGGCCTGGCCTTTGATGCCGCGGGTACCCTGCACGTGGTCGAAGCGCTCGCGGGCGCGAGTGGCGTGTTCGCGATTCGCCCGGGCTCACCGCCAGAGTTGCTGGTGGCCGGCGCGGGTCTGGTGGGAGTCGCCTTTGGTCCCGGTGGCCAGATGGCTGTCGCGTCAAACGAATCGGTCTTCGGGTTTGCCACGGATGTGGCGTCCGGCTTTAGCCGGACCAATCCCGCATGACCGTCCTGCTCGCGCTGCTGGTCATACTGGCCGGTCTCTGCCTCGGTCTTCGCACCACCTCGGTCATGCTGCCTCTCACCGTCCATCCACTGGATCGCCTGGCGCTGTCGATCATCGCTGGCGCGATCTGGACGGCCGTGGTGTTCGACGTGGCCAACCGCTATCGCATTTACGATTTCGGTCTGGGCCTGATGCTGTCGCTGTCGCCGGCGGGCGTGTTCGACATCACCAAGTGGTGGTTCCGATCGCGCGGTCGCCGAGCGGGTTGGCTGCGTGCCGAAGACAGCCCCGGTTGGCTGGTCACGCTCCGTTGGGCCTTCCTCTCGGGCCTGGTGGTCACGGTATTTTTTCTTCCCTGATCCCTGATCCCTGATCCCAAGCATTGTGGCATCTGATGACGCGCGATGACGACGCATGCGAACCATCGTGGATTTGCCGGCAGAACAAGTCGAGTCCCTGGATGCCTGGTGCCTGGCAGAAGGCGTGTCCAGGGTCGAGGCCGTGCGCCGCGCCGTCGCCGAACACCTGCGTAAGCACCACGCCAGCGGGGCGAAACGCGCCTTCGGGATGTGGAAGGACATGGCCGAAGACGGGTTGGCCTACCAGGAGCGACTGCGGAGTGAATGGGCTGCGCGTGAGCGTGACTTTTTGTGAAAGCCCTCTTCGATACCAACATCTTGGTCGGTTACTTGAAGGGCATCGAGCCTGCCGAAGGCGAGCTTGGTCGCCATCGGCAGCGCCTGATCAGCCGCGTGACATGGATAGAGGTCCAAGGAGGTGTCCGCAACGACGAAGAGGCCGATGTGGCTGAGATGTTCCTCCGCGACTTCGAGGTCATTGAGTTGACGCGGGCCATTTCCAGAGAGGCAGCCGAGATTCGACGCGTCATTCGTATCCGCCTGCCTGACGCGGTGATCTGGGCGACCGCCCGTCGTGAATCAGCGCTGCTCGTGACCCGCAACACCAAGGACTTTCCAGCCGACGAGCCGGGCATTCGCATTCCGTATCAGTTGTCGTGATCCTGATGCGACGCGGCAGGCCAGTCCACTCTGCACGGATCGCCCTCCTCGTGCTGACTGCGCTCGCCTTGTATGCCTGGCAACTCGATCGCGTGCCGGCCGACCTCCACGATGCTGAAGTTCAGTTCGGCTTGCACGCCCGTGCCATTGCGTTGACGGGCCACGACGCCACGGGCCATTTCATGCCCGTGTATTTCTACATGGCCGCGATCGGTGACAACGTCTGGTTTCACCCGGCGCTGGTGTACTGGACCGCGCCGTTTTTCTAGGTGCTGCCCTTTTCGGAATGGTCGGTCCGCTTCCCGACCGCGGTTCTCGGCGCCCTCAATGTCTGGCTGATCTACGTGGTGGCGGCGAGGCTCTTTCAAAGCCGGCGCACTTTCGCCACGGGCGCGTGGCCATGGATTACCTGCACCCCGTGCCGTTCATCCTCGCCTGGCTGTGGTGCCTCTTACGCTTCGAGAGTGACCGGAAGTGGGGCTTCGTCTATGCCGGCGCCGCTGTTCTCGGTGTCGGCGTTTACAGCTACATCTCGTCGATCGCCATGCCGGCCCAGTTCGCCTTCTTTCATTCCGACTACCTCGGCGACTATCGCATTCGATCAGCGGGGGCCTTTGAATCGAACCTGCGCGAGGCGGTGGATGAGATGGTCAGGCTCGCTCCGGGGTGCCACGCTTCGGTGTCAGCACCACGCTGCTATACGGCAGGGACTACTGGCGTTTCGCGCAGGCGAAGGCGGGCGTCGAAGGGCTCGAGATCCGGACCTCACGCCGTCTTCGCTCGACCTGTCGGCGCTACCGCCGGAATAGGCGCCGCTATTTCGGACGCCCATCCTGGTTGGCGAGCACCCAGCTTGACTGGTGTACCAGCCGCGCAATCCGTTCCATCTTCTCGTAGTTGATCTTCTCGGGCCGGTCGTACTGCGTGTGGTAATCGGGATGGAGACCGGAGTGGAACCACAGCGCCGGCACGCCGTTCTGCAGGAACGGCCACTGGTCGCTGCGCCGCAGCAGATTTGAGCTGTTGTTGTCGTAGCGCATCTTCAGCTCGAGCCCGATCCCGACTGCGGATCGGTTGGCGCGCTCGACGGCGGCACTCAACTCGGGGTGGCGGCTGTAGCCCAAGATGTTGACGGCGTTGCGATTCGACTCCGCCGTCTGGATCTCCAGACCGTTGAAGCGCGGGCCGCCACCGACCTGCACTTCCTCGTTGCGGCCGATCATGTCCATGTTGAGTACCGCGGCGGTTTGGGCAAGCGGGAACGTCGGGTTCTCGGTATAGGCCCACGCACCCAGCAGTGGACCGCGCTCTTCGGATCCCCAGCAGGCAAATAGCACTGACCGGCGCGGCCGCTGGCCTGCTGCGGCCGCCTTCGCGTACGCATCGGCAATCGCCATCAACGCCACGGTGCCCGACCCATCGTCGTCGGCACCGTTGTAGATCACGGCGCCATCCGCACCTTCGTGATCGTAGTGTGCCGAGACGATCACGACTTCGTTCTTGAGTTGCGGATCGCTGCCTTCGATCACGCCCAGCACGTTGCGGTCGGCAACGATGTGCCGGCTCACGGCGGTGGTGAGCGCGACCTCGACATTGTCCAGGAGAATAGCGGTGTAGCCATGCGCGGTTTCCGCCGCCTTCGACAGGTCAAGCAGGGTTCGGCCGGTGCCGCGCACCATGATCTCGGCCAACGCCGGCGAGATCTGTCCCACCGGAATTCGGACCCGATCCGCCCAGCTCGCCAGCGTGAAGCGATCGACACGGGGTGCTTGCGGCGGCCAGAACGCGCGTGCCGACGCCTCGAAGTTGGTGGCGCCCGGATGGTTATGGATGTCGGTGACGAACAACACGCCGACGGCGCCCTTCTCCTGCGCGGCCAGCACCTTCTTGATGGCCACGGCGGCCTCGGCCGTCACGACGCCGTCGAAAGGGCTCTTGGGATCGCGTTCACCTGGTTCGTGTTCCAGGAGCAGGGCGATGCGGCCCTTCACGCGATCGCCGTAGTCGTCGTAGCCAAGCGCCGGCGCGTGAATACCAAAGCCGGCGTAGACCACTGGTGCCGTGATCGACCCGCTCGCGCTGAACCGCTGCGGGTAGAAATCCTGTTCGGGCTTCTGGTCCAGCATCGTGCCACCGGGCAGCGAGACCGCCAGGCTGTTGCGCTCACCCAGGGTGGCAATCATCAACTGCGTCGGCTGCACGAACGCGCCGTTCGGTGCGCCCGGCTTCAGGCCCGCGCGCTCGAAACGCGACCGCACGTAGTCGGCGGCGAGCGCGTTTTCCGGGGTGCCGACCAGCCGGCCCTTGAAGCCGTCGCCGGCCAGGTAGTAGAGGTCGGCCTTCAGTTCGGCGAGGCGAATGGAGTCGTTGAAGGGCGCCGCGGTCTGCGCCGACAACGCCGCCGCGAAGACCGCCACCAGGATGAGAGAAAGACTCTGCCGCATGGCGACACCATACTAGAATTCAGGCGTCCATGACTCAACTGTTCAAACGCAAGCCCATTGCCGAACTCGTCATTGACGAGAACGACCCCCGCGCGCTCAAGCGCGTGCTCGGCGCCGGCGATTTGATCATGCTGGCGATCGGCGCGGTCATTGGCGCCGGCATCTTTGGCGCCATCGGCACCGCGGCCGCCGGGCAGGTGGCGCCTGACGGCACCGTCATCCGCTACGGCGCCGGGCCGGCGTTGATCTTCTCGTTCATCCTGCTCGGCGGCGCCTGCGCGCTGGCGGCGCTCTGCTACGCGGAGCTGGCGGCGATGATTCCGCAGGCCGGCAGCGCCTACGCCTATTCGTACGCGACGCTCGGTGAACTGGTGGCGTGTATCATCGGCTGGGACCTGATGCTCGAGTACGCCGTTTGCAACGTCGCCCTCGCCATCACGTGGGGCGATTACTTCAACTCGCTGGTGCGCGGCGTTGGCATCGACCTGCCGGCGTGGCTGACCACCGGCTACCGCACGGCGCTGCTCAGCTCTAACCCCGACGTTAGCGGCCTGATGACCACCGCGCCGCACATTTTAGGCATCCCGGTGCTGGTCAACCTGCCGGCCTTCGGCATCGTGATGCTGATCACCTGGCTGCTGTTGCGAGGCGCGCGCGAGAGCGCCCGCGCGAACACCGTGATGGTGATCATCAAGCTGTTGGTGATGGCGCTCTTCATCTTCGTTGGCCTCGGCAACATCAATCCTGACAACTACACACCGTTTGCTCCCAACGGCTTGACCGGCATCCACCACGGTGCGGCGATCGTGTTCTTTGCCTACATCGGCTTCGATGCCATCTCGACCGCCGCTGAAGAGACGATCAATCCGCAGCGCAACCTGCCGCTCGGAATTCTGGGCGGACTCGCCATTTGCACGCTAATCTACGTCGTGGTTGGCGGTGTCATCACCGGCATGGTGCCCTACCCCGAACTCGGTGTCGCTGACCCGCTGGCGCGCGCGCTCGAACTGATCGGCTACGAACGGGTCGGCGCCATCGTGGCGTTCGGCGCGGTGATTTCGATGTCGGCGGTGTTGCTGGTGTTCCAGTATGGTCAGCCGCGCATCTTCTTCGCGATGGCGCGCGACGGCCTGCTGCCGGCGTGGGTGGCGCGCGTTGACCAGAAGACCCGTATCCCGTACACCGCGACGCTCGTCACCGGCATTGTCGTCGCCCTGGCGTCGGCGATCGGTGATGCGGCGGAGACCTACGACCTCACCAACATCGGCACACTGTTTGCGTTTGCCCTGGTGTGCGCCGGCGTGCTGGTGCTCCGCGTGAAGGAACCCGAGCGCCACCGGCCGTTCAAGGTGCCGTTCGTGTGGGTCCTTGCCCCGCTGGGGGTGGCGGCGTGCCTGTTCATCATGGTCGGCCTGCCGTACCACGCCTGGGTGCGCTTCGGCTGGTGGTTGGTCATCGGCATCGCGTGGTACGCCGTTTACGGCTACAAACACAGCAAACTGCGTCAGCAATAAGAACGGCTTGGGGCTTGTGGCTTGGGACTTGGGCCAGCTTTGCTCAAGCCCCAGATCTCAAGCCACAAGCCCGTAGTAGAATTGCGGATTGGGGTCCACGCCGTGGGCCCCGCAGTACCTCAATGGCTCACGATTGGATCTCCGTCCGCGGCGCTCGCGTCCATAACCTCAAGGACATCGACGTCGACCTGCCTCGCAACCAGCTCGTCGTGATCACGGGTCTGTCGGGGTCGGGCAAGTCGTCGCT
>SXGQ01011869.1_pt1 | contig 11600 bp, 9 predicted proteins | sample 3178371 | NCBI WGS metagenome assembly SXGQ01 (sample SAMN11356859, study PRJNA531348) | freshwater metagenome | isolation source: freshwater sample F1-20 | place: China: Fuxian Lake, Yuxi | collected 2017-12-25 | reverse complement strand
TTTCTGTTAGCCACTGGATTGTAGAATCAAAACCTAAATGCCAGTATTTGTGGGACGCAAAAGTTCCAATGAAATAGGCTTCATCAAGTTTTAAAAAACCAGGAACAAATTGACGATAATTTTCGTTCATAATAGTTAACTTTTGTTGTACATTTGACTTGCTTGTTTTTGAGGTAAAAATTGAATTCTTAGACTTACTATTCTTTCTTAAGAAAGATAGAATCGGTTTTTTCTCTATGAAATCCGCAATTTCGTAGGCATCATTCGGGAGAAAGACTAGGGGTGAAATTGCTGTAGTCGTTGTGCATTTTCCTAAATCAAGAAGTATTTTTTCAGAGGATGATGAGTGAAGAGAATAAGCAAAGCATAACTGAAATAGTTGATTACCCAGCCCACCACTCATTCGTATGGCCAAGGTCATTTGATTAGGCCCTTAAGTTGACGATTAATCCGAAAGCAAAATATCCATGAGTATTTTCTACGAATTCCCCATATGGACAAGAATTTTATATCTAAACTTTGATTTTTTTGGGACAGAGTAAAGTCAAATTTCTTTGTATGGTCCTCAACCCAAGTTGCACCTTTATTGGAATGGGGATGGGTCTGACCCTCATTTTGGGACAATTCCTCACGCGAAAGTGATATCCCTGAAATCAAAGACAATGATGATTGATGCCAGGCTTCAAATACCCAGCGTGTGTCCCAGCCACTCTGACTTCTGCGCAAATTCCACCCAGATAACTTTCGTGTCCAAGTAAGGACAAAGGCTCTTCGGAGAAAAGGATCCCCTGAAATTACCTTAGCAACTTGCTCTAATACTTCACTGACTTGGCTAGACTTAAGATTTGAATGGTAGCTATCAATAAACTTACCAGCATTAATAGCAGATGTTGCCCAGCCCCAGATAGAATGAAAATTAGAGGGATAGACTCTTACCTCACTTTTTTTTACATTATATGGACTATTGGTCTTTAACGGATTGTGACCACAAACCGACCAGTAGTCGCCTCTCACTACTTGCTCTCTATAAGCTTGAAAGATGTCGAATAGTTGAGGAGAAAACTCGATATCGTCTTCAAGGATTGCCCCATAATCGAATTCTGAGAAGAAACTTTCCATGGCCTTAGGTAAGTGTTCGTAAATGCCAAGATTAACTTTATGATTTATGAGGTTTACTTTGTGATGTGTTGAGCGCCCCCATTTTTCAGCAGCCAAGATAGTGGCTTTTTGAAGGTCGGCTACCTCAGGCCTTGGGCCATCAATGCTGATTACTACATCGGCCGAAGGAAGCATCTCGATTCGATCAAGTTGTCTAATTAAAGTTTTTGGACGACTGTGCGCAATTAACAGAATCGGAACGGGCATCATTGAATATACAGCTTCTTCGCAAATTCTTGCCAACTATGGCCATCTGGGAGTAGGTCACTTCTAAAGACTTTTGGCTTAAGCCCTATAACCTTATCTAAGCTGCGAGCTATAGTGAGTAAATCTGACGATACATCGACAACTAGCCCATTCTTCTTATTGATTAACTCTCTACAAAAACCGGTGTTTGTGGCTAAAACTGGTGTGCCAGAGGCTAAAGCTTCAATTACAGGGAATGGACCCCCTTCGTTATGGGATATTGACAGGAGCGCAGAAGCTTCCCTCGCAAGCCTAGGCTGTAGCTCTTTGTGAAAGTCAGAAATACGCAAATTTTGCGGAAGTTCAGAATCAAAGATTTTCCCCCATCCATTCCCATGAATCACAAAGTTTATGTCTTTACGAAACAGGATAAGTTGACGAATCATTTCAGGATTCTTTCGGCTTTTGAGTTCACCCGAGATTAATACAAACTCGGGTAAGAAAAGTTTCGAGGAAGGGAAGAATAGATCTTTAGATACCGCGCCATGAGCTACGAGACAGCGCGCCTTAGGGATGCCTTGAACAATTGCCCATTCCATAAGATTCGAATTCTGAAATATCACCCTGCTTATCTTGGCTATTTTGGCCAGTTCTTTTGCGCCTAATGAGTCATTCTCATCAATGTGAGTTATAAAGACTCGAGTATTTTCTGGATTAATATAATCAAAGTACTTCAATAGCGCTCGGTGATGCAGAAAGAGCACCTTAGTTTCCCTTTTCAGAAAAAACTTAAGCAAATAGGAATTAAACATGAAGTTATGCGACAAGCGAGTAGGTAGATAAATAGTTCGGTTTTGTAATTTTAGGGAGCGCGGTGCTTCTTTCGCGATGCCGTCCATCACCCAACCCTTCATACCTCTTTCCAGGAGGGTGACGTACCGAGAATCGATAAACTGATGCTGCACGGCTCTGACTTTAATGGGTTTTTCGACAGATACAGGCTATTTTGGTCATGTGAGCGAGTATCAGCCCGAAAACCCCCTAGTTTCTGTCACCTTCCCAATCCATAAATTTAATGAATATGCCAACGAATCACTCACTAGCATTTTGAACCAGAGTTACAAAAATATTGAAGTTATGTTTTTGGACAACTCACAAAATGGCCTCCAGTCATACTTTGACTTGTCAGATAAAAGATTGAAATACTTCAAACTTCCAGCGAGCTTTGGTCTGGCTGAAACACTAAATTTTGCAATTGAGTACGCCACGGGTAAATATCTCGCTCGTATGGATTATGATGACATTTCTGCAACAAACAGAATATGCGAACAAGTAAAGTTTATGGAATTGAACACAGATATTGCCATAAGTGGTACAAAAATTGAAATAATTGGAGTTTCCATCGATAAGAACGTGACTCCTGGCCAAGTGGTTAGCAGAGAATTAATCCATGAAGATATCGTCAAAAATCTTTCAAGTAAAAATGCTTTCTTCCATCCTTCAGTAATTTTTAGGTTGAGCGAGGTTAGAAAACATAATCTGAGATATCGTGCCAGCCATGATTCAGCCGAGGACCTTGACTTATGGACTCGAGCATGCAGAGTAGTCAGATTAGCCAATATTGATTTAGCGCTAGTAAAATACAGGTTGCATTCAAACCAATATAGCCGGCTAGATGGGGATAATAGTAATTACATTGCCAATAAAGTCAGATTAAGACATACAATTTGGTTAATTAAGTCAGGAAAAATTCAATTCTATCTTGGAGCTAAAATGGTCATTCGAATGTTCTTAAAACTCATACTAACAATACTTCAGAGCAGGAAGAGGTTTAAGAAGTTTGCATGAGAGCAAGATACTTTTTCAATGATTGAGTTACAGTCATTATTTCATTGTTCACGCTCCATAGATTCTTCTCTAATTCATCTCTTTTAACCTGCATCATTTCAAAATACTGCTTCAAGGGCACGCTTAAGCTATTAGCATTCAAGACCAAAGAGGGATCAATTTGATTTACCAAATCTCGCAAGCCAGTTGTGTCACTGATAATAGGAATCGCACCGTGCCTAATAGCTTCCAATCCAACTGTGGGATAGACGTCAAAACAGGTTGAGGCTAAATAGACCAGAGAAGTTCTATGCATTTCCATAAATACTTCAGATCTGTTGAGGCGTCCCAAGTATTTGAAATTCAACTTCGGGGCACACTTGGCCACATAATCAACCAAATCTTGGGACCCAGCCAACAACAGTTCTATCCCTGAGCCAGAAGCTCCAATTAACAACCTGTCAAGACCTTTGCCATTAACTCTACCCAAGAAAAGTACTGAATTAGTACGAATAGCACCGGCTTCTTGTGAGCAAGTGCATAAATTTATTCCATTAGCAATTACAGCATGAACACGATATCCAAACAAACGGTAAATATCTGCTTGCTGTTGGCTAATGCAAACAATTTTAATTTTCCGGACATAAAATTTCAGGATACTACGCCGAAGTCGATATGCAAGATTTATTAGAAACGTCTGTGATCTCTTTGCTACAAATTGCTCTGCTCTTTTAGTTTTGACATTCAAATCGACCAAGTTCAGAGCACTAATATCTTTGGGGTACAACTTTCGTGGCACAATAAAACCGTAATCATGGACAGTCATCAGAACTGGCACAAAAACCGGCAAGAAAAGAAGGGTCAACCTAGGAATGTAATTACCAATTTGATGAACCCAAATACTTTCAGGTCTTTCTTGCCTAATTTTGAAACAATAATAAGCTGCTCTAAAAAATCCAAAGAAATCAAATAGAACTTTTAAGAATTCTCCAGCATATCCACCCAGAGTAATCTGGTGCTTTCTTTTTAAATATCGAACACTTAATCTCTCGGTTGATTGAACTTTTTCACCTGTGGAAGTGGTGAGATACAGAACATTTTCAATTTTCGATAGCTCCAACGCGTAATCCATGGCAATCGTTGCTGCTCCCGGTTGCTCATCGGGATGCATTTCATTTAAAACGATAATCCTCTTCATGTCTAAACTCTACATTTAAGTGTCGATGTTTAAGTGGTATTCGTTATCGAAAATCGAGTTAAAAAGTGAAGTATGCTATGGCGATGAAAGTGGCACATTTTATCGCTACGCTTGATATAGGAGGCGCTGAAAAGCAGTTATTGACACTCTGCCGAGAGCAGGTTGCGCACGGATATGAAGTCGCCTTGTATCCATTAAAAGGCGCCAATAGTTTGAAGGAAGAGTTTGAATCAATCGGCGTAAGAGTTAGTGACAAGTTGAGAAACAGAAGAACCGTAATTCAATATTTAGCAGTGCTTATTTCCCTTAGAGAATTGAAGGGATATGTAATCCATGGACATTCTGCAAAAGCTCAGTTACTCCTAACTCTTCTACCTATATCCTTAAAGAATCGGTTGATCTATACCAAACACGATGCTATGCAATTCGTGGTTCGAGTGCCAAGACCAATTTCGCGATTCCTGTGGCTATGGGTACAGGCGAGATCTTCAAGAGTTCTTGTTATTTCAGACGCAATTAGAGCAGAGATGAATGCAAGGCATGAAGATCTAGACAGGGAAAAAGCTCAGACTAGTTATTATGGTATTTCTAGACACGAGATTAATGAAATTAAAAATACTAACAGGATTGAGTCAAGAAAGAGCTTAGGAATCAAGCAAGATACTCTTGTAATCGGCACTATAGGACGCTTTGTAAAAGAGAAAAACCAACTATTTCTAATAGAAGTTTTTGAACAGTATTTAAAAACAAATGCAAACTCAATTCTAATAATTTTAGGTTATGGGCCTTTAGAGTCCGAATTAAAGATGTTAGTAGCAAAGAAGGGAATCCAGGAAAAAGTAAAGATTCTGGATCGTAGCCATAGCCCTAAAGATTTATACACTAGTTTTGATCTATTCATATTGCCAAGCATCACCGAAGGTTTTGGGCTCGTCCTCTTGGAAGCTATGGCCGCCGAGTTACCAATTATTGCCTCGAATGTAGGAGCCATTCCAGAGGTTATGGGAATGGAAAATAAGTTTTTGTTTGATCCTAGAAATCAGCTCGAGTTATTGAGTCTTCTTTTTGATTCCACAATGTTAGAAGTCAGAAGAAAACAAGCCCTGGAGTTAAATAAGAGACTTAGTACTTTCACGAGCGAAGCAATGTTCAATCGTATAAACTCTGCTTACAACTCTCTATGATTTCATGCCACTTAAGATGCTAGCCTAGTTCTATGTGTGGAATTGTCGGAATCTTTGGTCCTCAAGCTTCAAAATTTGATCTAGAAAAAAGTGTTGCTCTTTTGGTAGACAGAGGTCCAGATGCCCAGGCAATTGTTACCCCAAACAATTATTTAAACCTAGGAGCGGCAAGGCTAGCCATGACCGACCCCTTGCCTAGAAGCAACCAACCTTTTGAGAAGCAAGGGAATTGGATTTTGTTTAACGGCGAGATTTATAATCATAATGAATTACGAGAATGGCTAAAGATTTCCAGAGGCATTTCCTTTGTAACAGAGTCAGATACAGAAGTATTGCTTGAGATCCTAAGAATTTATGGAACTGAAGGAGTTCGATATCTAAATGGTATGTTTGCCTTCGCTTATTTTGATCAAGAACGGCAAAAAGTCATTCTGGGCCGAGATTCCCTTGGGAAAAAGCCCTTATTTATCTCTGTTAAAGGCGAGAACTTATTCTGGGCATCAACAATGTCAGCGCTTAAACAAATTGCTGTAGGCCATCAAATTTGTGAGAATGCTCTCTTAAGCTATTTAGCTTTTGGATACACAATCGACCCGTCGACTATTTATGAAGGAATTCAAGCTGTAAGGCCCGGATACTGCTATGAGGTTAAAGCAGGAATTTCTCTAAGAGAAATTAAGAGTCCGATTTATCGCCCAACTCTTAATGGAAACAATCGCAACCCGACCTTGTATAAAGAGATAAAGGAATCAGTCTTTGACCGAATTGAAGGTCATGAAGGTATAGCAATATCACTATCTGGAGGCCTTGATTCTTCAATCGTTGCTCAGCTCTCCTCGCAGTCGAATCGAGAAATAGTTGCTTATTCTCTTAAGTGGAGCGACTCAGACAAAAGTAGATATAACACTGACTTTGAAAAAGCGGAGATGATAGCCAAGAGCTTGAATTTGAGATTTGTAGGAGTTGATTTTTTAAGTAGCGGTGGACATCTAGAAAACACTCTAAGTGATTTTATCCGTTTTATGGGTGAACCAAATTCCAACCCAACTGGTGTCTCACTTGTTCCTCTGTATCGCAGGATTTCTCAAGATGGATTTCGACTGGTTTTGACGGGCGACGGGTCAGATGAGATTTTCGGTGGATATCCAAGATATGAAAGCCCTTTGCTTGGAAATACTTTTCGTTTCTTGAGTGATAGACAGCTAATTCCTCTCATGGATAGAGCTTCCAACCTAGGGAAATTGAGTCTCCGATTTACCAATCCCCGCTCGCCAGGTATCTGGGCAAATTTTCATTGGAATTTCAAACCTAAAGAAATAGCAAAATTGTTAAGCTCTAATGCAAGCAATACGAGCAAAAATATTACCGAAGGTCTCTTCACCTCAATTTCTACTCTGGATTTCGAAGACTCCAATCCTGGCAGTCATGACGCGCTAAAGAAAGTAATGGAGCGAGATAGCTCGATTTGGCTTACGAATGAATCAAATAGAAAGTTGGACCGTATCTCGATGGCATTTTCAATCGAGGCAAGAAGTCCATTTCAAGATGAAAGAGTCATTAGTATGGCCAGACAAATCATGCAAAAGAATAGTTTTAAATCCCATAATAAAGAAAATCTAAGAAAATTATTTCCTGAACTACGCGACTCTGGAGTACGCGACGATAAAGCGGGATTCATCAGTCCTGTGGGGCACTGGCTTCGGACTAACCCCAATCTAGTAAAAACAGGACTTGATGCTGTTCTAGAATCAGGACTCTTTAACACCAATGAAATTACCCTTCGACGCAATGACCAGTTTTCTGGAGATTTTTCCAAAATTCGCCAACTCTGGTCTCTAGTAGTCCTTGGCTACTGGTTTCTGTATAGCTGGGAAAAATGAAGAAATTAGCAATCTTCAATTTACGCACAGATCCGACTAGCCCAGTCTTGGGTGCATCTATGGATTGGATTAAGGCCTTTAGAGATCACTTCAATGTTACGGATGTTGTCAGCACACACGTCGGTAAGAGTGCTTACCTTCCAGGTATCCAGATCTTGGAGATTGGTGGTGGAAGCATAGGAGCCAGGCTCGTGGCTTTGAAGAGACTGTTTAACTTCGCTTTTCATTTAATACTTAACAAGAGGGACTATTTCGTATTCCATCATATGTCACCAAGAACTGCAGTTTTTCCAGGAATTCTGTTTAAGCTCTTTGGTATACCGCAAGGACTTTGGTATTCCCACTCTTCTAAACCACTTGCACTTAGGTTGTCACCTTACATTGTTGACAGGGTCTTCTCCTCTGAAACTAATTCGCTCCCACTGAGAGTTCAGAATTCACACTTTGTTGGTCATGGGATCTCCTTAAAGAGATTTGATGCTAGTCAGTTAATTACAAAAAGAGAAAGAGCGGTTCTATTCGTTGGGCGAATCAGTCGAATCAAAAATCTTACTTACTTGATTGACGAATTAGCCTCATTAAGCGAGATGATCCCAATAACCCTTATTGGGCCACAGTCAGACAAGAGTTATGTGAAAGAACTGAGAGCGTTAGCTTCTAAGTTAGGGGTATCACTAACAATCGGAGAGCCCATAAGTTACGACGAAGTCAACTCAATTATGAAAAAATTCAAATACTTTTATTCCGGCATGAATAATTCAGTAGATAAAAGCGCATTAGAGGCTGCGATAAGTGGATGCCTCGTGTTAACCACAGATTTAGGCACACAAGACCTATCAGGCATGAAGAAAGTGTGGGACATCACTGCGTCAAGAGAAATATTATCTATTCAAAACCAGATTAAAGTTCTTGAATCCTTGGAAGAGAAGGATTTGATTACTTTTCAAGAGTTAGTCAGGAATGAGTCAACAAGACAGAACAGTCTGGAGCAAACCATCTCGAAAATTTCGTCAATTATGAAAGAAAGCAAATGAAGTTCATATTCTTTCTTTCCTCGCGATATCCGACACATAAAGCTTATGGAGTTACTACGGGAGAAACTGCTCGTGAATTACGCGAGATCGGGAATAAGGTAAAAGTTGTAGCGCCGAGCGATAAGGACTCTATCTTGGAGGCTGATGAATATAACAATGAACTTCTACTCATAACGTCATCGCTTTTAGGTTTTATAAGAAGACATCTTTCAAGGGGAAGAATACTTGGAGCACTCATATTCGTTACGACATCAATTACATTTACCTTGAAATCTATTCGTCTGATTCGTCTAGAAAATCCAGATGTACTTTGGGTAAGAGACTATTGGGCTGCTCTGTTGCTGCAGAAATTGATTCCAGACTGCAAATTTGTTGTAGAAATCCATCAATCACCAAGTTTTGCTAACCATTTTGCCTTAGGTATTGTTGGAAAACATAGGGAAACTGCATTACTTGCCATCCAGGAATCCTTAAAAATGGAGCTCATTAAAAGATACCCAAAAGCGAAAGTATTTGTAGGGAGTATGGGTGCAAGCACAGAGTTCTTCAAAGTAGGAAGTAAAAAATTGAAATCATTTCCAATGCAAATCTCCAGTGAATTAAAGGTTTGTTTTTTAGGCCGGATGACCAGCTCTGGGAGAGATAATGGTCTCTTTCAGTTACTAGACGACTGGAGAATTGTACCTAGTAATATTGCGAGTCTAACTTTAATTGGATTATCCCCATTGGAGATCAATGAGATTTCAAATCGATATTCACTAAAAAATGTAACGTTAGCTCCTTCGCTAAAACATTCGGAGGTGCCTAAAGCGCTAGCAGATTTCGATTGCGGTTTGGTTCCCTACCCGGAGGGGCATTATCACCGAGCTCGATTCCCAATAAAAATAGTTGAGTATTGTGCATCAGCTCTTAATGTAATCGCCACTAAAACATCAAGCAATCAAGAGTTACTCAGTGATGAAATTAGTTACTTCTACACCGCAGGAGATTCCAAGGGATTACTTGAAGCCCTTAATAGCATCAAAGAAAGAAGATTAGAATCTCAACGCCGCGCAGAAAACGGCTTTCTATGGGCTCAAGACTATACTTACAACAAAAGAGTTACAGAGGTCCATCGATTTTTGGAAGGGCAAACAACTTGAGTATTTCAGTTAGCAAGAGGTGGCGAGAGAGTATTTTCTACGAAGCTGCTAATTTGCTTGACAGAGAGGACCGAAGAAAAGTTGTTTGGGTAATTCTGCTGCAAATCTCTTTCGGATTTCTTGATTTACTCGGCGTAATGCTTATTGGCGTAATTGGCGCTCTGACTATTACAGGAGTTAGTTCCGGTCAACCGGGAAATCGAGTTTCAGTGCTTCTGGAATTTGTGGGACTTGAAGATTCAACTTTGCAATTTCAGATTGCCAGCATTGGCTTAGTTGCTGCTGCTCTACTAATAAGCAAAACCCTATTCTCCATTTATTTTTCACGAAGAGTATTATTTTTTCTGAGTAGGCGAGGCGCTGCAGTATCTGCAAAAATGGTGGCAAAACTCCTACGGCAGTCCCTGGTCACAGTTCAGAATAGATCACTGCAAACTAGCCTGTACGCAGTTACTCAAGGTGTCACACTCATGACTGTTGGAGTTCTTGGAGTATTTGTCTCTCTAGTATCAGATCTTTCTCTGCTTCTGGTGTTACTAACTGGACTATTTATTGTTGATAGCGCCATGGCATTCGGCACCCTCATCTCTTTTTCATTGATTGCCTTTGCTCTATGGCAATTAATGCATGTTCGCATGAAAAATCTTGGCTTGAAGACTGCAGATTTGTCGGTTGAAAGCGCAGAAACAGTTTTTGAGGTTTTGACGGCTTATCGAGAAGCCACAGTAAGAAACCGTAAAGGTTTTTACGCCCAATTAATTGGAAGGCAAAGACTACTACTTGCAAATCTGCAAGCAGAGATGTCCTTTATGCCGAATATAAGTAAGTATGTAATCGAAATTGCAGTTGTTATATCAGCTGTCCTAATATCTGGAATTCAATTTATGATAAATGATGCAAGTAGAGCTGTGGCCATACTTGCAATTTTTCTCGCAGCTACCACAAGAATCGCCCCTGCGGTGTTGAGAGTTCAACAAGGAGCTGTCTCAATGAGGGGAACAATTGCAGCGGCTCAACCGACCTTAGAACTACTTCGAGATCTTGGATGGGAAAAAGATGGAGTTGAAAGTTGGAGTGAGCCTGATTTCAAATATGAAGGTTTCCTCCCAAGGGTTGATGTAGATAATGTGAAGTTTCGTTACCCAGCCCAAAATGACGATGTCATTAATGACATATCACTCGCTATTCCCGAGGGTTCCTTTGTAGGTTTTGTTGGATCATCAGGTGCAGGTAAGACCACATTGGTTGATTTAATGCTTGGCGTATTGGAACCCAAAAATGGTGGGGTGTTGATTTCTGGAGTATCTCCAAGGCAAGCGGTTAAAGAATTTCCTGGGGCAATCTCCTACATACCTCAAGATGTCGTCGTCGTAAACGGCTCTATTCGGAAAAATGTGACTTTAGGCTTCGAGGAGGGATCTATACCAGATAAATTTGTATGGGACGCTCTCAGGATTGCTCAACTTGATGATTTTGTAAGAAAACTTCCAAGAGGTTTGGACTCTTCTGTGGGGGATCGAGGTACAAAACTAAGTGGTGGTCAGCGTCAAAGGTTGGGAATCGCGCGGGCAATGGTAACAAAACCAAAACTATTGGTTTTGGATGAAGCAACAAGTGCAATGGATGGAAAATTGGAACTTGATATTGGTGAAGCTATACAGGAAATGAGAGGCGATGTAACCATAGTAATGATTGCGCACCGTCTATCGACAATCCGAAACTGTGATGTCATTTTTCACATGGCAAATGGATTTATATCAGGAAAGGGCAATTTCCAGGAGTTGAAGAATTTGGTTCCAGAATTTAAGCATCAAGCAGAGCTGATGGGTCTCTAATAATGGGTCGAATTCTTGTAACTGGCGCGGCCGGCTTTGTTGGAAGTCACGTCACAAAAGAACTATTGAACCGGGAATACCAAGTTGTGGCACTCGATTCACTTAGTGACTATTACAGTGTTGAGCTTAAGCAGATGCGAATTGCACAATTTCATA
>SXGQ01709207.1_pt1 | contig 11601 bp, 9 predicted proteins | sample 3178371 | NCBI WGS metagenome assembly SXGQ01 (sample SAMN11356859, study PRJNA531348) | freshwater metagenome | isolation source: freshwater sample F1-20 | place: China: Fuxian Lake, Yuxi | collected 2017-12-25 | reverse complement strand
GTTGTCAGCGCCGTTGAATCCGTAGATGGCCTGGTTCGGGTCACCGACGAGGAAGGCATCTGGACGGTCGCCAATCAACAGTTGCAAGAACGAGTATTGCAACGGGTTCATGTCCTGTGCTTCGTCCACGTGCACATGTCGAAACTGCCATCTGATCGACTCAGCGAACTGAGGTTGGTCCTGCACTTCGCGCACGACGAGCGAAATCATGTCGTTCAAGTCAAGAACGCCACGCTTGCGCTTCACATTCTCATAAGCATGAAAGATCTCAGCGAATGCATTGACAGTCATCTTCAGACGCCATTGGCTCGGTTCAAGTCGTTTCACGACGTCGGCAGGTGACAGAAGGCGCGCATGTGCCCAATCGATCATGTTCAAGATGTCGCGGCTCTCGTCACCGGGCTTTTCGGTTCCACGTGCGGCCGACAAGAGTGCGAGTCGATTGTTGAGGACATTCGGCATCGCCTTGCCTTGGTCTTCTCGCCGTTGACGCAGAAGTGAGAGCGCAATTGCGTGGAATGTTCCGGCGGTGACAAGGTTCGCTTCTCGTTCGGCGTCGCCGGTAAGCATGCGAAGTCGTCGACGTAATTCTCCTGCGGCTTGACGTGTGAACGTGATGGCGAGCACATGTCGTGCGGTGGCAGTCTCTGTGTCGAGTCGGAATGCGATTCGTCGCGTCAGGACCATGGTTTTTCCAGACCCTGCACCCGCCCGCACCACCACGACGCCAGCAGGGGTCGTGACAGCCTCGTATTGGTCTGGGTCGAGGTCGTCGAGCAGCAGATGACGCTGACGCTGTTCACGGAGGGGAAGCGCATCGACGTCGTTCACGGTTATGCAACTTAGGCGGTGACTACCATGAGCGCCATGCCGTTCCCCGCGCGTTTGCTGCACGATGACGAGAACATCCAGCTCGACATCAATCCGCACTGGTGGTACCTCGGGTCTCCGGGCCTCACGACGATCGCTTGCCTTCTCGGCGTGTTGGTCGTGAATGCACAGGTCGACATCGCGTGGCTCCGAGACACGCTCTCGTACGTCCTGTGGGCCGCGATGTTGGTGTCGACAGCATGGCTCATCAAGCGGGCGATCGAGTGGCGAACCACCTATTTGGTGCTCACGAATCAGCGTCTCATCTACCGCCAGGGTGTCATTGCGCGACATGGGGTGGAGATGTTGCTCGAGAAAGTCTCGAACGTGAACTTCTCCCAGACCATCTTCCAACGCATCGTGAAGGCCGGCAGTCTTCTCATCGAGTCGAGTGGCGAACAAGGCCAGCAACAAATCGACGACATTCCAGACCCCGAGGCTGTGCAGAACATCGTCCACTCCGCGGTGCTCACCCGTGTGCGCGCAGCGACGACGTTCACAGCTGCACCTTCTGTCGGCGGTGACGACGTCGTGAGCCAGTTGGAACGTCTTGAGGCGTTGCTTGACCGCGGAACGATCACGCCGGCAGAGTTTGAGCGGCAGAAGCGACGTCTACTCGACGAGTGACGCGCCGCTGGAAGCGGACACTCGCCATCCGGGAATGTCGACGCCGTGCTCGACGAGAGCGACGATGCAACCACCAAAACCGCCACCGGTCATCCGGGCTCCGATGACACCGGGTGTGTTGCGCAGTTCATCGACGAGAGAGTCCATTTGAGTTGTCGACACGTCGAACTGTGTTGCGAGGCTTCGATGACTGTCGTACATGAGCTCACCCGCAAGCGGCATGTCGTGTGATGTGAGTGCAGTAGCAAACTCTCGCACGCGAATGTTCTCTGAGATGACGTGTCGTGCGCGACGACGAATGACGTCGTCTGAGATCGTCATCGCGGCCTCGAGGTCGGCGTGGCGAAGTGGGCCGATCAATTGTTCGGCCGCAGCACACTGGGCGACACGATCGGAGTATGCACTGCCTGCAAGTGTTCGTTCGGCGACAAAGCGGACGACAACTTCGACGCCCGATGGAAGCGGAACCGGTGCGGCATCAAGAGTGTCGCAGTCGATCAGCATCGCGTGGTCTGCGCGACCGACAAGACAGATCAATTGGTCCATGATCCCGCATGGCACACCGACTGCGCGTTGTTCTGCATGTTGAAGAATTCGTGCAAGTTGTACACGGTCGTTCTCTGTCGCATGTGGTGCGCCGAAAGAAAGAGCGAGCGCAGATTCGAGTGCTGCACTCGACGACAATCCGGCGCCGACGGGGAGTGTTGTCGTCAAGGTGCCGCGTAGTGGTGTCGGATTCATTCCCGAATCACGCAGCTCTGCAAACACCGCGTCGACATATCGGGCAGTGTTCGGGTCGCCATCGGCACTGATGACAGTGGGTCGCTCGTCGTGTGGCGCGGCTTCGAAGGTCAGCCGAGTCTCGAGATTGATCGCCATCGGCAGGACCAGGCCGCCGGTGTAGTCGGTGTGGTCTCCGATGAGATTGACCCGACCAGGGGCTCGGGCTGTACGTAGTGTCGAGGGCATCAAGCACAGACGGTATCGGTGAACGGTTGTCTCACTGGTTCAGATTGACCCTGCGGGGTGGTAGCGGTGAGACTGTCGCCTATGCCTCGCGCCAGCCTTAGTCACGGTGTCGACATTGAGTTCGACACCTTCGGTAATCCGGAGAATCCGGCAATGTTGTGGATCATGGGCTTCACCGCCCAGATGATTGCGTGGCCAGAAGAGTTTCTTCAGCAGTATGCGGACGAAGGATTCTTTGTGATCCGCTTCGACAATCGCGACTGCGGTCTTTCCAGCAAGTTTGACGGTGCGGCAGTCGACACCGATGCGGTGGTTGCCGCTGCGCTCATGGAGACCGAGATGCCTCCGGTGCCATACACACTGCGTGACATGGCTTCAGATGCAGTCGGTGTGCTCGACCACCTCGGAATAGACAAGGCCCACATCATCGGAGCCTCGATGGGCGGCATGATTGCCCAAGTGCTCACCATCGAGCATCCGCATCGAGTGCTCACTCTGACGTCAATTATGTCGGTGTCTGGTGACCCCGCATACGGGCAGTCGCAACCCGAGGCACTCGAAGCTCTCCTTGCGCCTCCGCCTGCGAACCGTGACGAGTACATCGAAGGTTCGAAGCGTTGGCTCGTGTGGCAATCAAAGAAATACGGCAACGTGCAGGTGAACCGCGAGCGTGCCGCGCGTGAATATGACCGGATGTTCTATCCCGAAGGTGGGGCACGACAACTTGCCGCGATCTATGCGAGCGGTCGACGCAACGAGCAACTCACCCAGGTCCAAGCACCGACACTCGTGATTCATGGTCTTGACGACACGCTGCTTGACGTGAGTGGTGGAAAGCACACCGCGGAATTGATTCCCGGCGCTCGTTTGTTGCTAGTTGAGGACATGGGTCATGACGTTCCAGATCTTCTGTGGCCGATGTTCGTCGAAGAGATCACCAAGCACGCACGTCAGGTCTAGAGGTACACGTCATGGCCGGGCCACTCAGCGGATATCGCATTATTGAGATCGCCGGAATCGGACCAGGTCCGTTCGCTGCGATGCTGCTCGCAGACCTTGGGGCAGAGGTCATTCGTGTCGAGCGGGCTCAGTCGGTGCAGGGGCCGGCACCAGACGAGCCATTCTTTGACTTGCTTCAACGTGGTCGTCGCAATGTCGCACTCGATCTGAAGAACCCCGACGGAGTTGAAGCGCTGTTGCAACTCGTGCAGAGAGCCGATGCAATCATCGAGGGCTTTCGACCAGGTGTCATGGAACGTCTTGGTGTCGGCCCTGAGAAATGTCTGGCACGCAACCCGAAGATCGTGTTTGGACGCATGACCGGATGGGGGCAAGAAGGTTGGTATTCGCAATCTGCCGGCCACGACATCAATTACATCTCATTGGCTGGTGCGCTCGCACATTTCGCTCGCGCAGGTGAGGCACCGGTGCCACCACTCAACATGGTCGGTGACTTTGGTGGCGGGGGAATGTTTCTCGCGCTCGGAATCGTCGCCGCGCTGCTTGAAGCGCAGAAATCGGGAGAAGGTCAAGTTGTCGATGCTGCGATGGTCGATGGAACTGCGGTGCTTATGACATTCTTCTGGGCGTTCAAACACATGGGCCTGCACGATGAGAACAGGCCCGGCACCAATCTTCTCGACACCGGTGCGCACTTCTACGACGTGTACGAATGCAAAGACGGCAAGTACGTGTCGATCGGCTCCATCGAACCGCAGTTCTACGCCGAGTTGCTTTGTTTGACCGGACTCGATTCTGATCCTGACTTCGCACCGCAGATGGATCGTTCAAAGTGGCCCGCGTTGAAAGAGAAAGTGCGCGCAGTGTTCGCGACGAAGACACGCGAAGAGTGGTGTGCAATCATGGAATCAACAGACGTGTGTTTCGCACCGGTGTTGACCATGAGTGAAGCAGCTGAACATCGGCACAATGTCGAACGGGGAACATTCATCGAATCTCATGGTCGTCTGCAGCCGGCTCCCGCTCCGCGTTTCTCTCGCACGAAGCCCACACTCGACTTGGCGCCGGCGCACCCCGGGCAGCACACTCGCCTCGTTCTGGAAAGTTGGGGAATTACCAACGTCGATGCACTGCTGTCCTCCGGCGCGGCGCGTCAGGCCTGATACGTGGGAACCCTCGTCTGTCTTCACGCGCATCCTGACGATGAATGCATCTCAACCGGGGGCACCATCGCTCGTGCTGCGGCTGAAGGACATCGCGTCGTTCTAGTTGTGGCAACAAATGGCGACCATGGTGAAGTGCCAGCCGATCTCGCTGCAGGTGAGACCCTCGTCGAGCGTCGACGGAAAGAGACACTGGCATCAGCGGCCACACTCGGAGTTCATCGAGTCGAGTGGCTCGGGTACGAAGACAGTGGAATGACAGGGTGGGCCCAGAACGCGAACTCTGGTGCGTTCATGAATGCAGATTTGGACGACGCAGCGACTTGCTTGGCGACCATTTTGCGCGAGGAAAATGCAGATGTTCTCACGTGTTACGACTGGCACGGCGGCTACGGACACCCCGATCATGTCATGGTGCACAAGGTCGGTCACCGTGCGGCTGAGATGGTCGGCACGGTGAAGGTGTACGAAGCGACGATGAATCGCGATCGCATGCGTGCACTGATTTCAATGGCGCGCGAGATGGGCATGATCCCAGAGGGGGAAGATGACTTCGACCCCGACGGTCCTGCCGATGACGGACATCCGATGGGCTCGACCGAGCAAGAAATCACCATCGGCGTCGACATTCAGAAATACGCACCGCTCAAGCGCAAAGCCATGGGGTGCCATGCGAGCCAGTTGTCTGACTCGGGGTTTTTTCTCGCAATGGATGAAGAACGGTTCACGATGGCGTTTGGTCACGAATGGTTCATCGACCCAGCAGTCGGCGGTCCGGTGCGTGATGGCTGGTTGTTCTCGTGACGCGGCTGTACTTGGTGCGTCACGGTCGTGCCGCGGCAGGGTGGAATGTCGACCCAGACCCGTCGCTTGACGATGTCGGTCGGCGTCAGGCAGCCGAAGTGGCAGATGCGCTCACATCGTTCGGACCGATGCCAATCATCTCGAGTCCGCTTCAACGCTGCCAACAGACCGCGCAACACCTAGCGGCGAAATGGAATGCAGACGTACGCATCGAACCAGCTGTGGGGGAGATTCCATCGCCTCCTGACCACACGATGGAAACCAGAGTCGAGTGGCTGCGTGAAGCGATGCGGGGCACGTGGAACGACGTGGCGCGAACATCAGGTGAGCACTATCTCGCGTATCGCAACGAGGTTATTCAGGCGCTTCGACGATTGACCGACGACACGGTCATCTTCAGTCATTTCATCGCCATCAACGTGGTGCTTGGTGCGGCGATCTCAGATGACCGGTTGGTCATTGCGAGCCTCGACAATTGTTCAGTCACCGAAGTGGTCGTCGGAATCGACGGATCTCTTGCGATCGATTCGATTGGTCGCGAAGCAGACACTCTGATTAGGTAGCGTGAGGAACCGTGCTCGCCTTGATGATCAGTGACATCCACAACTCGTGGGCGTGGGTCGTCATCATCGGCAATGCGCTCGCCGGAATCTGGGCACTAGCGGCCCACAAGGTCCATGCGCTACGAAGTCGCGCACTTTGGTGGTACACCGCACTAGCTGAACTCGCCGTGTTTGTTCAGGTGATCCTGGGTGTCGTCATGGTGAACAAGTACAAGCTCGAATTCCCTGCGTTTCATGCTTTTTACGGGTTTGTCGCCATCATCGCTGTTGCCATCTTGTACTCGTACAGGGCACAACTGAAGAGCCGCGTGTATCTGTTGTACGGATGGGGTGGTCTCTTCCTGATGGGACTTGGTATCCGAGCGATGCTCGTCGGCCAGGCCTAGGTCGCCTAGGCGTTCGCGAGTTCTTTGTCCAAGTTGTCGAGTGCGTCGGCGAGACGCGCAGGCAACTTGGCGCCGAACTGGGCGTAATGGTCACGAATCTGCGGAAGTGCCTCGCGCCACCCGGCGACGTCAACCGAAAGAATCGTGTTCATGTCGCCGTTGTTGACGTCGAGACCGTTCGTGTCGATGTCGGACGGTGATGGCAAGTAGCCAATCGGCGTGCGGACAGCATTCGAGACACCGTCGACGCGGTCGAAGATCCATTTCAGGACTCGGCTGTTCTCGCCGTATCCCGGCCACAGGAAGCGACCGTCTTCATCGCGTCGGAACCAGTTGACGAAGAAGATCTGCGGCAACTTGTCCTTCTGACCCTTAGATCCGATCGTCAACCAGTGAGCGAAGTAGTCGGCCATGTTGTATCCGCAGAAGGGGAGCATCGCCATCGGATCAAAACGCAAGTTGCCGACCGCGCCGGCCTGTGCGGCCGTGGTCTCGCTTGCCATGATGGAACCGAGGAACACTCCGTGATCCCAGTCGAATGCTTGAGTGACGAGCGGAACCGTCGTACGACGACGACCACCGAAGAGAATCGCAGAGATCGGAACGCCTTTCGGGTCTTGCCATTCGGGCGCAGCGCACGGGCACTGTGACGCCGGAGCTGTGAAGCGTGCATTCGGATGTGCTGCAGGCGTGTCGCTCTCGGGCGTCCACTGGTTGCCCTTCCAGTCGGTGGCGCGTGCCGGCGGAACGTTGCTCATTCCTTCCCACCACACGTCACCATCGGCAGTGAGGGCGGTGTTGGTGAACAAGCAATTGCCCCACAATGTCTCCATTGCGTTCGCGTTCGTGTCGTAACTGGTGCCAGGTGCGACACCGAAGAAACCTGCTTCAGGGTTGATCGCATACAAACGACCGTCGTCGCCGAACTTCATCCAACAGATGTCGTCGCCGATGGTCTCGGCTTTCCAACCCGGAATGGTCGGTACCAACATCGCGAGGTTCGTCTTACCGCAGGCAGAGGGGAACGCGGCGGCGATGTACTTGGCCACGCCCTTGGGGTTGGTCAACTTCAAGATGAGCATGTGCTCGGCCAACCAGCCGTCGTCACGTGCCATCACCGATGCGATACGAAGAGCGAAGCACTTCTTGCCGAGCAGCGCATTGCCGCCGTAACCCGAGCCGTAGCTCCAGATCTCGCGGGTCTCGGGGAAGTGGACGATGTACTTGTTGTCGGGGTTGCACGGCCACGATGAATCTTTTTGACCATCAGAGAGCGGGGCACCGACCGAGTGCACGCAGGGAACCCAGTCGTTGTTGCCGAGAACATCGAGCGCTCCCTGGCCCATACGCGTCATGATGCGCATGCTGACGGCGACGTAGGCGCTATCGGTGAGCTGCACGCCGATGTGAGCAATGGGCGATCCGAGTGGTCCCATGGAAAATGGCACCACGTACATGGTGCGACCTTTCATGGCGCCGGTGTAGAGCGAGTTCAACTCTGCGCGCATCTCGCTTGGTTCGCGCCAGTGGTGGTTCGGGCCTGCATCGTCACGGGTGGGGGAGCAGAGGTACGTGCGGTCTTCGACGCGTGCGACGTCACCTGGGTCACTGTGTGCCCAGTAGCTGTTCGGGCGCTTTGCTTCGTCGAGTTTGGTGAACGTTCCTGCTGCGACGAGTTCGTTGCAGAGGCGGTCGTATTCATCGGCCGACCCGTCGCACCAGTAGATGTCCTTCGGTTGAAGAATGGCGGCCCAATCGCTGACCCATTGCTTCAGTCGAGCATTAGAGGTTGATCCGGCCATGTGGCGCCTCACTTCGTGTCACGGGTTGGGGGACAAAACTTGTCCCTCAAATCTAAACCCCTGGAGTGCCCATGTCCGCTTCTGAACCCAAGCGGAGGGTGGTTGCTCGACCGCGTGCATCGAGCGAAAAAACAACGCGTTGGCCCTGGCGCAACATGCGGAAGATGGAGCCTTCGATGGCGTTCGGGGCGAGTGAGTATTCGGCGAGGTCTGTGTCGCTAATCACACTGCCGTCACCGCTGACGGGGTCGTACGACTTGATGACGCCTTGCATGAAGTCGCGGCGTCCTAGCGAGAGGCCTTGGTGACCTTGCCGGACTTGATGCACGCCGAGCAGGCGTTCACACGACGTGGAGCACCCTTCACGATGGCGCGCACGCGCTGGATGTTGGGATTCCAACGACGCTTGGTGCGCACGTGCGAGTGCGACACCGACATGCCCCACGATGGACCTTTGCCACAAACTTCGCATACTGCTGCCATAAGGATTTCCAACCTACCAGTGAGGACGAACAGACCCCAACCACGAGCGGTCAGTACGATGACGCCGTGCCTGTCGTACAGCACTTGGGGGCAACTGACCTGCGTCGGACCGTGATCGCCTTCCGAGACCTCATGAAATCGCATTCTGAGGGCATCAACCGTTTGAACGTCTACCCGGTCCCTGACGGCGACACGGGCACGAACATGTCCCGCACTCTCGATGCGGTGGTCGCCGAACTTGCGAGCGTGGGCGACGACATGGGGGCAGTGTGCGGTGCCATCTCGCACGGGTCGCTGATGGGCGCCCGTGGCAACAGTGGCGTCATTCTCAGCCAGATCTTGCGTGGATTGTCCTCGACGCTCGCGACGACATCTGGCGGCGTCCCTGCCGAGACAGTTGCTGCTGCAATGAAGGCTGCGTCCATTGCGTCGTATGAAGCGGTGTTGAAACCGATCGAAGGAACGATCCTGACGGTGGTTCGCGAGACGGCCGACGCCGCGGTCGCAGCGAGTGCGACAGGAGCAACGCTCGAGACCATGTTGCGCACCGCACGCGATGCCGGTCGTGACGCGTTGGCGCGCACGCCAGATCTTCTTCCTGTCTTGAAAGATGCCGGCGTCGTCGATGCAGGTGGTGCTGGTTTTCTCCTTCTCATGGACGCCGCACTTCACATCGTCGCGGGCGACGCATTGCCAGAGCCCGAGGTCGTGAGCGGTCCATCAGCGGCGCAACTCGACGCAGCGGCGCATCGTGTCGCAGATGGCGGGGTCGATGTCAGCGAACTTCGCTTCGAGGTGATGTTCTTTCTCGACCTCGATGACTCTCGTGCGGGGGAATTCAAGACGGCATGGGGGACAATCGGCGACTCGATCGTCGTCGTCGGGGGCGAAGGCCTCTACAACTGCCACATTCACACGAACGACATCGGCGCGGCGATCGAAGCACCCATCGCCCTCGGCGGACGCCCACGACAAATTCGCGTCACCGATCTTTTCGAAGAGATGGCCGAAGAGCATGCTGCGCGCGAGTCAGAACTCGGTGCGACCCCGTCGAAGTTGCCCACGTCGTTGCCTGCGGTCACCTGTGCTGTCGTGGCAGTGGCAAGCGGAGACGGCATCGCAGAGCTGTTCGGACAATTGGGCGTGCACGGTGTCGTCACGGGCGGGCAAACATTGAACCCGTCGACGGCTGAACTACTTGCCGCCGTCGAACATATGAACGCGCGACAAGTCATCATCTTGCCGAACAACAAGAACATCATTCCGGTCGCACAACAAGTCGACTCGCTCACCACCAAAGACGTGCGAGTCGTGCCCACGTGCTCGATGCCAGAAGCACTCGCGTCGCTCGTGTCGTACGACCCAGAGGCGTCGGCCGAGTCGAACGCCCGCAACATGGCAGCAGCTGCCGCATCTGTGTCGACAGGCGAAGTCACCCAAGCTGTGCGCGACACCAACAGCGACGCTGGTCCGATCACGACCGGTGATTGGATCGGGATCGTTCGTGGTGATGGCATTGTGGCGGTGAGTGGCGGCGTGGTCGCTACGTCGACACAGTTGCTCGACCACTTGATCGACGATTCAAGCGAACTGCTCACCATCGTCACCGGCACAGAAGCAATTGCATCGAACACTGACGCGATCACGGAGTGGGTCACCGCCAACCGTCCACAGATGATGGTGGAAGTGCATCGCGGCGGCCAGCCTCTCTATCCGTATCTCTTTGGCGTCGAGTAAGGCGCCCGCGGTCGTGGACGTCGCCAGCCCGCTGACGTATCGCGAGTTGGCAGAACTCAGCGTCGAGCGCATCAAGGGCGTCGGCGAAAAGCGCAAGGACGCACTCGAGAACTTCGGTATCTCGTCCGTTCTCGACTTGTTGCAGACATATCCACGCCGTTGGGTCGACCGCACGAATGAGGCGCGCATCGCCGACATCGTCGTCGGAGTCGACACGATGGTGCTGGTCGAAGTGCATTCGGTGGCGTCACGACGCATAAAAGGCAACCGCGTGATGGTCAATGTGAACACCGGTGACGGAACCGGACGGTTGTCATTGACGTTTTTCAATCAGCCATGGCGAGAAAAGCAACTGAAGACCGGTGCCCAGATCGCAGTGTTCGGAAAACCAGAGATGTATCGCGGGTATCTGCAGATGACCAATCCCGTTGTCGACCTTGTCGGTCACCGCACCGGGCGCATCGTGCCGATCTATCCGCAGAGCGAGAAGTCGAAACTGCATTCGTGGGACATCGCTGCGTGGGTCGAATCTGCGTTGAAGAAATGTGAGCCGCGCGGAGTCGCCGACCCGGTGCCTGTTGAGTTGTTACAACGGCTCAATCTGGTCGATCGGTTGACGGCACTTCGCGGTATCCACCTTCCCGACACGATGTACGACCGAGATGTCGCCCGCCGACGACTGGCGTTCGACGAGGTGTTTCGAGTGCAGACCATGTTGGTCGGTCGAAAGCGAGCCCTCGAACATGAATCAAAGGCGGTTGCGCACCGAACGAATGGCCCACTCATCGACCGGTTCGCTGCCTCGCTGCCGTTTCCCCTGACGTCGGCACAGAAACGAGTCATCGATGAGATCACGACGGATCTCGCAAAGCCCACCCCGATGCATCGACTGCTTCAAGGTGACGTGGGAAGCGGAAAGACGGTCGTGTCCGTGTGGACACTCCTGTGCGCGGTGCAAGGAGGTCTGCAGGGTGCGCTCATGGCGCCGACTGAAGTGCTCGCCGAGCAACACCACACGTCAGTGTCCGCGCTCCTCGACGGACTCATGGTTCCCGATGAGGCGAATCTCTTCGGAGACAGGCCACTCCAGGTGCGGTTGCTAACGAACAAGGTGAGCGGTGAAGCGCGTCGAAACGTTCTCGCCGGCCTCGCAGACGGCACTGTCGACATCGTGATCGGCACCCACGCGCTCATTCAAGAGTCGGTCGAGTTCAAGCACCTTGGTGTCGCCGTCGTC
>SXGQ01563809.1_pt1 | contig 11602 bp, 10 predicted proteins | sample 3178371 | NCBI WGS metagenome assembly SXGQ01 (sample SAMN11356859, study PRJNA531348) | freshwater metagenome | isolation source: freshwater sample F1-20 | place: China: Fuxian Lake, Yuxi | collected 2017-12-25 | reverse complement strand
GTGGTCCCCATCGACCAGACCCTGTTCTCCCCGCTCAACCTCGGGTTGGTCCTCGCCACGTTCCTCGTGCTCCCCGCGCTGATCGCCTCGCTGCACCCCAGCCCCGCCGATACCCTCGCGATCGATCCCGCTCGTCTCGCCACCCTGCGGAGCTTCACGCCACCGTCGCCCCCCGAGCGTCCGACGCCCGCCGCGCGGCTCGACTTCTCCCCCTTCCTTCCCGTTCTCATCGGCGTCGCTGCGCTCGGATGGGTGGGCCTGCGTCTCGCCGACGTCGGCTGGCGCAAGATCGACATCGACCTCGTCAACTTCACCTTCCTCGGACTGGCGTTGCTCCTGCACCGCACGCCCGCCGCGGTGCTGGCCGCCGCCGAGGAGGCCGGGACCGTGCTGAGCGGGATCGTGCTGCAGTTCCCCTTCTACGCCGGTATCTACGGCATGTTCGAGGCCACGCGCCTCACCGGCATTCTCGGCGACCTCCTCATCCGCGCCGCGCCGCCGGGCGCCTTTCCGGCGCTGGTCTACCTCTACTCGGGCCTGCTCAACTACTTCGTGCCCAGCGGTGGGGCGAAGTGGGCGATCGAAGCGCCCTACGTGCTGGAGGCCGCCCAGGGGCTCGGGGTGCCCGCTTCCTCCGTGGTGCTCGCCTACGCCTGGGGTGACATGGCCACCGACCTGATCCAGCCCTTCTGGGCGCTGCCCCTGCTCGCCGTGGCGCGCCTCGAGTTCCGGGACATCCTCGGGCCGCTGTCCGTGGCGTGCGCGGCGTACATTTCGCTGGTGACCGCGGGATTTCTGCTCTTCGCGTAGGGCGTTCTGGCCACCGAAAACGGATAACGCCGGCGGCATGAGCTACGCCGCCGACCGATACCTCTCCTGGGAAGAGCTGGAGGCCGAGTGCCGTGCGCTCGCCGCCCGCTACCCCGACACCGTGCGCATCTCCGAGGTGGGGCGAAGCCGGCAGGGACGCGCGCTCTTCCTCTTGACCATCGGGAAGAACGACGCGGCGCCGGCGGTTTGGGTCGACGGCGGCACGCACTGCGCGGAGTGGGCAGGCGTGATGTCGGCGCTGTTCACCGCCACCCGGTGGGCGGAAGCGATGGCCGCGGGTCGCCTGCCCGCCGATGGGGTGACCGCCCACGTGCTCCCGTGCATGAGCCCCGATGGCTACGACGCAATGCGCCGGGGCGCTCCCTACCTGCGCTCCACTCTCCGCCCGCCGCGGGATGCCCGCCCGCGGGTGGGGCTCGACCCTTGCGATGTCGACGGGGACGGGAGCGTGCGCTGGATGCGTTGGCGGCACCCCGCCGGCAGTTGGTGCTTCGACGATCCTGCGACCGCGCGCATGCGGCCGCGCACGCTGGAGGACGCGCCGGACGACGCCTTCTTCGTCTGCCCCGAAGGGAGCTTCCTCGCCTGGGACGGCGCCACGTGGACCACCGCCCGCCTGCAGCACGGTCTCGACCTGAACCGGAACTTTCCGGGTAGCTGGGCGCCTTTCGAGATGTTCGGCATGGACGGGGGCGACTACCCGATGTCGGAGCCGGAGAGCCGCGCCGTGGTCGACGCCTTCCGGGCGAGGCCGCGCATCGCGGCGGCGGTCACCAACCACACCTACACCGGCGCGCTGCTCACCCAACCCTACCGGGCGGACACCCCCCTCGGCGAGGACGACATCCTGCTGATGGAGCGGCTCGCGACCGAGGCCGTGCGCGGAACCGGCTACCGGGTGCTCCGGACCTTTCCCGAGTTCACCTACGATCCGAAGAAGCCCATCGTCGGGGTCTGGGCCGACACCCTGTCGACCGCGTTCGGACTGCCCGGCTACACCCTCGAACTGTGGGACCCCTTCGCCTTCGCGGGCGTGGCCAATCCCGAGCCCGGCCGCTTCTGGACGCAGCCCGACGCCGTGCTCTGTGGTGCCCTGGCCGACGCCTTCGTCGGGGTGGAGGGGGCGGTGGCCCCCTGGCGCCCCTTCGCCCATCCCCAGCTGGGGCCCGTGGAGATCGGCGGACTAGACGTTCCCGGCACCATCCACAACCCGCCGGAGGGGCTCCTGCGGGCGGAGTGTGAACGGGGCTTCGCCGTGGCCGATCGCCTCCTGCGGGCGCTGCCCCGGGTGCGCGCGGAGGTGGAGGTGAGCCCGATGGGCGCGGGATTGCGGCGGGTGCGGGTGATCGTCGAGAACCTGGGCTTCCTGTCGACGAGCGGGCTGGCCCACAGCCGCCGGATCGGCCTCGCCCCGCCGCTGACGGTCCGCCTCTCCGGCGGCGAGGTCGAGGGGCAGTCCACGGTGGAGCTGGGCTGGCTCGATGGCTGGGCCGCGGTGGGCCGGGACGCCCACCCGCTGTACCCTTCGCTGCCGGTGTCCGGTGGGCCGCGGCGCGTGGTGAGCTGGGTGGTGCGCGGCGACGGGCCGCTCACGCTCTCCTGGGATGCGGGTCGGGGCGGGAGGGGCGAGCTGCAGGTGCCGTAGGGGCCTCGGGACCGCCATCGCCGAAGTGCCTTGTCGGCTGCACGGAACCTGCACGGGCTGGACGTAGGTGGGGAGAGGAGCCCACCATGCGCATCCTCATCCCACTCCTCTCGATCTTCTCCCTCGCCGCTTTGGCTGGCGTCACCCGTGGCGACCCGAACGACCCCGAGTGGCAGGACGGGGACATCGTCTTTCAGGCCAGCCAGTCCGAACAGTCCAAGTACATCATGCTCGCGACGGGATCGCGGCTCACCCACGTAGGACTCATCGACGTTCGTGCCGATGGAGTCTACGTCGTGGAGGCGGTTCAGCCGGTCAAGGTGACCCCGCTCGCCACCTTCCGGAGCCGTTACGACGACCCGCGACTCGCGGTGAAGCGGGTCCCTGGGCTCAACGAGGCTGAGCGACGCGCGGTGGTGAAGGAGGCGCGCCGGTGGGTGGGGCGGGACTACGACCGTCGGTTCGGCTGGAACGACTCCGTGGTCTACTGCTCCGAGCTGGTGTGGAAGGCCTTCGACCGCGCCGTCGACCGGCAAATTTCGCCGCTCCGCCGCTTCTGCGACTTCGTGCTCGTGGAGACGCCGATCGGCGCGGAGTTCGTGGCCCGCCGCTGGGGCAGCGAGGGTCCCGATCCTGAGGAGCAGGTGGTGTCGCCGGCGGACCTCTGGCGGGGCGACGGGTCCGACATCCTGGTCGACCCGTTCTGAGGGTTGACCGTCGTATTTCGCCCTCATGTATGGGCTACAATCCAAGGTATTACATTAATTTATCATTTTTTTGTATTTTCGTTTCTCTTGTCGGCGTGCGCGCCGGTCGCGCCTTCGGCGGTCGAAAACGACGCAGTCGCGGCCAGCTACCCCGGGCCACGGAGGTCTGCGCCGGGGACGACAACAACTGTGACGGCGTGGTGGACGAGGCGAACGCCATCGGCGAGGGCACCTGGTACGCCGATGCCGACGGGGACGGCTTTGGCGACCCCGGGGTGGCGGTGGAGTCCTGTGCGGTGCCCAGCGGATATCTCGCCGACGACAGCGACTGCGACGACACCGACCCCGCGATCAACGAGCTCGCCCTGGAGGTCTGCGACGGGGTGGACAACAACTGCGACGCGCAGGTCGACGAGGCCGGCGCGGCCGACGCGCCCCTCTGGTACGCGGACACCGACGGGGACGGCTACGGGAGCGATGCGACGGCGGTGACGGTTTGCGAGACCCCTGCGGGGCATGTCGCCGAGGGAGGCGACTGCAACGAGGGTGACGCGGACGTTTTCCCCGGAGCGCCCGAGACCGACTACGAGGACCCGGTCGACTACAACTGCGACGGTTCCTCCGCCTACGCCGATGATGATGCGGACGGCGCCCCCGCCTGCGAGGACTGCAACGACGCCGACGCGCAGATCGGCCCCGAGGGCACCGAGACATGCAACGACGTCGACGACGACTGTGACGGCCGTGTGGACGCCGATGCGGTCGATGCCTCCGAGTGGTACCCCGACGGCGACGGCGATGGCTACACCCTCGGGGACGGTGCGGTGCGTGAGAGCGATCCGCCGCCCGGACGACAAGGATCAGGCGGGCGACATCCCGGACCCCGCCGACACCGGCGCCGCGGCGGCCACGGGCTGCGCCCACTCCCCCCGAGGGGGGGCGCTGGGCTGGCTGATGGTGCTCGTGGCGGGCCTGGCGCTGCGTCGGGCGCGCTGAACCCGTCGGACCCCGCCGACCGGCCGCTCAGGCCGTCGCGGGGTCCCAGCTGCCGTGGAAGGCGAGCGGAAGCAGCGGGAGGGGCACGGTGGCCAGGGGGCCAGCGCCGATGTTCGTGGCGTCGAAGACCGCGAGGGTGGAGCTCTCACGCAGACCGTCGCTGAGGAGGACCAGCACGTGCCCCGCGTCGTCTCGCTCGGCGGAAGGGACGAAGATCGGCTCGCCCACGAAGGTGTGCTCCCCGGCGGTCCACAGCTGGGGCGGCGCTGCGGGGTCGCGCAGGTCCACGCGGATCACCGTGTCGAACGGGTCGCTATGGTCCGTGTCGGCACGGGCGGCGCCGAAGAGCAGGGGGGTCTCCCGCCCTTCGTGACCGGGATGGAAGCGCGGGAAGTCCACCCCGTGCGGGGCCAGCTGGCGCAGCGTGCCGGTCGTGGCTTCGGCGGGAATGGTGATTCGGTAGAGCCGCTGGGGCGTTCGCAGGTCGGGGAGCCGGGGATCCAACGGCTGGTGGGGACCCTGGAAGCCGAACTCGCTGCCGAAGTCGAACTCGTGGAACAGGCAGGCGTCGACGTGCACCGCGCCGTCCCGCTCGAAGGCGCTCCCGTAGTGAATCACGAAGGCCCTGTCGGGGAGGGTGACGGTGCGGACGGGCCCCTGGCCGCCACGCGGTACCAGGTACAGGGCGCCGGGAGTCTGTTTTTCACTGGCGATCGCGTTCATCAGCGTGGACGCACCCACGACCGCCCGGGCCAGCTCCCCCCACTTCATGCGCAGCGGGTTGTTGGCGAGGATGTACCAGTTGGGGGTGATCACGAAGTCGTGGGCAAAGAGCAGGCTGGGCATCGGCGCGACACGGGTTTCGCACAGGGTGCCGGTGCCGTCGAATTCGCGGAAGGTCAGGGTGGTGGTCCGGCCCATCTTGAGGCTGCAGGTGACCAGGCGGCCGCGGGCCCGGTCCTCTTTCATGTGGGCCAGCGTGGCCTGTCCCGCGAGCACCCCGTCGAAGGTCTCCTCGCCGAGCGTGTCGAGGGTGACCGGATCGAGCGCGTAGGGGGCGCCGCCCTCCCAGCCGGCCAGCAGGCGCCCCTTCCACCGCAGGATGGTGGTGTTGGCGACGTTCCGCGCCTCGCTCCCGAAGCCGAGGTTCTGCCAGAAGTGGTCGCCCACATTGGTGCCGAGCCCGCGATGGGTGAGGCGGCCTGCGGCGGCTTCACTCTTGTAGGCGGGGGTCTGCACGAACCGGGCGGTGAGCCGCAAGGAGCCATCCGCTTCGAATCCGAAGGCCCGCACGTAGCCGTGACCATCGAAGGGGTGGGCCATGCGCCCGCCGATGCGGGTCCACCCGGGGCCGTTGGACAGGAGGCGACCGCCCCGCAGCGCCTCCGGGAGCATCCCCTCGATCTGCGAGGCCAGCACGTGGAGATCGAGGGGGCCGGGCGCGGCCGCCATGGCGTTGTTCCAAGCGCGTGAGCGCGTCGCGTCGGGAAGGAGCAAGGGGACCTCGGGCTCAGCCGTTCACGTCGATGATCACCTTCCCGACCACCCGTCCGCTCATCGAGCGTTGCCAGGCGGCGGCCAGGTGGGCGAGCGGGAAGCGGCTGTCGATAACCACGCGCAGGCCCCCGCTGGCGTAGAGCGCGTCGAGCCAGGAGAGGTCGGCGGCGTTCGAGGCGAGCATCACCGCGCTGACTTTTCTCGAGATGAAGGGATTCAGCAGCGTGCGCAGCAGGTTGCCGGGGCTGGGGAGGCAGGAAACGTAGCGCCCGGCAGCGGTGGTCAGCGGCAGGAAGTAGCCGTGGTCCGCCCCGACGCAGTCGAGCACGATGTCGAAGGGCGCCTGCCCGGCGTAGGGGTTGGGCGCGCCGTAGTCGATGACGTCGTGGGCGCCGAGGGTCCGGACGAGCTCCGCGTTTCGCGCGCTGCAGACGCCCACCACCGTGGCACCCGCGGCACGGGCGATCTGGAGCGCGAGGTGGCCGACCCCGCCAGAGGCCCCGACGACGAGCACGCGCTGGGTGGCGCCGGAGAGCGGCAGGCCGCCGTGGTCGCGAAGGGCCTGCAGCGCGGTCATGCCGGCGAGCGGGATGGCGGCCGCGTCGGCGTCGCTCATCGATTCCGGCGTGTGCGCCAGCTGGTCGACCCCCACGACCGCGTACTCGGCGGCAGCGCCGCCCGAATCCCCGGTGATGCGCGCATGAACCCGTTCGCCGGGCGCAAACCCCGTCACCCCGGGGCCGACGGACGCGACGACGCCGGCCGCGTCGAACATCGGCACCGAAGGGAACCGCACGGGCAGCACCAGCCGGTAGTCTCCGCTGGCCCGCTTCCAGTCGACGGGGTTCACGCTTCCCGTGTGGACCCGCATGAGCACCTGGTTGGGAGCGGGCTCGGGTCGAGGAACCTCGACCAGGCGGAGCACGTCGGGGGGACCGTAGGTCGTGTAGCGAACTGCGCGCATCCGTCCGCGTAATCCGCAGGGGTCGGGATAGGCGCGGTCTCCGGGGGTGCAGGTGGCGGACGTGGACGACGTGGGCGAGCGCATGGAGGACCGGCACTGGCGCCGCGAGGGCTGGGACTGCCGGGTGATCAAGAACGAGGACGACGACGGATGGGCTGTCTCGATGACCCGCGTGGGCGATAGCGAGCCTGCGCTCGTGGGCCCCTGGACGATGGGCCGCGACAAGAAGAATCCCAAGCCGCTCGATGCGGCCGCGTTCCGGACCCTGGTGAAGACGGTGTCCGAGGTGATCCGCCGGCACGAGCACGCCGCCCGTGCCCGCCTGCACCGGGAGCTCACCTACTTGCGTGACGACGGCGTGCGCGTGCGTGCGCTCCTCGACATCGCCGCCGACGAGGACGACCCGCACGCCATCCTCCGGTGCGTGGACGACATCACGGGGGAGGCGCTCCGGCAGGGCCGCGTGCCCGTGGGCATGCGGCTCAGCGCCGCGAGCGTCGACACCTTCCTCGCGGGGCGGTGAAGGGCGCACGGCTGTTGGCGTGTGAGACGGCTGTGAGGTCCGGCGCCAACGGGGTTGCGCTCGCCGAGGTGAGCCGGCCCGACGTGGTCATGCTCGACGTGAACATGTCCGGGGAGGATGAGCCCACCACCTTTGCGCGCCTCCGCGTCCGCGACGGGTGGTTGGCGCCGATCCGGCACGCGCTGGCCGCAGCGCTCGCGATGGTCGACGTGGCGCTCTGGACGAGCCGTCACGCCCCCGGGCCCACTGTGCTGGCGGCCGGCTTGGGGCCCCACCGGGTTCGCGTCGGCCTCGATGGCAGCCTCGAGATCGACGCGGGCTTCGCGTCGGCGGATACCCGCGGCTTCCTTTCGAACACGATGAGCGTGGGCGAGTGCGCCTACGTGGCGCCTGAGGTGGTCGACGGTGCCGTCCACGGCCCGGCGGCCGACCTGTGGGCCATCGGCCTCATGCTGGACCATGCCGCCCTCGGCTGGAACCGGATGCAGGGGCACGACATCGGCGAGACCCTCGTCACGATCCGGAACGGGGCGGAAGACGCTGGCTGGTCGTTCCTTTCGCCGGGGCTCCGCCAGCTCGTGCAACAACGCCTGAAGAGTGACCCGCGCGAGCGCCCCGCAATGGATGCGGCCCTGCGCGAGCGGCTCGCCTCCAAGCTCGCGACGGCAGGTGGAGCCCCGGCCGTCGGGGACTGGGCGATGCTCGCGGTGGAGGCGTACGTCGACCAGGCGCGTGGAGCGACACGGGCCTGGGAATGCTGGGCACCAGAGGTGCTGGGAAGTCTTCAGCTCCTCGACGCCTGCCGTACGAAGCTTGGCCTCGAAAAGGTCTCTGCGCGTGCCGCATGCTGAGCGGCATCGCGAAGGCGCCCGCCACGACGAAGTCCGCTCCCCTGGGTGCGGTTCGCATCGGTGATGGCGGCCGCTACACCCTGGTGTGGGTGCTCACCGTGGGCGACACCGACGTGATCTTCGGTGCGACCGACTACCTTCGCTCCGATGGCGAGCTGGTGGCGGTGCGCATGCCCAGGCCGTCGAGCCGGGTTTCCGCATCGTTCCTGGACGCCTGGGAGGAGAGCTGGCGGAACGTGGAGCTCTCCCCGGTTGTCGGGCAGCGGGGCGTGCTCGATCGCGGGCGTCACAAGGGTCATCCCTACGTGGTTCAGGAATGGGTTCCGGGTGTGGATATCCTCACCCTGCAGCGTTGCGCGGCCCTCATCGGCCGCCCCATTCCTCGACGGTTCTCGCTCTCGGCGGTGGCTGTCGCGACGTCCGCGCATCTTGCCGCGCAGGCCGCCGACAGGGAGGCTGGCGAGGCGTGGTCGGTGTCCTGGCGCCTTGAGCCGCGCGGGTAGCGGCGTGGGTATCGACGGCGGCGGTTCTGTTCACCGCCACGGCGGCCGTAGCGATTGCCGGGCCGGACGCCGCCAACCCCTCGGTCGTTCTGCGCCCCTACGACAGCCCCTTGCTCGATGAACCGACGGTCCAGAATGGCGCTCTGCTGCTTCGGGCAACCTGGGCGCCGGCCGATGTGCACCTGCGCGTGGGACCGTTGGAGGTGCCTGGTGAGCCTACCCGCATCCGGGTGACGGCCACTGCCCGTTCGCGCATGACAAGGCCCACACGTGGTTCTATCAGGATGCCGCCTTCACCCGGGTGGACATCACCCCCACGGCCGACGGGTTCACCCTCGACGTTTCCTGCCGCGAGAGCTGCCCGCAGCCCTCGTTGTTCTCGACGAGACGGTCGGGGATGGTGCTCGTGGTCACGGCGCGCGATGACACCAGCCCGGTGGGCGGCACAGCCAGTCTCCGGTAGTGCCGGGTTGCCCCCCGGTGGGGTGTTGACCTCGCCGGGGGCGCCGTGCGCGCCTCCCGCGTGCTCAGACGCTGGCCGCGCTCCTCGCCGCGCGGACCGTTCCCGCACACACCGGTGGTCGCCGGTCGATCCAGGGGCGCGCGCGTTCGAGCTGCCCGGCGAGCTGAAAGAGGAGGCCGTCGCGTCCGAAGCCGCTCGCGAACTGCATCCCGATGGGCAGCCCCCCCGACGACATGCCGAGCGGTACGGACATGGCGGGGAGTCCGGTCATGTTGAAGAGCTGGGTGTTGGGCACCCGCTCGAGGCTTTTGTCGGCGAGGTCTCGGAGCAGGGTCATCATCACGGGCCGAACCGGTACGGAGCGCAACACCCCAAGGCCGAAGCGCTCCGCGGGCTTGAGGGCACCTTCGCCGAGCAGCGCGGGGGGATGGGCCATCGTGGGGAGGAGAAGCACGTCGTATCGATGGAAGAAAGCGGCGAGTTGGCGGCTGGCTGCGTGCGCGAGATTGCGGCTGCGCTGGAGATCGACCGCGTTCAGCATGTGCCCCAGCTGGTAGAGGAACCACGTCGGCGGCTCGAACTCGGCGGGATCGAGCGGGCGTCCCGCGAGGCGGGGCAGGTCTTCGAGGGTGGCGGCGACGCTGCTGGCCACCTGCGTGAGGTAGGCGAGCACGAGGGCGTCCCGGTCGAACTCCGGCCGCGCCGCTTCGACGTGATGGCCGAGCTGGGCGAGGAGGGCGGCCGTATCGTCGAGCACGCGGAGGCAGTCGGGATGCGTGGTGCGCCCGAAGAGGCTGTCCCGGCACACCGCCACGCGTAGCGGGCGCGGGTCGGAACGCAGCTCGTCCACGAAGGGGCGGGCGGGGGTGGGGCCGCAGTAGGGGTCGCCGTCCGAAGGACCGCGGAGCGCGTCGTAGATGCCCGCCGTGTCCCGCACCGAGCGCGTGAGAACACCAGGCGAGACGAAGCCGCCCCAGCCCTCGCCCGCGTCGGGGCCGACGGGGAGCAGGCCGCGGCTGGTCTTCATCCCGAAGAGTCCGCAAGCGGCAGCCGGGATGCGGATTGAGCCTCCACCGTCGCCCGCGTGCCCCACGGGTACGGCTCGCGCGGCCACGAGCGCGGCGCTACCTCCGCTGGACCCGCCCGGTGTGTGCGCGAGGTTCCAGGGGTTGTGGGTGGCGCCGCGCCACTCGGGCTCGGTGGTGCCGAGGATGCCCAGCTCGGGGCAGTTGCTCTTGGCCACGGGGATGAAGCCGGCGCGGAGGTAGCGGGCGATGAGCTCGCTGTCCTTGGGTGCGACGTAGTCCCGGAGGAAACGACAGCCCATGGTGTACGGTGCGCCCGCCAGCGCCCCGTCGAGGTCCTTCACCACCATCGGCACCCCGCGAAAGGGCCCCGCGGGCAGCTCGGCGGCCGCGGCGGCCCGGGCGCGGGCGTAGAGCGGGTGCACCACCGCCTCCACCTCGGGGTCGACCTCGACGATGGCGGCGATCGCGGTCTCCACAAGCTCGGCCGGCGAGAGATCACCCCTCGCGACGAGGGCGGCGAGGTCCGTGGCATCCATTCGGGAAAAGGCCTGTGTGTCCATGGCGCGCAGCCTAACGGCTCCGGTCGGCTCGCCGGCTCAGCCCGGCATGAGCTTCGTGTAGTAGATGTCGGTCTTTCCTCGCGTTCCCTGCGCCCAGACCACGTGGAAGTTGCCCTTGCTGTCCGCCGCCATGGAGGGAAGCTCGGGTGTGCCACTGCCGATGGAGGCGGCGCGGCGGGGCGTCTCCCAGCCGCTGCCCCGGTTGAAGCTGTACAGCAGCTCGCCGGTCCGATCCCCCTGCCAACCCCAGACGAGGCAGACCACGTTGCCCGCGGCGGCAAGGAAGGGGTCGTAGTGGTAGCCGCCGAATCCTTCGGCGAGGTCGGTCGTCTCGCCCCAAGCGCCCGGCTTGCCGGCACGTGCGTACACGTGGATGGGGAAGCCCCCGACCTTGTGGAACCAGGTGAGCCAGTCGCGGCCGTCGGCCGTGAAGGCGAAGTGCACCCGCTCGCCGGGGTGCGAGCTCGCGGTGATGTTCTCCGGCGCGGAGAAGCGGCCGTCCCGCCCTTCGGACACGAAAACCGTCGTCGCCGACTGTCCGGCCCCCTCGTCCCACCCCGCCAATACCGACCCATCGGGACGAGACATCACGTTGGTGTGCCAGGCGTCGGTCGTCGGGTCGCTCACCGGCACCGGTTCGCTCCACCCGCCCCCGCGCCGCCAGCGCCAATTCGCGACGAAGCGGTGCTCGGGGCCGAGCTTCTTGCCGATGTAGTTGAAGGCGATGTCGTCGCCGCCGGCCCAGGCGAGGTGGCCTGATCCGCTCTCGTTGTCCCCTCCCGGCGTGAGCTCCACTGCGTCGGCCCACTGCCCCGCCGCGCTGCGCTCGCGGAACCAGGTCTGGCTGCGGAAGTCGGTGCCGGCGTGGTCGTAGGTCACCCAGACGCGCCCGTCCGGACGGACCGCGAGGTCGGGACCCCAGTTGCGGCCCTCCAGCGGCGAGACGGCTTCGGCCGAGGACCAGGTCGCGCCGTCCGCGCTCGCGCGGTACCGCACGACGTCGCCCGCCTCCTGATGGTCGTAGTACACGGTGT